>Ga0315281_10012182_pt1 | contig 11735 bp, 11 predicted proteins | sample YL17G07_0_MG_FD_204540 | JGI IMG/M metagenome (GOLD analysis project Ga0315281, IMG submission 204540) | Sediment microbial communities from Yellowstone Lake, YNP, Wyoming, USA - YL17G07_0 | ecosystem: Environmental > Aquatic > Freshwater > Lake > Sediment | place: USA: Wyoming | collected... | reverse complement strand
GCCAGAGCACCACGATCTGCTCTGGGCCTCTATCAAAGCATTCACAGGTGAGCGTCCGGACCCCGATACCTACAAGATCTACGAACTACGCCAGTTCATGGTGCGTGATGATCTTGCGCGCCACTGCGTCCCCCAGCCCCAAACTGATGGGTCGCTGGACTTTGACTGGCCGACAGACTACGAATCCTGGCGACTGGGCCCCGATGGGTGGTAAGATGGGTACCTTACGTTGCCAACTGAAGGAGAGTGATAAAGAGTCAAGACCTGCCCGGTAAGCCGAGCTGGCTTCAAGAGCCAGCCAACGACTGAAAGGGGGCGTTCATGTCCCGACGTACCTTTGTAGGCGCGCTGGTCGCCGTGGCTATTCTTGCCAGCAGTATCATCCCTGCCTATGCCAACACGAGGTGGGATAAGTGCAAATTCCAGACCCTGGAGGCTGGCTTCTGGACCGTACATGAGGTGAAACTCACCATCAAGTGTGCTGTCCTCCATTGGCCCGTTACCTCTTCCAATCCATTGATGACCCCGCTGGAGTACGCGCTACACATCGCCTACCGCGAGTCTCGCTACCAGTGGGATGCGACTAACTCCTCAAGTGGGGCCTGCGGCATCTTCCAGCACCTTCCGCAGTACTGGCCGATCCGACAGAACAACTTCGATATTGCCTACCCAAAGTGGCGAATCGCTGAATCCTGCTACGACGCTCGCGCGAACATCGTAGTTGCTATCTGGATGGTACACAACGGGGGTTGGGGACCCTGGGGTGGGTAGACAACTGTAGTCCTAGAAATGAAGGAGGTTCCTCCCTGACGCAAACTGGGAGGAACCTTCTTCTTTCCTTTTACTTCTTCTTCTTGATTTTGAGTTTTCCCTCATCCGCCGCCGTAAGGTCGAATCCACTAACGAGTGGCAAGCTGCTTGCGGACGAAGCATCGAAGGACGTATGAACGTCCGGCGAGGAGTTGGCTACGGCCGCCATGTAGATGCCGCTCTGCCCGGCATAACCACCCGAGGTGCGGTGGGCGGTCAGCCCGGTGCTCGCGGCAGTGAAAGTGGCCGCCATGTTGTCCTGGTTGTAGCCAGCGACATTGCCGACCGGGATGTTGTACCTGCCCGCCGTTGCGAAGGCGTCGATGTTCGCGCCCATGAAGACGAACGACCACCCGTCCTTCTCCTTCTGGCGGATCAGCTCGGCGACGTGGTCGAGGGTCGCCTCTTTGCTAGCGTTCTCCGCGCCGTCAGTGATGATGAGGAAGATGACGTCGTCGGAGTACTTGTTCTGCTTGGCCCAGATCTCGGTGTCACGGATGCTCTTTACGAGCGAGTCGTTTAGGGCGGTCATCCCGCGAGGGATGTAGGACTCCCTATCTAGGCTAGGTATGTCCTTCGAATCCTCGGCCGTGAAGTTCACCTCGTATTGGTCGTCGAACTGGACCAGGGTCATCAGGAGCTTCCCGATCCCCTCTTCCTTGGACTGATCCTTCACGAAGGTGTTGAATCCCTCGATGGTGGCCTGGGTGGCGACACTCATCGAACCCGACCGGTCCAGGAGCACGCTGAGGAGCGTGTTCTTGACCTTGGGTTTTGCCTTCTTGCGCGGCTTCTTCACCGCAGTTGCCGTTGCTACCATTCTTTCCTCCTTCTAGTGGATGGGGACGAGTCGTCCCGAACCGGCTGTCCGCGTCATTGGCCAGTCCCTATATGGACGTGGATCACACGGGCATGGTGCTGAAACCCAGACCGTGATGGTTCCACGCCCCCAACAGACCGGACAGGTCTGCGTTCCTTGGCAGGAGCACGGTCCCCAGCAGTTGCACGAGTGGAATGTCCATTGATTCCAAGTTATCGGGACCCTACCGGTGCCGTAGCATCGCGTGCAGGTCACGATCTCTGATCTACCGTGGTACGAGTTACACACTCTTCTTCCCTCCCTTCTTGGGGGTGAGTTTGCCGCCCCCCTTGACCTCCTGGATGGGGAGGGGTATCGACGTGACGGATACCGCTAGGGTAGATCCTAGGGCATTGGCGAAGGTCTCTAGTGTAGAGGCCGAGGTGTTGTATCGGTTGCTTAGGGTTTGAGATACGTAGGATGGTGTTACGTCTAGTTCAACCGCGAGGAACTTCTGCGTTACGCCCTGTAGTTCCATGAGTTCTTTGATTACGTTGGTTGCCTGGCGGATGTACTGATCACCCTTCGTCATGACTTGAGTGTATCACTACTTTCGTTCCCGTCAAGCGGAACCGGAAAGAAATTTCGGGGGCGTATTAGCCATCGGATGTCCTGAAGGCGTCGATGTAGTCCCTGATACCCTGGCACAGGAGGCGCCACCACCTGGTTGCGAAGTTAGGTGGTCCGAGTATCCCGCTACGGTCGAGCCAGTAGTGACCTAGCCACCCCATTACGATGCCCCGGTAAGCCCGCACTGGGCGCAGGTGATCATCCGCCCACGGTTGGCTGGCGCCCATACCCCGCCCTGGCCTGCGCCGTCGGTGAGCAGATCATCACGATCGCGCACCCACTGTCCTTCGTACCACTTCAGGGAGGGTTCCAGCTCGTAGGCGGGTGGGTCGTAGTCATAGGGCCAACCAGAGACTAGGTTTCCCTGCTCATCCAACTCATCTGGTGGGATCCCAGTCACCGCGACTAGATAGCCCGGCTCGGGGCCTTTGAACTTGTGGTCGGACTTCTTCGCCTTCTTGGCGCGGGGGCACTTCCTTGCCCAGTGCTCGCAGTCGCCCGTCTTCACCCAGGGGAGGTCGTGTGCATCTTTGGGACAGCGAACGACGCGCAGCTTCATGCTTCGATCTTCCTTTTGTCCCTGCTCCACTTGTGGGAGGTGAGGTGCCAGTGCTCACCGAAACGGCACTTGTACACGCTCGTGGGATAGCCAGGCTTGGCGTTGCCCGACTCCGCGCGACGCAGGATCTTCGTGAGGTAATGCTGCGCCGTGGGCTCATCGGGATAGGAGTTCTTCTCTTCACAGACTAGGCGTTGGTAGGTCTCTTCGTATGGGTCGTCTGAGAACTCCTGTCCCACTATGTGGTCGCCATTGACGGAGTAGAAGTTAGTGCTCATGCTTTCTCCTCTCCCTTAGATGTGACAGTCTAATTGAACAGCATAGTGTTCCGAGAAGTCCCTGCGGGTCTCTTCCCACTTCTGCTGCCAGTCCTTGTGATCCTCATCACCTTGGGACATGCCCCAGCCCATTTCGCCCTTGCCGATCCAGATTCCATCGGGCGTGAGGAAGGCGTAGGGCGGAACGTCGGTGGCGTCGGCCATCTTGACCAGGTTGCGGCCGTAGGTGTGGAACTGGTCGCCGAAGTTGAAGCCATTCTCGCCGTCGTCGATTGCTTCGAGTTCAGCGATCTCGCCGTCCCAGCGCCCGCCGATGGAGTACCAGTCCCACTTGGAGTCGGGGTTGTAGGTAGACATCTGCTTGCCGGTTCCACCGCATCCTGATCCATCGTTGAATCGGTCGCCCGGGCGGACGATGATACCGCTGTTCTTGATGGTCCAGGTACCGTCGCCGTTGTCGAAGCCATAGCGACCGTCACTGTAGGATGACTTTAGGAAGTCCTCGTCGAAGAACCCACACGTCGGGTCGGGCTTGTGGATTCCGAGCTTCTCGGCTTCGATCTCGTAGTTGGCTTCGGCGTCCTCCCAGGGTGCCATGTGCTCCTTCCAGGCTCGGCCGGACTCTTCTGCCTTGGCCTCGACGCGCTCGCTCAGCTCCTTGTACTCCTCGGTGCCTTTCTTCGGCCATTCGAAGTGGAAATCCCATTCGTCTGGGACACCTGGGTACTTGACACCGATGGCCTCGCGGATAGGCGCGAAGGACTCGCGGAAGGATTCCATCCCGCCGACGAACTTGATGTCCTGGCGGCGCCGGGGGATTAGGTCGTTTTTGGTTGATGGATCATCGAGCTGGTCAAACGGGACGACGCTGCCCTGCCCGTCGACCCAGTTCCCGCCGAACTGCTCGTGCATGCGCTCGCGGACCCAATGGTGGACTTGGTCCTTGGCGCAGTGGCATTCCTCCTCGTACTCGGAGACCTCGCGGTTCTCGTCGTAGCGCTCCATCACCTTGTCAAGGTGATCCTGGATCCCACTTGGGATGGGAAGCTCTTTGGGTAGGATTGCGATTACCGAAAAGTGACTCATTGACCTTTTCCTCCTAGATAGATTAACTATATCCTTCTAAGGGATAGAATGTCAATCCCACATGTGGACAAACAGCTTGGTGAACAGGGCCCAGGATTCGACGATGATGGGACACTCCATTCTTTGGCAGTAGTCGCCGCAGCAGGTGCACTTCTCCTTATCATCGGCGAGATTGAAGTGCTGAAAACCCGATTTCATTCTCATCAGGTCTTCGCTGTAGCCTTCGTGCCCGCGCCCAGCATCCTCGGGTCGCTCGTTCTTGAACTCCATGTTGGGGTATTCTGCTTCCATATCCGTATAGAACCCGGGGTAGGTCCAACTCTTGGTCGCGTGCCAGTCGCAGGCGGCGATGAGCATATCGACCACGTGCGGGGTGAACTGGTCCATGTCCCACTCGCTCCACCCGCGCCCTAGGCGGTGGTAGTACCCAGCTAGCTTGTAGGTGTAGGTGCCTGGGCGGAACCAGTGGCGGACGCGGTTGCGCCAGAGCCACTTGGCGCGGCTCTTCTTCTTCTGGAGCCAGGAGCGTTCGTCGGGCTCGTTGAGACGCCTGAGCCACTCCGGCTCCTTCGAAGCATCGTAGTCTGGGTGCTCTCTGTTGTAGCGGGAATCGTCCATGATGTCGTAGGGAATCCTGCGGGGGTCTACGAAGTTTACGATGGGTGGTATCACGCGCTTGGTCATGGGTTCCTTTTTACCACACTAGAGGGTAGGTGTCAATCTAGAACCTATTCTCCTTGGATTGTGCGATGAGGACCTTCCCAAGCTGGTCGCTGGAGCTGTGCCAGCGCCTGCGGAGCAGGGAGAGCTTCATCTCGTAGTCAGACGCCTGCTTGTCCATCTCGGAGTTGTGCTGGCACGGAGTGCAGAGCACACTGTCCTCGCGGTCGATGCAGGACCTCTTCTTTTCGTTCTCACAGGGCCAGGGATTCAACTTGTACCCTTCATGTTAACCACTGCGTGGAGTGAATGGGTGATCTCAACCAAATCCTTCTGATCATCCATGACTTGGTCGAGGTCCTTGTAGGAGTCGGGGTGTTCATCGAGCAGCGCTTCGTCCATCCCCCTCTGCCAGGTGGTCGAGCCCATGCGCTCGTGGAAGGACTCCAGCGACAGCGTCTTCTTGGCCTGGGTGCGGGACATCTTCCTGCCAGCCCCGTGGGAGCACGAGGTGTAGGAGTCGGTGTTCCCGAGCCCCCTGACGATGTAGCTCTTCCCACCCATGGAGCCAGGGATCACTCCCTCATCGCCGACGTCGGCCTTGATGGCACCCTTGCGGGTGACCCAGACCTCCTGTCCGCCGTGGACCTCTTTTTGCGCGAAATTGTGGTGGCAGTTTACCCATCGAGAGGGTATTCCCCCACCGGATGCATTGACGACTGCCCCGAGGGCGGCCTCCATCATCTGGTGGCGGTTGGCCATGGCGTAATCCTGTGCCCACTGCATGTCGCGGATGTAGGCGTCGAACTCCGGGGTGTTCTCCTGGAGCCACGCAAGTTCGGGGTCCTCCGGGGAGTACCCACCCAGCTTGGCCACCGCCTTGGCGACCTTGATGTGACCCATGGCGAGCTGGTTTCCGACCCCACGGGAGCCGGAGTGCATCACAACCCACACTTGGTCATCCTGGTCCAGGCAGACCTCGAAGAAGTGATTGCCCGATCCGAGCGTCCCGAACTGGACCAAGCACTTCTTCTCCTGGTCGCTCGTCAGGGTGGGGTTAGGGTGGCGGCGCAGCCAAGAGTCAGCCTCGCTGGAGGCAGTGCCGTGCCACTTGCCGAGCCCGGCGGGGACGACGGCCTGGATGCCCGACAAGATCTTGTTCCCGTCCTCGGGGAGGCGGTTGGACTTGAAGTTCATCTGCACGGCGATCATCCCGCAGTTGTGGACGAAGATTCCCGCTGCGAGGGCGAAGTTGTGGTGCTCTTCTACCTCAAGGCAGAATACGTCCTCCTTGCGGTCAAGAACGTGGACAGAAATCACCTTATGGTTATTGGTATGTTCATCCTTCATGTGCCAGAGGGGCATCAGGCTGTCATTGAACCGAAGATCCTTAGCCTCTTTGTATGCTCCATTCGACAGCATGAAGAGATGGTCGGGAGTACAGACAATTTCATCCCCGCCCGAGATGACGACCGAGACTAAATCTGCGTTCGTCCTCGTCCTCTTAGCGACGGCTCTTCCTGGGACGATTTTAAGTGAGGAGTCCATTGAGTAGACCCAAAAGGGGTCAATGCGTTCTGCTAGGTCTCGGAGGGTCTGCTGGCTTCCATCGAGAAGTGGGACCTTGATGTCTCCCACGAAACATCCCAGGTCAACACCGACCGCCGAGGGGATGATGGAGGACTTGGTGGGGATGACCGAGCCGATTGTTGCTCCAATTCCTAGGTGGGCATCAGGCATCAGGGCCACGTGGCCCGCGATGATGGGAAGCTTGGAGGTGACGAAGGCCTGGTGCTTCGTCACCTCGTCGATCTCTGACGCCCAGTTGTACAGCTTGTCGCTCAGCTTCTCCATCACTTCACCTTCAGTTCCTTCTTTGCTTCGTCCCAGGCTTCCTGGTTCATCCAGAAGAAGTCGGTCGTGTATCTGCCATGCCAGGTCATCACTACGTCATCAGGAGCACCTGTAGAGAGCATATAACGCTTCTGCTCACGGGTCCTGACAACCTCGATTCCCCAGAGGAACTGGACGGTAGTTTCACTCCACGGAATTTCGATGGTGTCTATCTCTCTGGGTGAATCCATCAGCGGCTTTTTCATGTGCTCTACTCCTCTATCGGTGTCACCAGGGCGATCACGTCGTGGGTCCATCCGTTGATGTGCCCGTGGTTGTTGCCGATCTGGACCCTTCCGTCAGACCCCACGGCGGTGACGAGGTGGGTGTAGAAGTGCCCGTGGACCTTCGCGTAGACGATGTCTCCCTTCTTCAGCGGGCGGTCCACCGCCCGCAGCTCGACGGGCTGCTTCGACCTGAGGATCGGCGTCATCGAGTTCCCGCCCTCGCGGTTGGTGACGACCTCCCCGGCGAGGATGCGTGCCCTGATGTCCTCACCCTTGCTCACGATCTCCTCCCGCTTATCAGGCAGCCGCAGAGGATTGCGATCGCTGACATGACCATCCCAAATAGGGCGACCTGGGAGTAGGATGTGATGTACCACCACGTGTAGATGACGAAGGCGATGGACCCGATGAGGATCACGCTTCCTCCTCCGCCCACGGGCGCTCCACCTCAAGCTCAGCCAGGACCTTGTCGAGTTCGAACTGCCCCGGGGGGACCTCGAACTCTGGGGTTCGGGCATCACGCTCCTCAGGGGTGAGGCATCCCCAGCAGGTCACATCCCCGATGGTCCCGTAGCGCCAGCCGGTCATCCTGGCCCCGCAGTCCGCGCGGCCGGTGACGTTCTTGGTGACGCGGTGGCCCTTGCCGGTGATCATGACGAGCTTGGATACGGCGGCGTCAGGTGCTATCTTCTTCTTGTGGGCGAGCTTCGCTGCCTTGGCCATAGTGGGGGTGAGTATAGCGTATTACTGCTCGCTCGTCAAGTTGACAGGATGGGATTCGAAAGCTCAATCGGCTTTCTGCGGCGCCGCTGGTGCACCTGGTGTAGGGTGTCGTCCTAAGGTGTACGAGAAGGTCTAATGGCCGCGCCACCACCGAAGGTTGGGCGGCGACAACTTTGTTATGGAGGTCTTGGTGGCGTCGTCATCAGCAACTGCTTTGGAGGTTGCACAGCGCATCCCCCGCATCGAAGTACCAGCCCGCAGCTACATAGTGAACGAACGCTTTGAGCTTTCCCCGATCCTCAAGGAAGAGCTGAGGGGGAGGAAGCCGAACTGGGGCTTCGGCCAGCTCAGCGAGGCGCTGTACTTCAGGTCCTACTCCAGGTTGAAGCCGGACGGCTCCCAGGAGCAGTGGGCCGACACGGTGGTCAGGGTGGTAGAGGGCGTCATGTCCATCCGCAAGGACTGGTACAAGAACGTGCTCGGCAAGCGCTGGGACGACAAGAAGTACCAGCTACTGGCAGCCCAGCTCGCGGCGTTCATCTTCGAGATGAAGGTACTCCCGCCAGGGCGCGGGCTGTGGGCGATGGGGACCGACTACGTCTACGAGCGTGGATCACATGCACTTCAAAATTGCGGTTTCTGTGAGGTTACTGATTCTCTATCTGATTCAGCCGCATGGTTGCAAGACTCCCTGATGTGCGTTACGAGTGATACGTGGGTATCGACTATCGAAGGACCTCGGCAAGTCAAGGACCTTGTGGACCGGCCTTGCATCGTGAACGTTCAGGGGGAAGCCCACTACTCTCCGACCGGTTTCTTATTAACCGGAGAGAGGCCGGTAGTCGAACTTAGAGCTGACGGCTTTACCGTAAGACTCACGGATGATCACCGCGTCAACACCTCTTCTGGATGGGTTGAGGCAGGAGAACTACAGCCGGGTGATGAAGTAGTACTCGGTAATCCGGGATTGGCTGATTGGAAGGGGAAGGGATCGAGCGAAGAGGGTTACCTCCTTGGATTGCTCATAGGCGATGGACATCTTTCTGTTCGTGGGGCGGCGACGTTTGAATCATATGAATCTGACGAAGATGGCACAGAAATGCGTGAGTACGTAGCGTCTGCCGTCAAGAGCCTTCCTGGGAGGGCAGATCGCCAAGGATGGCGATGGGTCCCTTCTAAGGGTTGTTACAACCTCAGAGATCAAGAGGCTGGTCGGCTTGCTTCTTCTTTCGGTATCGTCAGGGGTAATAAGAAGGTCACTCCGTTCGTTGAGCAGGCATCGAGCGAGTTCTATCGAGGATTTTTGGCAGGGGTTTTCGATGCCGATGGTTATGTTGCTGACTTCCCACACGATAGGTCGATCCGGTTGAAATGGAGCGATCCAGAGAGTCTGGTGGCGATCCAGCGCATGCTCGCCCGCCTAGGTATCGTCTCTCGTATCAGGATCGTCAGTGAGAAGGCACGGATCACCACTATCAAGGGACGAGAGACGGTCGTTCGACCACAACAAGTACTTATTATCGCGGGCGCTGATCGTCAGCGTTTCCAAGAACAGATCCCCTTACTTCATACGAAGAAGCGAATGGCGTTGGCTCATGCCCGGAACACCATGGTGGCACCGACCAAGATTCACATAACCGAAGTAGTACCAATTGGGATGGAGTATGTCTACGACATTCAAGTCGAAGGAGCACATGCCTTCGATGGGAACGGAATCATGCTCCACAACTGCGGCGTAGGCGTAGGATTCTCGACCTACACCTCCCGCCTCGGACAGTTCAATGTTCCGGCCACTAACGGCAGCATGCCCCCCTACCTCGTCCCGGACAGCCGGGAGGGCTGGGTCGAGTCCACCCGCATGCTTATCGACAGCTACGAGCAGGAGGGGTCCCACGAGGTCCAATTTGACTACTCCGACATCCGCCCCGAGGGGCAGCCGCTTAGGGGCTTCGGAGGGGTCTCCTCCGGGCCGGGGCCGCTCATCAAGTCCCACGAGCGCATCCGTGGCTACCTGGACTCCTACGTCCAGGGGAAGGCGTCGCAGACCCGCCTCGTCGTTGACGTCATGAATGCCATCGGGGCCTGCGTCGTCGCCGGGAATATCCGCCGCTCCGCAGAGATCGCACTAGGTTCCCCTCTGGATACCGAGTTCCTCGACCTCAAGGACTACGACCTCTACCCCGAGCGTAGGGAGCTTGGGTGGATGTGCCTTACTGGCGACAACTGGGTGATGACTTCTGAGGGGCCACGGCGTGTGGAGGACCTAGTGGGCTTGCCATACACGGCGATTGTTGATGGAGAACAATATGTATGCCACGATGGATTCTTCCTTACTGGCTCAAAGCCGGTCCTACAGATACGAGCCCAGGGATTCACGCTATCCGCGAGCAAGGACCACAAGGTCATGACGGATGCCGGGTGGCGGAAGGCAGGGGACTTGTCCGTAGGTGACAGGATTCGTACCCATGACCACCAGAGGTTCAAGTGGTCCGGAGATGGGACCGAAGATGAGGGTTATTTGCTCGGGTTTATCCTGGGTGACGGCCACTTCGCGCTTGATGGAAAGATTGGTATCAGTGCTAGCCTATCAGATGATGGAGGACGTCCCTGTCGGGACAGAATCGCCCGCATCCTCAACTCCTATCCGGCATATCACTCGACGCGAGGACCGCTGGAGTGGCACGTACCGCCATCGCACACGGAGGAAGGTGGATGTATAGGAGCATCTGTTGCGAAACCGCTTGTTCAACGCTTTGGGATGGGATACGGCGCGAAGACCGTTACCCCGGAGGTAGAACGGGCTAGTTACGACTTCTATCGTGGATTCCTACGTGGACTGTTCGACACCGATGGGTCGGCAGAGAGGCTTAGTCGCCAAGGTACCGTCCCTGGTGCGAGGCTCTCGCAGTCTGATCTCGCGGTGATGGAAGGGGCGCAGCGTATGTTGGCCAGACTCGGAATCCAGAGTCGTCTGCATACTGTCCAGCACGTCCACGGTTTCGCAACGACGAAGCAACCCTACGTCCTCACAATTCGGAGTAAATCCTTGCAGATCTTCCGGGAACTAGTTGGATTTGGGAATACTGCGAAGATGGCGGCCATCTCCGTTCCTCATAAGCCGCGTTCAATGTCTGGATTCCACTACGTAACGGTTGAGTCCATCGAGTTGCTGCCAGAGGTGCCGACCTTCGACTGCACCGTGGAGGACATACATGCCTACGATGCGAATGGTGTCTACGTATCCAACTCGAACAATACAGTAGTCCTCACCGACAGGGAGCACTTCTCGACCCTGCCGGAGATCGCCAAGAGGGTGACCTCCCGTGGGGAGCCCGGCATCCTGAACATGCTGAACGCCCGCAAGTACGGGAGGATCGGCGATCGCATGGAGGACAACGTCACCGGTGTAAATCCATGCGTTACTGCCGATACATGGGTCTTGACGACGAATGGTCCAAGGCAGGTATCTGATTTGGTTGGTAGAAGGTTTACCGCACTCGTTGATGGGAAGCCCTTTGACACTTTGTCGGAAGGATTTTTCTCAACCGGAGTGAAGGAAGTAATCAGGCTTGAAACTAACGAGGGTTACTCTGTGCGCCTGACGACAAATCATAAAGTCAATACGCCTCAGGGGTGGAGGGCTGCGGGCAGTCTTAAGTCCGGTGACGAGGTAGTTCTTACCGAACAGGTTGGAACTTCATGGAGAGGAGAGGGTACTGAAGCAGAGGGGTATACCCTCGGACATCTGATTGGCGATGGAACCTTCTATCCAAACGGCATAGCAGCGTTGGCTACTTGGGATACTCCTGGGGTTGAGGTTGAGCGCCGCTTCCTTAAGGACTTTGTTGGCTCCCTACCGCACCGTTCTGACTGGAAAGGTTGGAAGAAAACGGGCGATCAACAGCGGATCATGTCGAGGGCCCTTACCGACCTGGCGTCTCGATTTGGAATAGGACGCGGACACAAAACGGCAACGTCTGAGACGGAGCGGGCCTCCTCATCCTTTGCCATAGGGTTCCTTAGGGGGCTTTTCGACACAGACGGACACGTTGAGGGCAACAGAGATAAGT
>Ga0315281_10012181_pt1 | contig 11735 bp, 14 predicted proteins | sample YL17G07_0_MG_FD_204540 | JGI IMG/M metagenome (GOLD analysis project Ga0315281, IMG submission 204540) | Sediment microbial communities from Yellowstone Lake, YNP, Wyoming, USA - YL17G07_0 | ecosystem: Environmental > Aquatic > Freshwater > Lake > Sediment | place: USA: Wyoming | collected... | reverse complement strand
GCCGCACCCCAAGTCGGCTATAGCCGACTTGGGCGTTATATCCGCCGATCTCGGGTAAATCCGAGATCGGTATCACGCGCTAAATTAAATAGTTAGAGCGCGAACCGCAGATAAGTTTACGCAATCTGCGCAAGCTTGATTGCGACGCAAAACCGGTTCCCACTTTTGCTGATCGCGCTCTATCTCTTTGCTTGGTCACATTTTCTGCGGCGAACCGGTATCCACTTCGCCGGAAAATGCTCTAATGGCTGAAAGATGTTCAGAGTGGTGCTTGCGCAAGGCCGTCCGATCGGGCAACAAGACGTCGAGATAGAGGAGCGGCGCCAGTGGACGTCCAGGAAATCAGGAAGCTCGACGCATATTTGAAAAAGCTGTTCAGCAATCCGCGCATGCGCGTGGTGCCGCGGCCAAAAAAAGATGATTCCGCCGAAGTCTATATCGGCGAAGAGTTCATCGGCCTATTGTTCGTCGACGACGAGGACGAGGATCGCTCGTACAATTTCCAGATGGCGATCCTCGAAACCGATCTGGAACCATAAATCTTTTCACCCGCCTCGCGGCTGCATTTGCGCGATCAAGCGCTCGATGCCGGCCAGCACATTCCCCCAGTCGTCGAGCCAGTCGCGCGGAAAGCGGACGGTGATATCCGCTTGGCCGATGCGGCGCTCGTGCAGGCACATTCCCGGCATGGGTCCTCGGTCCTTGCGCGTACAGCGCATGAGAAAGCGCTCGGGCGCGGCCGGATCGAACAACAGATCCTCGCCCTGATAGGGCGTCCCATCGCGGAATGGCATGAGAGCGAGGCCGCCGGGGCCGGCTTTGATGTTGGCGTCGGTGTAGCGCGGGTAGATGGTTTTAAACCGGCCGGCGGGGGAGAGCGCGCCGCTGCTGGCGGCGATGGTCAGGAAGATACGATTGCCCGGCGCCGCCGGGACAGCCGGTCCGGCCTTTGAGGCTGCATCGGGCGGCGTCAGCGACGGCCACAGATAGGCGAGATCGATGCGCTCATGTGCGCCGCTGCGGCGCTGGACCGCGACGCGGATCGCGGCCGGCGGGATATTAAAAGCCACCCCCGCGACCGTGACCGGCCGACTCGGTGCGTCGTGTGCGGCCGGCGCCTCCGGCCAGCGCGGCCACAACACGTAGAAGACGTAGCCGAGCATGAGGAACACAACCGCGAAAACAAAGACCAGCGGCAAGGCGAGCAGGCGCCAGGCCGCGCCGTGGCGCGCCTGCCGGGGTGCGCCGTCCTCGCCAAAATTCGCAAGCGTTGTCATGATCTTATATCGAATCCCGCGCATGCGCCGAATCGGCTGTCAGTATGGCATGGGATCAGGCCATGGAGCTATTTCCCTGCCGGAATGGGGGATTTGGCCGTTTACCCTTAATTAAGGATATCGTGGCGGCGGGCGGCGGAATTGGGCAGTTTGGGCTCCTCCGTTGCGTTTTGAGGTCGCCCAAAGTGTCGCCAGAGTCAGTCCAGTCCTTTATTGCGCTCGGCATCGGCTTTGCCTTCGCCGGTATGATTTCGAGCGCCTATCAGCTTTTCACTAGGCGGCCGGCGAGCTTCCGCCTGCTGCAGCACGGTCCGCATCCAAAAACATTCGCGGCCGTGCCATTCCTCGTATTCGCCGCACCCTTCATCATCATGCGCAACACGGTTCGCGGCCGGCGCATCGAGCATCGCCGTTTCGAGTTCGTGATGCTGGCGACGATCATCGCCGGAATCTGGAGTCTGATGTCCGGCACGGTGGTGGTGATGGCGGTTGCAGCCCTCGGCCATATGTTCGCCTGACACGCTCGCCAACCCGGATCGGACATGGCAAGTTCGCCTCTCTCATTATCGCGGAGAGCATGAATGCCGATCTATGAACTTGACGGAGCGAAGCCGGAATTTCCAGACGATGGACGCTACTGGGTCGCGGACACCGCGGTCCTGATCGGGCGCGTGCGGCTCAAGAGCCAGGCCAGCGTGTGGTGGGGCTCGGTGCTGCGCGGCGACAACGAATGGATCGAACTGGGCGAGCGCTCCCAGATCCAGGACAATTGCACGCTCCACACCGATCCCGGTTTTCCGCTCGTCATCGGATCGAACTGCGTCATCGGTCACCAGGTCATGCTGCATGGCTGCATGATCGGCGACAACAGCCTCGTCGGCATGGGTGCGATCCTGCTCAATGGCGCGAAGATCGGAAACAACAGCCTGGTCGGCGCCGGCGCGCTGGTGACCGAAGGCAAGAGTTTTCCGGACAATTCGCTGATCGTCGGCTCGCCCGCGCGCGCGATTCGATCGACCGACGAGAATACGTTGAAGCTGATCGCGGCCGGCGCCGATATCTATGTGCGGCGCTGGCAGCAATACGCGCAGGGGCTGAAGCGGATCGGATAAGCCGCTGTCTTGCTCGGCCGGAATTTGGAACAGAGCTTTAAAAAAGTTGCGGCCGGCTCTTGGGGGAGAGCCGGCCGCGCGCGATCCGGTCTGGGGACGGGGAGGGGTGGGGACGTGACCGGGTCGCGAAGCTCCTGAGGTTCTGTGTTGCGCTGAGTTCAGCGCGATGAAGCGGTGGCCATTGACGGCCGTGCATCGCCGAGCGAAACCCACACGTTCGGGTCGCTCTGTGATTGGCGTTTGACGAAGCGGTAGCCGCTCTCGGTCCACGGCAGGACGTCCTCTGCCTGGTTGTCGAGAATGAAGTCGCCTTTATCGGTCTTGACGGTAAGCACCGCGTGGCCGTCGCCCTTCTTGTCGCGCACGACGGTGATGAGCAGCGCCGCCCGCGGCCAGCCGGCGTCGATCAGCAGGCGGCGCTTGAGCAGCACGTAATCCTCGCAGTCGCCGTAGCCGTCGTCGGGATAGGACCATTTTTCGACCACACCCCAGTGATCGAGGTCGGTCATGGGTTTGATCTTTTCATTGACCCATTTGTTGAGGCGAACGAGGTCTCGCCACGCTTGGGAAGAGAGGACGACGTCGCGGGGGAGCGTTGCTGTCACGGCGCATTCGCGCGGGTTTGCGGAGCAGAACTCGACCCAGCCAATGGGCGGACGGCTGACGTCGCCGACCGCGACCTGAAGCGGATGCTCGCTGGCCGCATGGGCGGCGGACGCCATGGCGAAAGCCAAGCTGATGCCAGCCAATCGAAGTATTCGGGTGAGACGATAAGTCATTTGCGACCCCTCCAGGCCGTGTGGAGGGCATCTATCTCACAAACTATTTGAGCTGCCGCTAATCCGCCAAGCTCAATTGAGATAAACTGCGAATAAATACTTCTGAAAATTCAATTTTTATTTTAATATACTTTGTTTAAAATGCCGAATAACTCAAATTGATTCAAATTTGAACGTTAACGATGCCAAGGCTTGGGCGGCAGCGCGATTCCCGCTCCTGCGGGCGCGCCATTAACGCCTGCGTCGGAAAAAAGAACCATCGATTGAGTGTGGAGGAGGTGCCGTGGGGACCGCAAACGGCGCTGAGCGGAGCTTTCCAGCCAACCGGCATTTACTCGCCGGTGACGTTCTCTTCAATTAAGTCCGGATGCTGCTGGCGCGTGAACTCGATGGCGAAGCCTTCTTCGAGATGGCGCACTACTCTGGCCTGCACTCTGCCAATGGTAATCAACATGCCAATCTCAGGCCGTTGGTTGCTCGCAAGCGCTGCCCCCGACAACGACATATCGATGATCCGGCAGTTCAGCTTCTGGTCGTTCGACAGGATCAGACGCGCGATCGGGTTACGTGGAACGATGCGGTCGAATTGACGGTCTTCCGGCAGGTTGAGGATATGCCGGTTGGCGAGCCAGGTGAGCTGGGCGGCAAGTTTATCGCGTTTACGCGCGGTTGCCGTGATTGTCATGGCGAAGCCGTTCTGGAACACGCGGGCGACGTTTCCTTCGAGGCGCCCGATATGGTCCACATAGACGACCACGCGTTCGCCATGCCGGCCAGGCTCGGGCGCGATCAGGGCCATGCCGCCGGGCGACATATTGACCACCTGACACGGGAATTCCCGCCGGTCCGTCAGCATGTAACGGCCAAGCAAATTGACGCGAACGCGCTGAAAACGCCTGCGTTCATTATTCAGCGGTGGTATCCCCGGCTTTTGTTGCACCATCAACACGGCGCGGCAGTCCTCATAAGTCAAAAGCGCGCCACCGGGCTGAATCCGGCCAGCCGCTTGGATCGCGCCAAGATTGCGCGACCCGAGCCTATGCCGGGATAGTTAATTGGGCGTTAGCTATTTTGTCATTTTGCCGTAGCGCGCCGCATAGGATGCCGGATCAGGCGCGGCCGCCCTGATAGACGGCGAATTTGCGCCTGGAGGCCTCGGTGGATGGAAACGCCACGAGGCGGGGGACGGCGGCCGTATCGAACGCATCTTCGAGATGACGCAATGTATTGAGCGACAAGCGCTCGACCTGATGGGCGCCGAGCCAGTATGGCGCCGTAATCGGGGCAAGCACCCCGAGCGTGCGGGCGTGCAGTTGCCCGCCTTGGGCCAGCGGCAACAGCAACATTTCCAGGTCGCAAGACAAACCGTTGGCGGTATGCGCGGTTATTCCCGCGACGAGGCCGATCGCTTCGTCGGCGACGATGGATATGAGGTCTTGAAACGAGGGCTTGCTGTCGATGTCCCAAAATCGGGCAAAAGGCTCGCCTTTCAGCTCACGACAGAACAGCGCGCAAACCCGCGTGCCGGCAAGACGGAAGGGGTGGCCGGCAAGGGGATCGAAAGCAAGGATAAAGCTGTCAGCGAGCGCGCGCCGGATGGAGCCAGGCTCGATATCGCCACGTTCCGGCGCGATGCGATGGCCGCGGCGTGTGTTCCAATAATCGAACACTTCACGTGTTGATGCATGTTTCATGGTCTAATTCCCTGCATTCACCGAAATGGCCCGGCGTTTGCTGTCCCTGTTCGGGACAGTCGCCGCGGGTTTTGTTTTCGTTGAACAGAACAGAGCATTCGCCGTGCCGCATGCCGGTCGCGAGGGGCAGAGGTGCCGCGGAAATGGGATTAGTATTAATTACGGGTCGGTGTTGGCGTGGCGGCGTTCACCTCCTATGGTCCGCGCCGGATCACACGGAACACTCGGCTGTTGTTTCAATCGCCGGGCGTCTTCATTCGGGCCTTCAGGGGAGGCAAGGGGATGTGACCAGCGCTGTATGGCGCTGCGGCCTCGCAGGAGGTCTTAAAGGGAGGGCTCACGCGCCCTCCCTTTTCTTTTGCCAGCCCTCTATTTCTTTTGATTGTGAGGTTTCCCTGCTTGCCGCGAGGGAATGGGCGCTTTATGTGAGCGCTGCAACTTGTTCAGGCCACGCTTGGTGAAACAAAAAGCCGAACCCATTCTCAATATTCCGCCGGTGGTCGTGGCGACTCTTGCGGTGATGGCGCTTGTTCATGTGGCGCGCCAGTTCCTGTTGTCGCCGGAAGAAGATATCGAATTCCTGCTCAACTTCGCCTTCATCCCGGCGCGTTATGAAACGGCGCTCCTGCCGACGGGAACATTTCCGGGCGGACGTGGCGCTGAAGTGTGGACGTTCGTAACTTATGCGTTCATCCATGCCGACCTCATGCACATCTCCATCAATGGCGCATGGCTGCTCGCTTTCGGCAGTGCGGTAGCGCGCCGGTTTGGCGCAGTTCGCTTTCTTGCTTTTTTCATGGCGACCGCGGCTGCGGGCGCGGCTGCGAATCTCGTCACGCATATGGGCGAACTCTTGCCGATGGTCGGCGCTTCGGCGGCGATTTCCGGATTTATGGCTGCGGCGATGCGTTTCGTCTTTCAGGCCGGAGGTCCGCTTGGATTGTGGCGCGCGCGCGATGATGCCGCCTATTTCGTTCCAGCGGCGCCGCTTGCCGTGGCGTTACGCGATCCGCGTATTCTGGCGTTTCTGGCCGTGTGGTTTGGGCTCAATCTGCTCTTTGGCCTGGGTTCAGTGGTAATCCCGGGCGCGGAGCAGGCGATCGCCTGGCAGGCGCATATCGGCGGTTTCATGGCTGGATTGGTTTTATTTGCGCTGTTCGATCCGGTTGCGGCGCCTGCCTTTCACTGAGTTGTGATTGCCGCAGGGCATACCGCGCTTCTTGCAGTTCCGTCGATTCTGTTCGAGAATTTGGCATGCGCACCGCTTTGGGGCGTTTGATTCCCCGGCACGTACGCGATTGAACCGGCGCCGTATGCGCGGCAGGCGGCATTCGCAGCCGACACGAGCCGTAAGAGCGCCGGGCAAATTCGATTTTACATTGCCGGCGTTTCTCCGATCCGTGCCCGTGACGCGGATCGGTTGAGCGCTTGCAGCAGGGAGGCACGACATGACTGTCCAGGCGATTCTGGCGCGCAAGGGAAGCGATGTGCTCACCATCGAGCCGGCCGCGGAGCTTGCCGCCGCAGTGAAAATACTGGCCGAGCGCCGGATCGGGGCGCTTGTCGTGATTGGCGCCGACCGTCGCGTTGTCGGTATTCTGTCCGAACGCGATGTTGTGCGCACGCTCGCCGAGCGCGGCGCGGGCGCGCTTAAAGTGCCGGTTTCCGAGGTGATGACCCCCCGGGTTGTCATCTGCGGCAGGCAGGAGACCGTGAGCGAGATCATGGAGCGCATGACGGCTGGCAAGTTTCGTCACGTGCCGGTGGTCGAGCAGGACCAGCTTGCCGGCATTGTGTCGATCGGCGACGTGGTGAAATCGCGGCTCGAAGAGATGGAACGGGAATCGGCGGCGTTGCGCGACTACATTCGCACCGCGTAGGTCCGCCCCACTTATCCCTTCTCTGGCCGCGTCAGCGAGAACAGCGTTTCCGGCGTGCCGACGAAATAATCGCGGTACCCCGCGCGCGCGATGGGCCGCATCGCGGCGGTGTCGAGCATGCCGTTCTTGATGAATTTGTCGTCGATATGGACGCCGACGACCTGGCCGAACACGACGTAACGGTCGGTTTGACGCCCATTGATGTCGTCGAGCCGCACTGTCTGCAGCCATTTGCACTCGAGCGCGCAGGGCGATGCTTTCACCCGTGGCGGCTTGACCAAACGCGAGGGCGCGGGCTCGATTCCGGCGCGCTCCATTTCGTTCACGCCGCGCGCGAATGGCGCGGAGGTATGATTCATCGCCTCACGCAGATCGTAGGTGGCGAGGTTACAGACGAACTCCCTGGTTTCCTCGACGAACGCGACCGAATCCTTGCGGCCCTCGCTTGAAAACATCACGATCGGCGGGTGATCGGTGACACCATTGAAAAACGAGTAGGGCGCGAGGTTGATCTCGCCCTTCGCACTCATCGACGATATCCAGCCGATCGGGCGTGGCGCCACGATTGCCTTGAACGGATTGTGCGGCAAGCCATGATTGTTTTTGGATGTTTCGTAAAACATCGGTGCTCCTTCAGGATCAAAAATACGTCACGATTTCATTGAGTGGCGGACGCGGCCTATCCTCAGGCGGGCGCTCCGGGCGGCCGATGTGGACGAAACCGGCGATTTTTTCATGTGGCGCAAGACCGAACGCATCGAGCACGTTGCGATCATAGGCATACCATTCTGTAATCCAGCTGGCGGCGAAGCCATAGGCATGGGCGGCGAGCACAAGACTCATGGCTGCGGCGCCGGCCGAGAGCGCCTGTTCCCATTCCGGGATTTTGGCATGTGGCGCGGCGCGGCTGACCACCGCCACCACGAGCGGCGCGCGGGCAAGCCGCTTGCACTCGAAGTCGGCCTGATCGGCGGTCGCCTCCGGATGCGCGGCCTTGAACACCGCGGCGATGTTCTCGCCGGCGGCGAGCCGCGCTTCGCCTTGGAAAACGATGAAGCGCCATGGCGTGAGCTTGCCATGGTCGGGCACGCGCGAGGCAATGGCGAGGAGAGCGTCGACCTCGGCCGCGGTCAGGGGCGGCCCGGCAAGCTCGATCGGCTTGACCGAGCGGCGGGTTTTGAGGACTTCGATGGCGTCGCGCATGATGCTTGCGCCTAGCACAGGGAATGGGGGCTGACAAAGGGTTGCTGAGAAAAGAAATAAGAACCCGATCCCGGGCCGGGAGCGACTTGAATTCGCCTGGATTTCGGTCAAAAAATCGAGGTATGACCATAAGACGAGTTTGCCGGTTTTGCGCGCAGCGGGCAGCGCGGTGGAATGCAGGCGTCATTGCACTTGCATTGATGGCGCTGATGTTCACGGAAGCGCTCGCGCAAATGCGTTCATTGACGCCGCCGGCCGATTCCTCCTTTGATCGATTTGCGCCTTTGGCAAGACCGGCGCCCGCAAATCCGGGTGCTGCTCTTCTGCCTCAGATCAATCCGCCGCAGCCCGCCGCGCCGATCCCCGTCCAGGCCATGCCGCAGGTGCCGGCCGGTCAAGTCGCGCTGATGGCGAGCGCGCGTTTTGGCAGCGATCTGCCGCAGTCAATCTCAGGCGGACTCTATTGGCGCATCTACCCCGACAAGCCAGATGCGACCGGGGCATTCCGGCCAGTCAGGGAAGACAGGACTGCCGCGCCCACGTTCATTTTGCCGCCCGGCGCCTATGTGGTTCACGTTTCCTTCGGTCTCGCAAGCACGGTGAAAAATGTGCAATTACGTTCCGAGACTGTCCGCGAGGTCTTCGAAATTCCGGCTGGCGCTATTCGTCTGGAAGGCCGCGTCGGCGGCGTGCGCATTCCTGCGGCGCAAATCTCCTTCGACATTTATCCCGGCAGCCAGTTCGACTCGCGCGAACGCCCGCCTATCGCGCAGAACATCCCGACTGGCGAGGTGGTCATCGTGCCCCATGGCACCTATTACATCGTTTCGAACTATGGCGACGGCAATGCGGTGGTGCGTTCCGATATCCGCGTGCAGCTCGGCAAGCTGACCGACGTGACCGTGACGCATCGCGCCGCCGTGATCACGCTCAAACTTGTCGGTGAGCGTGGCGGAGAGGCGCTCGCCAATACCAACTGGACGGTGCTCACGCCGGGCGGCGATGTGATCAAGGAATCGATTGGAGCGTTTCCGAAGGTAATTCTGGCGGAAGGGGATTACCGCGCCATCGCCCGCTATGAGGGCCGGAACTTCGAGCGCGCCTTCAAGGTTGTCAACGGCGTCGATGGTGAGATCGAGGTTTTGGCGCGGTGAATGCCTGCGGCCTGTTTTGTGGTCCGCTTGTCCTCTATCTTGATCTTTCGCATGGTGGCCTTCCTTTTATCGGGCTAATGAAAAAAAGTTGACATTTGCAAGTGGGGGCTGACCCGATGCGCCAAGGATCAATCGCGACTGTTATTGTTTTTTGCCTTTTTGTATCGTCTGCCTTCGCTGCTGACGCCGACAATGGCGAACGGCTGGCGCGGCGCTGGTGCGCGTCCTGTCACGTCGTTTCTTTGGATCAGCGGAAGGCCAGCGCCGATGTGCCATCCTTTGCCTCGGTCGCGAAAAGACCGGATTTCGACGTAGGCAAGATCGCGGTTTTCCTGCTCGACCCGCATCCGAAAATGCCGAACATGGGACTGACGCGCGTGGAGGCGGCGGATCTGGCGGCCTACATCGCCAGGCAACGCTGACGAAGGGTGCGGGACGGATGAGGCATTGCTCCGGTTTTGGTTGATCCAATTTTCGCGTAGAATTATAATATTCGCCAATCGGAAACAGCCATGAAGCTCACCGCTTACGTCGTTGACGGTCATCGCCTCGACATTCGCCCCGCTCCGGTTGAGCGCGATTGGATGGAGAACACCGACCAGCGTTATGCCTACCGGTGCCTGCCGCTCAACATCGCCAATGTGCACGGCTGGGAAATTCTTTGCCCCTCCGGCTTCAGCGCGGTCTGGAATGGCGGCAAGCAGCTCCAGGACATCACGGTCACGCCCGATCCGGGAACGCCTGCGCCGGCGATCAGCCATTTTGGTCATGGCGTTTTGACATTTCACATTCCCTGTCTTTTTCGCTCCGAGCCCGGCATCGACCTGATGGTGCAGGGGCCGGTCAATCGTCCCAAGGATGCGATCGCGCCGCTCTCCGGCGTCATCGAGACCGACTGGGCGCCTTACAGCTTCACTATGAACTGGCTGTTCACGCGCGCGACAACGCCGGTGCGTTTCGAGGCGGGCGAGCCTTATTGTCATATTTTTCCGGTGCGGCGCGGCGAACTCGAGTCGATCGAGCCGGAGCTGCGCGTATTGTCGGAAAATCCGGACCTCAAAAGCCAGCACGGCGACTGGACGGCGAAGCGCAACCAATTCAACCGGGATCTGAAGCAGCCCGGCTCGCAGGCTCAAGCCGAGAAATGGCAGAAACTCTATTACCGCGGCGTCGGCCCCGACGGCGAACGCATCGTCGTCGAGGATCACCGCACCCGCGTGAAGCTCAAGCCGTTCCGGCGGCCGGAGTAGCCTTAAGTCCGCGGCCGTCACCCGGTCTGTTGCGAGCGTTTTAAATCCGGCGCCACGGCTTCCCCGGCGAGCATCGCCAAGGCCTGATCGAGCGGCATCACCGTCTGATCCTGACTGCCGAGGCGGCGGATCGACACGGCGCGATTTTCCGCCTCCTTCTTTCCGATGACGAGCAGCGCCGGAATCTTGGCGAGCGAGTGTTCGCGCACCTTGTAATTGATCTTCTCGTTGCGCAGGTCGGGTTCGGCGCGCAGGCCCGCCCGCCGCGCGGCGGCGAGCACGTCGTAGGCGTATTCGCTGGCTTCCTCGGTGATGGTGGCGATCACGGCCTGGGTCGGCGCGAGCCAGAGCGGAAAATGGCCGGCATAGTGCTCGATCAAAATGCCGGTGAAGCGTTCGAGCGAACCGAACATCGCGCGGTGCAGCATCACCGGCGTCACCTTATTCGAATGCTCGTCGATATAGAACGCGCCGAGCCGGCCGGGCAGGTTGAGGTCGACCTGCACGGTGCCGCATTGCCAGTCGCGGCCGATGGCGTCGCGTAAAACATATTCGAGTTTCGGCCCGTAGAACGCGCCTTCTCCCTTGTTGAGCGTCCACGGCCGGCCGGAGGCTTCGAGCGCCTGCATCAGCGCGGCCTCGGCCTTGTCCCACACCGCGTCGTCGCCAATGCGTTTCTCGGGACGGTCGGAGAATTTGATGCGCACGTCCGGAAAGCCGAAATCCTCGTAGATTGAAAGGATCATGTTATTGACCCTGAGGGTTTCCTCGGCGATCTGGCTTTCGGTGATGAAAATATGCGCGTCGTCCTGCGTGAAGGCGCGCACGCGCATCAGCCCATGCAGCGCGCCGGATGGCTCGAAGCGGTGCACCTTGCCGAACTCGGCGATCTTGAGTGGCAGATCGCGGTACGATTTCAGCCCGTTCTTGAAAATCTGCACATGGCCGGGGCAGTTCATCGGCTTGATGGCGTAAACGCGCTCGTCGTCTTCACGCTTTTCGGTCAGGAACATCATGTCCCGGTAGGCCTGCATGTGGCCGGTCGTGACCCAGAGCGCGGAATCCATGAGCTGCGGTGAGTTGACCTCGACGTAGCCCGCCTCGCCCTGCCGGCGGCGGATGTAATTTTCGAGCGCCTGAAACAGCGTCCAGCCCTTGGAATGCCAGAACACCGAGCCCGGCGCTTCCTCCTGGAAATGAAAAAGATCCATCTCGCGTCCGAGCTTGCGGTGGTCGCGCTTTTCCGCCTCCTCGATCTGCTTGAGATAGGCGTCGAGATCTTCCTGTTTGGCGAAGGCGGCGCCGTAGATGCGCGAGAGCATCTCGCGGCTGGAATCGCCGCGCCAATAGGCGCCCGCGACCTTCATCAGCTTGAAGGCGTTGCCG
>Ga0315281_10012180_pt1 | contig 11735 bp, 8 predicted proteins | sample YL17G07_0_MG_FD_204540 | JGI IMG/M metagenome (GOLD analysis project Ga0315281, IMG submission 204540) | Sediment microbial communities from Yellowstone Lake, YNP, Wyoming, USA - YL17G07_0 | ecosystem: Environmental > Aquatic > Freshwater > Lake > Sediment | place: USA: Wyoming | collected... | reverse complement strand
AGCGGCTTTCGCGTGCCAAGCAGCTCTCCGAGACGGTCATCCTGGGCGGGGGCTCGGGCGGTCGCACCAATGTCAGCATGCTCGACGGCGGCAGCGGCACGGAGAAGCCGATGCTGGGCCGCTACCAGGTGGAGAAGGAACTCGGCAAGGGTGCGATGGGCGTGGTGTACCTGGGCAAGGATCCGAAGATCGGCCGGGTCGTCGCGATCAAGACCATGGCTTTGGCGCAGGAATTCGAGGCTGACGAACTGGCGGAGGTCAAGGAGCGCTTCTTCCGCGAGGCCGAGACCGCCGGCCGGCTCTCGCACCCCAATATCGTCACGATCTACGACGCGGGCGATGAGCACGACCTGTGCTATATCGCGATGGAGTTGCTCAAGGGCAAGGACCTGGTGCCCTATACGAAGCCTGACAACCTGTTGCCGATCGAAAAGGTAGTGTCGATAGTCGCGCGGGTTGCCGATGCGCTCGGCTACGCGCACACGCAAAACATCGTCCATCGCGACATCAAGCCGGCCAATGTGATGTACGAGCCCGAATCTGATTCGGTAAAGGTGGCCGATTTCGGCATCGCCAGGATCACCGACTCCTCGAAGACCAAGACCGGCATGGTTCTGGGCACGCCGTCTTACATGTCCCCGGAACAGCTGTCGGGCAAGAAGGTAGACGGCAAGAGCGACCTGTTCTCGCTTGCGGTGAGCCTATACCAGCTTGCATGCGGCAAGCTGCCCTTCGAGGGCGATTCCATGGCGCAGCTCATGTTCAGGATCGCGAACGAAGCTGCACCGGACATTCTTGCCATCAACCCGAATCTGCCACCGGCATTCGTGGCTTTTCTCGAACGGGCGATGGCGAAGAATGCCGAGGACCGCTACCAGACCGGCGAGGAGTTTGCCGCGGCGTTGCGCGCGACGCTTGGCGGCGCGAGCAGCGCTGCCGGATCGAGCACCGACGTGGACATCAGCCTCTGAACGGCGCGCCGCGCACATGAATCTCGAACAGGCCCTGCAGATTGTGAGCGAAACCGACCCGGGTATGGTGCGCTCGCACAACGAGGATTCGGTCGCTTCCGATGCATCCAGGGGTCTGGTGGTCCTCGCCGATGGCATGGGCGGGTACAACGCGGGGGAGGTCGCCAGCGGCATGGCGACCACCGTCATCGTGACCGAAATGCAGCGCGTGCTGGATCAGCACGTGTCGTTCGCGGCCGACCCCCAGACTGGGAAGTCCGTCGCGCAGAAGCTGCTGCGGGACCATATCGCCAAGGCGAATACCTCGATATACCAGGCCTCGCAAAGCCAGCCACAGTACTCCGGCATGGGCACGACTCTGGTCGTCGCACTGTTTCACGACAACAAGATGACCGTCGCGCACATCGGGGACTCCCGGCTTTACCGCATGCGCGGCGAGGAACTCAAACAGGTCACCAAGGATCATTCGCTGCTGCAGGAGCAGATCGACAGCGGCCTGATTACTCCGGAACAGGCTAAGCTGTCGGCCAACAAGAACCTGGTCACGCGGGCGTTGGGCATCGACCCGGCCGTGGAGCCCGAGATCCACGACTATGAAGCGCTCCCGGGCGACATCTACCTGCTTTGCTCGGATGGCCTTTGTGATATGGTGAGCGATGAGGACATTCGCATGGCACTGCAGACGCTCGGCGCGAATCTCAAGCTCTGTGCGCAGCAGCTGGTGCAGATGGCTAACGACAATGGCGGGCGTGACAACGTGTCGGTGATCCTGATCAGGATTGTGCGTGATTACGCCGCGCCGAGCGGCATCCTGACGAAAGTCTTCGGCTGGTTAAAATGAAACTCAGTTAGCGTGGGGAAAATGCTATGGCGAAGCTGATTCTCAGCATGGACGGCCTGATACTGAAGGAGTACACCCTTGCAAAGGAGCGTACTACCATCGGCCGCAAGCCTCATAACGATATCCAGATCGACAATCTTGCAGTGAGCGGCGAACATGCCGTCGTTGTAAGCATACTTAACGACTCGTTCCTGGAGGACTTGGGCAGCACGAACGGCACCCTTGTCAATGGACAGCAGATCAAGAAGCACTTCCTGCAGAACAACGATGTCATCGAGCTGGGCAAGTACAAGCTGAAATACCTCCACGAGCAGACGGGGCAGGCCAAGGCGGCGGACTTCGAGAAGACCATGGTGCTGCGTCCCGGCGCGATGAAGGCCATGCAGCCGCCTGCCGCGGGGCCGGCCCCGGCCGCGGCTGCGGCGCATCCGCCGGGGACGCCCCCTGCGGCAGCGCCTGCCCCAGCCGCGGCGCCGGCGGCGCGCAGCTTCGGGGACACGCAGGTCAATCAGGGCGCGCTGGCGTCCGCTGCCGCGGCGGCAAGCCCGGCTCCGACGGCTGCAGCCCCCGCCACTCCGCCCAAGCCCGCCGCCGCCGCGCCGCGCGCCGGCATTCTTAAGCTTCTTACGGGCGGCAACGCGGGCAAGCAACTCGAGCTGGTCAAGCCGCTCACGACGCTGGGCAAACCCGGCGTCCAGGTGGCGGTAATTACCCGACGCCCGCAGGGATACTTCATCACCCACGTCGAGGGAGCACACTTTCCCGTTCTGAACGGCAAGGCGCTCGACGCGCAGGCACACGCACTGGCGGACCATGACACGATCGAGCTTGCGGGGGTGAAGATGGAGTTCTTCTTCAAGACCTGAACGCGCCCGCCGCCGGTCGCGATCCACGGGAGGGAAACGCTTGAAGCAACACGTTGTTCGGATCGCGCTCGGGCTGCTGATCGTCCTGCTTTTCCTGGGCCAGGCGGCCCGCTTCTACCAGATCGGGCTCATCACCCAACTGGACAACATCTTCTACGACTACCGGCTCCGGCTCACCATGCCCGGCACGGTGGACGAGCGCATCGTCATCCTTGATATCGACGAGAAGAGCCTTGCGGTTCCCGAGCTCGGCCGCTGGCCATGGGGACGGGACAAGATCTCCACATTGGTCCAGAAGCTGTTCGACAAATACGGCGTGGTGGTTATCGGATTTGACGTCGTGTGGGCCGAGCGGGACGAGAGCTCGGGCCTCAAGGTGCTTGACCAGCTGTTGAAGAAGGAACTACGCGACATGCCGCAGCTCGGCGCGGCCGTCAACAATCTGCGGCCGCAGCTCGACCACGATGGGATGTTTGCGAAGGCCATCGCCGGCCGACCCGTCGTGCTCGGCCATTACTTTAACAGCGACGAGGATGCCAGCGAGTCCGGTTCCCTGCCAGCGCCCGTACTGCCGGCGGGTGTTTTCGCGGGGCGCAACATTGGCTTCAGCCTCTGGCGCGGTTATGGCGGAAATCTGCCCGAGTTGCAGGCCGCCGCCGCGGCCGGAGGGCATTTCAACCCCCTCATCGACTTCGACGGGGTGGCGCGGCGCGTGCCGATGTTGATTGAATACAAGGGCAAGTATTACGAACCGCTGTCGCTTGCCATCGTGCGTCTGCTCATGGGCCTCGATGAGGCGAGCCGCGCCGGCAGCCGTACCGTCACGCTTCCCAAGATCGTGCCTTTCCTTGTCGAGAACCCGGCCAAGGGCTATGGTGGACTGGAACGGATCGACGTCGGTCCGCTTCGTATCCCCGTGGACGAAAACGTGTCCGCACTGATCCCCTACCGGGGGAAACGCAACAGCTTCAATTACATCTCCCTTGCCGACGTCTACTTCGATCGCGTACCCGTCGAGAAGCTGCAGGGAAAAATCGCGATCGTTGGTGCATCCGCGCCTGGACTAGTCGACCTGCGCTCGACGCCCGTCGGCAGCGTGTATCCCGGGGTCGAAATCCACGCCAACCTTGTCGCCGGCATGCTCGATCACAACAAGGGGGCGATCAAGCAGAAGCCGCCGTACATGATTGGTGCCGAGGTGATGCTGCTGGTCATCGCCGGTGCCGCCCTGACGCTCCTGCTGCCGCTGCTGTCGCCGCTGCGGGCGACGCTGGTGTCGCTGGTGGCGCTGATATTTATTTGCGGGTTGAACGTCATGATATGGAGCGGCGCGAACATGGTGCTGCCGCTCGCTTCGAGCGTGCTCATGATCATCGCGTTGTTTGCGCTCAACATGTCCTATGGCTATTTCGTTGAAACACGCTCCAAGCGCCAGTTCACCGAACTGTTTGGCCAGTATGTGCCACCGGAGCTCGTTGATAAGATGGCCGAGGATCCGGAGAAATACAGCATGGAGGGCCGCAGCGAGGAACTCACCGTGCTGTTCTCGGATATCCGTGGTTTCACGTCGATTTCAGAGGGTCTCAACCCCAAGGAGTTGTCCGCATTCATCAACGAATACCTCACATCGATGAGCATGGTGATCCGCAACAACCGGGGCACACTCGACAAGTACATCGGGGACGCGATCATGGCGTTCTGGGGCGCTCCGGTTACGGACCCCGAGCACGCGCGCCAGGGCGTCTTGAGTGCCATGCTGATGCAGGAGGAACTGAAAAAACTCAGCGAGTCGTTCGTGGCCAAGGGCTGGCCCCAGATCAAGATTGGGGTGGGCATCAATACTGGCGTAATGAGCGTCGGCGACATGGGATCGAAGTTGCGTCGGGCCTATACGGTGATGGGTGATGCGGTGAACCTCGGTTCCCGGCTCGAGGGCATCACGAAGCAGTATGGCGTGGGCATCATCGGTGGCGAGCACACGCGGGAACTCGTAAAGGACGTCGTGTGGCGCGAACTGGACCGCGTAAGAGTGAAGGGTAAGGATGAACCGGTGGCGATATTCGAGCCTCTGGGGTTCGAAGGCCACGTGAGCAAGGAAAAGCTGGAGGAACTGAAGCTCTGGAACCAGACCCTTCGGGCTTACCGCGCGCAGGGCTGGGACCAGGCCGACATGCTGCTGCTCAACCTGCAGCGCATGGCGCCCGACTCGCACCTGTACGAGGTCTATGCCGAACGCATCGCGCACTACCGCAAGGATCTGCCCGGCCCGGATTGGGATGGTGTCTGGAAGTTCGAGACAAAATGAAACTGAGGATACTCGGCTGTTCGGGAGGCATCGGCGGTCGGCACCTGCGGACCACTTCCATGCTGATCGACAACGATATACTCATCGATGCCGGCACCGGCGTGGGCGACCTTTCCCTTACGGAACTCTCGCTCATCGACCACATCTTCGTCACGCATTCCCACCTCGACCACGTCACGTCGATTCCGTTCCTGGTCGACACCGTGGGCGGTATGCGGGCCAGACCGATGACTGTCCACGCCATTCCTGCGACGATCGAGATCATCCGCAACCACATCTTCAACTGGGCAATCTGGCCCGATTTCTCGCAGATTCCCACACCCGAGAAGCCCTGGCTGCAGTACCGCGCACTGCAGCTTGCGGAGGCCATGGTCATCAACGGGCGAACGATAACGGCACTGCCCGCCAACCACGTAGTTCCCGCGGTCGGATTCCACGTCGATTCGGGCCGGGCAAGCTTGGTATTTACTGGCGACACGACGACCAACGATCCACTGTGGGAAATCGTGAACCGCATCATGAATCTCAAGTACCTGATCATAGAGACCGCCTTCTGCAACCGCGAGAAGGCGCTTGCCATCGCCGCCAAGCATCTTTGTCCGTCGATGCTGGCCGAGGAACTGGCCAAGCTCGAGCGCTCCGCTGAGGTATACGTAACGCACCTGAAGCCCGGGGAGATCGAGCTCACGATGCAGGAGATCGAGGACTGCGCCGGGCAATACAGACCGCGCATGCTCCAGAACAACCAGGTATTCGAGTTCTGAAGGAGACCGCGCCCCACTGCGGTTCGGGAGAGACGATGGTGTTGGCGAAAGTAGGCGTCGATACACTGAAGCGGCTGGAGCCGGTTGGGTCGCTCTCAGAGGAAAGGCTGCGTGAACTGGCCGATCTTTGCTACATCGACAGAGTGAGCACGAACCTGGATCCATTCCGCATGCGCTCCATCGCCGGGCAGACGGTGTACCTCGTGCGCGGGGAGATGGCGTTCACCTATCCGGGCGGCGCCTCGACCGTCTTGGTCGGAAGCTCGGAGGAGGCGCGCCATCCGTTGGGCAGGCGCGGTGCCATGTTCGCAAGCGCCAAGGCCATTACCGACGTCGAACTGGTGCGTATCGACGACGATCTGCTTGATATCATGATCACATGGGATCAGCTTGCCGCGACCGAAGCGGCACACCAGACCAAGGCCGAGCCGTCTGACGGGCCGTCGCTTGCAAACTGGTCGATCATGTCGGGGATGTTCAGTGTAAGCAACCTAAAGTACGGGGCATTCGCGCAGCTTCCTTCGGCGCACATCGAGGAGCTCCTAAATCAGTTCAAGCCCATCAAAGTGAAGGCGGGCGACGTAATCATCCGCGAGGGCTCTGAAGGCGATTATTATTATGTCATCGAGTCGGGCAAGGCGCGGGTGGAACGGCTGATCGGGGGCGTATCGATGCTCCTCGCGGAGCTGAAAAGCGGCGACGCGTTCGGCGAGGACGCATTGGTCTCAGAGGCCAAACGCAATGCCACAGTCACGATGAGGACCGGCGGAACATTGCTGCGCCTGGACAAGAAGGATTTCATCGAACTGTTGCGTGAGCCGCTGTTGCACAGGGTTTCCATGGAGGAGGCACAGCAGAAGGCTCTTGCAGGAGCCCAGTGGATCGATGTGCGATATCCGTCCGAGTTCCAGTACGATCAGCTTCCGGGAGCGATCAATATCCCGCTATCCGAAATACGCAATGCGTTCGGGTTGCTCGACAAGGATCGCGAATACGTCGTTTACTGTCAGAGCGAGCGCCGCAGTTCAGCGGCGACGTTTCTGCTTTCGCAACGAGGCTACCGCGCATACTTGCTGCAAGGCGGGCTATGGCAAGCGAGCGGCGAGAGGCGGGGTGGGTGATGCGGGCTGACCCGCTGATCTGGTCCGGGAAAGCGGCAATACGGCTACAATGGCCCGCTCAGCGCCGTTGTTCAACTAAAGGATACAAGCTATGAGCGCGGTATTGAATGCGCCACCGAGCGCAACAGCGGACGTCAACACACGCCTGGCCTTCCAGAAGAACCTCCAGGTCGTCACCAACAAGATTCACGCAACCACCAACATCGACGAGATCATGCTGGAGGTGAGCGCTGATATATGCGTTCTGTTCAACGCCGACCGCCTGACGATCTACACCATAGGCGAAGACAAGCAGACCATCGTCTCCAAGGTCAAGACCGGCCTGAACTCGTTCAAGGACCTCAAGCTGCCGATTGCGGAGCATTCGATCGCGGGCTACGTTGCTCTGTCCAAGAAAATGCTCAATCTCAAGGATGTCTACGACGACGCCGAACTGAAGCATTACAACGCCAACCTGCGATTCCTGCAGGAGGTGGACAAGCGCACCGGCTATCGCACAAAACAGATGCTGGTCGCCTCGGTGGTTGAGGCGGGGAGCAATGAACTGATCGGTGTGGTGCAGCTGATCAACAACAAGACCGGCGCGCCGTTCGGGCCGATTGCGGAAGAGGGCGTCCAGGAACTGTGCCAGACGCTGGCAATCGCATTCCGGCAGCGGCAGAAGCCGCAGGTCCTCAAGACCAAGTACGACTTCCTGGTGAGCGACGCCGTCATATCGGTTGCGGAATTCGATCTTGCGGCGCGCTCTGCCCGCAAGAAGGCGGTGGACATCGAGGCGGTGCTGGTCGACGAGTTCCAGGTGAAGCTCCCTGCCATCGGGCAGGCGCTGTCGAAGTTTTTTGGGGTGCCCTATGAGCCGTTCAAGGCCGACCGCATCAAGCCGATGGACTTGCTGAAGAACCTCAAGCGGGAGTATGTCGACTCCAACCAATGGCTGCCGATCGATGACAGCAAGGAAGGCTTGATCGTAGTCTGCCCGGATCCGGAGCGGGTGAAGAGCTCGCGCATTGTCAACAACGTGTTCCCCAAGCATAGGCTTGTATTCCGTGTCATGACACAGAAGGAGTTCCGCGAGACGGTCAACCAGTTCTACGGGGCGGAGACGATCGATACCAGTGGCGGCGACATCGGCGACCTGCTGTCTGGTATGGGCGAAGACGAGGAGGGAGGGGAAGCCCTCGCGGGCGCCAGTGACGATGTCTCCGCGGCAGCCGACAACGAGCTGGTGAAGCTGGTCAACAAGGTCATCGTTGACGCTTACAATCAGGGTGTCTCCGACATCCACGTCGAGTCCTACCCGGGCAAGGGCAAGACGGAGATCCGCTTCCGGAAGGATGGATCGCTGGGTCCCTACATCGAGGTGCCCGCTTCGTACCGCAACGCGATCATTGCGCGGATTAAGATCATGTGCGATCTGGACATTTCGGAGCGCAGGAAGCCGCAGGACGGGAAGATCAAGTTCAAGAAGTTCGGGCCGCTGGACATCGAGCTGCGGGTGGCGACGATACCGGTGCAGGGGGGCGTCGAGGACGTCGTGATGCGTATCCTCGCCGCGGGTGAACCGATCCCGCTGGAGAAGATGGGATTCTCTCCCAGCAATCTCCCGAAGCTCCAGGACGCGGTAAGCAAGCCCTACGGCCTGTTCTTTGTCTGCGGTCCTACCGGCTCGGGCAAGACCACCACGCTGCACTCGGTCCTCAAGTATCTGAACACGCCCGACACCAAGATCTGGACCGCCGAGGATCCGGTCGAAATCACGCAGAAGGGCCTTCGCCAGGTGCAGATCAACAAGAAGGCCGGACTGGATTTCCCCGTGATCATGAAGGCATTTCTGCGCGCCGACCCCGACATCATCATGGTCGGTGAAATGCGCGACGCGGAAACGACCGGCATCGGCATCGAAGCCTCGCTAACCGGCCACTTGGTATTCGCCACGCTGCACACGAACAGCGCGACCGAGTCCATTATTCGGCTGCTCGACATGGGTATGGACCCGTTCAACTTTGCCGACGCCCTGCTCGGCATTCTGGCGCAGCGGCTCGCAAAACGCCTGTGCGGCAAGTGCAAACAGGCTTACAACCCGGGCCCGGAGGAGATCAAGCTGCTCTTGCAGGAGTATTGCCAGGAATTGCTCAACACCACCCCATTCAAGAAGGACGCCAAGAGTGCCTATGAGAACGTCTACAAGGACCTCCTCAAGAGTTACGGCAACGACAAGGGCCAGTTGACGCTCTACAGGAAGGTCGGCTGCGAGGCTTGCGGTGGCTCGGGCTACAAGGGGCGTCTGGGCCTGCATGAGCTGCTACTTGGCACGGATCCGATGAAAAAGCTCATCCAGGAGCACGCTCGCGTCGCCGAGATGCTCGCAGTGGCGCTGGAGGAGGGCATGCGCACCCTGAAGATGGATGGCATCGAAAAGGTGCTCCAGGGCATCACTGACATTGCGCAGGTGCGCGCCGTCTGCATCAAGTAACACGGGGACCGGCGGGCCGTATGCCGCCTTCCGTCCGTGCGTCCTGCATTTCTTGTGAGGAACCGCTTTGGAAACGGTCGAAAACCTGTTTCGGCGCCTGGAGCAACTAAACGACATTGGCGCCGCACTTTCGCAGGAGAAGAATCTCGACAGCCTGCTCGAGAAAATCCTGATTGCCGCACAGACGATCTCGCACGCCGACGGCGGAACGCTATACCTCATTGAGGAAGGCACGAGGCTGCGTTTTGCAATCATGAGAAACGACACGCTCAAGATCGCGCTGGGTGGCACATCGGGCAACGAAATTCCCTTCTATCCGATCCAGCTCTACAAGGATGGGAAACCCGTCAACTCCATGGTAGCCGCCTATGCGGCACTCAATCAGCGCACCGTCAACATCGCCGACGCGTACACTGAGGCCGGGTTCGATTTCTCCGGCACACGCCAGTTCGACCAGAAAACCGGCTACCGTTCGAAATCGTTCCTTACCGTGCCGATGAAGAACCACGAAGGCGAGATCATCGGCGTGCTGCAGCTGATCAACTGTCTCGCGTCGGATACGCGGGAGATACTGCCATTTTCGGAGGCCGATCAGCGACTGGCCGAATCCCTGGCCTCACAGGCCGCGATCGCACTCACCAACAGGGCATTGATCAACCAGCTCGAGGAGCTGTTTGAATCCTTCATCGTTCTCATCAACACGGCGATCGACGAAAAATCACCCTACACCGGTGGTCATTGTCAGCGGGTGCCGATGCTCACCATGATGCTGGCCGAAGCGGTGAACGAGACGGGTGACGGGCCGCTTGCGACTTTTACAATGACCGACAAGGACCGCTACGAACTCAAGATAGCCGGAATGCTGCACGATTGCGGCAAGGTGACGACGCCGGTTCACGTCGTGGATAAGAGCACAAAGCTCGAGACGATATTCGACCGCATCAGCCTGATCGAAACCCGGTTCGAGGTGCTCAAGCGGGATGCCGAGATTGAAGCGCTCGGCAAGCGCCTGGAGCTGGCCCAGGACCCTGCGGTGAACGAAATGAGTCGGCGCGAACAGCAGTATGGTATGGATCAGGCGCTGCGCGAGAGGGTGCGCCAGCTCGACGTGGACCGCGAATTCCTGCGCCGCTGCAACATTGGCGGGGAATACATGCCTCCTGAGGCACAGGCGCGCGTGCGCGAAATCGGTAGGTCCTACCGATGGACCGATCCCTCAGGCCATATCGCACACTTCCTGTCCGAAGACGAAATCAACAACCTGACGATTGCTCGTGGAACGCTCACCGCGGAGGAGCGGGAGACCATCAATCACCATATCGTCGCGACGATCAAGATGCTGGAGGCGCTGCCCTGGCCCAAACACCTCCACAGCGTTCCCGAATACGCTGGTGGCCACCATGAGCGGATGGACGGCAAGGGCTATCCGCGCGGGCTCGTGCGGGAGCAGATGTCGGTGCAGGCGCGAGTCATGGGGATCGCGGACATATTCGAAGCGCTTACCGCAAAGGACAGGCCGTACAAGCACGGCAAGACGCTGTCCGAATCACTGAAGATACTTGGCCATTTCAAACAGAACGGGCACATCGATCCGGACCTGTTCGACATCTTCGTGCGCCAGAAAGTGTACCTGCGCTACGCCGAGCAGTTCCTCGATCCGAAGCAGATCGATGCGGTTGACGAGGCCGCCATTCCGGGCTTTGTGCCGTAGGCATTGTCTCCGGGCCGGCGGAAGTCGGTGGCCGTGCTGCAATCACTCCGGTTTGCGGGCGACGCTCGCGACCAGATGCTCCGTGGCCATGTCGACGAATTTCTCGTCATAGCCCATTTCCTTCAATCGCCACTTCAGGGCGCTGCCTAGCCTGATCCTGGCGAAAATTCCGAGCCGGTTTTCCTGGCTGAACACCCGGGCCTGCGAGAAAATGTTTTCAAGTATTTCGGAACGCCGCCGCTGCGAGACCAGCGGTTCCGGGCTGTTCGCGATCGACGCGGGATAGCGCCTGGCGATATCCCCAGCAAGGTTGCTCGCGAACTCCTGGATTCTGCTTGGGAAAAACGGCCTGAAAATCAAGCGCCCTCCAGACATTGCTGCGTGGCTTGGCGACCGGGGCGAGGCCCTATCTGCCGTGAAGTTTCGCCGGCGAAAGTATACCATCGGTATGCCAGCGTCTGGAGGCGTGTCGAGCCGGCGCGCCGCTCAATGCGGGAAGGGGCCTTGTGGCCGTGGAAGCCCTGGTCGAAGTCCCGGGCGAGGAATGCAGGCTTTTCAAGCGTCGTCTTGACACGCGTCAGTTGAGGGTACGATGTCGAATACGTTTCCCCGTTACGACAGGCTCGCAAGGCTGACAGCAATCTTGCTTCCGGCGGGTATCATTCTCTGGCCGGACCTGTATC
>Ga0315281_10012179_pt1 | contig 11736 bp, 17 predicted proteins | sample YL17G07_0_MG_FD_204540 | JGI IMG/M metagenome (GOLD analysis project Ga0315281, IMG submission 204540) | Sediment microbial communities from Yellowstone Lake, YNP, Wyoming, USA - YL17G07_0 | ecosystem: Environmental > Aquatic > Freshwater > Lake > Sediment | place: USA: Wyoming | collected... | reverse complement strand
GATGAGATTCAAGAATGAAATGCGATATATCTTTTAATAGTATCAAAGGAATATCTAGGATAGAGGAATCGGCACGACCATCTCTATTCATTAGAATTGTTACTTTTCGATTGTTAATGAAAACATCTGCTGTGTATTTTCCATATTCAAATCTTCTTTTCTTCATTCTTCAATCTCCTTATCTTTACGAAGAGCCTTAGCAATTCTATCAATTGTATCCTTTGCATCACCATTATTATAGTCATATGAAGTGAAGTCTGGTTCTCTCCAATCGTATTTATAATCTAACAACTTCTCAACCTCAGCAAGACAAGACTTTGCAGACCGTCCTTTTCTTCTAGCCATCAGCCCTCAGCCTCCATTTTATTTAGGGCCTTTGTGAGCCGATTCGTGTAGGTGTTCAGCGTCCGGATGGCGGTATTCATTTCCTCGCACAGGCCCACGGCCCTGCTCAGGACCTCGACGGCCTTCTCGATCTCCTTTGCCTGCATGCAGAGCTTGCACGTGTCCGGGTTGACGACGTACTTGTCGCCCTCCTTCCGGAAGAGCGTGCAGGACCAAGCGTTGGAGTAGCGGCACGATGTCATCAGCCCTCAGCCTCCTCAAGAGCCTTCCGCGCTTGGGCTGTCGCCTCCTTTTCAACTAAAACAAGAGCAATCACATTAGGATTCTTCAGGTAATGTGTGATAATTTTACTCGCCTTTTCTCTCAAAACGTCATATGTGCCCACAACTCCTGCTCTATATATCACAATTATTTTCATCTTGTCCTCAGCCTCCTCCTCTGCGTACTCTTCCTCAGCTTCCTCTTTCAATGCGTCCCGAATGAGGTCGGGCGGAAACCACTCCTCGCATCGAGGACACCAGCCACCCTCAATCTCCGAGAAGTCCTCCAGCAGCTCTCCGCATCTAGGACAAAACATCCAGCACTCAGCCTCCACCTTGGTTGAAGATAGATAGGCGTAGGTTATATATAAGGCTTTCGTCGAATCCTAACACCTATATATATCCAGAGGCGACGCCGAGGCGGGTCGAGCCAATCTGACACTCCCTACTCACCACTACAAAAACCTTAAATATAAGTTCAAAGGATAATAAGGTGACATTAATGGGCGAAGACACCATAGAGATACCTGAAATTTTACCAGAAGATGAAGAGGAGGCTCCCGAGCCTCAACAAGAGGAAGAGATTGAGATTCCCGAGGAGCAACCAGAAGAAATAATAAAAACTAAAGGATATCTCGATGCACACGACAATTACGTCAACCACCTCACAGACGCCGACCCCATAATCACAGAATCCAATGGCTACAATATTCTCTCGTTGGCCATAGGCAGAACTCCGATAGGGATCACCCCTAACGAGCTGTATCCAAACTACTGGGGGCTGGTGGTTGGAAAATCGGGCATCACGCGGAAAACTTCCGAGCGGAAACTCGCCGAGAGCGAGATTCCATCCGAGCTTCTGATGCCAACGGACTTCACGCCTGAGAGCCTCTGTGAAATTCTCAGTGCGGAAAGCCAAGGATTAATCAGCAAGGACGAGATCGGGGGCTTCCTTGAAATCATAAAGAAAAAAGATTATATGGCGAGCACAGGCGATCTCTTGATGCAACTCTATGACTGCCCGACCACTTACCAGAGAAAACTCCGGAGCGCGTTATTTGAGTTGGAGGCTACCTGTTTCAATATTTTGTCGGCCACCACCCCAACCCGATTCTCCCAGACCGTGAACCTCAACGACTTCATGACTGGATTCCTCTCCCGATTCTTGGTGGTCTATGCGAAGCCCCCCGAAATAGTCATGGCTCGGAGAAATTGGAGCGATGAAGACACCGAGAGGCGCGAGGAATGTCGGCGGCAATTCAAGGCAGCCTATGAGGCATTCCACTCCCCGCCCGCCAAGAGGTTTGAACTGAGCAAGGACGCTCAGGACGACTTCGTGGGCTGGGAGATTCTGATGGAGGAGCACGTAGCCAAAATGGAGGATGAGACCGATGCCGATATTCAGGGGGCGCAAATCGTCAGGGCAAGCGACTACATCCTGAAGGTCTCCGCCGTCATCGAAGTTGACACGTGGCTTAAGGAAGGCAAAGACCTGAAAGGGGCGACGGTCATAGAGATAACATCACCTAGTATGTTACGCGCCAAGGGCTTCATTGAGAGGGTTCTCGCAAATATGGATAAATACTTGATGCCCCTATTGAAACAGGCCGAGAAGAAGAGGGGCAGTTTCGCGAGCTTCAAGGAGGAGGTTCTATCGGCGCTCAGGTCCGCGAAGGGTCTTGGTGGGATATTCACCACGGCGGACATCAGCAACTCTATGGACATCTTGAAGGGCGATGCGACCAAGCTGATAGAGCTTGGCGCGAGCAAGGGATGGTTCGAGAAGGCGGCTGACTTCGGCAAGAAGACGCTGGAGGGTGAGGCTAGGATAACCGACGAGGACTACAAGAAGGTGAGGGAGAGGACACCATCGGGTCCGACGGGGACGATCTATAGGGTGACGGAGAAGGGGGTGAAGGTGGAGTGATCAGACCGCCGTGCCGCTACCGTAAGTTCTCGGGTATCCCAGCGCTCGGGTTCATCTGCATGCGCCAGAACAAGAACGTGACCACGTTGGTGTGCGTGGAGTGCAAATTGGAGAAGTGAGGGAAAGATGAACGAAGAGAATACGCGCAAACTAATGGAGCGTTTCAGCTTCATCCCCAGAGCGAGCCCACTGTTTCCAATAGGTAGCGGGGTGCCTATGTCTTTCGACTGCGGGGATGGCTGGTTCGACCTCCTCTGGAAGCTCTGCGAGGGCATAGAGAAAATCCTTGCAAAACCCGAAAACGGTAGACTGAAGGAACACTTTACTGTTGACCAGATAAAGGAGAAATTTGCAGGTTTGCGTTTCTACACTTCCTGCACTGATGATGAGATAGATGCGTTGATAGATAGAGCGGAGTATGACAGCTACCATACCTGCGAGGAGTGCGGCGCGCCGGGGAATCCCAGAACGGGGGGCTGGTATAGAACACTCTGTGATAAACACGCCGAGGCGCGGGGGCAGACAAAGGTATTGGAGATGAAGTGGAGCCCCGAGTATCTGGAGAGGATAGGTGTCAAGGAATGAAGGTTGAAAACGATGAATTTTTTGCATGGCTGTTGATCCAAGCACTAGGCTACGATATATGGGACAGGAGGGACGAGAAACTTTACGCCCTCCCCCTTTGGTTGGTTATCAAAAAGGACGAGTACAGGAACAGAGGTGCAAAGGAAGATGTGTGATATTTATAGAGCGAAGTGCGCCGAGTGTGATACTAGGATAAACATGCATCTCGGAGATTTTAATACAGATAGAGAGGAAATCATAGTTCTATGTCATGAACACGCATATCTTTATGCAAAATATGGTTCACGAGTAATATTTTGGACTCATAATTATATCGAAGAAATAAATCATAAAATTAATTATCCTTCACAAGATTGTAATATCTTTGGTTCAGATGAACCATTTGTAGCAGTCATTTCTCTCACTCAAAATGCATGGGAGAATCGTATGTATAATCATCCGAATGATGGGTTCAGCGAACCAGTCTTTGATGTTGATATGTTCATCAAATACATGGAGGTCTGGACTCGTGCGGCATACAGTGAACATAGTGATTGGAATCCGGATGGAATTGGTTCACGACTTGTTATAGTACGAGATGCGGCTATTAAAATATTTGCCGATTGGTGGGAAGGAATAACTTTACCCCGAAAGGTGGAAAATAATGAGAAACCCTGATCGGATAGATGTGGTCTGCCAACTCTTGGCGAAGTATTGGAAGGAGAAATACCCCGACTTCAGGTTGGGGCAATTGCTCTGGGCGATAGCGGGCAGAGACCCGTTTCATATCGAGGACTATGACTTCATAGTTGGATTGGCTAAGAGGGTCGGCGAAGAGATAAATATTTATAACTTCCCTAGTTATTGGGTTGAGCCAAATGAGATGCTGTTGTTCAGCTCCTCCACGCTAAATAAGGAAAAGATGAAGAGAGATGAAGTTCAAGAGCTTACCTAAAATATACAGGTTGCCCACCTTGGCGCTCATAGCCTGCGTCGGTGGGGCTTTCGTCTTCGGTTGGCAGAACGAGATCATAACTATCTGGATCAGCAACGGCATCTACCACTTCGAGTTCCCATTCTATTTGGAGAAGCTGTTTGGGTTCGAGAATGGCGTGAGCGTGTGGTTCGCGCGGGATTTTTGGTATGCTGAGCTGGGGGTGTCGATTCTGGTGGGGTTGTGGGGAGCTTACCAGATGGGGGCTAGGGTAGTGGGAATGAAGGTGAAAAATAAATGAGGTTCACGACCACCGATGGGAAGGATTATGGGGTCGCGGACCAGTGCCCATACTGTGGGCTATCGACGGGTGGGCAGCATCAGGGAAATTGTCCATCGAACCCCCTAACGAAAATGGTGGTTTTAGATGCTCGAAAAGATTTCCCATGACCTTCTTAAGGAATGGCAGGCTCAGCCCCTTGAATGGAAGGTTGATAGGAGTCTTCTGAGGATAAAGCAGTTTTATGAAAAATTAGGTGGCAAAGTTTATGTTTCTTTTAGTGGGGGAAAGGATAGCACCGCCCTTTTATATTTAGTTAGAAGTATTTATCCAAACACGCCCGCGGTTCATGTCAATACGGGGTTAGAGTATCCCGAGATCGAAGAGTTTGTTAAAACTGTGGATAATGTTATAATTATTCGACCCAAAAAAAGTTTTTTGGAAGTTATAAATACGTGGGGCTATCCCGTGGTAAGTAAGGAAGTGAGTATGGATATCAGTCGGTATCGGGGAACTAAAGACCCTAAGATGAAAAGGTTCAGGCTCAGTGGAAATCACCCAGACGGAAGATGCGGTCTTCATATGGGCGTAATTCCTAAAAGGTGGCAGTATCTAGTCGATGCCCCCTTTAAGATCAGTGATTATTGTTGCAGTGTTATGAAAAAGGAACCCTTCCATAGATTTCAAAGGGAAACAGAACTTTTTCCGTTTATTGGAACTATGGCTTCCGATAGTGAAAGAAGAAAGAGGGATTTTCTTAATACCGGGTGTAATACCTTCGGGGAAAGGGCATTAAGCACGCCCATTGCGTTCTGGTTGGAAGAAGATGTATGGGAATATTTGAGGAGAAATAATATTCCTTATTGCAAGATTTATGATATGGGAGAGAGGAGAACGGGGTGTATGTTCTGTATGTTCGGCGTGCACCTAGAGGAGAATCCTAATAGATTCAGACGTATGAAAACGAGTCATCCCCAGCTATGGAACTATTGTATGTATAAACTTGGGCTGTTTCGGGTTTTGGAGTATATGGGGATTGATAGTGGGGTAGACTCCCTAGAAAAATTTTGAGTGAATATTAGGCGGGGTGCCCGATGGTGGGTGGGTGTTTTGGGCGGGGAAGTTATTTCCTGAAAGGAAAATAAAATAGTTTTATTTTTTAGTTAAAGGAATTCTGACCTCTGAACGACGGCATTTAATATAGACTTCATCAAAATCAGACGAAACCCCTTCATATGCCCTTTCCTTGTAACCTGTAGTATGAGAGTTCTCGAATTCAAGAGCGGTAAACTTTCCCGTCTCTAAGTCAACCTCGACCGCATCTGGTAGAGGTTTGCTCAAGATACAATATTTCTTGTTTGGGTTATTTTTTCTAAGTTCTTCGACCCAACACTCCACTTCTATTGTATGATATGGGCGATTAGTTCTATCCATCGGGTCTTTCTCTAGGTCAGGGGGCATTTTATTCGCCCCCCTTTGGTTTTGTTTTCCTCTCGACAAGCCCGTCTTTTATAAGCTGGGCCACCAGAGCTTTGGTGAGCCATTCATCGAAGTTTGGACCGAATATCCCACTATTCTTTAGGACTAAAAAAATTTCCGGGGGAACTTTACCGAATATTTTTACAGGTTCCGAGCGAACCTTATAAACAAATTTTTCACTCATTTTTATCCACTCGCTCTAACCAGTTTACGAACTGGTCTTTTTTGGGCGCATCGGATTAAGGAGGTAGCGCGCCCTCATCCCACCTCCCTAGATTCTTAGTAAAAAATCTCCCCGAAGGAACTAAAATTACCGAACCGTTTTACGGTGACTTATACCCTAAAGCCCTTCCCTAAGAAATGTAGGAAAAAAAGTGGTAATTGGTTATAGTGGTTATAGGGAGAAAAAGGGGGGCTAAAATTACCGAATTTTGGTGAATTAGTGCAATTTATGGTGGGAAAGGTGATACGGAGTTATAAAAGAGGGAGAACGGGGGCGAAATTACCGAACCGTTTTAGATGAATATAGCCTACATAGTAGACATCTAACTATTCATAAATATATAGTAAATAGTAATACGGTTAGGCGGCGTATAAAATATAGGCTCCCCAAATTTTGTGGGTTTTTCGGGGTTAATGGGAAAAAGGCTGGAAAACGGGTATAGAATGGTGTTTTTATTAGGTTTTTTGGGGGAACTTATAAGGGATTTGGGGAAAATGCTTGGGTTTTGGGGTATAGACGCCTAAATTTGGTAGGTTTTTCGGGGTTTTTATAGAGTCATTTCTGATATTTTTGACTCCCGAGTATTTTTACCTAAGCTTTACCTTTAGTTTTATATAAGTGGGTACCCACCCTTTAGCTAAATTTACTATGAGTTTAAGGATAGATAGAAACATAGTCTATCTTGAGGCCCTAGTAGCGTCTTTTTCTTTCCTTAAAAGCGCTCTTAAAACCAAACCTTTACTTAAATAAGGATATAATATTGAATATTTATAAAGCGCTAAAGGTTATCCCCTTAACTCCTAAGCCCCTATTAGTAGTTTTAAGCTAATTTGGGTTTAATATAAGATAAATTACTTATATTTTTAAATATAATTAGCTAAATACTTAGGTTTTAAGGCGTTTCGGGGGAAATGTTCGACGCCTCGTTAAGATAGGTCTCTAGATGTATAGATATAAACCGAGTCCATCCCTTTAATTGGTTAGAGCTTGGTGAGTATAGCCTCCCCGCACGATCCTTCAGCATGAAATACTTACTGAGTATTTATTCGCTTCATGTAGTAATTACTAGTATTTACTTACTTGGCCAAGTAATTACTAGTATTTACTTACTTGACCAAGTAATTATTAGTATTTATTTAGCTGACCAAGTAATTACTTCATACAAAAATAATTACTTGCGCCCCGCCCTCTCCTATAACCAAATTACTATTTACCGCTTTTTTTCCTACAGTTATTTAAAAATCATCTCTAGGTCTACGGCACTCTAAACCGGTTCGGTAATTACCGATCCACTTCATCCTCCCTATGCGCTACAATCAATACATAAAAAACTATAAACAAAAAATCTATGGCGTCATAGAGCACCCCCAATACCCGCTTCTACCGCCCCATATTTTAACAAATATTCGCACCTATAGAAAAGTTTAAATACTACTTAACTATTATAATATATCGGGAGCACGTTCTTATTCTTAAACTACTCCCGCCGAGTTGATTAAAATGCCAAGAATGCCCATAAAAAAATTGGAGAAAGAGTTGCAGGAAATGGTAGATGAATCATTCATCTCATTATTTCCTATCCGCGTTTTCCAAGAATATCAAATGGATGTTGGAAACGCTATATATTTCCCAAAACAAAGGGGTGAAGTCGCCTTCACTATAGATATGCAAAATGAAGATTCAGACGAACCTATGTCTAATTGGACGGAGCGGCATTATGTCCCCGTTATCCCCAGAAAAGTAGCCTTTGGAAAAAAAATAGACGGATTTATTCCAGAAAAATTTAGAGAGGAACTTCCAAAGTTATGTGAAAAAATGAAGAAACAAATACAGATGGAATGTTTGTCTATAATCGACAAACTCTCCGTTCCCTTCCCAGCAACATTGGAGCCACTAGATGTTGGGAATTATTGGGCGGGTATTTCTTCTGACTACAAATTTTCCCGGGATTATCTCACAGAAATGATAGAGTGCAAGGTTTGTCCGCCAGATACCTTTTATATCTTTAAAAAATATATACTTCTAGATGAGGTAGGCTCGCCGTACTATTCTCCGCTAGGGTTTTTTGTTATAAAGCAATCTCCAAGGGTTTGCATCCAAAATTTAACTTATAGCAACAATCCCGACCCAGATTCCATTACAATAAGACAAGGCAAAAGCGATATCTATGGCCTTTTCCTCCGCATGAGATATGGAGTATATGGTAGCGGCAGAGTCCCGATATATAAAAGCGTTGACGCCGCAGAGAACCCCAAATATCCATAAGCCTTAAATACAAGTTCAGGAGTTTATACTATGGAGATGAATATGGAGACGAATATAGTCGAGAAAGAACCAAACATCTTTGATGTAGTGGAACGCCTCCTAAAAAGGGCCAAAAAATACAAACCAGATCACGAGCTGCCCCTTTCCGATGCCAAAAACGGCGAAAGCTTCCTATGGGATATCCTATCCTCTCTAAGAGGCTACGACGGTTTCGGGAATTTGAGCGCGAAGGAGTATTATAGACTAAAGGATCTTACAACGGGTAGAATCAGGGCTATCTTAGGATTTGATGATGCATTTCACCCGCTTGCCCTCAATACCAAACCTCTAACTAAAGAAGAGATCGCAGAGAGAAACGAATTACTTCAAAAGATAAGGGGCGGAGCTAAGGGCTCACACTTTGAAACCCATTTTCTACGCGCGCTTCAATCCCTTAAAAAATTGAAATACGACGTACCTTGGGAAGAAATCCTAGAGAACCCTTTCGGTGCCGAAACATCTTAGTTGCACTATGCCCGATCTGTAGATATAAAAGCATCGGAACCGGAGATATTCTATTAGAGGAACAAAAATCGGAGCGTGAAGAAAATGGCCAGATTCAATGGCCCAAAAATGGGAGACAAGGAAAATATGCTCTTACTAGACCTAGAATACGACCCCGAAGAGGAGAACCCGAAAGTGCTGGGGTTTGCGCAGCTCTTCAGCTTCAGAGACGGTCACCCCCGTCTTCTCACAGCCATCCTCCTGCCTGACCAATTACTCGAACTCAAAAAATTCCTAAACTCCCACCTCTAACCTCTTTTTTTTTTTTTTGAAGGTAAACCACCTAGACCTCCTCTTCTGGGCCGCCGCGACTTTCCTCATCTATAGGCTCAAAAAGCGCCTCGACGCCCTATGGCGCCGAAACCCTTAAATACTCGGCGGCCCCCCTATTCCCTCCGAGGATCACCCTTGGTAGCCAGTGAGTCAATGAAAACCAATAGAGATTTGCGTAAACTCGTCCCAAGGGCCGCCTCTCCTAAAAGCCAGCGTGACGCTGAAACCCATGCCTATTATGCGAGCCAGTCCGCAAATGAAACCCACAATCCGGTTGCGAGCCATCACGACACTGAAACCCATCACGAGGATGCGAGCCAGTTGTCCAACGAAACCCATCTGAGGAATGCGAGCCATCTATTAAGTGAAACCCATTTATTCCTGCGTTTTTTAAGCCCACCTTTCTTCTCTATTAAGAGAATAAAGCATAAAATTAGGGAAAGCTTTTTATATAACCCCCGACCCCTCTATCCTTAGAGTTGTTTTAGACTCTAGGCTAAAGTGGAATGAATAAAATAAGAATCATAACCCAACACGAGGCCCGTTTGCTATGGGTTTATAGCGCCTGCGATCGCCTGAAATTCCTAGTCACCGCTGACTGGCATATGCTCGATCAGGTAGGCGCGAACCCCCCGAATATCCGCACTAAAGAAGGCAACTTAATCAGTCAATCTAACTTACAGAAACTTACCTTCGAGGGGGCACAAAAAATCTGTAAAGATATAGGAAAAACTGACGGGGCTATAATCGATGGAGACTTAGCCGCGGGGAAAGACCCAAAACAATACGGTATACCCCTATCCGATGCGGACACCGATAATCAGGTCGAGGCGGCATACCAATTCTACAAAGAGACAATCTACAAATACTGTAACCCCGACTATGCCTTCATTACAATGGGCACGCCATATCACGTCCTAGTCGGAATCGGAGGCAACCTAGACTATCAGATCGCCCTACGAATTTCAGAACTGACGCCCGTTCTCTTTGGCTACCCCAACTTAAACGTTTATCTAGGCTCGGATAAGCTCCTCTGGAATATCCAACACCGAATGGCGGTGACCAAAGACCCCATGGGACCGTTGGTGAGAACCTTTGAGACATATGCCCGACTAGAGATGGAGAGTTTAGCGGGAAGTATGGAAAATATTCCAACCGTTATATGCAGGGCTCATATACACAAGCCTCAGCTTCCCGCGCCTATTGCGGGAGGTAAGAGATGGTTTTTATGTGCCCCGCCTCTGAAACATCTAGGGATATATGAAGGTCTATTACCCTATCCAACGAAGGCATCTATTGGGTTAATGGAAGTTATTCAGGAAAAGGGTAGTCTTCAGGGGAAGTTCTACCCAATTGAAATTAGAAAAAAGGAGATTGAAAAGATATGAAAAAGGCAGAAACCGTTGGTGAAGACTTCTTCGATGAGACAGATAGCATAGAGGATGCGATAAAAATAAACAAGAGACATGAGCGGAAGGAAATTAGAAACGCTCTAGGGATAACTGTAGGAGAGTTGATGGTCGCTTCTGACTTCAAACTACTAACCCAACAGTTGAATATCATAGACGATACCTGCACCAGAATTGGGAACCAAATCAGGAGCAGAATAACAAATGATATAATCAGAACCTCAAGCCTCTGGGAGGAGATACAAAAACTTAGAAGGGACAAGACCTCAGATAGAAAGAAGATCGCGAGGCTCATAAAGAAAGCCCTAGAAGAGAAGGGTTATACCGAAGACGATGTCACCGCTAAACGAGATTTAGCCTTAGCACAAACCCCCATCTACCAAGTAATGAACGTTCTCAAAGAGGAGACCGCAAAGCCCCTTCTAGGGGAACTATTGAAGATGCCCTTATACACAAAATTCCTTTCCAAAGTGAGGGGGGTAGGGGTTCTGACCGCAAGCAAACTTATCTACTATATCGGCGACATAACAAGATTTTCGCAGCCCTCAGAACTTATAAGATACTGCGGACTCGCTGTTGTAGATGGAAAAGCAGAAGGTCTAGTTGGTGGTCAGGAAGCACACTACAAACCAGACTTGAAGGCGCTTCTACTGGGAGTCATGGGGGAGAATTTCGTGCAAGCAAAAAGCCAATACAAGACAGCTAACAGCGACCAAAGCTATGACGGCAGAAAAAAGAAAATGATGAGAGAGCGCCCCGAGTGGGGCGTTCTAAAGGACAAAAACGGGGAGATCGTAAGGAAGAAAGACGGCTCGCCAAAGAACCCTAACTATCTGGCTCACTACGACAAAGACGCTAGGCGAATAATGATGAAGCGCTTCGTCGTGGAACTATGGAAGGCGGGATGGTTAGCCGCCGGGAAGACTCCGCCAACAGAACCCTACGCTATAAGGATTTTGGGGCACGATGCGGAACCCGACATAGTTTCCTACGGTTAGACTCCAAAAAGTTTAAATACCTTTTTTCCCCCCTTTTTATCAGCCAGAAGAATATTGAAACCCACTGAGATGATGCGAGCCAAGGACTGCTTGAAACCCACCTGTAGGTTGCGAGCCATATTATGAATGAAACCCAGCGTGAATCTGCGAGCCATATATGGAATGAAAACCATTCTATCAATGCGAGCCAGGCAATAGATGAAACCCATATAGCGGTTGCGAGCCAAACCAAAACC
>Ga0315281_10012178_pt1 | contig 11737 bp, 12 predicted proteins | sample YL17G07_0_MG_FD_204540 | JGI IMG/M metagenome (GOLD analysis project Ga0315281, IMG submission 204540) | Sediment microbial communities from Yellowstone Lake, YNP, Wyoming, USA - YL17G07_0 | ecosystem: Environmental > Aquatic > Freshwater > Lake > Sediment | place: USA: Wyoming | collected... | reverse complement strand
GGAGCAGCCGAAGGCGGCGCAGCGGTCAGGGTTTGGTCAGGGTTTACAGGCGAGCGAGGGCTTCGCCCGATCGAGCCGCAGGGCCCCCGAGCGCGGAGCAGCCGAAGGCGGCGCAGCGGTCAGGGTTTGAAGGGGAGCTTGCCGCGCTTGGCCATCGCGCCGAACTGCTTCATCAGGTCCTGCATCTGCTTGAACTGCTTGAGGAGCGCGTTCACCTCCGAAACGGTGACCCCGGAGCCGTTCGCGATGCGCTTCCGGCGCGATCCGTTCAGGATCGTGGGCTCTTGACGCTCCGCCATGGTCATGGACGAGATGATCGCCTCGATCGTCCTCATCTGACTCTCGGCCTGCCGCGGATCCGGCATCTGCTTCGCGAGACCGCCCATGCCCGGCATCATCTTCAGCAGGTCGCCGATCGGTCCCATCTTCTTCACCTGCTGCAGCTGCTTGTAGAAATCGTCGAAGGTGAAGCGCGCCTCCAGGAGCTTCCTCGCCTGGGCTTCCGCGTCCTTCTCGTCGACGTGCTCCTGGGCTCGCTCGACGAGCGTGAGGATGTCCCCCATCCCGAGGATCCGCGTCGCGAGCCGGTCGGGATGGAAGACCTCGAGCCCGTCCAGCCGCTCGCTCGTCCCGAGGAATTTCACCGGCACGCCGGTCGCCGCGCGGATCGAGAGCGCCGCGCCGCCGCGTGCGTCGCTGTCGACCTTCGTGAGCACGAGGCCGGTGACCGGCAGCCGCGCCTTGAACGCGCTCGCGGCCTCGACCGCGTCCTGCCCGGTCATCGCGTCGACCGCGAGGAGGACCTCCTGCGGCGCCGCGGCGCGGATGATCGCCTCGACCTCCTGCATCATCGGCTCGTCGACGTGCAGTCGCCCCGCGGTGTCGACGATGACCGTGTCGCGGCCATCGCCGGTCGCACCGGCGATCGCCGCGGCGACGTCCTCGGCCAGGTGCTCCGGGCGCACCGTGCGCACCGGAACGCCGAGCGACTTCCCGAGCGACTGCAGCTGCTCGACCGCGGCCGGCCGGTGGACATCCGCCGCGACGAGCAGCGGGTGGCGGCCCTGCTTGCGGAGCACGTTGGCGAGCTTCGCGACCGTGGTCGTCTTTCCAGAGCCCTGGAGCCCGACGAGCGCGATCACCGTCGGGGGCCGGTCGGACTTCGCGAGCGGCACGGCCTCTCCGCCGAGCATCCCGACGAGCGCGTCGTGCACGATCTTCACGACCATTTGGGCCCCGGTGACGCTCTGGAGAACGTTCTCGCCGAGCGCGCGCTCGCGCACGGTCGCGACGAGCTGGCGGACGATCTTGAAGTTCACGTCCGCTTCGAGGAGCGCGACGCGGACGTCGCGCAGCGCCTCGTCGAGATCCGCGTCGCTGACGCGAGCGCGGCCTTGGAGCTTCGCGAAGGTCGCGGTCAGGCGGTCGGAGAGCTGTTCGAACACGAGGTCAAGGCTAGCTCGCCGCGGGTGTTACCGGCCGAGGGCCTTCTTCGCCTTGCGGGCGTTCTTCACCCCAAAGGCGATCGTCGAGGAGCGCTTGCCCGTCGCGATCATGTAGGCCGAGTCGACGTTGACGCGACCCGTCCCGAGCCGCTTCGCGACCCGTGCGAGCGTGCCCGGCTTGTCGGCCATCCGGACCTCGAGGAGCTTGCGATCGCTCGCGACGCGGAGCTTCGCCTTCTTGAGAGCGCGGCGGGCGCGCGCGGCGTCCTTGTCCGCGACGACGATGTGCACCACGCCCTTGCTGCCGAGCGTGCTGCCCGCGAGGGATGCGATGTTCACGCCGGCGTCCCCGAGCGCGGTCGAGATCGCCGCGAGCTGGCCCGAGCGATTCGGCACTTTGATCGTGAGCTCTGTCGCCATTTGAGTCCCTCCCCGGTTGCTTCCGCGCATTGTGCATCGGATGTCCAGCGACCTCAGCCGTAGCGGACCCGTGACCGCTCGTACCACTCACCCTCGTGCTCGTGGAGGGTGACCCGTTCGACGCGGACGGTCCCCGCGGGCCGGAGACCGCCCTCGAAGAGCCGGCGGGCATCGGGCTCCGCCGTGATGAGCGTCGCGTGCGTGAGGAACACCTCGTCGACCAGCTGCCGCGCGAGGAGCTGGCCGGCGAGCGTCGGACCGCCCTCGCAGAGCAGGAATCGCACCCCCCGGTCGCGGATCGCGCGGAGCAGGCGGCCGAGATCCACGTCGGCGTCGCCGAACGCCTCGACCTGCGCGCCCGCGGCGCGGACGGCGGCGACCGCGGACGGCGCGGCGCCGGTCGCCGTGGCGACGAGCCGCTCCCCGGGATGCGCGAAGAACAGGTTCTCCAGGGGGAGCTCGCAGGTCCGCGACACGACGATCGCCAGCGGCTGGCGGTCCCGACCCTTGACCGACGGCGCGAAGGGGTCCACGCGAAGCGTCCCTGCACCGATCATCACGGCGTCCGCGAGCGAGCGCAGGTGGAACATCAGCGCGCGATCGGTGCGCGTGCCGATATCGGCGCGGCCCCGGAAGCTGACCCGCCCATCCGCGGTCATCACGAAGTTGAGCGCGACGTGCGGCCGGCCGTCGTGCTCGGGCGGACGGAGCAGATCCCGGTGGAGGGAGGCGAGCTCATCCGTCCCGATCGCGCCGAGGCGCGTGAGCTCAGGCACTCGTCGGGAGCAGCGCGTCGACGAACGCGCGCGGGTCCATCGGGACGAGATCGCCGGCTTTCTCGCCCACGCCGAGGAACTTCACGGGCAGCTTGAGCTCGTCCACGATCGCGAACACCGCGCCGCCCTTCGCCGTCCCGTCCAGCTTCGTGATCGCGATCCCGGTCACCTGCGCGGCCTCGGTGAACTGGCGGGCCTGGATGATCGCGTTCTGCCCGGCGGTCCCATCGAGCACGAGGAGGACCTCGTCGGGCGCGCCGGCTCGCGCCCGTCCGGCGACCTTCACGATCTTTCCCAGCTCGTCCATGAGGTGACCTTTCGTATGGAGACGACCTGCCGTATCCGCGATCACGGTCGTGTTGCCGCGCGCGGCACCGGCCTGGATCGCGTCGAAGACGACCGCGGCCGGGTCCCCGCCGGGCGTGCCGCTCACGATGGGGACCTCGACGCGCTCCGCCCACACTTCGAGCTGCTCGATCGCAGCGGCGCGGAAGGTGTCCGCGGCGGCGAGGAGCGGCTTCTCGCCGGCGTCGCGCAGCCGCTTCGCGAGCTTCGCGGCGGTCGTAGTCTTCCCGCTCCCGTTCACGCCGACGACGAGGATGACCCGCGGGGTACCGGTGCCGTTCTTGAGCGCGCGCTCGCCCGGCTCGAGGACCGCGACGAGCGCCTCACGGACCGCGGCCAGGACCTTCGGGACCGTGTCGGCCTTGCGATCGGCGACGACGTCGCGGACCTGGAGCATGACCGAGTCGACGAGCGAGACCGAGATGTCGGAGCGCAGCAGCGCCTCCTCCAGTTCGTCCAGCCACTCCGGCGTCACCGGACGGTCGGCCGCCCGCCCGAAGAGCCGCGCGAGGAAGCCGCCCCGCGTCTTCGCGAGGCCACTGGAGATGCTCACGCCATCAGTCTGACGACTGGTAGCGTGACGCGCCGTGAACGCCGACGCGGCCGAACGGGTCGCCATGGATGACGAGCCCGAGTGCGAGCGCTTCGAGCGCGTCGACCGTGGCGACGTTCGCTACAAGCTTGGGCCAGATGCGCTGCCCTGGAGCAACGGCGTCGCGTATGCGCGTTGGCGGCCCGAAGAGGTCGAGGAGCGCGCGAAGGAGATCATCGGCATCTTTCGCGACCGCGGCCTGGCCTTCACCTGGCAGATCGGCCCGAACACGGACGCGGTCGGCCTGTCGAGCGTCCTCGCGGCGCATGGTCTCCACAAGGAGGTCGACGCGCTCCTGCTGACGGCGAAGATCCCGATCCGCGGGCGGCTCGCCGAGCACGACCTCCGCCTCGTCGAGGAGCACGACCTGCGCACGGCGACCGACGCGATCCGCATCGACCGGGACCGGACGGCGGACGAGATCCGGGCGCGGCTCGAAGCGCGGATGCGCTACCTCCAGTGCCCGTCGCGCCGCGGCGGCGGCGTCGTCGCATACCGCGGCGATCTGGCGGTCGGGTACGGCCGTTGGCGGTACGGCACGGACGGGGACACGGTGTTCCTGCAGAGCGCGTCGACGCTGCGGCCGCATCGCCGGACCGGCGTGTACACCGCCATCCTCGGCTGGCGGCTCGATCGCGCGGTCCGCGCCGGGAAGACGACCGCGGTGGTGGTCGCGGAGCGCTCGTCGTCGGCGCCGATCCTCATGCGCAAGGGCTTCCGCGAGGTCGGCGCGCTCCAGATCTGGATGGCCGTCTAACCGACGGCGCGATCGTCCACGTCGGCGAGGCGCATCGAGAGGACCTTCGACGTGCCACCCTCGTCCATCGACACGCCGTACAGGGTGTCCGCGGCCTCGATCGTCCTTCGGTTGTGCGTGATGACGACGAACTGCGTGCGATCGGTGAGCTCGCGGAGCGCCTCGGTGAACCGGCCGACGTTCCGCTCGTCGAGCGCGGCGTCCACCTCGTCGAGCACGCAGAACGGCGCCGGCTTCACCCGCAGGATCGCGAGGAGGAGCGCGGTCGCGGTGAGCGCGCGCTCGCCGCCGGACAGCTGCGCGAGGCTGCCGATGCGCTTGCCCGGCGGACGCGCGTAGATGTCGATCCCCGGCTCGTCCGGATCCTCGCTCGTACGCAACGAGGCCTGCCCGCCATCGAACAGCCGCTGGAAGAACAAGCCGAACTCGCGATCGACGGCCTGGAAGGTCGCGCTGAACTGCTCGGCGATCGTCGAGGCGAGATCGTCGGCGAGCGACCGGAGGTCCGCGATGGCCTTCTCGAGATCGGTGCGCTGCTCCGAGAGGAAGCGGTGGCGCTCGCCGATCTCACCGAGCTCGACGCCCGCCAGCGGATTCACCGGCTCGAGCGCGATGAGCTTGCGCCGCAGCCGTTGCAGATCCCGCGGCGCGTTCGCCTTCTCCTGCTCCGTCGGCTCCTCGTCGACCTCGATCGACTCCGGGTCGGGCAGCGGCTCATCGTCGGGCAGGCCGAGCTCGGCTCTGACCTGCTCCTCCAGCAGGCTCAGCGCGCCTGAGGCCCGCTCCTCTTCGACGCCGACCTTCGATCGTTCGCCGCGCAGCTCGGCGAGACGCTCGCGCGCCTTCGCGAGGCGCTGCTCCGATTCACGCCGCGAGCCCTCGGCCGCGAGCGATCGCTCGCGCGCGATCTCGGCGGAGCGGGCGGCTTCCTTCGCGTCGGCCGCGGTGCGTCCAAGCGCCTCCTGGGCCGCCGCGAGGCGCGCCTTCGCGTCGCGCTCCTGCTCGACCAGCGCGCGCAGTCGTGCGTCCTCCTCGGCGATCCGCTTCTCGGTGGAGGCGACCTGCTCGTCGAGCGCGTCGCGCAGGCGCACGAGCGATGACCGTCGCTCCTCGCTCGTGGCCGCGTCGAGGCGCGCGTCCTCCGCCCGTTTCGTCGTCGCACCGTGGGCCTCGATCGCGGCACGCTCGTCCCGCTGCGTCGCGGAGAACGCCTCGAGCGCCGCGCTGGTCGCGCGCTTCGCGGCGTCCCGGCCGGTCGTGAGCTGCTCGCGCCGCGCGATGAGCTCGCCGCGCTCGCGCTCCACGGCGACGGCCCGGGCCTCGCCCGCACGGACCAGGTCGCGCATGTCGGCTTCGCTCGCGGCGATCGCATCGGCCGCGATCTCGAGCCTGCCGCGCTCGCGCTGCGCCGCGCCGAGCTTGGTTTCGGCCTCGGCCAGGCGCGTCGCGGCCGCTTCACGCTCGACGGCGAGCTGCACGAGCGCGCGCTCCGACGCGTTGAGCTCCTCGCCGAGGCGCCGGTGCATCGCGGACAGACGCTCGGTGGCCTGCTGATCCGCGGCAAGACGGTCGTCCGGCAGGCGGATCGCGCCGGGCGTCGCGATCATCCCGTCCGCCGTGACGACGATGCCCTCGCGCATCATGGCCGCCGCCCGGTAGGCCGCAGGCCTCGGCCCGAGGAACACGTTCCGGAACAACGCGCCGGCGATCGCCTGGACGTCGTCGTCGAGCGTCAGATGGTCGATGAGCCGCGTGCAGCCGTCCGGGACGGACAGGTCCTCGCGCGCGTTCGGGACGAGCACCGTGACGCGCTTCGCCGTGTCGAGGTCCGCGAGCGTGTGCCGGTCGCTCGGGAACGCGATGGCGTCGCCGAGCACCGCTCGGACCGCGAGCCGGAGCTGCGGCGGGATCTCGAGGCGCTCGTGCAGCCAGCGGAGGCCCTTCGGCAAGGTCACCGGCGCCGTGCCGGTCCGGCGTGCCTCCAGCTCCTCGGCCGCGCGCGCGACCGCTTCGCGAAGCGCGGTGGCCTGGCCGCGGACCAAGGCGAGGTCGCCGTCGACGCGCTGGAGGTCGTTGCGGGCCGCGCCGGCGCGTTCGGCCACACCTTCGGTGACGCGCCCGGCCTCGGTCGCGGTGTCGCGCGCGCGCTCCAGGTCGCGGGCGAGACGCGCGCGCTCGCGCTCGCGATCCGCGCGTTCGGCCGCGAGCGCTGCCGCCTGCTTCGCGAGCTCGTCATCACGTCCGAGGAGGGCGCGATCTTCGTCGGTGAGGCGGACCTCGTCCCCTTCGCGCAGCACGTGCGCGCGCTCCGTCTCGACGCGCGCGGCCTGCGCTTCCGCGAGCGCGATGCGCGTGCGGGACATCTCCTCTTCGGCCACCCGCGCGGCATCGGCGGACTCGCGTGCGCGGCGCGCGGCCTCGGATGCCTCGTTCTCGACCGTCCCGCGGCGCTCCCGCAAGGCCGCGGCCTCCGCGGGAAGGGATGCCAGCAGAGCGCGGCTGCGCTCGCGCTCGCTCGTGATGGCCTCGAGGCTCGCGGCGAGCGCCGCGATGCGCTCGCGAAGGGAGGCTTCGGCGCCCGCAATGTCGGCCGCCGCGATCCGGAGCCGCTCCTCTTCTCCGCGCGCGTGCCGCAGCTCCTCGTCCGTCACGGTCGCGAGGCTCTCGGTCTCGCCGACGTACTCCGCGAGCCGCTCGATCTCGCGATCGATGCCGACCAGACGCGCCACGAGCTCGTTGCGCTGGGCGGCCGTCGAGCCGAACGAGCTGCGGTACCAGCGGAGCGCGCGCCGGCGAAGATCGTTCCGGATCGTCTCGTACTCGGTCCACTTCGCCGCCTGCTCGGTGAGCAGCTCGACGCGTGGACCGATCTCGCGAAGGATGTCGATGACGCGGACGAGCTCGACCTCGGCGTGCTTGAGGCGCTGCAGGGCGTCTTCGCGGCGCAGCTGGAGCCGGCGCGTACCCGCAGCCTCCTCGATGACGATGCGCCGGTCTGACGGGCGCAGCGCGAGGACCTGATCGACCAGCCCTTGGCCGATCACGACGAACGGGTTGTCGGCGAGGTTCGCGCCCGCGAGGAGATCCTGCAGATCCCGCAACCGGACGCGCGATCGGTTCACGAGGTACTCGGCCTCGCCGTTCTTGAAGAGCCGGCGGCCCACCTCGATCTCGTTGAACTCGATCGGCAGGCGGCGCGAGGAGTTGTCGAGCTGGAGGATCGCTTCGGCCATCCCGAGCCCACGGCGGGTCTCCGACCCCGCGAAGATGAGCTCCTCGTTCCTCTTCGCCCGAAGGACGCGGGCGTTGTTCTCGCCGAGCGCCCAACGGATCGCATCTGCCACGTTCGACTTCCCGGATCCATTCGGACCGATGATCGCCGTGATGCCCGGCGCGAACTCCAGATGCGTGCGTCCGACGAAGCTCTTGAAGCCGGTGAGCGTCAGGGTCTTGAGCACCGCGTTCGCGCCCGTGTTCCCCCCTTCGATGACCTGCAGCTCGTCCGTCATCGCGTCGCCTCGAGAAGCGCCGCGGCGGCGTTCTCCTGGGCTTCGCGCTTCGAGCGGCCGGCGCCGCGCGCATGCAGCTCGCCGACGGTCACGTCGACGAGGAACTCGCGCGCGTGTTCCGGGCCGTTCATCTCCGCGACGTCGTACGCCGGCAGCGGCAGGCCCTGACCCTGGGCCCACTCCTGCAGGACGGTCTTCGGCGAGCGGCGCGGCTGCTCGGCCGCGGCGACGATCGTGTCCTTCATCGTCCGCAGGACGAACTCGCGCGCCGCCTCGAAGCCGCCGTCGACGTACACGGCGCCAAGGACCGACTCGTAGAGGCTTGCGCCGAGCCCGACGCGCTGCCGCCCGCCGGTCTCACCTTCGCCGCGGCCGAGTCGCGCCCGCTCGGGAAGTCCGAGCCGTTGCGCGAGCTGCGACAGAGGCGGTCCCGAGACGAGCTGCGCGCGCATCGCGGTGAGCTCGCCCTCCGTCGCCTCGGGGTGGTTGTGGTACAGCAGTTCGCCGATCACGAGGTCGACCACCGCGTCACCGAGGAACTCCAGGCGTTCGAAGTCCTCGATCTCCTCGTCCGGGTGCTCGTGCAGGTACGAGCTGTGCGTGAGCGCCGCCGCGAGCAGCGTTGGCTCCCTGAACCGGTAGCCGCCGATCTCTTCGTCCGCCATGACCCCTTTCGTATGCAGAGAGGCAGCGGCCGTATGCCGCTGCCTCCCCTGGTCGCCGTTCTTCGCGCCGCGTGGAACGTCAGGCCACGTGTTCCTCGATGTACTCCTGAGCGTCGCCGACGCTCTTGATCTTCTCGGCGTCTTCGTCCGAGATCTCCATCCCGAACTCTTCCTCGAGGCTCATGATGAGCTCGACGAGATCGAGGGAGTCAGCGTTGAGGTCATCGACGAACGAGGCCTCGGGCTTCACGTCCGCTTCGTCGACGCCGAGCTGCTCGACGACGATCTTCTTCAGGCGCTCGTACGTCTTTTGGTCCGCCAAGAGAGCAAACCTCCCTGCCACAACTTCCACGCCCACCGGCTTCGCCCCCGGCTGGGCCAAAGTGTCGGGCTAGGCACGCTCGGCCGTCAATCGGCGCTCCCGGTCCGACCGCCCACGGCCGTGGCGAGCACGCCGTTCACGAACTTCGGCGCCGCTTCCGACCCGAACAGCTTCGCCAGCTCGACCGCCTCGTCGATGATCACGCCCGCCGGCGCATCTCCCGAGATCCGCAGCTCGTACAGCGCGATCCGGAGGACGTTCTTGTCGATCTTGGCCATTTGGTCGATCGGCCATTCCGGGGCGAGGGCCGCGATCTCGGCATCGAGCACTTTGCGGTTCGCGAGGACCCCCTCGACGAGCTCCCAGGCGAAGCTCGCGGCCTCCTCGGTCAGGCCGGCCCGGAAGGCGCCCCGGGTCCAGGTCTCCTTCGGGTCGCCGCGGCTGAAATCGATCTCGAACAGGGTCTGCAGGGCGACGCGGCGCGCCGGATGGCGGCCGGCGCGCTCGATCCGCTTCATGCCGCGCCGCTTCGGCTCTGTTCGCTGATGACTTCGATGAGGCGTTGCGAGACCGACCGCTCCGCGACCACGATGGCGTGGCGCAGCATGTTCGCCCGGGCCCGGCCGTGCGTGACGACGGAGACGCCGTTCACGCCGAGGAGCGGTGCCGACGCGTACTCGTCGTAGTCGAGTCGGTCGCGCAGCTTGCGCACGCCGCCAAGCGCGAAGACGTAGGCGATCTTCCCAAGCACGCCACCGAAGATGTCGTTCCGGATCCCCTCGCGGAAGATGTCGACGACACCCTCCATGCCCTTTGCCAGCACGTTACCTGTGAACCCATCGCACACGACGATGTCCGTGGTCCCGCGGAGCGGATCGCGGCCCTCGACGTTGCCGAAGAAGTGGATGTCCGCCGCGCCCGCGAGGAGGGCGTGGGCCTCCTGCTGGACGCGGCCGCCCTTCTCCGACTCCTCGCCCACGTTCATGAGCCCGACGGTCGGACGATCGACGCCGTGGACCTGCTCGAGGAAGCGCGACGCCATCCGCGCGTACTGCAAGAGGTTGTTCGCCTCCGCGTCCATCGTCGCGCCAGCATCGATGAGACAGGCCGGCTTCCCCTTCGTGGTCGGCAACATCCCGCAGAGCGCCGGACGGTCGATGCCGCGGATCCGGCCGAGGGTGAGGAGGGCCGCGGCCATCGTCGCGCCGGTGTTCCCCGCGCTCACGACCGCGTCCGCCTCGCCCCGCTTCACGAGCGCGGTCGCGACCCCGATCGATGTGTCGGCCCGACGGCGGAGCGCGCTCGACGGATGCTCATGCATCTCGACCACGTCGCGGGCGTCCACGACCGTGATGCCCGGACGCGGCGCCGTGCCGAGCGCGGCGCGCACGGTCTCCTCGCGCCCGACGAGGACGATGTCCGCGACGCCACCCTCCGCCCGGTACAGCAACGCGCCCCGGACGATCTCGTCCGGGGCGTGGTCACCACCCATCGCGTCGACCGCGATGCGCATCGCGCTAGCTGGCTGCGGTGCGCTTCTTGGTTCGGATCTTGATCACCTGCCGGCCGCGGTACGTGCCGCAGTGCGGGCAGGCCTGGTGTGACGGCTTCGGGCTCTTGCACTGCGGGCAGGGCACGAGGTTCGCGGCGCGCAGCCGGAGGTGGCTACGGCGGTCTCCCTGCGCGGCGTGCGGCGTTCGCTTCTTCGGTTCACCGGCCAATTCTCGACTCCTTTGATTACCCGCCCATGATTGTAGGTGCGCGTGACGTGGCAGATGATCGCGATAGGTGCGTATCGAGTGGCCGGTGCGCTGCCGGTGCTCAGGTGGCCGTTCGCCGGCGCGCTCGTCGCGCTGCTCACGGACTTCGGCGACCTGTTCCTCATGGACTGGCTCGGCGGCATCCCGGACTACCAGCGGTTCGACAAGGTCTGCGATCTCGCGTACATGACGACGTTCGCCGTCGTGGCGCTCCGCTGGCGCCCGCTCGAACGCAACGTGGCGCTCGCGCTCCTCGCGCTGCGCCTGATCGGCGACGTGCTGTTCGAGCTCACCGGGGCGCGCGCGGTGCTCTTCGCGTTCCCGAACCTCTTCGAGTTCTGGTTCATCTTCGTCGCCGCGCGCGATCGGTTCCGGCCCCTGTCGCGGATCGACGCTCGACTGGCGCGGCTCGTGCTGCCGCTGCTGTTGGCGGCCAAGGAGGTACAAGAATGGTTCCTCCACGTGAACCGGTTCCTCGACGGCTACGTCGCGACCGATGTCGTCGCCGACCTCTGGCACGGATTGACCGGCCGGTAGGTCTCGGCCGCCGCTACTCCTTCGCGATCCTGTCCTTGAGGTCCCGGAGCGCGGCCCAGCGCGCGTCGACCGCATCGTCGTGCGTGTGCGGCCGCACGTTCAGGTCGTCACCGCAGACCGGGCAGAGCCCGGCGCACTCCGGACGGCAGAGCGCCGCCACCGGCGTGACGAGAATGAGCTCCTCGCGCAGGAGGTCGGTGAGGTCGACCTTGAAGTCGGAGCCGATGGTCTTTGCGTCGACCGGTGACTCCAGGATCGCGACGCCGGCGTCCACCGCGAGCGTGGCGTAGTACTGCTCGGCGAAGTCCGCGTGCACCGGCGTGTCGATCGGCTGCAGGCAGCGGGCACACTGCGCCGCGACGTGCGCGTCGGCCGACCCTTCGAAGTACGCGCCGGGATTCGTGTGTGTCGCATGCACGAGCGCGTCGACGTCGACGACGGAGGCATCGAGCAGACCCGCGTTCTCACCGCGCGGGTCGATGGGCGACTCTTCGATCGCGTAGTCGACGCGAGTGCCCAGCGGCTGCTTCAGGAGAGGCGCGACATTGATGACCACGCGTTACCACCTACTCGCGAACTGGTTCGGGACGCCGCTCCTCGAGCACTTCG
>Ga0315281_10012177_pt1 | contig 11737 bp, 10 predicted proteins | sample YL17G07_0_MG_FD_204540 | JGI IMG/M metagenome (GOLD analysis project Ga0315281, IMG submission 204540) | Sediment microbial communities from Yellowstone Lake, YNP, Wyoming, USA - YL17G07_0 | ecosystem: Environmental > Aquatic > Freshwater > Lake > Sediment | place: USA: Wyoming | collected... | reverse complement strand
AGGACAATTTTACGGAGTCCAACAATCGGGTCTGCCGGATTTGGCAATGGCAAGTTTAAGCGATTTGGAACTTATTAAATCAACCCGCGAATCAGCATTAGAATTATTAAAAAAAGACCTCAATTTGAAGTCCCAACCATTATTACTCGAAAAACTCAATAAATTCAAACAAACAATTCATTTAGAATAAAATCTGTTTGTTTCCTTATCTACGCCATGACGTATTTATGGCAACAATGTCTTGGGATAAATTGGAATAAAAAAGTGCCAGTCGCTTTCCGCAACTGGCACATCCGCTAAATATCGCTTTTAAATATTCCTCCCTATCAATCCAGCTGAGAATGAAGTTTTTGCTTGGCCAGACCAAGCGCTAATTGTTCTTGAGCTGTTTCGATTTCGGCTTTAATCTCGTATTCGCCTGATTCGCCTCGAGGTATGACGAACTCTACAAATTCGCCCCTCCAGGGAGCTAATTCAATCTTTAAAAGGTCCCAGAGGCTTGGAATTTCACCCTTCCTTGTTCGATGGCTTTGCATGGTAATTTTTATTTTTACCACACGAATCCCACCTCCTGATTCACATTCAAATGTTATCACTCTCTGAAAAATTTCACGGGACCATTCTACTGACTGAATTGCTGAAGAAACCATATCTGTGTAAGGTCTTTGAGCAATTCCTCCATCTAAAAGAACTCTAAAAACCTCCATCGCAAAAAACTCCGAACTTGTGAAATGGTGTTTCATAACACCCTCCTTTTCTGGGCTGTACCCAGGTTGTACTCACTAATGGCGGAGTACCACTAAGTGGCATTTACATCATACATCCATTAAAAAATCCTGTCAAGTTTTTGACGGGAATTTTATTACTCTCTCCAACGAGAATTTATTTGTCACTGAGACAACTTCGGAAGCCAAAAGCATGGTTTTTTCTGAAAGAAAAATTTTGGCTGAGAATTAATGCAGCCACCCGCTGGGGTGGCTGACATGTGTCGACATGACAAATGAATTCGAGTATCACTTCTTCTCTTTCGGCGTGACCCAAAAACCCATATACTTGCCAAACATTAAACGGGTTTGAGAAATTAAAGCTGGAATTGAACCAAAAATAATCGTGACAATTGGAACTAAAATCCATTGCAGAATCATCCAGATATATTTTCTGGATTTATATTTTATTGGTCGCAATGGCAACAATTTTAGGGTATAAAATGCCGATAAAAACAAACCTATAGTTGCCATAGACATTAAAATTCTAGTTAAACGAGGCAAATTATAAGAAATCATTGTGCGATTAAAATTATCTCCACCCAAAAATAACGGAAGCCAACCCAGGGCAAAAATCATCAAAGAATTTGTTGCCCAAGACCAAAATGCTTCCCAATGATAAAACATATGATAAATTTTTTTTCTGAGAGGCATTAATTTGTTTTTGATACAGCCAAATGTAAAATATGGCACATTTTCAACTCCCCAGCTCCAGCGCGTCTGTTGTTTAAAAATATTTTTTATAGTTTTCCAAAAATTATCTGCTAAATTGGCATCCATAGAAATCGGATAATGCAAAGGAACATTATGATAATTCCCGTCGTAAAACAATAATGCTTGCCAATAAATTCTTGAGTCCTCTGAAACATTTTTAGTTGTCCAGAAATCCATTTCTGTTAATGCCTTGAAACTCATTGAATGTGAAGAAAAAGTAGACATTCTTTCTGATCTTTCCTGTTGAACCATATGCCAAAAAGTTGCACCAATTGCTATAACTCGAGAAATCGCTGGCGCATCCCAAATATTATTATTATACATCGGAACTGGCTGAAAACTTGAATGAAGCGGGTCAGCACAAGTTAAATAGTTAAAAGACAAACAGGCAAAATAATAAAGGGACACCTGAGTATCAATATCAAAAGAGGAAACAATTATATTTTCATAAGGAATTTTTAAATCATCAATTATTTTCTTCGCTTCTTTACCGGCAAAGGTTTCATTGGAAGATTTTCCGGCTAATTCACCAACGACATCCTTGGGATGAATTGTAATCAAAAATTTGAAAAATTTATTTCCAAATTCTTTTTTTATTTGTTCAGCGATTTTTAGCGCTTCTTCACCCGCTCTTTCTTCGGCTCCCAAAACAACAATAAATTTATCTAGAGGATATTCTGATTTAATAAGCGCTTTAAAGGTTGATTCCAAAACCTCAATTTTTTCGTGATAAAAGGGGAGAATAATTAAATGATAAATCTCCTGCCATTTTTTTAAAGGAGATTCCTCTAATTTTTTAAGCCAATCGATTTTCATATTGCGTTTCATCACACGATAAGAATATTGTTGATGAAAAGCCAAAAACAATGTTTTTAGCAACCAATAAATGTCAAAAGCGATAATAAAAAACGCCACAAAAACAGGCGCTCTCCAAGAAAGAATAATCATCAAAATCAACGTTCCCCAACTTAAAATTCCTGGCAAAATTTCTAAAAAACGAAACAATCTCCTGTCTCCAGGAGTATCTAAATCTCTTGCAAATCCAATTTTAATATATTCTTTCATTTTTTAAAAAAATATTGTAACCAAAGTTTAAAATTTGATATTTTTTGTTTTGAATCTGTAATGTCTATTGGCGCTAATTCATTATTATTTGTAATAATAATTACGCTTTCTCCCTCTTTAACCATATTTAATTTTTTCCTTGCTTCGTCTTCTAAGAATTCTTTAGAATTAAAATATGCTTTTGTGTTTGTAAGTTCTTCGTTTCCTCTTTTCAATTCCTCAATTTTATTTTTTAAACTTCTAATTTCTTCAGAAACTATAAAATAACGATAACTTTCGCGACCCAAAGAAATAAGCGCGAAAATAAAAATAATTATCAAACACAAAACAAAATATTTTGAGTGGAAAAAATTATTTTTCATTATTTTAGAAGTGGCATTAATAAAAATGCAAACATGCTCAAGGTTACAAGTATGATTGCCGCCACCCAAAAAAACTTAGCTATTTTTGTAAATTTTTTATTCATTATCTCTCTTTTAATACTTTTAAAAATACATCTGCGGGAATAGTAATTTTACCGAATTGCGCCATTCTTTTTTTGCCCTTTTTTTGTTTTTCCAACAATTTTCTTTTTCGCGAATAATCACCGCCATACAAATATCCAGTTACATCTTTTTTCATCGCTCTCTTTGTTTCTCTGGCAATAATATTCCCTTCGATAGCTGCCTGTATTGGAACCGACCATTGATAATATGGCAAAATTTCTTTTAATAACTCAACCAATCTCTTGCCTTCTCTATGGGCATCGTTACGTCTTACAATTTTTGAAAATGCTTCAATTTTTTCTTTATCAATTAAAATATCAAGTTTTACCAAATCCGCCACTTTATAGTCTTTAATTTGATAAGACATTGATGCATATCCCGAACTCACTGTTTTTAATTTGTCATAAAAACTTTGTAAAATAATATCTAATGGTCCTTCAAATTTAATAATAATTTTTTCATCAGTAAGCCAGGCAGTGTCTTTAAATTCTCCGGGAAAATTACTTAATAATTTATTTATTGATCCCAAATACTGACTTGGAGTAATAATTTCCATATCCATAACCGGTTCTTCGATTTTGCCTTCATTATTTTTTCTATAAACAACGCTTGGAGAGGTGGTAATTAAATTCAAACCATAATCCCTTTGTAGTCTTTCGGTAACAATTTCTAAATGCAGCATTCCTAAAAATCCGCAACGAAAACCACGACCCAAGGCGCCAGAGGATTCTGGATTAAACGATAAAGATGAATCGTTGAGCTTCAATTTTCTAAGTCCGTCACTTAATAAATCGTAATCATCGGAATCAATGGGATAAAAACTCGCGAATACAACTGGTTGAGGCTCTTTGTAGCCCCTAAGGGGCTCAATTTTCAATTTACAATTTTCAATTTTCAAATTTGTAATGGTATCACCAACTCTACATTTTTCTATTTCTTTCAGTCCTGTGGCAATATAACCAATTTCTCCTGATTGCAATTCTTTTGTTTCAACAAATTCTGGTTTAAAATTCCCCAATTCTAATACTTCGCCATTGGTCTCTGCTTGCATTAAAAAAATTTTATCCCCTTTTTTAAAATTACCGTCAAAAATCCTCACATAAGCAACCACCCCCTTATAGGTATCGTATTCCGAGTCGAAAATAAGTGCTCGCGAAGGTAAATCATTATCAACTTTAGGTGGCGGAATTTTTTTAATTACTTCTTCTAAAAGTTTTTCTACGTTCTCACCTGTTTTTCCTGAAATTAAAATAATTTCTTCTTTTTTAACATTCAAAAGTTGTTCAATTTCCTTAATTGTTCTTTCTATGTCAGCGGTGGATAAATCGATTTTATTAACTACTGGAATTATAACTAAATTTTCTTTTCTAGCAAACTCTAAATTGGTCAAAGTTTGAGCCTGAACTCCTTGTGTTGCATCAACCAACAAAATCGCGCCCTCAACTGCTGCCAAACTTCTTGAAACCTCATAAGAAAAATCAACATGGCCAGGAGTATCGATTAAATTTAAAATATAATCTTCCCAAATCATCTTTACCGGTTGCATCTTAATAGTTATTCCTCTTTCTCTTTCAATTGCCATTCTATCCAGATATTGTGGCTGCATTTTTCTTGGATCAACGGTCTTGGTAATTTCTAAAAACCGATCAGCCAAAGTTGACTTACCATGATCAATATGACTAATTATAACAAAGTTCCTAATATTTTTATTCATTTTAATTTTGGCGGTTGTATTTCTTCCAATTTATCACTTTTATTTCTAAGTAAAAATCTTTTAGTCATTGACACCGATTCCGGCAATTTAAATAATAAAGAAATTATAAAATATATTCCGATACCAATCAATCCAGAAATTGATGTTTGTAAAAATAATCCTATAAAAGTTTTAGTGTTAAAAAATAAATTCAATACCTGAAGCAATCCGTATACAACCGCACCCATTAATATGCAAGATGTTACAATTTTTAAAACAGATTTTAAAACAGAATTGAAAATATTTTTGGTATCATAACCTTTGGTTTTTTGGTTGAAAAATTTCATCAAAACCACAAAATTAAAAATACCGGACAAAGAAAAGGCCAATGGAAATCCTAAAACAGCAAAATTTTTAATTCCACTCAATTTAAAAATTCCGGAAATAAATCCCGAAAACAAATTTGACCGATTTAAAATCCATACAAAACCAAAACTCATTAAAACATTTAAAGCAATACTTATTAAACTTATCACAACAGGAGTTTTAGTGTCATGTAAGGAATAAAAAGCCCGAGAAATAAGAGGGATTAAACCCTGTGCGAAAACACTAATTGCAAAAATTCCCAAAGCAGCTGCAGTTAGTCTTGTATCTACCCAACCAAATTGTCCGGTGCCCAATACCAATCTAATTATTTGCGCCCTTAAAATAAAAAATATTACAGAAATTGGTAAAATCAAATACAATATTTGATTAAAAACTGAAGAAAAATTACTAAAAAAACCTTTCTTATTATCTTCTGCAGACGAGGTGGCTAATCTTGGAAAAACCGCCATTGCAAAAGAAACTCCGATAATTCCAATTGGTACTTGTTGAAGATTGTCAGATAAATTAAAAATGGCAACGCTTCCCACTGTTAAACCCGAAGCAATCGCAGTAATAATAACATAATTAATCTGCATTGCTGCTAAGCCAATAGTTCTGGGTATTGTTAATTTAAGAATTTTTTTAATTCCTTGATGCAGTTTAAAAAATCCTTTAAATTTAAATCCAGAATAAATTGCACTCGGAAATTGTATCAAAAAATGCAAAAACGCGCCCAAAACAACGCCCCATGCCAAACCAACCAACCCCATAACAGGAACCAAAAATATAATACCAAAAATAATTCCCAAATTATATACTATTGGTGCCAATGAATAAATAAGAAAACGATTAAAGTATTGCAGAACGCCACTTAAAATACTACTGATGCCCAAAATTAATGGACTTAAAAACATAATCCTGGTTAAAGTAACGGTCATAGCTTTTTTAGCCACAGAAAAACCAGGAGCAATAATTGAAACTACTTGAGGCGCAAATATAATTAAAATCGAAGACAGGATAATTAAAATTAATATAACCCAACTCAATAATCCTCCTGTTAATTGCCACGCATCTTTCTCATCTTTTTTAAAGTATTGAGCAAAAATAGGAATAAAAGCAGAAGAAATAGCGCCCATAATTAAAATACTGTAAATCAAATCAGGCAATCCAAATGCCGCAAAATAAACATCTAATTCGTTCCCAGCGCCAAATTTTCCAGCTAACAATCTGTCTCTAAGCAGTCCTAAAATCCTACTTAATAAAGTAGTAATAGCTAAAATAAAAGCAGCCGAAAGCACTGTTTTCGATGTGTGATTAAATAATTTTTTAACCATTTATTTTATTGTAGCAGAATTGAAATTTTTTTTCAATTTACCCTCGCACAACTGCGGGGTTTGCTAAAAAAGGAAAAAACATTTATGATTTATAATATGAAGAAAATCTCGCACAAATTTCTATTAATCATTTTGATTATTTTAATAATCGCCATACTTTCAATTGTTTTAAATATTCTGAATTCAAATAAAATAAATTATGGCACAAAAGTTGCCGGAATTTCTATAAGTGGGCTTTCTAAAGAAAATGCCCTGCAAAAACTAAATTCGTCTACTGCTCAACTCTTTCAAGAAGATTTTAATTTAATTTACAAAAATTTTGTTTGGAGAATAAATTTAAAAAATCTGGGCGTGGATATCAAAACACAGGATACGATAAATTTGGCTTACGAACACGGACACCAAACAAAAAAATTTCTTAAAAATGTTTTATGGCAAATCAGATCGCTTTTTGGTTATAATTTAAGTCCTGTTTGGAATATAGATGATGAAAAATTGGAAAAATTCTTTAAAGAAAATATATCTTCTATTCATCAACCAGCCAAAAATTCTACTCTTGTTTATGATGCAAAAACACAAGATTTTATCGTAACTCCTCCCGAATCGGGCACAATAATCGATAAAAATAAATTCAAAAAAAATCTAACCGATATTCTAAATAATTTTGAGACCAAAGACATTAACCTTATCTTGATTAACGATAAACCGCAAATAACTGAAAACGAAGCAAAAAAACTTATACCCGAAGCAAAAAAATTATTAGAAAATACTCCTATTGTCATAACGGCGAATCAAAAAGAAATAGATAAAATTGATAAAGATGGACTTTTAAATTTAATGGACCCGATACCAACCCTTCAAAATAATAAAATTGAAAATTATTTAATCTTTTTATCGCCCCTTGTGGCTCAAGAACCTGTAGATGCACAATTAACGGTTTCCGAAAACCGGGTTACTCAATTTGCATTATCTCAAGAAGGACTAAAACTAGAAATTAAAGAGAACATTGATATTTTAAAAAACGGAATTCTAAGTGGTAAAAAAGAAATTAATCTTAAGACCAACAATATTAAACCAAAAATTTCTGTCGAGAGTATTGATAATTTAGGAATAACTTCATTTTTAGCAAAAGGTGTTTCCAATTTTTCTGGATCATCGGCAAATAGAATTGCCAATATTAAAATCGGTGCAGCACACTTTAATGGAATCTTAATTAAACCAAATGAAGAATTTTCTTTTGATACTCTTTTAGGCGACGTCGGGCCAGAACAAGGATATAAGCCAGGACTAGTTATTAAAGAAAATAAAATGATACCAGAATATGGCGGAGGTCTTTGTCAGGTTTCCACAACTGCATTTCGGGTAGCAGTAAATTCAGGAATGGAAATTACTCAACGTTATCCGCACGCTTTTCCGGTTCATTATTATAATCCTCAAGGATTTGATGCAACAATTTATCCGCCTAGTCCCGACTTAAGATTTATAAACAATACTCCGGGATACATCCTTATCCAAACTAAAGTTGTTGGGAATGAATTAATTTTTGAATTCTATGGAACTGATGATGGCAGAAAAACCGAAGTAATTGGTCCAGAACAATATGATATTAAATCAGACGGATCAATGAAGGCAAAATTAACACAAAAGGTCTATGATAAAAACGGAAATATTATTATTGATAAAACATTTTACTCTAATTATAAATCACCAAGTTTATATCCCGAAGAAATAATTAATCCTTTGCAATGATCACTAAAATCCTAAAAATAAACGCCCAAAAACCAGAAATAAATAAAATAAAACAAGCCGCCAAAATTATTAAAAATGGCGGCTTAGTTGCTTTTCCGACCGAGACCGTTTATGGCTTGGGAGCTAATATTTTTAATCAATCAGCAATTAAAAACATATTTAAAGTCAAAGAAAGACCATTCGATGACCCACTTATAGTTCATATTGCGAATATCAATGATTTGTACAAACTCGCAGAAAACATACCACAAAATGCTTTAAAATTAACCAAAAAATTCTGGCCCGGACCATTAACAATTGTTTTAAAAAAATCTAAAATTGTATCTGATTTTATTACTGCAAAACTTGATACTGTTGCCATAAGAATGCCCGAAAATAAAATTGCATTTAATTTAATTAAAGAAGCAAAATGCCCAATTGCAGCTCCAAGTGCAAACAAATTTACCAAACCATCACCCACGCAAGCAAAACACGTGGTTGATGATTTAAAAAACAAAATTCCATTAATTATTGATGGCGGGCAAACAAAAATAGGATTAGAATCAACCGTAATCGACTTAACTTCAAAAATACCAACTATTTTAAGACCAGGAAGAATAACTTTTGAACAATTAACATCGGCACTGGGCAAGGTTAAACAAAACCGGCCCATGGCTGGTCGGCCTCGGGCCGAAAATCCAAAATCACCGGGAATGAAATACAAACATTACTCCCCAAAAGCAAAAGTAATTCTTATTCTCGGAAAAATTAATCAAAAAATAATCGATAAATATAAAAAACCAAATAAAAAAATAGCAATTATAAAATCAAATAAAAATAATGAATTTTTAGCAAAAAACTTATTTAAAAAATTCAGAGAATTTGATAATAAAAAATTCGACATTATCATTGTCGAAAGTGTAAAAGAAAAAGGATTGGGATTGGCAATTATGAATCGCCTTAAAAAATCAGCAAGTGAAATTATAAAAATTTGATTTGTGTCCGAGGGGAGAGTCGAACTCCCACGGGTTTCCCCACTAGCTCCTAAGGCTAGCGCGTCTGCCAATTCCGCCACCCGGACATCAATTTTATCATAGTCCAAATTTATCTAAAAATCAATTTTAAAAAGCCGAATAAAATCGGCTTTTTAAAATTAGTTTCGAAACTAAAGTAAAACTAATATGTTCCGCAAGGATTACCAAATGGATTAATTTGAAATCCTGCTCCAATCACAAATCCTTCAACAACAGTAAGAATAAATGTAGCAACCAAAATTATAGCAATACCGATTAATGCATTAACTATCATTTTTCTTGCAGAAGTGGCTTTTTCATCATCTCCTTGAGAGGTCATATATTTTATGCCTCCAACAATTATAAAGATAACTGCTAAACCAAAACCAACAGCCGCGACTATCGTCTTAATTTTCTGAAACATAGTGCAGATCAAAAGAGTTGGATCTGTTGTTGCACTTGCTAATAATGGCAAAACCATTAATGATAACATTATAACTGGTAATATTTTTTTCATATTTTATATAACTTAACAACAATTTAAATCTATTCTCGACCTTTTGAAAATGTTTTAAAAATAATTTTAAAACTCTAGTAGGGATAATTTGGCTCTAGTGGTGGAATATCTCCGGGGTTTCCAAATTTATTAGATATAAACTCCGATACAAGACCGATCAAAAACGCGGCTACAAGGATTATTACCAAACCTATTATTCCATTTATTATTATCTTCTTTGCTTTTTTCGTCTTTTCCTCATCGTCTCCGGCCGTTAAATATACTATGCCTCCATAAATTATCATAATAGCTGCAAACGCAACTCCGAACACATACAAAAGATCTCTAACGTCTGTTATTGCGTTACACAAAGTTCTGCTGGAGGGACTAGTGTACGGAATATCCTTACACTGATCGCCAAAAACCTGCGCACTAACAAACGTAGGAGTCAATAAAACCACCAACAAAACAACATAAATATATTTCATATTAAAAATTTATTAATTATTATTTTTTATTTATTATCTCTGTAACTAAATCCACAATAAAACCCACTGACAATACAATCGCTGTGCCAATAATTGTATAAAGCATGGTTTTTTTGGCTTTGCCTGCTTTTTCTTCGTTTCCAGCTGAAGTCATATATTGAATTCCTGAAATTATAATCATCACTGTTCCCACGGCAATAGCTAAAACTTTAAGTAAATCACCAATTGCTCTAACTATTGAAGGCAAATCACAAACCTTTAAAGGACACTCTATTTCAACTGCTTGCGTAATTAATGGCACTGACAATAACATTATAACCAAAATACTTATAAAAAACAAGTTTTTTTTCATAATTTCATCAATAAATTTAATTGATTATTTAATGTTTCAATTGATTTATCAATAGTAGCGCTCCCCAAAACAACTGATTCAATGGCATCAGAGAGCATTTTTTCAATTTTTGTGGAATCAATTTGATACCAAGTTCTTGCGCTCAAACTTTGTCCGACAAAAACCGCTAAATTCAAATTATCCGCTTTTTGCCAATCCACTAAATCCCTTTCTGCGGTTGGCCGATTGGTTTGTTGTAAATATCTTTTAGCATTTGCTTGTTGCGCCAAGTATAATAAGAAATTCCAAGCTACATCAGGAGACTTAGATTTTTTGGAAACCGTATATGCCCAATAATTCGCATAATTTATATCTGCTTGGCTGTTTTTAATTTGTGGCACTTGACTTATGCCATAATGTAAATAAGGACTTTTGGCTAAAATTGTTGGTATTTGATAAGCATAACTCAACATCATTACTGCTTTGCCGTCTGCAAAAGCATCGATAGAATAGGGCATTTGTCTGTTCCAAGTATATGTTCTTTTTGATGGATTGGAAAATTCTGTATAAAACCTTAAAGCATCTTTTCCTGGATAATATGTTCCCCCGCTTGATAATATTCCTTCGTTAATAGTCGCCATTTTTTTATCGCTACTTACCATTTTTGTGCCATTTTGAAGCATAATCAAAGACAAAATATCAACTGCTCGATTTACATTTTCTGATGTTCCTAATGTTGCTCCAGCCCTATCAATTCCGCCCCATTGATTTCTTTTGGTTAGTTTGTCTAAATCAAGAATAAATTCGTCCCATGTTCTTGGCGGGGCACTTATTCCTGCGGTATCAAAATAATCCTTATTATAGAACAAAGCTAATGTGTCAACATACAAAGGTATCCCATAAATTTTATTTTGATCAGTTAAATCGTCTTCTGCGACCTGCACGAATGTTTTTTGATAATTCGCTATGGTAAATTTTGCGGTGTCTTGCGGAAGCTCTGCAATTATATCTTTGTATTTTGGAAGCCAAGTATTTTCCATCATCCAAATATCTGGTCCTTTGTCTGCGGCAAAAGCATTAATCAATTCCTGTTCATAATTTTCAACTGGCATTTTTTTGTAAGTAATTTTTACTGAACACTTGCTGGCTTTCTGAAATTCATTAATAAATTCAGTAAAAACATTGGATTCATCGTAAAGCCCCCACATTTCTAAATTCGCTGGCCTGCATTGGGTTTTACTTATCATGCCAATAATCACA
>Ga0315281_10012176_pt1 | contig 11738 bp, 6 predicted proteins | sample YL17G07_0_MG_FD_204540 | JGI IMG/M metagenome (GOLD analysis project Ga0315281, IMG submission 204540) | Sediment microbial communities from Yellowstone Lake, YNP, Wyoming, USA - YL17G07_0 | ecosystem: Environmental > Aquatic > Freshwater > Lake > Sediment | place: USA: Wyoming | collected... | reverse complement strand
TGACGAAGGAGAGACTAACGGCCCACGGAGGGTTGGCTTTGATGGCGGAGTTCAACCATGGGATTGGCTTGAGAGAGTTGACGGATCAGTATCTTCCGGCTCCGGGTAGTCATCGGGGTTTTGATCCTTCCGTGATCGTGGATGCCCTCGTGTTAATGTTGCAGGGGGGCGGAAAGAGTCTGGAAGATCTACGGGAATTAAGAAATGAGGACGGGTTAATGAGGCTAATCGGTCGTGATGAGATCCCAGAGCCCGATACCGTAGGAGATTGGTTAAGGAGGATGGGAAATCCGAAGGCTGGACAGATGGGCCTAACGGGGTTGGATAAGGTGAGAGATAAGATCAACGGAAGGATTTTGAAAAGGGATGGGATCACGGAATATACGTTGGATGCGGATGCCACCGAGATTGTTGGGGAGAAGGCAGATGCGGTATTCACCTATAATGGGAATAAGGGTTACATGCCAATGCTTGGATTTTTATATGAGACTCCCGTTTGCCTTTATGATGAATTTCGGGAGGGCAACGTCTCACCGGCTTCAGGGCAGAAGGAGATTTACCTGGAGTGCAAGAGGCGAATGCCGGTTGGTAAAGGGATCGGGTATTATCGTGCGGATAGTGCATCGTACCAGGCGGAGCTGTTCAATCAGTTAGAGAAAGATGGGGTGAAGTATGCGATTACAGTGGACCAGGACAAAGCGGTGAAAGGGTTGATTGCCTCGATCAGAGAAGCGGAATGGAAGGAACCGGTGAAGGGGTGTGGTTATGAGATGGCGGAGGCGGTTCATTGCATGGAAAAAACGAAGAAGGCCTTTCGTTTGGTCATCAAACGTGAGGTGCGCAGGCAGGGAGAATTATTTGAGAAGGTGGGGCCGTTTTTTTATCATGCAGTGGCGACCAACTGGTTAGAGGAGGAGAAGAATACGGGTGAGGTGCTGGGGTGGCATAATCAACGAGGGCAGGCAGAGAATTTTAACAAAGAGTTAAAGAACGGGATGGGAATGGATCGAATGCCGTGTGGGCAGAGCTACGCCAATGCTGTCTTTTTCAGGATAGGAGTGATTGCCTATAATCTTTTCATCGGATTCAAACGACTTGCTTGTCCAGAATCATGGGTGAAACAGACCATCGCCACGTTCCGGTGGAAGATGGTGCAAGTGGCGGGTCGGATTGTCAAGCACGCAGGGGAAACCGTTTTGAAGCTAATGATGGATCTGGAAAAATTGGAATTATTTAAAGGGATCAGAAAGAAGTCTTTTGAGTTGAGTTTGTGTCCAGATGGATGAAACGGCAGAGAGGCATTGGGAAAAGGGAAGGACAAGGGAGTGGTTTGCGCGAAAGGCATTGAAACCGGGGGAATGTTAGACGGCCTAAGCCGATAGACATTGGACAAAGAGCAATTTGGAAAACAGGAACTTTTTATTCAAAAAAATTCTCCTAAATCGCACGAAGCATACATCTCTCGATTTCTATATCGGGATTTGGGTGATTCCCGCGACTTGCAAAAGGATTTGGGCAAATGTTATATTAACTCCGATTTTTTTTGAATTGGAGGAATCCTCATTTGTCGAAAAAGAATAAAATAAAAACAGCCGCTTCTAATAAAATCGACTCAAGAATGATACCAAAAAAACAATCTTTTCCTCTAAAACACCTCCTCGCCATCGGCTTGATGGTGGTTGCAGCCTTCATAGCCTACGCCAACACCTCCCAGGTTCCCTTCCAATTCGATGACCGACCCAATATTCTTGACAACTCAAATATTCAGATCAAGATTTTTACCTTCGACCGGCTGGAACAGTTGGTCAGAAATACCTATCCCGTCTCCATTCGGATCTTCGCCTATTTCACCTTCGCCCTCAATTACTATTTCGGAAGGTTCAATGTCTTCGGTTACCATCTGGTCAACCTCCTTATCCATATTGCCTCCGGAGTCTTCTTATACTGGTTACTACTGCTCACTTTCAATCTCTCTTCTCTTAAAGACCGTTATGGATCAATGGCTTTCCCCATTGCCCTCTTTTCAAGCCTCCTCTTCATTGCCCATCCCATCCAGACCCAGTCAGTTACCTATATCGTCCAGAGAATGACCTCCATGGCCGGGATGTTCTACCTCCTCGCCATGCTCCTCTACGGTAAGGGAAGGCTCTCCAAAGGGACCCCACGCCTTCTCTATTGGGTGGGCATGGTCCTAAGTTACGTCTTCGGTCTTTTCACCAAAGAGAATGTGGCCATACTCCCCTTCTTTGTTGCCCTCTATGAACTCTATTTCTTCCAGAACCTTGATCTAAGTCCCAAAGGGAAGAAAATATTCACCTATTTGGTTGGAGCTGTCTTTCTTATAGGGGTTTTGATGTTTATTTTCTGGGGGAAACGCTATTTCGATGTCATCATTGAGGGTTATAAAATTCGGGACTTCACCCTTACCCAGAGGGTCCTTACCCAATTCCGTGTTGTCCTCTACTATATCACCCTTCTACTCTATCCCCATCCCTCCCGCCTCAATCTGGACTATGATTTCCCGATTTCCAGAGGGATCCTCGATCCTCCCACAACCTTTCTCGCTATTCTGATTATTGCTGGCCTCATCAGCTACAGTATCTGGATAGCCAAAAAGAGACCCCTCCTCTCCTTCTGCATCTTCTGGTATTTCGGCAATTTAGTGATCGAATCCTCCATCTTCCCTCTGGAGATGGTTTTTGAACATCGCCTCTACTTGCCAGCCATAGGTCCTTTGATCCTCTTTGTTATTCTTGTGGTGGGGGGTTGGGAGAAAATAAAGGGGACAGAAAGCAGAAGACAGGAGGCAGAAAGCAGTTTGCGCCGAGATTTACCTCTGTGGATCGTTTTTCTTTTGATCAGTTTCCTCTTCTGTCTCGGATCTTATCAGCGTAATACCATCTGGAAAAAAGAAATCACCCTCTGGGAAGACTGTATAAAAAAATCACCCAATAAGCCAAGGGTTCATAACAATTTAGGCTTTTATCTGGTCATGGATAAAATTTTTGAAAAGGGCGTTGAGGAGTTAAATATTGCACTAAGATTGGATCCAAAATATATAACAGCCCGCTTCAATTTGGGATTGGCTTACGAAGAAATGAAGTTGCTCGACGAGGCCACATTCCATTTAAAGGAATATTTACGCTTAGCCCCAGAAGACCCGGAAGGTTATAATGAAATCGGAATCATAAGCCTTCGAAAGAAAAAAATAGATGAAGCTATCCAGTTTTTTAAAAAAGGATTGGAGATGAACCCCAATGTGGCAAAATTACATGCGGGCCTTGGAAATGCCTATCTCCAGGGAGGGATGTTGGATGAAGCCATCTTTGAATTCAGAAAGGCTATGCACTACGATTTGAATCTCACTTTATTACATGTAAAGCTTGCCGAGGCTTATCAGAAAAAAGGACTACCGGATCAGGCAATGCAAGAGATAAAAAAGGCCCTTCAAATTGATCCCTCCTTTTACGAAGCCCACATCGTCATGGGAGCAAGTTATCTCCAAAAGGGGAGGATTGATGAAGCCATCGCAGAGTTAAGCCGGGGGTTAAAATATAATACAGAAGATCCGAACATCTATAATAATCTTGGGGTGGCCTACCGGAGAAAACAATTGTTAGATGACGCTATCGCCAATTATAGGAAAGCGCTCAGTATCGACCCCTCCTTTTCCGATGCCCGGGTCAATCTCGGGGAGGTCTATTTCGAGAAGGGAATGGTCGAAGAGGCGATTTCGGAGTTACAATATGTCATTCGTCTTGACCCAGATAAGGCTGAAGTTCATAATAACCTGGGAGTCATCTATCTCCGGAAGAAGAGATTGAATGAGGCAATCTCAAATTTTAAAAGGGCGATTACGATCAACCCGAAATATGGGGATGCCTATTTCAATCTGGCTGTGGCATATTATTATAAGAAGGACATCCCTTCAGCTTCTTTTTATGCTAAAAAGGCATTAGATCTTGGTTATGAAGTCGATCCCAAATTACTAAGGGAACTTCGTATCCAAAAATAATCCAACCATTGCCCGTGCCGGACTTGCCACCCGGCTTGACGGCAGGGTGGCAGAAACCGTTTAAATTGTCCATGGTGAATGGGCTAAGGTTAGGAAACCAGTTTGGTGTAGAGTTAAACAGGTAAGGGCAAGGTTGTAAAGACTAACAACATAATCTATTACCTACATTGAGCAATTTTACTAGTAAAACATTCTGGATTCTCGCCTTCGCGGGGACGACAATTTAACTTAACGAGTTTTTATGTCATCCTGCGCCTGCCTGCGGTAGGCAGGGAAGCAGGAATTCAGTACCTTAAAAAACAATTATCATAAAGAATCGCTCAATTGGGGTATTAACAAAACTGGCGTCATTACCCTAACCGGTAGACTAAAGACGAATATTGGGGGGGGAGAAGTTTATTGTCCAAAAAGAAAAAATCCAGAACACTCAACTCAACCTCAAAAATCTTCACTCAGACTCAACCTCAACCTAACCCTCACTCTTTTACTCTCAAACATCTTATGGCTATTGGCCTGATGGCTGCTATAGCCTTTATCGCCTACTCCAACACCTTCCACGTTCCCTTCCAATTCGATGATTACCCTAATATCGTCAACGAACTCAGTATTAGGCTCCATACTATTACATTCCACTGGCTGGGACAATTGATCAAGAATATTAAAGACTCAATTCGGTTCTTTGCCTATTTTACCTTCGCCCTTAACTATTATTTTGGAAAATTCGATGTCTTCGGTTATCACCTCGTCAATCTCCTCATCCACATCACTTCAGGAATCCTCCTCTACTGGCTGCTCCTTGTCACGCTCAACCTCCCCTCCCTCAAGGAGCGCTACGGACCCATCGCTTTCCCCATCGCCCTCTTCTCAACCCTCCTCTTCATCAGCCACCCCATCCAAACCCAATCGGTCACCTACATCGTCCAGAGAATGGCTTCCATGGCCGGGATGTTCTACCTCCTCGCCATGCTCCTCTATGTCAAGGGAAGGCTCTCCCTGGAAAGAAAACGGTCCCTCTTCTGGGCCGGAGCAGCCCTGAGTTACCTCCTTGGACTCTTCACCAAGGAGAATGTGGCGATTCTCCCCCTCTTTATCGCCCTCTATGAATTCTATTTTTTTCAAAACTTCGATCTCAGCACCAAGAGAAAGAAGACGTTAATCTATTTGGTCGGCGCTGTCCTTCTCCTCGGAGTTTTGGGACTTCTTTTCTGGGGGAAACCCTATTTCGATGTCATCATCGAAGGCTACAAGATTCGGGACTTCACTCTCACCGAACGGCTCCTCACCCAATTCCGGGTCGTCCTCTACTATGTTACCCTCCTCCTCTATCCGCACCCCTCCCGCTTCAATCTGGATCATGATTTCCCTCTTTCCAAAGGAACCCTCGATCCTCCCACTACTCTGCTCTCCATCTTGATCGTTGTTGGTCTAATTGGTTATAGCATCTGGACAGCCAAGAAGAGGCCTCTCCTCTCCTACTGCATTCTCTGGTACTTTGGCAACCTTGTGATAGAATCCTCCATCATTCCTCTCGAGATGGTCTTTGAACATCGGCTCTACCTGCCCGCCATCGGTCCCTTCGTCCTGTTCGCTACCCTTGTTGTGAAGGGATGGGAGGAGATAAAGGAAAGGCTGAGGTTGAGGTTAAGGTTGAGAAAGGATACGACCCGGACACGCCTGCGGGCCGAAACGTCCTTTGGCGTGCAGGCACCGAAAACGGACATGGCAGGAGGGTGGAGGGATTACCCTCTTTGGGGTTTATTCCTGGTAGTGACGGTTTCACTGGTTTGGGGGAGTTACGAGCGGAACAAGGTCTGGAGAAGTGAGATCACCCTTTGGGAAGACTGTGTAAAAAAATCACCCAATAAGAATAGACCCCATTACAACCTCGGTCTGAATTATTACAATAAGGGTCGGTATCAAGAGTCAATCGAGGCCTATAAAAAGGCAATTCACATTAAACCCGATGAACCGGATTCTTACAATAACCTTGGCCAGGCTCATAGAGCGCTTCGTTCTTATCAGGAGGCAATCGAAGCGTATCAGAAAACAATACAAATTAAGCCGAACTATTCCTTTGCCCTCATCAACCTCGGAGAAACCTACGTCGAGATGGGGAGGTATCAAGAGGCAATTGAAACTCTAAAAAAAGCAATTCAATTGAAACCCAATGATGCCGGAATCTATCAGAACATGGGGGTGGCCTATCGGAAGATCGGTCGATATCGGGAGGCGATTGAAGCCTATCAAGAAGCCATCCGCCTTAAACCGGACATCTCAGATGCGTACAACAATCTTGGACTGGCTTACTATAGTCTTAATCGCTGTCAGGAAGCAACAGAGGCATTCAAAAATGCGATTCGTTTGAAACCGAATGATGAAGAGTATCACTACAATTTAGGAGTTACCTACACCACTCTCGGCAACCATCCAGCCGGGATTGAGGCTTATCAAATGGTCATTCGCATCAAACCAGCTCATGTAAAGGCCCGCTTCAACTTGGGCCTAAGTTATTTGATGCTTAAAAGGCGTGACCTGGCCCTTGAACAATATAGGATCTTGAGAGACCTCGATAAGGATCACGCCGAAAAATTATTTGCCCTCATCAATAAACCGGAAACACCCACCCTAAAATAAATTAAAAAAATGCCCACCTGCCATAAAGAAACAGGTGGGCTTCATAGATGTCTTTGCCTACAAGGTGAAATTACGGAATTGTGGCCCAAATCTCGTCGCTAGCGACACCGGTAATGGTAGAACTGTCAATTGCGTATAGGAATTTTTTATTCGCTATTGGGTAGGGCTGGCCATCATAAACGATGTCCATAAATGAATCCGATCCCTGGCATGCCTCCGATGAGTAAGCTCCTGTTGTCTTGTCCTGTGTAAGTTTACATATTGTACCAGCTCCAGAATAGAACTTAACGCTTACTGCAAAAGCAGAAACTGATCTGCCAGTGGTTGCAACAGGATCTACCTCAAAATAGACCTTTGAGCCTGCGGGAATAGTGATCAATCCTCTACTGCCATCAGGAGCATTTTGAGGGATGTAAACACTGTATCCTAGCGCTGTTTTGTTAATCTTATAAGGGTTGGTTTGGGAGCCAAGTGGACCTGATGAAACTCCAGATTGCTCTACAAAATTATTCCCTGTGACATTTGAGCCATTTACCAAAACATTTAGTGAGGTCGGGGTGAATGACTTGCCGGTCATGATTGGGGTAATAATATACGTCAATCCATCCGGAAGGTCCGGGATCAGGTAGTTCCCATCTGCCCCTGTCTGATCAATGCTTTCAAGCACTGTTGATCCCCATTGCAACTGCATTGTGACACCCGGTAAGTTTGCACCATTTTTATCTTTCACATTTCCAGCAATTGAATATGTTTTGCCTGTCACCGGAGTCGCGCCGAAATTAACTGTAACCGTCTGATTTGAAGCGACAGCAGCGGGTCCAGAGGTGGTAAACGTATAACTTCCATGGGAAGGAGTGACAGTATAGTTCCCATCTGCGAGGCCTGTAAAGGTATAATTCCCATTTGTGTTTGTAACACTTGTTCCTGAACTAGTTCCGCCTAATGTCATGGTGACCCCAGCAATCCCTAAAGTTTTCCCAACAATGTAAGTAGATGTAACTTGGCCGGTAATCGTGTTACCAGATGGAGGGGGAGAGGCTGCGGTTGTTATATTAACCGCTCCATTTGGATCAATAGCTATGGATAGATAATTGCCTTGGTATGTACCGTTGATGGAATATTGGCCGGCGAAGGCATAAACTGACAAAAAAAGAATAAATCCTACTGTAAATAGTAATCTTAGACTCTTTTTCATCTTTTGACCTCCCTGTTTAAATTAAAGACTTACACTTAGAAGTATATAGATATTAAGCACATTTCGTGCCAATTTATTCAAGTTCATTATATTATAACCTTTAAAAATGTTTTGTCAATAAGATTCTGAAATTATTATAAAATTTTAATTTTCATAACTGAGTTAAAAAATCCTTATCTTATTAAATTAGGGTTAAATAGGGCGAAGATTGATTCAAATATGACTTTTTTATATATTTGTGTACAAAGAGTGTCCGTTCGTATCAATTTAGCTGTTTGAAATATCCTTCATAAAATCCCTCCCTTCCTCCCTTTTTTCAAAGGGAGGAAATGAGTTCCCCCCCTTGAAAAACTGATCTTTACCCATAAATGGGTTGCTGGACACAGGGAGCAATAGTAGAGCGATTTCCAATTAACGTTTCAAAGGCACTTGCAGCCGCAACCTTCAGGTTGCGCTATTTTCGCTCCGGTATTTGCCGGAGCGGCTACCATTTATGGTCTGTAATGGTATTTTGGAATCAATCTACTATTTACTATGCTGATAGCACATTGAAATGATTAGAATATTAGCAACAATTCCTTTTTAAAAAACGAAATAATCAACGATTTTTCAAGCCTGTCGTTCCTTCGAAAGCAGAGCCTGCCCCGCACTTGATGCGGGGAATCCATGCTCTTTAAGTACTGGTTTCCTGCTTTCGCAGGAACGGCGTCTGGATTCCCGTTCCCCGATCAGGTCGAGGACAAGTTTCACGGGAATGACATATAAATACATCATTTGGAGCCACAATTGAAGCTATTAAATCCTATCCCCTTGTGTCCAGCATAGAGTTATGAAACACGTTCAGTTTTTCTAAGGGGGGATTTTAAGTTAGCGCTTATGCCCCATTTACCCCGTTAGAAATAATGCCCCGCTGGAATTTCTAACGGGGTTTACTAAAGGGTGATAATGGGTGATTAAGGCCGTGGTCTTCTTGCCGGGATAAAAATTATCACAGTAAAGATCGAAAGTTTTTTGTCGATGTTGATGCGCTAAGGGCCTAAATGTCAAATTCAGGAAATTGATCTTTGCTCAATCTTCTCAACCCGGCGTTTTAAATCATTAACCTCGGATTCAAGGACTGTGATACGCCGATCAAGTTCTGCATAGGAAAATTTTATAGCCGCGAGTACCTCTTGCCGTGTTTCCCGGATTTCTATTTTAATCTCTTGTCTTACTCTATCGAGTTTCTCATTGACATTCATTACTCTTTCCGCTACCTGCTTTACATCTTCTCTCAAGCCCTCAGTAATGATGTGAAATTGATGGATGACACGTTCCTCTATCCCCCTCACATCACCTTTTAAATCATTTAGTTCCTCTTTGCTCGCTAACCTTGCAAAATTCTTGTCTAAATACTCTTTCAATTCTTTTTCCATCTTACCCTCTCTGACACCTTTAAAAGAGGATAGTGAATCTGGGGCAAAACAGAAATTTAATTTATGGATAAACCTATCACTTCTTTTTTTTAATGTCAAATCAAAAATAGCTAATCCTCTGCTCATCTCGACCCTTCCCACTAAGGCAAGTGAGGAGTGAGGATTATGAGGTTAAAAAAAAGGCGGGCTAAAAAGCCCGCCTTTAACGCTTTTAGTTATTGTGGTACCCAATCCAGTCTATAGCCAATCCAGTCTATAGAAGGATGGGAAGATGACGCCATAGGCCCCACCTACGTTGGCGTTTGAGAACTCTTGGAGAACCAGGCTCAATGCTGGCATTCCAGTATACCCGGTGAAACGGTTGCCAAGATGACCGAAGAAAGGATCGCTTCGGGTTGCAGCAAAGTGGACCCCTGCGCCTAATGTATTGTGGAAGAGATCTATCCACATCCAACCTGTCTGGAATCCAGGCGTACCAGTTGAAAAGGCAACATTGTTCCTGTTTCCTTGGAGTGGCACTGAAGGAGGTGATCCCTTGTATAAACCAATGACATTGACTTCAAAGGGAAGGCTGATTGTGGGCGTGGTCCGAGGAGACCAGAACCCTGACTCAGGTGTGAATGGATTCTCATCCCTATCATAGATTTTGGGAGCGACCTCCTCTCCAGTATTGGCAGTTGCACCAGTAAACGGAGCCCCGATAGTTATACAGCCGTTACCACCTACAGTAGCACAAATCGTATAATCCAGCCTTTTGGGAGTATGCTTCTCGAAATGGAAATGTTTTGTTGGAAAGGTGATAATATGGCTGAATTTCGCATTGATGTTATCCTCGATGCTATAACCATGATACACCCGCGCTTTTGAGATCTCGAACTCCAATTGGTCGAGACCATCCTCACAATTGTTTAAGCTAGGTGAAGGGGCTCCTGGGCCCGAATACAGTGATACGATTGATTGCCTGTTGAAGTTGGCAATAGCATCAGCATTATATCCCAATGAAACACCGTCATCTACTCTGACAATGTAGACATAGGCGGATAGACTGTTCAGGCAATCCAACTCTCCGGCTCCAAATCTTGTCACCAAAATTGGAGCTGTGGTTGTTGAAGGCTTTGTATAGGTTCTCTCCTCACCGATAATTTCAAAATAACCCATGTTGGTCAGGTCAGCCGATGTAAAACCAGATGGGGGTAATACGCTATTGAGAGTACCGCCTGGGACAAAATCGGTGAAAAAGTCAAAACCAGTTGAAACAACGGTTGTCTTTGAAACGGTGAAAGTGCCTGCTGGAACACTATCATTGGTGATAACGTAGTCAGGGCTGGTAATCCTCGTAAGTCCGTTAGCAGGGTTTCGGGTAAGCACACCAACCCAAACATCATTATCAGACATCCAGATGTCGATGTCGAATACCTCTTCGCTCTTATCCCATTCTCTAAAGCGGAGCTTTGCAGCAACTCCATTATGTGGAATGGCATCCATATTCTCATTGATAATGGCGAAGTAGGTGTCCTGAGTTTTGCCATTGACTACCCTTACATCATAGTAGGCAGCAAGAAGAGCATCGCCTTTGCCTTCGGGATTCAATATAGTACCTGCGGTCTTTCCAGAAGTAGCAAGTCTAGTATTGAAACCTAAATCACCGTAATCAACTGCCATTGCAACCGAGGCCATGAACGCCCCTGTAACAACTGCTACAAGCATGATCAATATTTTTTTACTCATCTCTTTTCCTCCTTTTTAAATATTATCGTTAGTTCCCTCTAACCTAAGTCATCTATCCAAACAGAAAAAATTCTTAAATTTCCATCCGCCTCTATCACCCCCTTTCTCAGGAATTTTTCCTACCAATATATATCCCAAGTAGATCCCAAATGGATCCCTGATTATTCCCTCCTTTCCGAAAGATTTTTTTTCTGAATCATTTTGCCTTAGCCTTAGAGCCAGCTATGATTCCCGTTTCCAGGATTTTTCCGATACCCTCTCCTCACCTCAAATTTGTGCTTTCTATGTCTCCTTTTGACCCGCAATCGCTTGCGTCCTTAATCTTTCCTCCACACCTCATCCTTTCGAATCATTCTTCTTCATCTCAAAATCTTCTGGCACGTGATACCAGGTGCCCTCAATTTTTACCCACTTCTCCTCTTCCAATTTGCTCAATTTCTTGTCGCTGATCGCTTTAAGAAAGATTACGTATGTCAGCTTTAAACTGCTGCTTGCTTCCCTTCCTTTAACCTCAATTTCCTGGACCTCAGCGTCAAGGTACTTGACCAGCTTGAAGCGGTTCGCATACTGGAGAATTGAGACCTTCTCTCTGAAAGCCGGAGCTTCACATTGGTAAGCCCTCTCAACATCTCCTTTGATCCTGTACTGCCAATACTCATTGACTCGGTCTCTGAGTTTTGCCTTTTCTTCTTCCCTAACCACCTGAGGCCCGGCACACTGGGTCAGAAAACTCAGGATCACCAGAAAACCG
>Ga0315281_10012175_pt1 | contig 11739 bp, 6 predicted proteins | sample YL17G07_0_MG_FD_204540 | JGI IMG/M metagenome (GOLD analysis project Ga0315281, IMG submission 204540) | Sediment microbial communities from Yellowstone Lake, YNP, Wyoming, USA - YL17G07_0 | ecosystem: Environmental > Aquatic > Freshwater > Lake > Sediment | place: USA: Wyoming | collected... | reverse complement strand
AACTCAGCGGCCTCAGTGAAATCAGTGTCTCAGCGATTCAAACCCCGCCGTACCCCAACATTGCCCCGTTGCCCAAGTCTTCACCCCGCCCCGACGAGTGAATCACTGAAACGCTGAGAAACGATGAAGCCGCTGAAAGAACAAAACTCAGCGGCGTCAGTGAAATCAGTGGCTCAACGATTCACCCCCCACCGCGCCCCAGCATTGCCCAGTTGTTCAAGCCTTCACCCCGCCCCGATGAGTGAACCGCTGACGCGAAGCGGCTGAGAAAAGATGAAGCCGCTGAATACTTTTGTTCAACATCTTCAATGAACGCCGTACCTAGAATAGATTAGGTAGCATGGTAATACCCAAAATGAGAAACCCGATACCAACAACTAGAGCAGAAACACCCCAAAGCCGATTCCATTTGTTTTCTGCCATTCTAGCACCTAAACTTATTGCCTCTTCAGACTTGCCTAATCTGCCAAGCAACCACAAGAGAAACTGACCTTGGGGAGGAAATATCACCTTCTTGCGCCATAAGACTAGCCAAGCATACAGAATCCCGTAAAACGCGAACAAAAAACTCAAGATTGCTAAGCTGATCTTTATAAGCATAGGGCTCATAAACTACTCCTCTTTCGCTGTCAGGCCGAAACTATGGTTCATCTGGCACCCATATAGTTTCAGTGTAAGAAGCTGCAGTTAAGTTAGCGTAAATATCATATAGACTAGCTAAACTCCCAATTTCTGGTGGAAGTTTGAGGAAGTCTAGGAGGGCTTTTTGCCCTTGAGATATGCCAAGATTTGTGGGGTCGCCGGTGTTGTCCAGAGTGCTAATATCCTTGAAGAATGCAACACCTTCAACAATCTCACTAATTCCAAATGCGCCTGCGCCTCCGATCTCAGCAAGAGGATTAGGGATGAGTGCCACTAAGAGACCTGCATCTCCGATAAATCCCCCTACATCTATACCTATGCTCAACCAATCTACACGTGACCAATCTACACGTTCAACAGTTGTATAGTGACCTTTACGTTGTCGTCCAATTGTAACTCCTGGTGTTGATGTAGGACAAGCAAGGAGAGGACATGAAGTTGCATAAGCCTGTATAGTCGCAAGTTGAGGAGGCGTAGGCGTAGGACAACCGCTCAAAGCAACAACAGTACATCCGCCATTGCTCGGTGGTGGCGTAGAAAGTGGTGGTGGCGAGGCTGGCGATGGTGGTGAATACGGGGAAACACACCCCATACCAATGCCACAGTCAGCACTATGTCCAGTGTGGTCGGTGTAGTTCAGCGGTGCGTTGAGCACATAGCTGTAGCGGTTCAAACTCTGCGGGTTCCCTGCCCCCGGCACCACCGTATCCGCTTGGGTAAACCGTCCAATCGTCGGGTCGTAGTAACGAGCGCCGTAAAAATACAACCCTATGCCCGCGTCTTTACATTAAGTTGACCCTCTTTTAGCCCTCCTGTTCGAGGGGGCTCCTGGTGGTAATCTTGGCTCGGATACCGGGCAAGGTTCCAAACCATTCTCACCACCAGGAGGTCTTCCCATGTTACCCGAAATTGAATCGTTCCAGAAATGGTTGCGGCGCAAGTTCCCGCACACCAGCACGCCGCTTCACTATCTCAGCGACGTGCAATTATTTTTCGCGTGGGCGCAAAAGCCGCCCAACGCCATTACCCTCCGCGACGTAGACGCCTTCATCGAGCATAGTCAAAAGCTGGGGCACAGCATCGCGACCGTGAATCGGCGGCTCGCTTCGGTGCGGGCGTTCTATCAGTTTTTGGAAATTGAGAGCGACGCCGCGCCGTCTAATCCCGTTCTACCCAAGCGCCACTTCATCCGGCAGGGCGAACACTTGCCGCGCGACGTGCAAGATGCCGAGTTGGAAAAGCTCTTCACCGTCATCACTTCCGTCCGCGACCGGGCGATGTTCCTGCTCATGTTGCGCTGTGGTCTGCGGGTGGGCGAGATCAGAAATTTGTCGCTCAACGATTTGTATTTGCATCCCACGTCGGGCAACCTGCCCCGGTTGTGGGTGCAGGGCAAAGGCGGCCGGGAACGCGTGGTGTATCTCTCCGCGCAACCGTTGGCGGCGCTGAGGGCGTGGCTGAAGGCCCGCCCAACCGTAGAAGCGCAAGCCGTGTTCCTCAACCCGCGCGGTCAGCGTCTCACTATCACCGGCATTCAACTCAAACTAGCGGCCTATTGCCACGAAGCACAGGTCTGGATTACCTGTCATCAGTTTCGCCACACTTTTGGGCGGCACCTCGCCGAAGCGCGTGTGCCGGTGACGAGCATTCAGCGACTGCTCGGTCACGCACGCCTCAAAACCACCGAGTTGTATATCCACATCTCAGACTCACAGGTGCAAAGCGACTACGATGCCGCCATGCAAATCGTCCTGCGCCGCGTGCCCTTGGCAGGAGGCGAGCGATGAAGCCGCGTCGCCCGTCCCGCCCCTTTGTGCGCCGCTCCCACTTGCCGCTCAGCCCGGCGTTCAAGAACATACAGGACTGGCCTCCGGCCAATCGCGGTTTCTATGCCGCCTTCCGCGATTGGTTGTATCACAGCGGCTACGGGCCCTCGGCCCTGAGTCTCTACGGGGTCGCCGCGCGACTGGCCTTCAGTCTGGTGGAGAAACCCTACTGGCAGATGGAGCCCGAGGCGGATTTGAATAGGGTGCGCGACTACATCCGCGCGCAGTATCCCAGCCTGGGCACCCAGCAGTCCTATCTCAAAGGCATCGCTAAACTGGAACAGTATCTGCGGCTCCGGTGCCAGAAGCCCAAGCCGGAGAAGCCGGTGAATTGGGCGACGTATGTCGGCCCATTGCCCGAAGCCGTCGCGGTGCTCATCCAGCGCTATGTCGAACACCGCCAACACTACTGGCCCGTAGACCGGCGGCGTGAGCTGGCGCATGACTTGCTCAGCCCCTTGACCCTGGGTCTGCGTTGGCTGGCCGCGCATCGGTCGTTGCAGTCTATCGCCGACCTCACGCCCCAGGCGTGGTTTGCCTACGTGGATGCGCGCCTGGTGGACGGCTTGAGTCCGGTCGCGCTGAATGACGAACTCGCGACGTTGCTCGGCTGGCTCCACTGGCTTCACGACGAGGGCCAGCCGGTGTGTGCGCGGATGTTCAAAGTGGAGCGGTTAGACGAAGGCCCACATCTGCCGAAAGATGCGCCGCTGGAACAGTTGCGGAAGGTGCTGGCGGTCATCCAGACCGCCGCCAACGCGACCCATGCTGGGATACGGCGGATGGGGGTGATGGACCAGGCGTGGTTCCTGTTGATGTTGTACAGCGGGTTGCGGACCGGCGAGGTGCGTCGCTTGCAAGTGAGCGACATTGATTGGGAGCGGCGGTTGATTCGCATTGAGCAGTCCAAAGGGCTGAAAGACCGCTTGGTGCCGATGAGCGCGGCGACCATTGAAGCCCTGCAACACTATCTGGACGTGCGCGGCCCGGCCCACGAATTGCCGGAGTGGGTCTTCATCTATCGCCATGTCCAACTGAGCGCGAGTTACTGTGGGGAACGGCTGATGAAGTATTACCGCACCCGCAGTGGCGTCAAGCTCACGCCACATCAACTGCGGCATAGTTGCGCTACGTTGTTGTTGAACGCCGGCGCGCCCATTCTCACCGTGCAGACTATCTTGGGGCACAAGCACATTGACACGACGCTGGGCTATGCCCGGCTGTATGACGGCACGGTGGCCGCCGACTATTACCGCGCCATGACCCAGATTGAAAATCACCTGAATTTGCTGGAAAATCAGGCGATTTCACCGCCCACGCCCGGCGAGTTGGTGGCGCTGGTGGACTCATTGCGAAGCGGCACGCTCAACGAACAGCAAACCGAAACGGTGCGCGCCTTGCGCGCCGGGATTGTCACGTTGGCCGAAGACGAAGCCAAACGGGGCTTGCCAACGGCAGAAGTCGTTTTATAATTGGCTCACCCCCAACGGAAGGCGAGACGCAGTGATTTCCAAAATCATTGCGGCTCGTCTTTCATTTCCAGGGGCGTAGCTCGACTAAAGCTCCTTCCTGGCAAGTAATTCCATGCCCGATATTCTTGCCAGTAGCACCTTTTCAATCTCTCTGGCTCGTTGAGTCTTGTTTACATACAATAAGATCCCTGCTTTGGGGAAGTCATCCTCGACTGGTTCGCCATCTATAGGATCCGAGTTTTTCCGAAGTTGAAACTCCTCGTCACCGGATTTCCCGAGGTAATAGTCTCCTATATATGAGCTTTCGTGAGGAATCAGTTTCACCTCGAGGGCTGCCTCAACTGCTTCCCGCACAGTCTCTATGTCGTCGGCCCGAAGTCCGTAGAGGTCGTAAGTTTTCATCGCGTGTCCGATGATATCCTTCTTATCAAGAGTCCGCCGTAGAAGAGCAATATCAACTGCCTATCATTCTATGGTACAAACGGTTCCACATCAAGCGGCCCTAGTTCATAACCGTAACCGGGCAATACGATACTGGGTGAGCGCGACATTGCTACTTCAGCAGATTGAAAGACCATGAAATTCACTGGTCTTCCAGCCATTTGGCTCAAATCCCCTGCGACACCAGATAGACCGAGTTGCTCTAATTCTGGTGCAGTGAGAGGCCCCGTGCGCGTTCCGCCAGACCGAAGCCCTATGCCTAGTTCTCTAGCCCGGTCTAGTAAACTCGGGCTTGCCAACGCAATATCGTAGTCACTCACGCGACCGACATCGAACGGTTTGCCAGTGGTGTATTTAACACCTGTCACGGAACTGCCTTGGAGTATCGCTGTAACGTCGTCATATCCAGCGGACCCTACTCCGCCGTACAGCGTGTTGCCAAACTGGTCGAACTCTTCGCTGCTCTGAAACCCACGCGGGATCTCCGAGTTTTGGGAAACGGTTCCCATGCTAACCGAGGCGGGCGAGCCTGTACCTATGCCTAACTCACTGTATATCGTATCCCGTACAGCTGTTGCAATTGTCCATTCAGGCATGGTTATTGCTTGGAGCACGAAACCAAGCAGTCCGTTGCAGCCTCCGCACTGTCGCTGATATCTGGCATTATCGTAATGCCAGCGACTTGCTGAGTCTGTAACGCACTTGGGGCCGTCCTCCCAGTTATCGCCATGACAAGGAGTATGCCCTGTTGGGTCAGTGTACCTTAACGGATTGTTTTTTACATATGAAAAACGGTTGAGGGCTTGGGGGTTGCCTACTTGTGGTACGATAGTGTCGGCAGAAATGAACCGGCCGATTTCCGCGTCATACCATCTCGCCCCCATTTGAATCAACTTAATGTAACTGTCTTCGATCTGGCCGGTGAAATGTTTGCTCGTCGGCGTGGTGCCACTGCTCCACCGTGTCTCGCCCCACGGTTTGTAGCGCATCTCGCTCACCAACGCGCCCGTCGTGCCATTGGCAGTAATGCTCGTGCTACCGAGATGGTCGGTCAATAAGTAGAATAGGCCGTTGTTGGCCGGGGTCGCATCCCCGCTCACGCGCACCGCCACCCGCTGGCCGCCCGCAGAGTAGTAACTCCGGTAACGCGGCCCTTGCCCCGCCGCCCCAATGTAACTCGTCCGCCGCGACTCAAAGGCGTCGAAATACTCCGTCCCTGACGTGCCGGAGGGCACGTTGGCCACCGCCCCTAGCCGCGCGTAGTCCACACGCCGCGTGTCGTTGTCCAGCCCCGCCAGGGTTTGTTGTGGCGCGCCATCCAGCCACAGCGTGAGATACCCGTTGTTCGCGCCCGCGGCAGTGCTGGCCTGCCAGTCAATCTCAATATAGTGCGCCGCGTCGGAAATGGTATACCAACTGCTGTAGGTGAAGCCGGTGGTCAAGCCATCCAGCCGCGCCCCGGCCCGCACTTGATATATACCCCCGTTGTTGGCGAATTCCACCCGGAAGGCTTGCGTGTTGCCGCTGTTGAAGCCCGCGAAGATGATGTGGCTCCCGCCCGGCGGCAGGGTAATCGAGTTGGGGTCGAAGTAAAAGCGCGCGCGATAGCGGGTCTCGGAGTTGGGCGTGTCGTCCTGCACGTATTTCGCGTTCGTGTTGTTGATGACCGCTTGCAGGCCGTAACTCCCCACCAGCGCGCCAGCGGCGCTCACACTTAAGTTGCCGTTGCCCGTCGCGCTCGACGACCAGGCGCTGAGATTGCCCGACTCGAAACTGTCCCTAAAGAGCAGGTCGGCGGATGCCGCCGGGAATTCCTGCTCGAACAGACTGCCCACGTACACCACCTGACTGCCGTCCGGCTTGACTTGCCTGACCCGCGCGCCGTCGCCGTCGTAGACGAAGACCGTCACGCTAAGCCCTTGCGTTACCGTCACGAGTTGATTTTCGACGTTGAAGGTCTGGGTGTACGTCACGCCGTTCTCAATGCGCGTCGTCATATTGCCGTTGGCGTCGTACCAGTATTTTTGCGCGCCGCTCACGTGCGTCACCGCGTGGATGTGCGCCGGGTCTTTATAACCTTGCGACACCCCCGCCTTGCTGGTCAGGTTGCCAATGCGACCACCCTGTAGCGGGCCGTAGACATAGCTTTCCGGACCGTACAGGCCATTCGTGCCGCCCGTCGCCTGCCCGGTACTGAGCCGGTTCAAATCATCGTAGGTGAAGGTCTGCGTTTGGCTAGCCTTCGCGTCCTGAATGGTCAGCACGTTCCCGACCGCATCGTAGGTGTAGCTCAGGTCTTGCAGGGAGCCGGCCGTCAGTTGTTGCAAACGCCCCGCGTTGGCCGTCCACAGGTTGTAAATATAGTTTTGCGGGAGCAGGTTCGCGCCTAGCACACGCTGAGTCACGCGCCCTGCCGCGTCGTAACTGGTGCTCTGTGCGTAAGTGCTCGCGCCAATGGCGCTATTGGGCAGACTGCGGTTGTCGTAATCAAAGGTCACTTGCTCACCAATTTGCCCGGCGTTGCCGCCCGGATACCTCGTCCGCATTGGACGGCCGAGCAGGTCGTAGTCAAACTGCGTCACAAACGTGCCCGCGCCGGCGACGACTTTCGTCTCTTGCGTCACCTGCCCGCGGTTGTCGTACGTCCAACTGGCGCTCCCCGACTGGTCGGTCATGGAGAGCCGGTAGCCGATATTGGGTGAGACGGCGCCATAAACGTAACTCGTCCGGACTGTGCCGGGGCAACTGCCCGAGCGTTTTTCCGTCAGGCGGTTGAGTTGGTCGTACACAAAGCAGAGCGTCTGGTTGTTGGCGTCGGTCTGCGAAGTGAGATTCCCCGCATCATCGTAAACGTAGTTCCACGTCCCCATGTCGGGGTCAACCATCTGATATTTCTGGCCCAGCGTGTTGTAGTGGAGGGTCGTCGTATTGCCCGAGTTGTCGGTCACCTGCCACAGTTGGTCGAGCGCGGTGTAGGCGTAGTTCGTCTCGGCATACTGAGTCCATGGATTCGCGCCGGTGAATTCGCGCACGCGCACCATCCGCCCCAGTCCGTCCTGCATTTGTTGCGTCTGGTGATTCTTGGCGTCGGTCAGAGTATGCACCCACAGACTTAGCCCCGTGTCGAGCGTGTAAGTGTGATTGGTCTGCGTATTGTCAGTGGCCGTCACGCGGGTGACGCGTCCGAGCGCGTCGTACTGCGTCAGTGTGGCGGGCTGGCCACTCAGGTTGGCGGTGGTGTAGGGGTTGCCCGAAACGTAAGTGGGCACGGCATACGGCACGGTTTGGGAGACCACCTGCCCGAGCGCGTTGTAGCGCGTCGTGGCCGCCACGTCCTGCGTTGAGCCGCTCACGGTGACGTTGGTGTTGGTGTGCGTCTGGATTTCGCGCCCCAGCCCATCGTAGATGTGCCGCGCGCCATTCACCCAGCCCTGCAGGGTGGGCTTGTGCCATTCGATGATGACAAAGGGACTCGTCCAGATTTGACTGCCAGTGTCTTTATACACGTACTTGGCGCTCGGGTCGGCGCCATCACCGGGGCGATAGACTTCCAGCAAGCGTCCAAAGACATCGTAGTTGTAAGTTGTCACCGCGCTGTTCGGGTCGGTCACGCTGGTCACCACGCCCAAGCGATAGTCATAGGCCACGCTGATTGACTGATTGAGCGCATTGGTCACTTGCACCGGATATTGGTGATAGGTGGGGTCATAGCCTGTCGTGGTCGTGTTGCTACGCGGGTCGGTTTGCGTGGTCGGGTTGCCCCATCCATCGTAAGCGATATACGCGCTCACGTACACGGGATTGGAGCAGTTAGCGAGGTCGCCATTGCTTCCCCCCGCCCAGGAATCGGTGGCCGTGACGAGTCCCTTCGCGGGCGCAACCGTCACGCATTGGTTGTCGTAGCGGTAGCGCGCGCGGGAGAGCATCCCCACGCCGTCGTCGCTGGCGTGAATGTCGCCATAGATTGTCACCTTGGCCGGTTTGTTCACAATCCACCCCACCGTGTTGGGCGTGCCGGTGTTGGGGTAATACTGCCAAAATGTCGTGCGCTCGTCGCCGGTCAGGAGGTTCGTCGCGCCAGACTCTTTTTGCGCGGTCTTATTCCCGTAGCCGTCGTAGGTATAAGTCGTCTGCCGCGCCCAACTCCCGCCACTGGCGTAATCGGTCGTGTTCACTGCGCTGGCATAGGCAAAATTGGTAGAGCCATTGGCCACGGTGGTGTAGGTTGTGTCGGTCTGGCGCAAGGGCGTGCCGCTGGCATCCTTCAACTGCTCTTGATAGGCTTTGCCTTGCAAGACGTCTTGTTGATAAAAACTCGTCACGCTCTGGTTCAGCGTCGTCTGCCCGCCGTAGTCTTTGGCCGTCACCGTCGTCTGCCCAAAGCCCACCAGGCCACCCACACGCCGCATGAACGTGCCAGCCACTTGCGGGTCGCGCGCGTTGCACCCCACCGCTGGCGGGCTGGCATATATCCCCGTGCCCCACAACCCTTGGGTCTGGTCGTAGCAGGGATTCAGATAATCATACGTCGTCACGCTCGGCGCGCGGCTGGTGTCCCAGGCCCGGTCGCGCGTTTCCACTTGCGAGACGACGTAAGCATTGCCAACATCCGGCCACGAATAGCGCCCATCAGACGAGTAAGTGAAGTTGACACGCCCGCCATAGCCGTTGTTCACTTCGGTGAGATAGAAGAAGCGGCTGCAACCATCCTGGACGTTGTGCGTCAGGTCGGTGTAATTCAGCGTGGTCGCCGGGAGCGCCGTGCCGCCCGCATCTTTCTGGACAATCTGCGTTATCAGTTGGGTGTGCGGGTCGCGCAGACATTGGTCGAGAAAGTCGCGGTCATCCAGCGTGAACTCATAGGTGCGGAGGAGCGCGCTGGCGTTGTACACTTTGATTTGATTGATACGGTGGTCGCTGTCGGTCAGGTTGGGGTCAATCAGTTCCACCCAACTCGTTGGGGAAGACGTGACGCGCTCAAAGACGTATGGCGCGCTGGTCACGGTGGCCTGGGTGGCGTAGTTGTAATAGACGCCGGTTAAGCTCCGCATCTCGGTGTGCAAAGTTCCCTGCTGGGCCGGGGTATCCCCCGGATAATCATCGTGCGTCGTCCAGGTGGTGATATAGACGTACTGAATTTGATTCCCCGACACGTCCGTCACCGTGTCCACCCGCCAACGGGTCGCTAGGGTGAGGTAAGTCATATTATCTCCCCACGCCTCGATTCCCGGATTCATATCTTGTTGTGTTTCAGAATCGCTCGTGTAGCCTAAGCGGTAAACGGCGCCTTCCGGCGATTTAACAACCCAATACCACGATGAAGTTGTTTGAGCAATGCGCTGAATAAATAATTCGGGCGCGCCCTGCGCATAATAACGCACGACCGCATCCGTCCCCGGATTAGAGCCAGCCGCCGGGTAGAGTGGATGCCCTTGTCCATTCAGCACCAGCGAGAACGCATCCGGGAGCACTATCACCGGATATCCCCAGCAACAATACGTGCCCACGCCTTCGCGCGTCACTTCGATGTTGTTCATGGACCAGCCCAGGCCCAACATCCCCTGCTCCACGTTGGAGAGCAAGAGACCATCCAACCCGCGACTCGAATAGGATAAATCCACATTCGGCGTGAGGCCGCCGCGTCCCGCCGGGAGTTCAATGGGGTAGTGATACGCCGCCGAGCCGCTGAAGGTAGAAGCCGTCGGCGCCTCCCAACGATAGCGCCACGCCCCCGGCTCCGAGCCAACCGTCCAGTTCGAGAAGTGCGTCGTGGCCGCGCCAATCAAACCCGCCGGGTCGTACACCGTCACCGGCACGCGATGCCAGATAGCGGGATTGTCTTCATCCTGATAGGCGATGAACCAGTCCTGTCCCACCAGCACGTTGGGCAGGCCGCGCAAGTCCAACACGAATTGAACGCCTTGCTTAAACGATTTGACGCGCTGGCTATCGCTCAGCCCGGTGGCTTCCAATTGAAAACGGAGTGGCGCATTGGCCACGCCATTGCCCGCGCCGTTCTCAAACACCACGCCCGGCAAGGTCGAAGTGATATGCCGACTGGCGGTTACGGTCGGGGTTACAGGCCGCAGAGACAATAGCACCCCTGTGCCAAACGCGCCCGCGTTGGCAATCACGTTCACCCGCCCGTTCATAAACGACACTGCGCCGCCGAGCGCGTCGGCAATTTGCGCGGTCTCGCTCCCCTCGGCGAGGTTCACCGTCGCGGTCACGGCCAGCATTCCCGGCGGAATCAAATCCGCCACACTGCGCCGGGTAGCGGTCACAGCGGCGCTGGTATCCACCCCGCCCAGGTCAATCGCCTCGTCAAGTGTTGTGGCTCCCTCAACGGTTGTGGTCGTGGCAAAGGTCGCGGTGGGCGATGATTCTATGGCGGGAGTCTCCGTCGCGGTGGGGAGCGCTGTTCCCGTTGAAACCGGCGTAGGCGTCTCGGTTGCAGTCGCTATGTCAGTCGGAATCGCCGTGTCGGTTGGTGTTGCCGTGGGTGTGGCTTCGCTTTGCAAAGAAAAAGCCGCTGGCTTCGGTGAGGACGAAGACACAGCGGCTTGAGCCACATCCACTGCAAACAGCGGTGACAGGCTGAGCGAAATTATAATGATGAGATTAAGGACTGACTGACTGACTGACTGACTGACTTGATTATAGAGTTCATACCTGTCCCCCTCCTGTGGGGCCCCAGATGTTGAAGTGCAACGGGCGGCAAGATACCATATACCCCGGAAATGAGTCAAGAGGCAATTTTTTCGCCCCCCGGCTGGGGGGCCGGCGCTAACGCCTATCGAGCGGATTAAACCGATACCCCGACTTCCCCGACCATTGTGCGATGACCAATACCCAGCGCAGAAAATCTGCCCCTAACTTGAAATGTGCCCCTGTGCGAGCCATCGAATTGACTTGCCCCTCCATCTCTGCTATTATCGCGCCCGTTGCCTTTTAAGGTAAGGTTTGAGCCGTCGCGGGGCGCGCGGAGCGTGTCACTGGGTCCGGCGCGGCGATCTGGAAATCGCGGCTGAAAACCGCTTCACCTATGTCAAAATTCGGGGCGCGCCAACCCTATGTCAATTGAATACGAGTCAGAGAGCGCCCGACGCCGGACTTACACCATTCTAGCGGGCATCATCGTCTTGACCATCCCCTGCTACTGCGCGGGCTTTGTGGCCCTGGCGTTGGCCCCCAAGCCGCAAGTCAGCCGCCCAACCTCCATCCCCGCCCTCACGGTCACTTTTACCCCGCCCGCGGTGCTCCCTTCCGCCACCAACACCGTCTTCGCCCCGGTCACGCTGACCATCGGGCCATCACCCACGCTCGGGCCGGCCACCGTCACCCTCGAAGCCACGCCC
>Ga0315281_10012174_pt1 | contig 11739 bp, 7 predicted proteins | sample YL17G07_0_MG_FD_204540 | JGI IMG/M metagenome (GOLD analysis project Ga0315281, IMG submission 204540) | Sediment microbial communities from Yellowstone Lake, YNP, Wyoming, USA - YL17G07_0 | ecosystem: Environmental > Aquatic > Freshwater > Lake > Sediment | place: USA: Wyoming | collected... | reverse complement strand
CAAAAAGAAACCAACTCATTCAGCCAAGGATCTTCAACACCCTGCAGGGAACTCGAACGGTCTACGTTTCCGACTTGGATCCATTGACGGGATTCTGGCTCGGTCTCTTCCTCGCCGAGCGACTCGATCCGACCCACGACAAGATCACTGCGGCCCGCCAGGGAAACCTTCGCACCGAGTCGGAAGGTGGCGGGGTCTGGCTCGATCTGACCGACACTTCGACTTACGAAGTCGATTTGACGAAACCGGAGCGTCATCAGATCACGAGAAACGCACACCAGAGCCTTCTCATCGGTGACGCGAGGAAGTTCGTCGACGACCCGGCGAAACGCCGGATCACGGATTTTCGATTGATGACGCCAGGGGAACTTCTCCAGGCGAGTCGCAGCGATGCTTCTCCCGAACGGCGACGAGAAGCGATGGTCGAACTTCAGAAGAAATACAGCATCCCGACTGCGAGCCTGGCGTTCCTCCTGGTCGGCCTCCCGCTTGCGTTAACCAACCGTCGCGGAGGAAAAGGCTCGGGATTCGCTGCGTCGGTTGCCCTCGTGATCCTCTATTACGTTTTGCTCAACACGGGAGTGAATTGGGGCATTTCGAACCGGCTTCCTGCCTGGCTTGGAGCCTGGTTGCCGAACCTGGTCTTTTTCGTCCTTGGGCTCTTCTTCTTCATTCGGCTGGAGATGGAACGCACTCCAATTCCGAACATCCTGGAGCCGCTCCAGACCCTCGTCCGCTTGCTCTCAAGTTTTGCAAGGCGATGGTTTCGTCCGAAACTCGAAAGAACGACGAGACGTTCGCACTTCCAGTCGAATCCGGTTGCGTCCCCGGAGTCCGGCTCACGGTTTTTCAGCGACGCCCTCGGGAATGGAATCGTGGATTCTTCTGAAAACCTCCCCCTCGGCCGCAGGCGATTCGCAGTTCCGCTTTATCCGACGCTTCTCGATCGATACCTCGCCGGCAATCTTCTGAGAACCCTGTTTCTCGTCATCAGCAGCGTGGTCGTATTGTTTCTGGTCGTCGATTATTCCCAACTCGCGGACGACATCGTCAAGAATCGAGTGCCTGCAGGGGCCGTCTGGACGTACTACGCTTTTTTCGTACCCGAGATTCTTCACAACACCGTGCCGTTTTCCTTCCTGATATCCGGTCTCGTCACTCTGGGCGTATTTGCTCGCCGGCACGAGCTGGTTGCGGCGAAAGCCTCGGGAGTGAGTCTCTATCGGCTTACGGTTCCCGTGCTCGCGACTGGCGGTCTCCTTGCGATCCTGGCCCTGATTTATCAGGATCGGGTGCTCCCCTACTCGGGCCCCGAACGAACCCGGCTCCTGGCGCGAATCAAGGGAAAAGAGCTTTCCTCGGGCAACCTCGACGAACGGTGGTTTGCCGGAGAGAATCGAACCATCATCGGATTTCGGATGGCCGACCGTCATTCCGGAACTCTCATCGGAGTGAGCGCCTTCGTTTTCGATGGCGACGGAAACCTTCAGAGGCGTCTCGAGGCTGCGCGTGCGGAGCGAAGCCGCGACGGTTGGATTCTGGTCGACGGCTGGGAGCGGGTGTTCAGCTCGGGATTCGAAACCTCCTATCGACGATTTCAGGACGGCGTCAAGGCGCCGTTCGATCAAACCCTCGACGCCATTACCGCCGTTTCAGGAGATGAGCTTTCCCTGGCGCAACTTGCCGAAAGAATTTTGCAGCTCGAAAAGGCCGGATACGACGTGCGAACGATTCGATTCGACTACTTCTTTCGCATCACGGCGCCGTTTGCATCTCTGATTCTGGGTCTTCTCGCCATCCCCTACGCCGCCCGTTTCGGACGACGAGGAACGATGGCGGGAATCGGAATTGGTCTGGTGCTTGGAATGGTCTTCCTGATCACCGTCCAACTGTTCCGCAAGCTCGGCGAAGCCGGACATCTGCCGGCTCCGCTCGCCGCCTGGTCACCCTACGTGCTCTTCGGTCTCTCCGCGATCTACCAGATTCTCGGCACCGAAACCTGACAAGTCGCTCGCTGCCTCGAACGACCTGTCCCGCTTGCCCGCGATCCCCACGGACAACTCGATGTCACTCCTTCATTCGTCTCGATTTTGAAGAGGCAACACTCCGTCTTCTTGCGCCTTGAGGCTTTCCTCCGACCGCAACCGACGGCCCCTCCTCGATCTGGACCGAATGCCGAACACCCGTTTCGACATCAAACGAACCTAAAACGCGCAAGGGCGGAGAATAAAGGTGAAGGCTCACTGCCGGTGCGTTGGAACGGTTCTCGACACGGTGGATTGTCGAAAGAGACTCAATGGTGACGCCCAGGGTGGGCAGCGGGCGCTCGAGCCGCGTCTCCATTCTCCTGCCGGCGCCTCGCGACGCGAACACGGTTTCGAAAATTTCACCAGCGACGACGACGGTTCCACCCCAGCTCCCGCCGTGATCGTGAACCACGGTTTTCTGACCAGGCAGCCAGCAAAGGACGAGCAATTCCCATTCCCGACTGCGGTAGAGCCTTTTTCGGAAATAGGCGCTCTGGTCGAAGGCCACCTGCGGGCCGAGCTGCGACCAGTTCACCTTGGTTTTTCGCAGATTGCCCACGAGCCGCCGAAGATCCTGAGGCAGCAGGCCTTCTGGAGAAGGCTTCGGAAGGTCGAATCCGAGGAAGATTTCGGGTCGGATGTGGGCGTGGTGTGCTGACATGGCCGCTCCTCGTCGTACCTTCAAAGCGCCTTCGGCGCTCCTCAGGTTCCTTCTTGCCAGGAAGAAAGGTATTTCTCCTGGGCGGCCGAGAGTGTATCGATCGTAATTCCCATCGCCTGAAGCTTGAGGCTGGCGACTTTTCTGTCGATTTCAATCGGCATCCGATAAACCTTGGCCTGGAGATTTCGAGCATTCTTCCACATGTATTCCGCGGCCAGAGCCTGATTGGCAAACGACATGTCCATGACCGAAGCCGGATGCCCCTCGGCCGCTGCCAGATTGATCAAACGGCCATCGCCGAGCAGATGAACTCTCCGGTTGCCCGAGAGGATGAACTCCTCGACAAACGGTCGAATCGCGCGCCGGGCGGTCGACAACTTTTCGAGAGCCGGAATGTCGATCTCGACGTTGAAATGCCCCGAATTGCAAATGACGGCTCCGTCCTTCATCAGTTCGAAGTGACGCTTCACCAGCACGCTCTTGTTGCCGGTCACGGTCACGAAAACGTCTCCGTATCCGGCAGCCTCGTTCATCGTCGTGACGGTGAAACCGTCCATCGCCGCTTCGATCGCGCGGGTCGGATCGACCTCGCAGACCGTGACTTTCGCTCCGAGCCCTTTTGCCCGCATGGCAACGCCCTTGCCGCACCAGCCGTATCCGGCGATGACCACATCCATTCCCGCCAGCAAGAGGTTCGTCGCCCGGATGATGCCGTCGATGGTCGATTGCCCGGTTCCGTAGCGGTTGTCGAAAAGGTGCTTGGTGTCAGCGTCGTTGACGGCCACCACAGGGAACTTCAGGACCCCGTCAGCTTCCATGGCTTTCAATCGAATGACGCCGGTGGTCGTCTCCTCGGTTCCGCCGACGATGCCCTGGAGAATCTTCTTGAGCTCGGCCGGGGAGAGCGATTTTGCCCATTTTCTGACGACCGGATCCACCGATTCCATTCTGCCGAGCGCCAGAAAGAGAAGCGTCGTCACCAGATCGGCGCCATCGTCCATCGTCATATGGGGCGCGGTGGCGAGCGCGGCTCGAATGTGGTCGTAGTAGGTGGCGTGGTTCTCACCCTTGATCGCGTAGCAGGAGATCCCGTAATCGGCCACGAGCGAGGCCGCGATCTCGTCCTGAGTCGAAAGAGGGTTCGAAGCGCAAAGCGTCACTTCGGCTCCTCCGGCCTGGAGTGTGCGTGCGAGGTTCGCCGTTTCACTGGTGACGTGAAGACAAGCGGAAAGCCGGGCTCCTTTCAGCGGTTTTTCTTTGGCGAAACGCTCTCGTATTTTTCGGAGAACGGGCATCGAGCGATCGGCCCATTCAATCCGGAGCTTTCCGCTCTGGGCCAGCGCGAGATCGCACACATCATGGCCGACGACCGGAGATGAGGATTTCGAGGACTTGCGCGATACGGTGCGTGAAGACGGCGACGAAACTGCTGACATCTTTTCCTCCAGAATGATCGTTTCTCGTGTCGAAGTTGGGTGCCGAGAGCCACACCTTCAGCCCGTTGGCAGTTTGGCATTGTTGATTGACCGCAGCCGGAGCTTGAAAATCCGGACTCCGTTCGGCCGAGGCGCACCTCGCGGAGTCCGGCAAAAAAAATGATCGGCGAACGATCAGGCGCTGACCGTAACCTCGGCCGGGAATCCAGCCCCCCGCCGGAGCGCTTCCACGCGATTCGTCGCCTCCCACGTAAATTCGGGCTCCGTTCGTCCAAAATGTCCGAAGGCCGCGGTTTTCCGGTAGATCGGCCTTCGCAGATCGAGCATTTCGATGATTCCCTTTGGAGTCAGAGAGAAGACTTCCCGAACGAGCCTCTCGATCAAATTCTCGTCGATTTTCGCCGTACCGAACGTGTCGACCAGAACCGAAACCGGGTCGACGACTCCGATCGCATAGGCCAACTGAACTTCACATCGATCGGCCAACTCGGCGGCAACGATGTTCTTGGCGATGTACCGGGCCATGTAGGAAGCCGATCGGTCGACTTTCGTCGGATCTTTCCCGGAAAACGCCCCGCCTCCGTGGCGACCGTAACCGCCATAAGTGTCGACGATGATCTTTCTTCCGGTGAGCCCGCAATCCCCCTGCGGACCGCCGATGACGAAGCGGCCGGTCGGGTTGATGTGAATCTTCGTGTTCTTGTCGAGGAGATGGGCGGGGATGGTCCGGCGGATGACCGTTTCCGTGACCGACTGTTTCAGCTCTTCGTAAGGAACCGACTCGGCGTGCTGAGTGGAGACGACGACGGCCTCGCAACGTACTGCCTTATCCCCATCATATTGAATGGTGACCTGGCTCTTTCCGTCCGGGCGAAGGAACTGAAGCTCACCCGACTTTCGAACCTCCGACAGGCGGCGAACGAGCTTATGGGCAAGCGAAATCGGAAGCGGCATGAGCTCGGGTGTTTCCCGGCAGGCGAAACCGAACATCAGCCCCTGGTCCCCGGCCCCTCCGGTGTCGACGCCTTGCGCGATATCCGGCGACTGCGGGTCGATCGAAGAAATGACGGCGCAAGTCTCGTAGTCGAATCCGTACTTGGCCCGGGTGTACCCGATATCCTTGATCGTTCGACGAACGATCGACGGAAAGTCGACGTAACATTTCGTCGTGATTTCGCCGGCGATCATGGCGAGTCCGGTCGTCACCATCGTTTCACAGGCCACCCGGCCCGTTGGATCATCCGTCAGAACGGCATCCAGAATCGCGTCGGAGATCTGGTCGGCGATTTTGTCGGGATGTCCTTCCGTGACTGATTCGGAAGTGAACAAATGGGTCCCTTTGATGGACATATTGGAAACCTCTCCTTTCGAACCGGCGCTGCGACCGTTCTGGCGATTGGCCAAGCGTTCCGTTTAACCCGGTCAGTTTACCAGAAGGAAAGATCGGGACGAAGCGGAAGAGCCCTGAAACTTTTTTTCCTTCTTCCCGGGAGTTCCGGGAAACCCCTGTCCCCCGTCCGTCAGCGGCAGGCCCGCCCTACGAGGGACTCGATTTGGGAAACTTCCTTCGGAGCTCCATCGGTCAGAATCGAGCCTCCCGTCCCGGTGATGACGATGTCGTCCTCGATGCGGACCCCGATGTTCCACCATCGCGGCTCCACTTCCGGCGACTCTCGGACGTAAATCCCCGGCTCAACGGTGATCACCATTCCGGGTTCGAGCGGCCGCCATTCCTCGCCGTGTTTGTAATCGCCCACGTCGTGAACATCGAGCCCGAGCCAGTGACTGGTTCGATGCATCGAAAAGGGTTTGTACGACTCCTTCTCGATCGCGGATTCCGGAGAATCCTTCAAGAGGCCGATTCGAATCATTCCCTCAACGAGAACCTGGAGAGCCGCTTCGTGGGGTTCGACGAATCTTCTTCCCGGCTGTACGACACTGATCGCTGCCTTTTGCGCGTCGAGGCAAATTTCGTAGACCTCTCGCTGCTCGCGAGAAAAGCGGCCATCAATGGGCCAGGTTCTCGTGATGTCGGACGCATAGAATTCCACTTCGCATCCGGCGTCGACCAGCACCATGTCTCCGGCCTCGATTCGCCGGCCGTTCGAGTTGTAATGAAGAACACAGGAGTTCGCACCGGACCCGACGATCGAAGGATACGATGGACCAAATGCCCCTCGCTTCCGGAAAACGTGCTCGATCTCGGACTCGATCTCGTGCTCCCACATTCCCGGGCGGGCGATTTCCATCGCCCGCACATGCGCGGCCGAACCAATCTCAGCCGCGAGACGAAGCTCGGCAAGCTCCTCCTCGGATTTTCGCACTCGCATTTCATGCAGGATGGGCGCGAGATCGGTCAGCGTCGCAGGTCCGGGGATGCCGAGCCGCCCCTGCTGCCGGAAGCGTGCGACGATTCCGGTCAGAAGAGAATCAAAGGAAGCGCTGCGGCCGATAGGGGCGACGAGAATCGAGCGCCTTTCGGCGTAACGCGAAAAAACGGATTCGAGCGCCGAAGCCTCGAAGGCCATTCCAGCGGCGTGATCGCGGATGGCTCCTTCGATGCCGGAGCGGTATCCGTCCCACACTTCCCGTTCGGAATCTCTGGGACGCACGAACAACACGAACTCGTGCTCCGGATGATCCGGCGCGAAAAGAGCAAACGATCCCGGTTCGTCGAACCCGGTGAGATAGTGAAAATCCGAATCCTGGCGGAATTCATAGTCGACGTCGTTCGATCGATTCGACACGGGAGCCGAAGGAAGAAGTGCGACGCAGCTGCCGCGCCGACGCAGCTCGTCGAGGAAGCCCGCCCGCCGCCGCGCATAGACCTCGGAAGAAATCATGGACTTCGGAACTGCCGGATGGGCCGCTGTCAGCGGCTCAGGAAGCCGCGTCCAGAACGACTTTGAGCAGCTCTTTTTTCGTGAAGAAGTTCACTGCAGGATCGTCCAGGTGGAGAACGAGCGATACGAGCCGGCGCGTATCTCCGACGAATTCAAAACGAAATCGGCGCGAATCGGTCTGGTCGGAGGGGTTGGCCTCAGCGAGCTCGACGCTCTTCTCCACCGCATCTTCTCCGGCGGGCTGCGCGCTGCGAACTCTGTAGATTCGATTGATTGTCAGAGGAAGCTCCGGGGGAGGAAATTGTATGAACTGGAGGGCATAGACTTCGTTCGATTCCAGATTTCTCTTCGGTAAGTCGTCGAAATCATCTTCCCCATCCTCACCCGTTTCCAGCCGGTCGAACCACTCCTTCGACTCCTTGTAGATCGAAACCGGGTAAGAACGCTGGCCCAGTGGACGTTCGTCGTTGGGAAGGTGAATGTGATCCAGGGAGCAGGGGGCATTTCGCAGTTCGGTCAGAAGGCCGGCGAGATACTCCAGCCCTTCTCCGTTTCCGGTGATGACGAAACCCCAGTCGTCTTCGTAACAAAAATCGAGGCGGGCGGACTCGGGAAGTTGAACCCGGAATTTCAGGTTGTCGAGAAAGGCCGGCTCACGCCCGACGGCGCGCCCGATTCGTTCGAGAAAGAGATTGCAGAAAGAATGATTGAGAAGATGTTCCTGGGCGTAAGCGATCGCATCGCGAAACGCACGAAATCTGCCGATATCGGTTTTGAGGTCGAATCCGCCGAGAAACTGTTGTACCAGCTCCGCGATCTCTCGCTCGCCGCCTGGAGGATCCGAAGACGCGGCAGCCTCGGTCGATTCCGTCATCTTCGCCACGGTTTGATCTTATGCGCCGTTGACGCGGGAGTCAAAAGCCCCCGACTCTTCTTGATCGCCTCCTGGGTGATGAAAGGCGAACCCTGCGCGCCCGTATTTGCGGAGCCGCCACAATCCCGAAGGACTCTCGAACCGCGCCCGGCTTTTCGACCATTCGAATTCCACGACGAGAATTCCGCCGGCGGTGAGAAGGTGATTCGCAGACATCGCGACATCGAGCTGCTCGCTGCGGTCCCACGGGGGATCGGCGAAGATCAGGTCGAACCGTTCGCCGGAAGAGTCGAGATGTTCGATCGAGCTTTTCGCGTCATGGGAAATCAGATCCCATTCTTTCCGATCGAGACCGAAATGCATGGCCGTCTCCTCGATCGCCCGCGCGAGCCTCCGGTCATTTTCCAGAAACGACACGCGGCCCGCTCCGCGCGAGATCGCTTCGAAACCCAGTGCCCCGCTGCCCGAATAGAGATCGAGAACACGGGCCTTCACGACGCGCCTCCCGAGGATGGAGAACAGGGCCTCCCTCGCTCGATCCGGTGTCGGGCGAACGGATGTTCCTTTCGGCACTTCGATGGCGCGCCCGCGAAGCCGCCCTGCGACGATTCTCACTCCAGCGCCATTTCCGGGGAGCTTTCAGCGGGGCCGCGGCGCCGCGCTGCCACCGTCGAAAGCGGCTTCGTCTCTTTCGGCGACGAAAGTCCAGTGGAGCTCGCTCCGTTTCGCGACGGCCCGAAACGGCTGTCCCTCGGCTTCCATTTCGGCGACTTCCTGCGTGGCGTCGTATCTCGTGACGACGAATACGACGCCGTCGACTCGAACCAGACGCTCGCCGACGGCAGGCGCGAGCTCTTTCCACGGATCGTCGATTTCCCGCTTGTTCCGGATCGAGGCGGCCAGACTGTCGGCGGATGCAGCGAGCGTCGACGCAGTCAGGGGGATCGTGTCGAAACTCGACCAGAACCACGACCAGGTCTTTCCATCGCTGAGGGTCATGCTCACCGAAAATCGGTCGACCCCTTCTCCGACCCGTCCCGCGGTGCCGCCCGATGCCGGTGCCGAGGCGAAAAGGTTGTTGACGAACCGCTCGTAGACTTCCATTTCGTTTCCCGACAGAACACGGTGCTCGATGCCTTCTTTTCCTTCGGAGCGGGGAGACTTGAGAATGGCCAGACCATTCGAAAAGAGGCTGAGGCGGGAACGGCCACGCGGCCCGTTCGACGTCCATTCGAAAAGCGTGCGTGCTGGAATCTTCTCCGACGCCGTCTGGATTCTGGTCGATGGAACTTTCCGAGGATCTTTTTCCGCGGCGAGGAGGGTCGAACCGGCGACAGTTGCGAACAGAATTCCCCGAATGGCCCGGCGAACGATTCTCATCTCGACCTCCGGCTCACCGCTCGAATCGGTATCTCACGCCGTTTTCTCCGACCACCTGCTCGATCGACCGCGCGAGAGCCGAGGAGGGCTCGACCGTCAGCGCCATGTGAGGCTTCACGCGAGCGCGAAAACTGCCGGGGCGAACGAGCTCCAGGGTGACCGGAACTTTTCCGGGGTGGTCGGCCAGGTGTCCTCGCAATGTTGTCAGAGCTTCGGCGTCCAGCCCGGCGAGGTCGACGCGTACGATGAGCTCCCGGGCCAGCTTTTCCCGAAGCCCCGACAGCGGCTGAATCTCCTGGATCGTCAGCTCGGTTGAGCCGCCCGGCTCTCCGCGAACCGTGCCGAGCGCAAAAACGATCGCCTCATCGACGACCCACGACATCGTCTTGGAAGTCAGCTCGGCGAAGATCGTGGCCGGAACCGTCCCGGTGAGATCCTCCAGAGTGAAACGTGTGAGGAGCTTCCCCTCGTTCTGTCCCTTTTTTATTTTCGTTCGCTTGAGCCCGACGACGACCCCGCCGATTTTCACTTGCTGGTCGGTCTTCGAAGCGAGATCGGCGCAGCTCGCGTTGGCGAATCTCTTGAGGTCGTCGGCGAACTTCGTGAGCGGGTGCCCGGTCACATAAAAACCGAGCGTTTCCTTCTCGAAACGGAGCTTCTCGTCCGTGTGCCATTCCGGAACTTCGGTGAGAGGAAAATCGGCCACCCCGTCTCCGGCTCCTTTTCCTCCGCCGAAGAGGTCGAACTGGCCGCGTTCTTCCGCTTCCCTTTCCGCCGTCACTGCGGCCGTGATGCGGTCGATCGAGTCGAAGAGCGTGCGCCGGCCCGCCGAGATTTCGTCGAAGCATCCCGCTTTGACGAGGCATTCGAGGACTTTTCGATTGAGCCCTTTCCTGGCGACTTCCGAGCAGAAGTGAGGAAGCGATCGGAATTTCCCGATTCGCGTCCGCGCTTCGAGAATTTTCTCGACCGCAGCCGCGCCGACCCCTTTCACGGCTCCGAGGCCGAATCGAATCGCGTCTCCGGCCACCGTGAAATTCAGGTCGCTGATGTTGATCCCTGGAGGGAGGACGACGATGCCCATTTCCGAACATTCGCTGATGTACTTCACGACCTCGTCGGTTGACCCCATGCAGGCGGTCAGCATCGAGGACATGAAATGAACGGGATGATGAGCCTTGAGGTAGGCCGTCTGATAGGCCACCAGGGCGTAAGCGACGGAATGGCTCTTGTTGAAGCCGTAGCGGGCGAACGGTTCGATCTGGTCGAAGACCTCTCCGGCAACTTTTTCTCCGATGCCGTTTCCCTTGCATCCGTCGACGAATTTCTGACGCTGCTGTTTCATCTCCTCGGCGTCTTTTTTTCCCATCGCGCGACGGAGAAGATCGGCCTGCCCGAGGGAGAAACCACCCATTTTTTGCGCCACCTGCATGACCTGTTCCTGGTAGCAGATGACTCCGTACGTTTCCTTGAGCGTTTCTTCGAGCGCGGGGTGGAGATACTTGATGCTCTTCTTTCCTTTCTTTCGTTCGATGAACTCGTCGACCATTCCCGCGTCGAGGGCGCCGGGGCGGTAAAGAGCGTTCAAGGCGACGAGATCGGAGAAGACGGCGGGTTTCGAGCGGCGGAGCAGGTCTTTCATCCCGGACGACTCGAATTGAAACACCCCGTTGGTCCGCCCTTCCTGAAAGAGTCGAAAGGTATCTTCGTCTTCAATGGGAATCTCGGCGAGATCGACGTCGGTTCCCGCGGCACGCAGGCTCTTGATCGCGCCGTCGATCACGTCGAGAGTAATGAGGCCGAGGAAATCCATTTTCAGAAGACCCATTTCCTCGAGACCCTTCATCTCGTACTGGGTCGTGATTTCGTCGTTGTTCGTCTTGTAGAGCGGGACGAATTCGGTGATCGGTTTGGGCGCGATCACCACGCCTGCCGCGTGCATTCCCGCGTGGCGCGCCAGCCCTTCCAGTTTCCCGGCGAATTCGAAAAGTTGTTTCACCTGCGGATTGGTCTTCGTCATCTCCTTGAGAACCGGCTGAGCCTGAAGCGCCTGGGCGCAGGTTTCGCTTCCGTCGGGCACGAGCTTCGAAATCCTGTCGACCTCGGCGTAAGGCATTCCCAGAACCCGGCCGACGTCGCGAAGAGCGTTTTTCGGCTTCAGACGGTTGAACGTCACGATTTGCGCCACGTTCTTGCGACCGTATTTTTCGGTGACGTAGTCGATCACTTCCTGGCGACGGCCCTGGCAAAAGTCGACGTCGATGTCCGGCATCGTGATCCGGTCCGGGTTGAGGAAGCGTTCGAACAGCAGGTCGTGGTCGAGCGGATCGACGTCCGTGATCCGGAGCGAATAGGAGACGAGAGACCCGGCCGCCGAACCGCGCCCCGGGCCGACGGGAATTCCGCTCGACTTCGCGTAGTTGATAAAATCCCAGACCACGAGAAAGTAACCGGGGAAATTCATTCCCGCGATCACGTTCATTTCGGTCTCGAGACGCTGCCGGTATTCCTCGACCGA
>Ga0315281_10012173_pt1 | contig 11740 bp, 16 predicted proteins | sample YL17G07_0_MG_FD_204540 | JGI IMG/M metagenome (GOLD analysis project Ga0315281, IMG submission 204540) | Sediment microbial communities from Yellowstone Lake, YNP, Wyoming, USA - YL17G07_0 | ecosystem: Environmental > Aquatic > Freshwater > Lake > Sediment | place: USA: Wyoming | collected... | reverse complement strand
ACCCGAGCATGAACAGGACCCCTCCGACGAATGCCCAGATCGCCCCCGGGTCTTTGGCGATCAAAATAAGCGCGGCAGGACCTCTCTCGAAATCCAGGCTCTTGAGATAAACCCCCACGCCCTTGTAAAAGAGCGGCTTGTTCGGCCCGAGTGTTCCGGTTGTTACCTGTTCGCTGTTCTCATAGAGCGATGCTTCCGCGGCCCAGTCCTGCAGATACCCGCGCTCATCGGTCTTGACATGGATCTCCTGAAGCCGCAAAGCCATGTTATCGGGCAGCTGCGCATACGCGCCCTCCGGCATCATGCCCGACAGTTTGTATCCCCAGCCCGCGCCGAGCAAATGCGCGAGCAGGATGAACAGGAACCCGGCATGAATGACCTGCGGCGAAATGCGCAGGAGGAAATCCTCACGGGACCATCTGCCTTTGATTGCCTGGAGGCTGCAGACCAGCGTATTGATCGTAAGCAGCGCGAGCGCCGCAACTGCCGCGAAGAACCACCAGGTTTGTTCCAGATTGTCCGGCGCCGTGTCGCCTACCCATTGGAGCAGGATCCGGTCGTTCATGGAGGAAAAAACCTCCTGGTGCGCCGGCATCATATACGAGCCGGCGAAGAAGAGGCAGACCAGCGCGAACAGCGTCCAGACCGTTGTCTTGAGCGAGAGGAAAAAATTCATCATGGCAGTGTATGCATACGTTCAAAATTCATGGGAGCTCTTCATCAGGAGACTCACGCCCACATAGGTGAACAGGACGATGGCAAAACCGAGGATCCCCATCCACACCACCTTCGGCCCCGCCCACCCCCGCACAAGACGCGCGTGGAGGTAGAGGCTGTAGAAGAACCACACGATCGTGGTCCACAGTTCCTTGGGCGTCCAGAGCCAGTACGTTCCCCAGGCAAGATAGGCCCAGATGCCGCCAAAGATCATGGCGACGGAGAACAGCACATACCCCAGCAGCAGGCTCCGGTACTGGCTGAGCTCCGCAGCCGGCTCATCGCGAGAAAGAAAAAGTATGCCGAACAGGGAGCCGACCGCAAAAAGCGCGTAGGCGACAAAAGAGAGGACCACGTGGAGTTCGAACCAGATCGTGTTCAGCACCGGAGGCAGAGGGCCGGGCATGCCCATAGGCGAAATGAAGCTTCCGAGCAAAAGGGACAGAACCAGGGAGATGCTCAGCCAGGTGAACAGGTCCCTCTTCCTCTTCCATCCGACGATCGCGCACGTGACGCCGATGGCAAAGGCGAGAAAGCCCAGGGTCTCGCGCGGGCCCATGAGCGGGACCCTTCCGTGGCTCAGCGTTGCCTGGACAATAAGCACGGCATGCACGCCAAGCGCCGGCACGATGAACCGCGGGCCGATAAACGCGGCGAGATACAGCATGAGGAGAATGCTTTCTGTGGATTCCATAATGAATTGACCGTGCGGCGCGATGCCCTGTTCCGTGCCGGCGCTGCTGCTTGTTGCCGCGTCTTAGAGAGGTTGCCCGTGTGCAGACACAAAAGGCATTCCGGATATCCGGAATGCCTTTTGAAATATTGGTATGCCCGAGCAGGAGCAAACTATTTCTTGCCGAGGATCGCTTCTTTCGCGGCCTTGGCCACGCGGAACTTCACGACTTTCTTTGCGGGGATCTTGATGGCTTCGCCGGTCTGGGGATTCCGTCCCATGCGCGCCTTGCGCTGCACGAGGACGAGCTTGCCGAGGCCCGGGAGCGTGAAAGCATTCTTCGCTTCTTTGTATGCAAGCGCCGCCATGTCTTCCAGGATCTGAACCGCCAGCTTCTTCTTGATGTCCGCCTTCTTCGCGATGTGGTCCGCAATCTGAGACTTCGTCATTGCCTTTGCCATGAACCTTCCTCCTTGAGATTAAGAAATATAAAATTTCTAACTGCGCAGGGCAGATTAGTTGCGGTATTGGCGAAAAGTATACACACGCTAAAATAAAATAGCAAGAGAATTTTTAGCGTTTTATGGGGTATTTTTAGGGTATGCCGTTTTGGCGCACTCCTGGCGCGTGTTTCGTGAGCGCTCGTCCGCGAACGGCTGCGCGGCGCCGGAAGTTCGCCGGGCCGTGGCTGTTTTCGGAGTTGACTTGCATGACGCGTTTATGATAATTTAGCGACGCTTGCACTTTACACCACGCACACAGAGGAGGCACCATCATGGCCGTAAAAACAAATTTCATATTAAAGGTTTCCGACGCAAAACTTGCAGATGTCCAGAAGGCGCTTAAAGATGCGAACATCAACGTCGTAAGCATCATGGAAATACACAAGGAAGAAGCGTAACGAGGAACTGCCGCTTTCCAGGACACCCGGTCCCATAATCTGCTATACTTGAACTGTATATGCTGCTCTGCTTTTCTTTATGAAAATTACGCTCGCTGATCTTGAACATATAGCAAAAGCCCTTTCAATCAAGGTCTCCTACGAAGACCTCAAGATGTCGAAGGGCGGTTCGTGCAGGGTCATGGAATCCCGCAGGATCATCATCAACAAACACCTGCAGAACGGCGAGAAGATCAACCTGCTCGCGAAAGAGCTGGGAACGTTCGATCTCAGCGGCTTGGACATGCCCGAGAACGTCAGAAAAAAGATCGCGCGGGAAACGGAAGAGCGCGGTGCGGAGTAATGGGGCGCCCGGCGCCTCTTGAAAACCCATTCCGCTGGTCCGTCTCATTGCCAGGGAAGGCAGCTGTCTATGAAAAAGATCATGATGCTGTTCTTTGCCGCGCTGTTCGTCCAGGGCTGCTCATATGCCATATCGCCGGAAATGACCGGCAAGGCCGACAAGACCGCCTCCTTCGAAAAACTCCTGGCCGAGCCCGATGTCTTCACCGGCAGAATCCTCATCCTCGGCGGTATCATTACCCAGATCACCACCGTGAACCAGGGCATGCTGATCGAGGTGGACCAGAAAAAGCTCGACTACTGGGGCAAACCCGAACGCACCAGCCGGACAGGCGGACGGTTCATCATTTTCCATCCGGGATACCTGAACGCACTGATCTACGGGCAAGGCGTGGGCATCACCGTCGCGGGAGAAGTTCTCGGATTCAGCAGCCCGATGATCGGCGACAGACAGTACGCGTTTCCCATACTCCTCGTAAAAGAGCTCAAGCTCTGGGCGCGGGAACGCGGACCCAAAGACTCGCCCACGTGGATCGACCCGCTCTATGACCCCGCCGGCCGGAGCAGGCCCGAGTAAAAGCAGCTGACCGCAAGCAGGGACAGACTATCATGATCAGACCACCTCATAGGCTCACCAGCATCGCCTTTCTCTTCTGCCTGGCATTCCTGACAGCGGCCTGCGCACCGCCCTTTCCCAAAGAAATGCAGGAAAAGGTAAACAAGAACATTTCTTACGGGGAACTGAAAAAAGCTCCGGACAAATACAAGGGGACGTGGGTCATGCTCGGGGGCATCATCATCGGGGCGAAGAACACCAAGGACGGCACGCTTATCGAGATGCTGCAAAAGCCTCTCAACACGGACGGCAGGCCGGTCCGGACAGACGAGTCGGAAGGACGGTTCCTTGTTCAGTCAAGCACGTTCCTTGATACCGCCATCTATTATCCGGGAAGGGAGCTTACCGTCATCGCCGAGGTCCTCGGCCTCAAAGAACTCCCCCTCGACGAGATCAAGTATCAGTATCCCTTAAGCGATGCAAAGAGCCTGCATTTATGGGAGCCCGATACCGGCCCCCGGTTCTTTTTCGGCGTCGGCGTATCGCAACGGCTGTAGCCCCGCACTTCACGCCTTCTTCAGGAACACCACCACAGCGCCGCTCCCGCCCAGCTCCCGTGGGGCCGGTGAGAATTCCGCCACCTTTCCCCTGCCCTTTTGACGCAGCCACCCGGCCACGGCCCCCTGCAAAACCGGCCCCTCCGGCGAGTTGATGCCCTTCCCGGTGATCACGAGCACCGCCTGCTGCCCGCGGCTGCAGGCATCGTCAACCAGCCGCTCAAGCCGTGCAAGCGCCTCGTCCTTGAGAAAACCGTGAAGATCAAGCTCCTGGCTGATGCGGATCGTGCCGCGTTTCAGCTGCCGCATCCTGCTCATCGAGGAGCGGCGCGGCTGTTCAGGAAGCTCCTGTTCCGGGAGAGCGTCGCGGAAGGTCGTTCCGATCTTCTGCATGGCCGCGAGAAAAAGCCGGCTGTCTTCCGGCACGGTCGGGGCGGGCGGTTTCAAGGCCTGTTCGGCCGCGGAAACAACGGGCGCCTCAGAAGTCTTGTCGAATCTCTTCGCCCCCTCGACAGCGCGAAAAAAGAGCGACGCCTCGTCTTCAACGCCGTTGGTCTTAACATGAACGACAGGCTCGCTTTTTTTCTTTATCACCGGCTGAGGAGGGGAAGGCGCCATGCCTTTCAGGGACCTGAAGGGGTTGTTTTTGAAGTCTGCCTGCGGTTGTTCCGTGGACTTTTTCTTTTTCATAGACGGGGAAACGTGAAGAGACGTGCGCCCGGAAGAAGCTGACTGCGCAGGGTTCTAATGATCGGGATACCGCTCGCTGATGCTGCGGAGCGTTTCAACGCACGCGAGAAGCGTGTTCACCATGTCCGGATCGAAGTGCGTGCCGGAGCAGGCTTTCAGCTCCTCAAGGATCTGCTCCTCGCCCCATTTCTCTTTATATGCCCGCCGTGAGCCGAGTGCGTCGTACACATCGGCAAGGGCGACGAGCCTGCCGAACAGGGGGATCTCCTCCCCCTTCTTGGTCCGCGGCGTTCCGTCGCTGTTCTCATACCCCGGAAGCGTTTTGCCGTCGGCGGGGTTGACATATCCCGGATAGCCGGTGCCGTCCCACTTCTCATGATGGTTGAGCGCAACGACCGCCGCAGCCTCATCGAACTCCGAATAGATGTCGGAAAAAAGCCGCGCGCCCATGATGGTATGCTGCTGCATGGCCAGCCGTTCCGCGTCATCGAGCCTCGCCGGTTTTTTCAGGATCGCATCGGCGATCGCCACCTTGCCCACGTCGTGGAGCATGGCTGCCATGCGAAGTATGTCACGGTTCTTGTCGATTTCCACCTGGGAAACGCCCCGCTTGCCCGCCCACTCTTCGTAGAGCGCCACGGCATAGGACGCCACCCGGTTCACATGCGCGCCGGTCTCCTTGGGATCGCGCAGCTCCGCCATCCTGATGGTCCGCAGGATCATGGCGCGGGTCATCTGTGCCCGCTCGATGGCCACCGCGGCCATATTGGCGAAATGCAGGATCAGGGGCTCGTCTTTTTTCGAGAACGCAACGACCTTCCCGTTCGCGTTCTTTGCGTTCAGCAGCTGGAGCACGCCGATGGTGTCCCCCCGGTTGGTCTTGAGCGGGAACGTCATCATGGACTGGGTCCGGTACCCGGAAAGGTCGTCCCAGGACCTGCTGAACGAATAGGGCAGATCAGCGCGAAGCTTGTAGGCATCGGGGATATTCAGGGCTTCTCCGGTGTTCGCCACGTAGCCCGAGATCGTCTTGTTGTTGATGGGAATGGAAAAGGTGGAATAGATCAGCTTTTTGCCGGGAGGGAGTTTTTTTTGCTGCGTTTCGTTCTGGGTATAGCTGAACTTCAGCTTGTCGGCTTCTTTAATATAGATCGAACCGGCGTCGGCGTTCGTAAGCTGTCTCGCCTCGAGAAGGATCCGCTCCAGGAGCACATCGACGTCCTTCACCTCGGTGAGCTCCACGCCCAATCGCATGACCGTATTCAGTTTCTGTTTTTCGCTCGACATATCATTATTTTATCGAGATTGCCCCTGTTTGTCAATCAACGAATCCCTCTCGTCCTGCTATTTAGCAATTGACTCATCCGCGCTTTTTTGATATAGTACGCTATTAATTTGCAAAGGGCTGCATCGCCGCATCGGCGATACCAGCCCTTTTATTCTGTTCACGGTGCGAAGAGGTTTTCGATATGGTAGCGGATACAAAACTCCTGACAATCAAAAAGAAGCTCCTCAAACAGCGGCAAGACCTTCTCCTTGAGGCGGAGCACACGCTGACCAGCAAGATCAGCGCGGAAAAGGAAAGTTTTCCCGATCCCACTGACCAGGCCGTGGCCGAGCTCGACAACAACTTCGTCCTCCGGCTGCGGGGACGGGAACAAAAACTGCTGAAGAAGATCGACGAGGCCATTTCGCGGATCGACAGCGGACAGTACGGCGTTTGTGAGTCCTGCGGCGGGCAGATCAGCGTGAAACGACTGGAAGCCAGGCCCGTAACCACGCTCTGCATCGAATGCAAGACCCGTCAGGAAGAAGAAGAGAAGCTGCAGGCGGGGTAAGACGCGGCGCGGCCTTACGATAGTTCCATGAGCAGGTACCAGCAAAGGGGTTCGCCGATCAAAGGCCGAACCCTTTGTTGTTTCAACGGCCGAAAAGCTCCTGCTTGTTTTGTGCTCCCTGCTCTTCTGCTTCGCTGATCCGGATTGCAAACAGAAATGTAAGCTTATCGGGAAAGGATGCGCTCATGACGACGTTTCGCAAGGGGGACCTGTTCGAAGCTTCGGGGATCTCTATCGTTACCGCCAGCTCGAGCCTCAGCCAGGACAATACGCTGGTCATGGGGCTGGGCGCAGCCTATGCCATGAAACAGAAGTTTCCCCGGGCTCCGAAGATCTTCGGAGCCATGATAAATAGAGTATTGCGGCGACTGCGGGGTCTATGGACTGCTGCTGTTCGGCAGCGTCGGGGTCCTGCAGACAAAGTGTCATTACAACGCTCATCACCTACGGCCTGAACATCCTGCAGGCCATTGCGCAAGGGCAGCAGAAGATGACCTTCAATCTGACCCATCCCGGCATGGCCTATGGAAGGGTAACCCTGCCGGAAGTGGAAACGCTCATCCACACCCTGCCCGCCAATGTGGTTGTCTGGGAAAGGGCGTAAACGCCCCGCGCGCAATTGTTTTTCCTCTTACGCCCCACATTTTTTCCCTTCCGTCTTTTGATTGTGGCTTTCAATCTGCGTTCTGGAAGGTTGCCGTAGACAGATCGATATGCACGGTGTCACTATTATCAGAGATCCAGACCTGCCTGTCCTGGATGGTGCATTGAAACTGCATACTGCGCTGTGCCAGCTGCGCCAGGCCCTGGATGGCCGTTTGCGGCAGATTTATCACCGTCAGATTCTTGATCCGTTCGAGCTTGCCGTTGACCTGCCCCCACCAAACCGCGGCGCTATGTCCGCTGTAGCTGTAGATGAACACTTCTCCGGCGCGGCCGCAGGCTTTCCGGACCCGTTTTTCGTCGGGTTGCCCCACGTCGATCCAGAGTTCGATGGCGCCGGTCATGTCCTTTTGCCAGAGATCAGGCTCGTCATCAACTCCCATTCCGTTGGCAAAGGTCAATGCTTCATGGGCGTGGAGGGCAAAGGCCAGCACACGCGCCATCATACGCTCGTCGGTTTCCGAGGGATGGCGCGCGATAGTGAGCGCATGGTCGTGGTAGTAGGCGCGGTCCATGTCGGCGATCCGCAGTTCCACTTTAAAAATAGTCGCTTTCAACGCCATCAGATCACCTTTATGAAATTGCTTGCACGCACTACTGCTCTTGCGGAAAACACGGCGGGACGCGGCGCTCGGGCGCTAAAGCGGGAAATGACAGGCGACCTTGTGCCCGTCGCCGATATCCAGGAGTTGCGGTTCCGAGGAGGGATCAATACAGACGGCGGGTTTCCCGTGAGACTCGTATACCGGACAGCGCGGGGCGAAGCGGCACCCTGCGACAGGCCGTTCAAAGTCAAAAACGCCCCAGCTGCCGGCCTGGGCGGGCCTGACGTTCCGCGTGACCTCCGTGCTCTGCTTCTCAACGAGCGATGACCAGAGGATATGCGTGTAGGGATGGATCGCTTTGTTCGCAATACGGTCCGCGAGCCCCATCTCCACGATCTTGCCGAGGTACATCACCGCCACCTTGCGGCTGATGAGCTCCACGACGCGGAGATCGTGAGAGATGAAGAGATAGGAGAGCCCGAGCTCTTTTTGCAGGTCGCGAAACAGGTTCACGACCTGGGCCTGGATCGAGACATCGAGCGCGCTCGTCGGTTCGTCGGCCACGATGAATTTTGCGCCGACGGAGAGAACGCGCGCCACGCCCACCCGCCGCTTCTCCCCGCCCGAAAGCTCCTGCGGGTAATTGCCGAGCTTGCTCTTTTTGAGATTGACCTGTTCGAGCAGCCCGGCGATCCGCTTGTCCGTTTCCGCATCGCTGATCTTGTGATGCACGTTGATCGCTTCGCGCAGAATGTCGCGGATACGCATCTTGGGATTGAGCGCCGCGTCCAGGTCCTGAAAGATCATCTGCATCTGGCCGCGGAGCTGGCGCAGATCTCCGGTCGGCACGTTCGTGATGTCTTTCCCGTCAAAAATAATTTTTCCCGAGGTCGGTTTTTCGAGACGGACGATGGTCCTGCCGATCGTGGTTTTGCCGCACCCTGACTCGCCCACGAGCCCCACCGTCTCATTCTCCTTGAGATAAAAACTGGCCCCGTCCACCGCGGGGATGGACTGCCGCTCCCTGAACGAGGAGAAGATCCCCTTGCGGGAAGTGAAGTGCTTTTTGAGGTCGATGACTTCGAGGATGGTTTTCGTCATAATGGGTACGGCAAGCTCCAAATTCGAATATCTAAATGCTAAACAGGGTCAAAGTACAGCCAGCACCGCGCCCGGTGCCCCGGCCCTATTTCGCGCAGGTCCGGCTCCCGGTGTTCGCACGAGTCACTGATCTTGTCCGTCACGCGAACGCACCTTCCGTAGAACCGGCAGCCTTCCGGGATGTTAATCGTATCGAGCACGTCCCCTTCGATCGCCTGGAGATAGCCCTTGTCCGTGACGTTCTTCGCGCTCGGAATCGAGGCCAGGAGGGCCGTTGTGTAGGGGTGCTTCGCTTCCTGCGCCACGGCGAGGACGGTCTTCGCGGGACCGTTCTCCACGACCGTTCCGCCGTACATCACGGCAACGCTGTCGGACAGCCGCGAGATGATGCTGATATCATGGCTGATCAGCATGGTCGTGATGCCGAGCTCCGCCTTGAGCTCCGCGAGCAGGTCCGCGATCTTGGCCTGGATCGTAGCGTCGAGCCCGGTTGTCGGCTCGTCCGCGATCAGGAGCTGCGGCTCGCAGGCCAGGGCCATGGCGATCATCGCGCGCTGGCACATGCCGCCCGAGAGGCTGTACGGATGGTTGTCGTACCGGAGCCGCGGCGAATCGATCTTCACGCGGTCGAGCCAGTCGATCGCCCGTTCCCGTGCCTCTTGTTCGCTTTTCACCGGGGTATGGAGTTGTATCGCCTCGGTGATCTGATCGCCCACCGTCGTGAACGGGTTGAGCGAGGACTTGGGGTTCTGAAAGATCATGGCGATTTCCTTGCCGCGCACCCCGTGCATCACGCGCTCGACATTCCGCTCCCAGCCGAGCACGTCCTTGTCGATCTCCATAATCCTGTTCTCTTTGTTCGCAACCTTCACATATGTTCCGAGGTCTTGCAGCAGCTCTTTTTTGACGCCGTTGGTCGTGAACTCGATCCTGCCGCTGATCACTCCCGGCCCGGCGCTGATGAGGCCCATGACCGAAAGCGCGGTGATGCTTTTTCCGCTGCCGCTCTCGCCCACAATGCCGAGCGTTTCTCCCTTCGCGATGGAAAGGCCCACCCCGTCCACGGAGCGGATAAAGGCCCGCTTGCTTTGAGAATAGAAATAGGTGCGGAGGTCCTCGACCCTGAGCAGCGGCGTGGTCGTCATGCGTCCCTCTTGCCTTCGAGGAGGTTGTTCAGGCCGTCGCCGAGCAGGTGGAATCCCAGGATCGTAAACAGGATGGCAAGCGCGGGCGCGGTCGAGGGCCAGAACTTGCCCTGCATGAAGTAGTTCGCCCCCGCCTGCACCATGTTGCCCCACGACGGCGTGGGCTCCTGAACTCCGAACCCGAGGTAGGAAAGCGATGTTTCCATCAGGATCGCCTCGGCCATGCCGAGCGTTGCCTGGATGATCAGGGCCGCGCGGCAATTATGCCACAGGATGTGCTGCAGAATGATCGTGCTGGTCGGAAGACCGAGCGAAATGTCCGCCTCAATGAAGTTCTTCTGCTTTAGAAACAGGATTTTTCCCTTGACGAGAGATGCGACGACCGGCACGTTCGTGAGCCCCACCACGAGCATGATGTAGTAGATGTCGGGTTTGAATGCCGCGATCACGAGCAGGATCAAAACGAGCCGCGGGAACGAGTCCACGAGATTATTGATGTATGTGATGACGGTGTCGGACCTCCCGCCGCGGTATCCGGCGAGCACGCCGAACACCGTTCCGAACACGAGGGAAATGAGCACCGCAAGCAGGCCCGGCAAAAAATAGGCCTGGATGCCCACGATGAGGCGGGACAACATGTCGCGGCCCATGAAGTCCGTACCGAGAAGATGACCGGGAGTCAGCGGCGGCGCCATCATGAGTTCGAGGTCAATATCGTCGGGATTGTGAGGCAGGAGGTTGAGCGAACCGAGACAATAGGATGCCACCACGAGCGTCACGATCACCAGACCGTAGCCGACATAGGCGAGGTCAACGGCGCCCGCCTTTTTCCAGAAGGGCAGGTCCGATAACTCGGTGATTTCACCGGATATTTGAGTGTATCGAATCATTCCTCCGCCGCCCGCGGATTGACCGCGACGTATACCACGCTTTGCAGCAGGCTGCCCATCCTCACCAGCACGGCGGCAAGAATGGCGATGCCCATGATGACCGGGTAGTCGCGGTCCTGCGCGGCCTGCCACGCCATCCTGCCCATGCCCGGCCAGTTGAAAACCTGCTCGACGATAACGGCGCCGCCGAGGATAAAGGGGATCTTGCTGGCTATCATCTCGGTCACGGGAATGAGCAGCCCTTCTTTGAACGCATGCTTCCAGACCGATGCGCCCTTCGCCCTCGCCGTACGAATGTAGTCCTCGGCCATTACCCGGGCCATCTCGGCGCGCAGAAAACGGATCACCTCGCTGATCGTGCCGTTGCCCACGCCGAGCACGAAGATCGGTAACAGCATATACAGCCAGCGGTATTTCTGGTCTCCGCCCGAAAATCCGAACGCGAGCGGAAACAGCCCGAGCTTATGCGTGAAGAAATAGATGACGATATAGCCGAGCCAGAACACCGGAAGGGCGGAGATGACGTAGGAAAACATCGTCAGGGGCCAGGAGATCCTGTTGGTCCCGCGGACTGCTGAATAGAGGGCTATCGGCACTGCGATGGCGAGTGTGATGATGAGCGAGCCGATGGTCAGGATAAGCGTATTGAACCCTACCCGGAACACTTCGGAAAGGACCGGAAGCCCGGTGCGGATCGAGGACCCGAAGTTCCCCGTGAGCATGTTCGCTAGCCATGACAGGTACCGCGAATACCATGCAGTGGGCGCCCCGAGGGCTTCGCGCAAACCCGCCCGCGCTTCTCCGGTAGACAGCTGCCCTTCGAGCAGGACGCTGAACGGGTCTCCCGGAGAGAGGTACAGGATGATGAACACCACGAAGCTCACACCCAAAAGCAGGAACCCGGTGATCGCCAGTTCCCTGGTCAGGACCAGGGCTATGGGGCGAATAGCGGAAAGTTTCATAGTCTAATCCACCTCACCTCAATCCTCTCCCCACTCGGGAGAGGAAACATACGGTCCCCTCTCCCCTCCGGGGAGAGGCTGGGTGAGGGGCAAATCCGCATTCCGCATTAGTGCTATTTCTGGCCCTTCTCCTCCAGGAACCAGTCGTCCGCATACGAGA
>Ga0315281_10012172_pt1 | contig 11741 bp, 14 predicted proteins | sample YL17G07_0_MG_FD_204540 | JGI IMG/M metagenome (GOLD analysis project Ga0315281, IMG submission 204540) | Sediment microbial communities from Yellowstone Lake, YNP, Wyoming, USA - YL17G07_0 | ecosystem: Environmental > Aquatic > Freshwater > Lake > Sediment | place: USA: Wyoming | collected... | reverse complement strand
TATTGCCATCGCCAGGTCTTGTGGCGGTGAACCAGACGCCGGTCGCCACCTGAAAGGTTGGGCCGACGAGGCGTCGCTAGAGACCGTCAAGCAAACTTCCTCTACATGGGTTTTTGAAACACCGGCTGATGTGAGGTGGTGGGGCGAAACTTGGGCCGATCGTGTTCTCAATTCGAACTTCGCCGACCATGCAAAATCTCTGAATTTGTTAACTGATCTTGAATTACAGAAAATGCACGACGGATGGATTTCGTGGAGTCAAACCAATCCTGCTTATTTCATCATTCCGCACGATGAGCTTATCGCACGGAATCGTCTCGACTGAGGCGATACGCGCGACATCCCGCTATGTTGTGGCTATGCAAGTGAACGGCTACGAAATCGGGCCCGGTGCACATCTACATAATGCCAACCTGAATGACGCCGATCTTTCTAATGCAAATCTGTCCGGCGCCGACTTGATGCACGCCAATTTGCGTAAGGCAAATCTGACTCATGCAAACTTGTCCAATGCAAACTTATCCAATGCAAACTTGGCTAAAGCAAAACTTTCCAAAGCCCAACTGACGGGTGCGAATCTGTCCAAAGCCCACCTCCACCAAGCGAACTTGACCAATGCTCACCTGTCCGGTGCCAATCTGACTGGTGCAGATATAACCGGTGCCAACCTAACCGGCGCAGATTTATCAGGGGCAACAATGCCTAACGGCAAGGTGCACAAGATCACACACGAGTAGGCATCCGGTCGCTATTCAAGCGATTTCACGTGGCAATGAAGTGAACCCTTCACTTGCCGCCGCAGTATGCAAATTGCGATCAAAAGTGACGAATCCAATTGCATCGATGGCGATTGTCCGTACGACAATAGCCGTCGCCAATTGAACTGCGTCGTATGCACGGATCGCGTGAATTGCGACAAGTCGTGCGGCCGTACTCACGATCTCGTCAACAAGGGCAATAACCGAGAATCGTGGCCCAGATGCGCCCTCGCCATCTACATCGGCGGCAAAGTCGGCACACAACAATGCCGCGTCGGCTGCCTGAATTTCTCCTAGGCGGTGTTTCCGCCACATTGCAGCTGGAACTTCGACTTGAGCAATCGTTGAAATATAGATTGGTTCGTTAATCGATCTAACGAAATCATGTTGAAACTCTGGAACATAGAGTTTGACCAACGCAGAGCTATCGACAAAGACTGTCATCGACCTTTGCCGACTAAATCCGACAACGGTGTGCCGTGCTTGGCACGTTCGCCTGCCGCATTAACTTCTGCGCGAGAAGGTCGACTTCGACCTATTGGCTTGGATATCACGAGAAGCCCTGCGCTCATTAGCCGTTCACGCAACTGTTGTTCGGCACTTGATGCTCGGCTTGGGTCTGTTGCGACATCGAGAACATGTGTTAGGTACTCATTCATCGACATTCGATGTGTGCTAGCAACTCGCTTTACCCGCGCCACCAGTTTGTCGTCTGCTCTCCAGGATACTTGGCCCATGCTTGCATGCTAGCATCTATGCCTGCACTGCCGGACTGATTTACCATGTGGAGGTCCCCCGGCGTTTTGACCCAATACCTACGATTTCACCCACTGAACTTCGAATTGAGTCGCTCCACGAGGTTCGCTAGTGGTCGCTCAAAGAAATTGAAAGTGAACCCGCCATTGTGTTCGTTCCACAATCATTGAGTTTGTATCTAATGCGACTCGCCGGCGAAGGTTTGCCCCAGCGCCCAATCGATGTTGGCATCTAAACAGATTGGCAATATCGCAGTTGTTCAGGGCAAAATAGAGATTCCGACCGTGACTCGTGAGCCAACTTCAACACCCAACCGTTTCCTAATGTCCTTCTTAATGGGTAGCAAGTACGTTCCCCGTTTACTGTCGGGAAAGATCGAGGTTCGCCAAGTCTCATCTGAAACTTTGACCTCTACTCGAAGTGACTTGAAGCCTCGAGCATTACGACCAAATGATTCCTTCACAAAGTCGGCGAGATCAACGGGGAGACTCACAAAGTGCCACGCCTGTGGCCCATCCCACTCCCATATTTTTGCCACGAAGGAGAACTCGGATTTAGTCATGCGCGAGATTAACTCTTGAGATCGACAATTACTCCGGAACTAACTCGCAGTAATTCGCATGGAATAGTCAACCCAATTGTTCGCGCAGCGACTCAAGATACGGAAGCGACTGCTGATCCTTTGGACGGTTGGCTGCCCGTTTTGACGCGATGATGTCTTCAAGCGATGCGACCCGAACATTGATGCCAGGTGCTATCGATAGCACAACTGCGTGAACATTCCAACCGTCGTACCCGTCAAGTGGACCTGACGGTGAGAACGCCAAGTCCATTTCCCCGAGATCAGTCACGAGATTCAATAACAACGGCATGTTCGCCAAAAATGGTCCGTCGATCAGCGTAGGTACTGGATCACTCGAGGTACGAATCATGGCACCAATCCGATTGAGCGCGCGTGCAAGCTTTGTCAGGTTGTCGGATTCCCGGGCTGGCAGTACGTCAATATCTCGCGTGGGTAAAGACGACCCATGAATAACCGCGGCAAAACCGCCAATTAAAATGTACTCAACACCCTCTTCGTTCAAGACTTCACAAATTCGAACCGGGTCGAACATCAGTCAACCGGATGGAGCAAGGAATCCTGAGCGGTCTTTTGAATGTCGATCATCACGTTCGCGACATGAACCATATCTCGAACACGTTCCTGAACTGACAATCGTAATTGTCGACGAATCTGACTGATATCAACCCCGCGATGATCTTCAAGATTCTCGAACAGATCCATATCGTGAGTGTATGTCAATTTAGCCGCGCTTGAGATCGGTAACCGTTCCGGAACTAACACGCACTAATTCACTCGGCGATATCGCAAAGTTGTCGTTCCACGTTCCTGCGGCCGCCCAAACCTCTTCATACTGCAATAAGTCCGGGTCGATGAAGATACGGAGTTGAGTTGCCAAACCAAAAGGTGGCACACCACCGATGGCATAACCAGTTGCGACTCGCACCGCGCCGGCATCTACTCGTGAGCACACGGCTCCCCCGGCCGCTGTCGCCAATTTCTTTTCGTCTAGTTGATTTGCGCCACTGACGAATGCCATGACGATTTCGCCATCCACTGCAAATACCAAACTCTTGACGATCTGTCCCACTGTCACCCCGATTGCAGCAGCGGCATCTGCCGCAGTTTTGGTTCCATCGGGGAATCGCCTTGTGGTGATGTCGAGTCCGGATTCCTTAGCCGCGGCTATGACACGCACAACATTGGGATGCAGATCGGATACCTCAGTCATCGATAGATTTACCGAAAATGTGATTGATCTCTTCGGCCAGTTTATGGTCACGAACCGTGACCGTTCGCCCGGCATCGTGCGAACTTAAAGTAATTTCCACCACATTCCACGACTGCGACCAATCGGGGTGATGATCAAGACGTTCTGCCACCGCGGCCACTTTGGTGATGAAAGCAAACGCCTCGGCAAAATCTGCGAATTCAAATTTTCGAAATAGCGTGCCGTCGCGTTCCACCCATCCCTGTTCCATCGGGTGCAACTAAATCACTTGAGCGGCGCGTGACAGGCAACGGCGCCGGACCCGCTCGCGGTCAAAAGCGGCCGTTCGCTTACACAACGGTCAGCAATGTGACCAGGCAGGGTCGGACGCAGTTGGCACCGAGTGTGGAACCGACACCCCGAAGGTGGATTGGCCGGACTCGGCAATTCACCCTGCAACAAGATTCGTGTCCGACTTCGCTCAATCTTTGGGTCGGGAATTGGGACCGCCGACAACAGTGCCTGTGTATAGGGGTGCTGGGGATGGGCGAATACATCGCGCACCGGACCGGATTCGACGATTGATCCGAGATACATCACGGCGATGTCGTCGGCGATGTGCTGAACGACCGAAAGGTCATGCGACACGAACAGATACGAAAGCCCTAGTTTCTCCTGCAGTTCGGCGAGCAAATTAAGGACGCCGGCGCGAACACTCACATCCAATGCCGAAACCGGTTCGTCGAGAGCGAGGACCTTAGGATTCAGTGCCAATGCCCGGGCGATGGCGATGCGTTGACGCTGACCGCCGGAGAATTCCGACGGGTATCGGCTGGCATGATCGGGATTGAGACCAACCAAACGAAGCAACTCACTTACACGACGATCTTGTTCATCGCGGGCAATCCCAAACGTGCGCAATGGCTCGGCAATTGCGTCGCCGACAGGCAAACGTGGGTCCAGGGATGCGAATGGATCCTGGAACACGATCTGCACGTCTTTGCGCAGCGCCAGCCGATCTTTTTTTGACAGGGATGAAACATCGCGACCAAATACGACAATGGTGCCCGACTCTGGAGCGACCATGTTGAGAATCTCGAGCAGAGTGGTGGTTTTGCCACACCCGGATTCGCCGACGAGAGCAAGACTGCGACCCTGTCGCAATTCGAGATTCACGCCATCGACGGCATAGATCGAGCCGACGCGACGACGTAAAATTGCGCCCTTCATCAACGGGAAGGTCTTGCTCAGTCCGCTCACTTCAAGAACCGAAGTTTTGCTTACGTCTCGGGCCGCGATATGTGCCGGACCTTCGGTAAACAGCCGACCCGATTCTTGCAAACCATGAATTTCCGATTGACGGTTGCAGGCGGTCTGTCGCCCCGGCGCGATTTCCAAAAGTTCTGGCACAGTGGCTGAACAAATATCTGCGGCGGCAGGACATCGCGGCGAGAACGCGCAGCCGGGCGGCAGCGCCACCGGCGAGGGCGGCGCACCCGTAATCGAAGTAAGTCGCGCCCCGGATTGGGCATCAATGCGTGGAATCGAGCGCAGTAGACCAATTGTGTAGGGCATCGCTGGACTGTCATACACATTGTCGACGTCGCCAACCTCAACAATCTTTCCGGCGTACATGATCGCTACCCGGTCGGCAAGACCGGCAACAACTCCCAAGTCGTGGGTCACCAGCACAATCGCCGCGCCGGTGATATCACGAGCCCGTTCCAGCACCTCAAGAATTTGGGCCTGCACGGTGACGTCGAGGGCTGTCGTTGGTTCATCGGCAAGCAAAACCTTGGGCTCATTCGCAATGGCAAGAGCGATCATCACCCGTTGGCGCATGCCACCGCTGAATTCATGCGGATACGACATCACGCGCTCGTTCGGGCGCGGAATTCCGACAATGTCAAGCAGTTCAACCGCCCGCTTTTTGGCCAGGTCGGTTGATGTGTCTTGATGGATCAGAATCGACTCGGCAATCTGATGACCGATGGTTTGCACCGGATTGAGTGCCGACAATGGATCTTGAAACACCATCGCAATGTCGTGACCACGGAATTTAGACATCTCGTTGTCGTTCAGCGAAAGGAGATTCACTCCGTTGTACAGAATTTCACCGCTCACTTCCGCGGTTGGGGGCAACAGTCCGATCACGGCGAGTGATGTCACCGATTTTCCCGAGCCGGATTCCCCCACGAGGCCGAGTACCTCGCCGGATTTGATGTCAAGGTTTACATCACGAACGGCGCGAACGGTGCCCGATTCACTGGGAAAATTCACCGTAAGGTTGCGAATTTGGATGAGCGAATTACTCATTTTCTGGCACTCTTGATTGAACCAGGATCAAAAGCGTCGCGTAATCCATCACCGATAAAACTTACCGAGAGCACGGTCAAAATGAGAGCGGCTCCGGCAAAACTAAACAACCACGGATATGTCAGCGCCGAGGAAGTCCCCTCGGCAATCAACGTGCCGAGTGAGACATCCGGCGGCTGGACTCCAAATCCCAAATACGACAAACTGGTTTCGGTAAGGATCGCCCCACCGACATTGAGAGTGGCATCGATGATCAGAATTGATGCCACGTTTGGAATGAGGTGGCGGAAAACAATGGTCCGCGTGGGTACACCCATGTATCGCGCGGCGCGAATGAAATCACGCTCGCGAAGGCTAAACGTCATCCCGCGAATAATTCGCGCCGTGATCATCCACCCGAAAGCCGCCAATAGCACGACAAATATCAGCCAAGTTTTGCCTCTAAAAAGCGGCGAAAGAATTACTATTATCAGAAATCCAGGTAGAACTAGCAGAAGATCCACCACCCACATCAACGCCCGATCAGTTCGTCCGCCGAGGTAGCCGGCGAAGGCACCCACCATGGCCGAGAGTCCGGTCGAAAATACTGCCACGAGCAATCCGATAATCAGTGACTTCTGTAAACCATGCAGTGTGAGTGCGTAAACATCTCCACCAATTTGAGTAGTGCCAAAGTAGTGCTCGCGCGAGGGCGGTTGGAGAAGGTAAAAAAAGTCGAGCTGATCCCATTTGTGCTTGCTAAACATCGGCCCAATAAATGCCAGCACGAACATCAAGACAAGAGTGACGAGGCCAAACACGGCGAGTTTGTGACGAAAGAATCGGCGGCGCACGAGTTGACCGCGCGAGAAACGCTCAATCAGAAGCGATTCTCCGGCGTCCGGTGTTTCAAGGGTTAACAAACTCATCTCAGCCGTACTCGCGGATCAAGTGCCGCCGTGGCGACATCGGCGATGAAGCCTGACAACAATATGAGTACCGAAGAAAAGAGCACAAACGCCGCCACGCTATTCACGTCGTTGGATTGCACCGATGTGATAAACCACAACCCCATCCCATTCCAGCCGAAAATTGTTTCCGTGAAAACCGCACCGGTAATCAGCAATCCAAAACCGTACGCAAAAAACGTCGTCATCGGCAGGATGGCGACGCGAAGACCGTGTTTAAACAACGCTTGGCGCTTAGTCAGACCCTTGGCGCGAGCAGTTCGCAAATGATCGCTACTCAAAACGTCGAGCATGGCATTGCGTTGATACCGCGAATAAAAAGCGATACCACCTAATGAGATGGACAGCGTTGGCAAGATGAGATGTTGGAGACGATTAACGAACAGGTCCCACACGCCGCCACCCAGTTCGGGCGTGTATTCGCCGACGGTATAGAAAAAAGTCGTTCCAAGACGATTGTTCATGTTGATCGCGCCGAATTTGAGCAAAATGGCCAATAGAAACACCGGCGTGGAGAGCAAGATAAATGAAATGATGCCAAAATAACGATCAAAGAACTTGTACTGGCGCACGGCGCTAAACACCCCGGCAAGGACGCCCAATACCGATCCGAGGATCGACCCGATGATGAGTAGTCGCAAACTCACCCAGATGCGCCGCGAAATCTCATCGTTTACTGAATTTTCTGAAAGCGTGTCACCTAGATCTCCGCGTACTACTCCACTTGCCCATGTCGCATAGCGCTCCAGAATCGGTGTCTTGGTGTTCATATTCAGGGCATCAAGCTTGTGATCAATGGTGCTGGCCGGAATCGGCGGGTTGCGACCCTCAAAATTTTCACGGGGGTTGAGGGCTGTTGCGGCGAGGAAATAGCCCAATGACGAAGCCAGCACAACCAGCATCACTAGGTTCAAAAATCTCTTATAAATAAAGGTAAGCAAGCCTGACCTCACGAAGCCCTGTAAACGGGTATATGGTACACGCACAGATAAGCAAGGGGAACACAATCGACGAAAAGACCTTTTTCGCCGATTCAACATTCATTAACTAAAAGAACTAAGGGGAACAATGAACAAGCGTCTAATGCGCAGGTTTGCAATCGTTGCGGCCATCACTTTGTTGCCAGTCGTCAGCGCATCCGCTGCGGCCCATGCAAAAGCTGGTGAAGGACCGGACATTAATGCTCAGCCTGTCGGCAATCTCAAAAAAGGTGGAACGTTCGTCTGGGCAATCAATAGCCTTCCAGACAATTTCAATACCAGTCAGATCGACGGAAATACCGCCGACACCAGTTACATCATGAGTGCAACATTGCCTGGATTTTTCTCAGTTGATGCCACCGGAGCGCTTGTGATTAACAAGGATTATGCAACCTCGGTCGTACTGACGAGTAAGAAGCCACAGGTGGTGACCTATTTACTTAATCCAAGGGCAAAGTGGAGCAACGGCAAGGCCGTCGGTCTGCCCGACTTCGTTGGTATGTGGAAGGCCAACAACGGTTCAAACACGGCATTTGAAAGCGTGTCGACTACCGGCTATGAAGACATTGGCAGCGTTAAAAAGGGCTCCGCCGCCAACAGTGTCGTTGTCACATTTAAAAAGGTGTACGCCGACTGGCAAGGACTCTTCAGCGGTCTGCTCCCGGCATCCGTGACCGCATCCCCGACAGCGTTCAACACGTCTTGGAGAAACGCGCCAACATTGACTGCGGGTCCATTCAAGTACTCGTCTACGGACAAGACGGCCTCGACCGTGACCATTGTTCCGAATCCAAAGTGGTGGGGCAACAAGCCAGTGCTGGACAAGATTGTGTATCGGGCGATTCCGCCGGCAACACAACTAGATGCGCTCGCTAACGGTGAGGTGGATTACATCGACATTGGTCCGAGTGCGCCAAACTTCAAACGAGCAGGCACTCTCCCCGGTGTCAAGGTCCACGTATCAAAAGCGCCGAACTATCGCCACATGACCTTTGGCAGTAAGACATCAATAAGCCAAGACGTCAGTGTTCGTCAAGCCATCATGATGGGAATCGATCGCTCGACAATTGCTCGGGCATTGATTGGACCAATCGATCCAACTATCACCTCGCTTGATAACCACGTGTTCGTCAAGGGACTTTCGTGCTATCAGGACAACTCCGGTATCTATGGCAAGCAAAACCTGCAAAAGGCCGACGCTCTCCTCGATGCCGCCGGCTGGCTCGGTAACCCACGCAAGAATGCGGTGGGTACTCCACTGACAATTTCGATCACGATTCCTTCAGGCGTACCGACGAGTGCCAGCGAGGCTCAGTTGATGCAGGCGATGTTGAAGCCGCTCGGTGTACCACTAGAAATCAAGGTGGTGCCAATTGGCGACTTCTTCTCCAAGTACATCACACCAGGCGACTTTGAAATGACGGTGTTCTCCTGGATCGGTACCGTATTCCCAATCAGTGGAGCGACTGGCATTATGACTACCACTGGGGAACAGAACTTCGGTAAGATTGGTAGTGCCGCAATCGACGCACTGTTCAACAAGGCCAATCAGGAACTTGACCCAGTCAAGCGTTGTGTCCTAGCCAATAAAGCTGACAAATTGGTCTGGCAGCTTGGTCACTCGATGATTACCTATCAGCGTCCGAATGTGACTGCAACCGACAAGAAGCTCGCCAATATGGGCTCCTTCGGTTTCACGGACCGCGATTACACCAAGATTGGATTCATGAAATAATTCAGGAAATAATTGAGAAAGGGGCGGTCCGCGAGGGCCGCCCCTTTTTTATTGGCGCAAGCGTGTCGTGTTTACTGCGCGGCGTAGGCGGCGTAACCGTCGCGCTCTAACTCGTCGGCCAACTCTGGTCCGCCACTGCGCACGATCCGGCCCTTGGACAAAATGTGCACGAAGTCGGGGTGCAATTCCTCGAACAGACGACTGTAGTGGGTAATCACCAACACGCCGAGATTGGTCTCGTTGGTGGCATCTTCCACCCGCTTGGCGCAATCCCGGAGGGCATCAATATCCAACCCGGAGTCAAGTTCGTCGATGATGGCGATGCGAGGTTGCAGCATCGCCAATTGCAATGTCTCGCTGCGCTTCTTTTCGCCACCCGAGAAATCAACGTTTACCGCCCGATGCACGAGTTCGGTGTCAAAATTGATACGCGTTGCCTCGAAAGCAATGTCCGCGGTGAGTCCGTGCGCATCCCGACCGCGAGAGGCGAACCCCTCAGTCAGTACCGCATCCAGAAGCACTCCGGGGATCTCCGTCGGGTATTGCATCACCAGATGCAGACCAGCAACTGCCCGTTGCCATGTTGGCATCGCCAGTACGTCGCGTCCATCTAAGGTCACCGAACCACGCGTAATCGTGTACTCGGATTTCCCCATCAGGGCGGCGGCCAGCGTAGATTTACCAGCACCGTTCGGTCCCATCACCGCGTGCACCTCGCCTGATGAGACACGAAGATCGATGCCATTGAGTATTTGTGCGCCGCCAACGCTGACGTGCAGATCACGAATGTCAAGTGTGCTCATTTAGTCGCTCCGTCGGCAATAGTAATAACGACATTGTCATCCACCACATCGGCGATGTATACCGGCACCGGTTGCGTCGCCGGCAATGAACTGGGTATCCCCGTAACCAGGCTGAACGTACTGCCGTGCTTAATGCATTCAAGTTCTTTGGTGTCGCGATGCACTTCGCCCTCGGATAGCGACACATTGGCATGACTACAACGATCGCCAATCGCATACACCTTGTCGTCAAAACGCACAATTGCAATTTCAACATCGCCGATGACAACTCGCTTTACACTTCCATTCCCAATATCGGCGAGCGCGCAAACTGTGTGACGAGAGCTCATCGGGCTCTCCCTAATTTGGTACTCACCTGAGCACGCAATCCTGCGGTGAACGATGACTCGGGCAAACGGTTGATTACTTCATCGAAGAAGCCGAGCACCACCAGTCGCTCCGCAATATGTGGTGGGACTCCACGACTTTCCAAGTAGAAGCGCTGGTCATCGTCGATTGGTCCGATGGTGCTGGCATGAGAACATTTCACATCGTTGGTTTCAATTTCGAGATTCGGAACGCTTTGAGCCCACGCTCCGTGAGACAGAGTGAGGTTCCGGTTAGTCTGAAACGCTTGGGAACCAGCAGCATGTTCACCGATCTTGATCAATCCGGTGTACACGCTCTTGGCGGTGTCTTTGACCGCTCCCTTAAATAACAGGTCGCTATGAGTTCGTGGCGCTTCATGAACCTGCCAAGTGCGAAAGTCATGCATCTGATTTCCATCGGCGAAATATAAGGCCGTCTGTTGAGCACTTGCACCCTGTCCGACAAGTCGTACTTCGGCACGAACTCGGGCATAATCACCGCCGAGAGCGACGCTAAATAACCTCATCGTGCTGTCACGGTCACCGACCGCCTGTTGATGGCTGATTTGCCACGTTCGCCGACCAAGTTCATTAATCGCCAGATACGTGACCCGCGATGCTTGCGCCGCGCGAAGCTCAACAACGGGTACAACGAGCGACACAACGTCATCGGCGGAGACGAATCGCTCGATGACCGTAATCTCGCTGTTCTCGCCGACATCAATGACCAGCCGTGGATAGGCCACAATGCCGGACTCGTCAAGGTGATGGGTGATCAGCACGGTGCTTGGCACCACAGCATTGCGTTCAACCTTGAGCGCAATGACTGATGCACTGTCGGTGTTGAGTTGGGCAAACACATCGGCTGCAGTCGCCATGGCGAGCCCGACGCTGACCTGTGCTTCATTCGGCGCGAGAACAATCCCTTCGACGTTCTCGATCACCGTGCGAGTCGTGCCGAGGCGGAATGAGGCAAGATCGAGTTCGTCGATACGGCTGTAGCGCCAGATCTCTTCCTCGGCAGTCGGCAAAGCCAGTGAAGTTGTGCTCATCTTCCGATTACTTTTTCTTTTTCTTTTTGTCGCGAAGTTTCTTTTTCTTCTTACGTTTGTCTTGCATATCGGCCAGCACTTCGCTCATTGCCGCGTTCACGATCTGTTCGGCATCATCCAATATCGCGGCGGCCGTTCCATCGTCGAGACTTGTCGGTGCGACGGGCGTGACGGGTGGAATGAGCGAACCATGAGCCCAGCCAACATCTACCATTCGCCGTTCATATTTGGCACAATTCTCCGGGCAACGCCACGGGGCGTCCGGAGCAAGATCT
>Ga0315281_10012171_pt1 | contig 11741 bp, 10 predicted proteins | sample YL17G07_0_MG_FD_204540 | JGI IMG/M metagenome (GOLD analysis project Ga0315281, IMG submission 204540) | Sediment microbial communities from Yellowstone Lake, YNP, Wyoming, USA - YL17G07_0 | ecosystem: Environmental > Aquatic > Freshwater > Lake > Sediment | place: USA: Wyoming | collected... | reverse complement strand
GAAGAAAAGCGGGCGCTCCAATCCGGCTTGGCTCCCGGGATGGTCCGCCGCGGGTTAAAACTGACCGGCGAGATCATTGCCGGGCTCGAATACTTTGCCCGATTCCTGGATATTTACACCATCTGGCTCGAAGCCCTTTTTTACCACAACGCCATCGTGTATGAGCGGTATGGATTCACCTATTTCGATGGCTTTAAGCGCATGCAGAGGATCCACCAGGCTTTCCAGCCGGGAGGGAAGCTCTTCTCCAAGCTGGATGGATCCAGCCCGTTCCGTCAGCCCGGGTTTGAAAAAACCGTTCGCGGCCGATCCTGGGCGATCCACGATGGGATCATCAGCGAAATCGACGATAAGATCCTGGATGAAGGCTGGGTATCGCCCAGGATGTACCGGATGGTGGGCAATCTTCGCTCGGTCTGCACCTTCCCTGATGCGACATACTAATGGGGCCGGGCCTGGAGCGTTGCGGGGGTGATCGGATATGGACCTGCTGAAGTCAGCGAGCGTACGCGCCTTCGACCGTTTTGAGGTTGGAGATTGATTCTGACATAGGGGATCAGGATCCCTCGGGTTGTCATGAAGCCCTATAAAGACTGGAAAATCCGAACCAAACTCATCAGCTTGACTCTCCTCTTGGCCGTGGGGCCCCTGGGCGTGGGGGCCATGCTGTCTTTGGATAAGTTCACGGAAGATCTGGAGCAGGCCTACGAGTCTGACCTGGCCCACATTGTCTCCAACATTTACGCCATGTGCAAGGCCCAAGAGGAGCTCCTGCAGAATAAATTGGCCTCCGATCTGAAGATCGCCCATCATCTATTCTACCAACACGGCCGGTACGTCTCCATTGCTTCCGATCGGTGGATTGATTTCGTGGCGGAAGATCAATTGACCCACGAGATATCCCAGCTCCGGGTCCCCTTCTGGTCCATTGGCGGTCAACCCATCAGCCGAGATTATTCGGTGGTGGACAAAGTCCAGGAGTTCGTCGGGGGAACCTGTACGGTGTTTCAACGAATCAAAGAGGATCGGTTGCTCCGGATTTCGACCAATGTGCTGCGCGCCGATGGATCCCGGGCGATTGGCACCTATCTCCCAGCCTCCAGCGAGGTGACGAAGACCCTTCTCCGGGGAGAAATCTATCGGGGGCGCGCGTACGTGGTCAACCGCTGGTATATCACGGCCTACGAACCCATCCGGGATCCGAGCGGCGAGGTGATCGGCGCCCTCTACGTGGGAATCCCGGAGCAGACCGCCCTGGCCCTGGAGAGCGCCATTCGTTCCATCAAGATCGGAAGGACGGGCTACGCCTTTATCATGGACAGCTCGGGAACCCTGGTGCTACACCCGGCCAAGGAAGGGGAGAACATCTTGGGGAAAGGCGTTGCCGCCGGCTCCGAATACATGGGAGAGATGGCCCGAAAGGCGCCACTGCTCGGAGAAAATCAAGTCGGCACCATCCGCTATCCCTGGATCAACGAGGAACTGGGCGAGAGCTCTCTGCGGATCAAGATCAACAAGTACCAATATTTCAAGGATTGGGACTGGATCATTGTCGCCGGGGGGTATGAAGATGAGGTATTTGGCGGGGTCACCCGGGCGAAATATTTCTTCACTCTCGTCGCTTTGGGCAGTGGAGCCCTGGCGATTCTTTTGACCATCCTGCTCTCTCGTTTCCTCACCCGCCCGCTCACGGAATTGAATGAAATTACGGCCCGACTGACCGCAGGCGATCTTACCCGGCAGGCCCGCGTCACCTCGGGGGATGAGATCGGAACGCTGGCCCAATCGTTTAACTCGATGGCCGGGCAGCTTCTGGCCCACACGCGCAATTTGGAGGAGATCGTGCGGGCTCGGACCGAGGAAATCCAGGAAAAGGAGGAGAAGTATCGGAACCTTTCCAATTTACTCAATAGCATTCTGGAGAGCTCGACCGAGTATTCCATCATCGCAACGGACCCGGAAGGGATCATTCTCCGGCATAACAGCGGGTCCCAAAAACTATTTGGATGGTCCCAGGAAGAGATCATGGGAAAGGTACCCATTGCCGATACGTTCCGCGAAGAGGATCGATTGCGGGGGGTTGTCAAAGAATTTTTTCGCAAGGTGGAAGCGGAGGGAGCAACAGAATACGAGATGGGGCGGGTGCGCAAGGACCGGACCCTTTTTCAAGCCCTTGCCGTATTGACTCCCCTCAAGGATTCCTCAGGAAAGACTTTAGGTTTCGTAGAAATTGCCCGTGATATTACGGAAAAAAACTCCCTGCAGAAGGAATTGTGGAATACCATGGAGTATTTGGAGAATATCATCCAGAGCTCCGTAGACGCCATCGTCACCACCAATCCGAAAGGCAAGATCATCCTGGTCAACCGGGCCATGGAAGATTTAGTGGGAATCACGCGGGAGAAGATGGTCGGGCAACCCATTTCCCGCTTCTACGCCCAGGGCCTTGATGAGGCCCGAAGGATTATGGGTATCTTACGGGAAAAGGGAAGCCTAAAGAACTACGAAACCACCGTGGTCGGGAATGGCCGATCCGTTTCCATCCTCACCTCGGCTTCCCTGCTGCGGGACGAGGGCGGCAATATCGTCGGTACCCTCGGGGTATTCAAGGACTTAACCGAAAAAAAGAAATTGGAGGAAGAGCTGAAAAAGACCCAGGCCCATCTCTTTCAGGCCGGAAAGATGCGGGCCCTTGGAGAACTGGTGGCCGGGGTCGCCCATGAGCTCAACAATCCACTCATGGCTGCGGATGCGTTCCTGCATGTGATCCGGGCGAATATCGGGGACAACGAGGCGATCCGGCGCCGGGTGGAGCTGATTCAGCAGTGTCATGACCGGATCGCCCGGATCGTGGATCACCTGCGGAATTTTTCCCGGCAGTCCAAATTCGATTTCCGCCGCCTGGCCATCGCCGAACCCATCGATAATGCCCTGCTGATTACCGGGCAGCAGCTGCTCAATAAGGGCATTCGGATCATCAAAGAATTCCAACCCGATCTGCCCAGGATCTGGGGGGATCCGAACCAGCTTGAACAGGTTTTCCTCAACCTCATTTCCAATGCCCGAGACGCCATGGAAAAGGTTCCGGGCCGGAGGGAATTGACCATCCGCACCGCCCTGATTCACCACGAGGGATGGGATGATATCGAGGTTCAAGTCAAGGATACGGGTACGGGCATTTCGGAGGATCATGTAGAGAAGATTTTTGACCCCTTTTACAGCACCAAGGAGGTGGGCAAGGGAACGGGCCTAGGGCTCTCCATCTGCTACGGAATCCTGGAGGCCCACGGCGGGAAGATTGAGGTGGAAAGCAAGGGGGGGGAGGGGACCACGTTCCGGTTGATCCTCCCGGTTATCGCTCCCCAACTCCAAAGGTCTCCCGAATGGGCGGGGAGCTGAGCCGTCCGCAAGGGATGATGTCGAAAGGATGGAGGAAACCCAGGTGTGCTTCAATATTTCTCGGGGGGGAGCCGATGGCCCAAAAAATCTTAGTGATCGACGACGATGATCTGGTATTGCTGGCGATTCAAGAACTTCTTACCCCGATGGGGTTCACGGTGATCACATCCACGAGTGGTCCGGATGCATTAAAGAAGTTGTCAGACGAACCCTTCGACCTGATCATCCTCGACGTGGTTATGCCTGAAATGGATGGGTTCGAGGTCTGCAGGAGAGTCCGGCATATCCCTGCCTACGCGGAAACTTCCATCATGATGTTGACGGCGAGAAGCAGCGATGAAGATCGAAAGAGAGGATTGGAAGTGGGGGCCAATCTCTATTTGCCAAAGCCCATTTCGCCCATCCGCCTGATCGCCATGGTCCAAGAAGCCCTAAAATAAAAGGACCCTTCAGAATCAGGCAAGAATCCGTTAGAAAAACCATAAAAAATGGGTTAAAGGCAGCGAAATGCCTTGCCCCTCTTATTCGTGTGATGGCCCTGCATTCCCTTCTTACTGCGAGCGACTCTTTTATCTGGAGGAGATAGATACTATGGAGGGTCCGGGTCGTAAAGCCTTTGGGGTTAGAATGAAGAAAACCGAGCAAAGGAGGTTCGAGATGAAAAGGACCCAAGAGATGAAGAGCGGCGAGAGCGGGGAGATGGATTGCACTCTATATTTGGCCTTTGAGTTGGGAAACACGAAGTGGAAGTTAGCTTTTAGGGATGGGGAAAAAGTGCGCTAGGTTTCGATTGTGGCCAGGGGCTTAAAGCAGTTAGGAGAAGAGGTTGAGAAGGCCAAGAAGAGGTTTCGGTTAGTTGAGGGAGGCGGTTATTATGAGCAGCGAAAATAATACTTTTATTCATATGAAGGCAGAGCTTCCAGAAATCATCGTAAACTGTCCAGACTCAAACAATCAGGTCCCGGATTATCTCCAAAACATGAATACTCTAGATGGAATGAAGGTTTCAATCCGACCCATCACCTGCGATGATAAAAATAAACTACAGGAGTTCCATGCCCGTCTGAGCGGAGACACGCGCTTTTTACGTTACCAGTATTTAAAGAGAGACCTGACAGAAAGCGATCTCCATACATTTTGCGACGTAGATTATTATAACACCCTGGGGCTTGTTGCTGAAACTGAAATAAATGGCCAGAAACATATTATTGGTGTGGGGCGTTACGCCCGCTTGAATGACCCCCAAATCGCAGAAATGGCATTTGTCGTGCAAGATAGCGAGCAAAGAAAGGGCATAGGGACTCAATTATTGAGACATCTTTCGATTTTAGCCTGGGAGCGCGGTATACGCTATTTTGTAGGAGAACTACTCAGGGAAAGTGGTCGGATGATTAATATTTTACGGAAATCCGATCCAGGAATGCACCAGTTGACTGAAGGATCCAGCTGCACGATCACAATTAAAGTGGAGGACGCTAAAGAAAATACCCCTGCAGTCTGGAGTGCCGCGACAGGTTTTATAAAACAGGAGAAATAGCCGGGGGAAATGGGTCTATGACACCCATTTCAAGACTTTCGGTTCGAATTTGAGCGTGAGCCAGCACAAGATCCCCCATGACCCTTAAGATCTCGCTGATTGGGCTGGGCAATCTTCTTTTGGGTGATGAGGGAGTGGGCGTCCACGCCATGGAGGCGCTGAAAGGAAAATATGATTTTCCCGAAGAGGTCCGCCTCCTCGACGGCGGAACCCTGGGACTCGATCTCCTCCATCTGATCGAAGGAATGGATAGAGTTCTTTTTGTGGATGCGGTAGATTTAAAGAAGAAGCCGGGTACCATCGCGGTCATCGAGGGGGAAGACCTTCCTTCATTGCTGGGACCCAAGCTTTCGCTACACCATGTGGGCCTTTCCGACCTTCTCTTCGCTTCCGGCTTCTTGGGAACCAGGCCGGCGGAAATCGTCCTTATAGGAATCCAGCCCGAGACCATGGAAATCGGACTTGAATTATCCAAGACAATCAAGGAACGTTTTGATAAACTATTGGAGACGGTTTTAGGGAAACTCCGGGAATGGGGTCTGGAAATCAAGGAAAAAGCGGTTCGGGAGACTGGATATGTGTCTGGCCATTCCGTCTGAAATCGTAGAAATCAGGGACCAGACGGCCACCATCAATTTGGCGGGAGTCCGGCGGGAGGTGAGCCTCCTTCTATTGCCCGAGGAAGCCTCCGTGGGAGAATATGTCCTGGTCCACGCCGGGTTTGCCATTCGAAAGATCGACAAGGAGGCAGCCGAAGAAACCCTGAAGTTGTTGGAGGAAATCTCCGAAAGCGAGGAAGGAAGTCGGCATCTCTCAAAAGCGGAGCCAAGCATTGGAGCAGCAAAAATAATTCACAGGACGCCAAAAAAATGTTTGCAAATCAGCAAAAAATATTGACATGATATTTTAAGTGTGTTTAAATGCATTGCGGGCCCTAGCAGGGGGCCTGGGAGATGGGTTGAGAGGGATATGGGGAGCCATTCAACCCATTCCACTGAATCGGTTGCCAATCAAGAACCAATCCGAATCCAAATTAAAACTTTGAGAGCCATCCAATTCGGTCCAGGTGTGCGGGTTGGAGGTATTTGTACCTTTAGGCTTTCTGGAACTTAGGGAGAAGCTTACCCTATGGGGGTCAGGCTAACATCCGAGGCAGGCCGTCAGACGGCCGTTTACCTGCTCGAACCTTCTTGCCCCCCTCCCATCTTTCCCGCAGATTCTTTTAACCTGATCCGAAGGACTCGTCTTTGGGGAAAACTCCCGGACGGGAAAGGTGCATGAATCCGCGGGATGCGGGGATGAAGGGCTTCCATAGGTTCATTCTCCAGCGGTTCTTTGCGCTTTTTAGGAAAATGGACGTAGGATGAAGTTGCCGGGGGAGAAAAGCCGATCCGGAGAAATTTTATAAAAACAGAAGGAGGGTTCAGGTATGCCGTACGACGCGGTGAAGATGGCGGACTGGCAGATTTCGGAAGCGGCCGAAGAGCACCTGAAGTCCATCTGGGACTTCCAGAAAGAGCTGGGGCTGGAAAAGGATGAAGTCATTCCCTATGGAAGGATTGGAAGGCTCGATTTTATGAAGATCATCAACCGCCTGGGGAATAAACCGGACGGGAAATACATCGAAGTAACCGCTATAACTCCCACCCCACTGGGAGAAGGAAAAACCACCACTTCCATGGGTCTCATCGAAGGGTTTGGGAAGAGAGGGAAGAATGTTGGGGGATGCATCCGCCAGCCTTCAGGTGGACCCACCATGAACATCAAGGGGAGTGCGGCTGGGGGTGGGAATGCCCAGGCCATTCCCCTGACCGAATTTTCTATGGGACTCACGGGCGATATCAACAATGTCATGAACGCCCACAACCTAGCCATGGTGGCGGTAAACGCCCGGATGCAACACGAAACCAATTACACCGATGAGCAACTCGCCAAACGCGGCCTGAAGCGACTGGATATTGACCCGAAGAACGTGGAAATGGGCTGGGTCATGGATTTCTGCGCCCAGGGTCTACGGAATATTATCATGGGCCTTGGCGGAAAGATGGACGGATACTTAATGCCCTCGAAATTCGGCATTGCCGTCAGCTCAGAGCTCATGGCCATCCTTTCCATCGTCCGCGATCTGGCTGATTTACGGGAGAGGCTGGGCAAGATAACCGTGGCGTACGATAAAAGGGGCAATCCGGTGACCACCAGCGACCTGCAGGTTTCCGGGGCCATGTGTGCCTGGATGGTACCCAGCATCAACCCAACTCTCTTGCAGACGGTCGAAGGGCAGCCCGTAATGGTTCATGCGGGCCCGTTTGCCAACATTGCTGTGGGGCAATCTTCCATCATTGCGGATCGCATCGGCCTGAAGATGTTCGACTATCATGTGACCGAGAGTGGTTTCGGCTGCGACATCGGCTTTGAAAAATTCTGGAATGTCAAATGTCGCTTCAGTGGTTTGATTCCTAATGTTTCGGTGATCACCTGCACGGTTCGGGCCTTGAAAATGCATGGCGGCGGGCCCAAGGTAGTGGCCGGGCTGCCCCTGGATCCATCCTACACCAAGGAAAACATTCCCCTCCTGGAAAAGGGGGTGGCCAACGTGATTCACCACATCGGCATCGTCAAACAGGCCGGGATCAACCCCGTGGTGTGCATCAATTCTTTCCACACCGACACCAAGGGTGAAATCGCCCTGCTGCGGAAAGCCTGTGAGCGGGCCGGAGCCCGGGTGGCCGTTTCGGAACACTGGGCCAAGGGCGGAGATGGGGCCCTAGAGTTAACCGATGCGGTCATTGAAGCGTGCAACCAGAAAGCGGATTTCAAATTCCTCTACCCCATGGAGATGCCCCTTCGCCAGCGGGTGGAAACCATTGCCAAAAAGGTCTACGGAGCCGGTGGGGTCTCCTGGACAACGGAGGCCGAGGCCAAAGCAAAGAAGTTGGAGTCTGACCCCCAATTCAAGGATTTTGCCACCATGATGGTCAAGACTCATTTAAGCCTCACTCATGACCCGGCTATCAAAGGAGTACCCAAGGGCTGGACCCTACCCGTTCGGGACGTCCTGGTTTTTTCGGGGGCGAAATTCCTCTGCCCCTGCGCCGGGACCATCAGCCTGATGCCCGGAACAAGCTCGGACCCCGCGTTCCGCAAGGTGGACGTGGATGTGAAGACGGGAAAGGTGAAAGGCCTATTCTAAGAAGCAAGGAGCATGGAGCATAGAGCATGGAGTAAAAAAGCAAAGCAAGGATCTTTTGGCTCCCTGCTCCCGGCTCAACGCTCCCCGCTTTAAAAGGAGGATGAAATGCCCGCGAAGATCATCAGCGGAACCGAGGTGGCCAGGCAGATCCGGGAGGAACTGGCCCGGGAAGTGGCCGCCTTGAAGGAAAAACACAACGTGGTGCCCGGCCTGGTGACCATCCTGGTGGGACAGAACCCCGCCTCGGTCAGCTATGTGACCGGGAAACAGAAGACCGCCAAGGAGCTGAATTTCTATTCCCTCCAGGACAACCAGCCGGAGGACATCCCCGAAGCCAAGCTCCTGGATCTGGTCGAGAAGTACAACCAGGACCCCAAGATTCACGGAATCCTGGTCCAGCTCCCCCTGCCCAAGCACATCAACGAGACCAAGGTCCTCTACGCCATTGACCCCCGAAAGGACGTGGACGGCTTCCACCCGGTGAACGTGGGCAAACTGATGATCGGGGAAGCCGACTACCTTCCCTGCACACCCGCGGGGATCCAGCAGCTCCTCATCCGTTCGGGGGTGAAGACGGACGGGGCCGAAGTCGTGGTTTTGGGCCGCTCGAACATCGTGGGCAAGCCCATTGCCAACATTCTTCTCCAGAAGCAGAAGGGGGCCAATGCCACGGTGACCGTCTGCCACACCGGGACCCGGGATATTGCCTACCACACCAAGCGGGCGGACATCCTGATCGTGGCCGCGGGCAAGCCCAAGGCCGTGACCGCCGACATGGTGAAGGAGGGAGCCGTGGTCATCGACGTGGGAGTCAACCGAATCGGCATGAGCAAAGAGGGCAAGGCCATTCTCTGCGGGGACGTGGATTTTGAGGCGGTGAAGGACAAAGCCGGTATGATCACCCCGGTCCCCGGGGGAGTGGGTCCCATGACCATCACCATGCTGATGATGAACACGGTGAAAGCGGCCAAGCTTGCCGTGGGCGCAAAATCATAGAAGGTGATCTACCTCATAGAGGACGGCGAAGAAAAATGATTTAATAAAAATGCCAGTTCTATTTTTTGATGAGCATTTTCCCTTCCTGCCTGAAAGCCACGGTTTGAAAAAATTGGAAATGCATGGAGACCCGACAGAAGGAGATCATTCCGTGCCCGAGATAAAGATTTGGAAATCCTCCTCTTCTCCCGTAGAATGCTTATCCTGGGGGAGCGAGCTCAACGTCCAGGACTGCTACCAGTGCCAGAAGTGCTCGGCCGGCTGTCCCGTGGCCTTCGCCATGGATTACAAGCCCAACCAGATCCTGCAGATGGTCTCCCTGGGCATGAAGGAGAGAGTCCTATCCTCCAGGACCATCTGGGTCTGCGCCTCCTGCTACACCTGCTCCACGCGCTGCCCCAACGACATCGACATCGCCAAGGTCATGGACTGGCTGCGCCAGACGGCCATCCGGGAGGAAGTCCCGCCGGCGGAGAAAGAAGTGGCCCTATTCCACTCCACCTTCCTGGACAGCATTCGCGCCCATGGGCGGGTTCACGAGCTTTCCATGATGGCCCGGTATAAGCAGAAGACGGGAAAGTGGATGGATGACTTCAAGCTGGGCTGGAGGATGTTTACCAAGGGGAAGCTCAGACTCCTCCCCTCGAAAGTAAGCGGGAAGCGAGAGTTGAAGGATTTCTTCCGGAGGCTGAAGGGGTAATAAATAGGATTCAGGAATCAGGAGTCAGGATAAAGCCTTCTGGATTCTGAATTCTGTCTCCTGAATTCAGGTTTTTTTATGAGGGTTTAACCTTGAAAGTTTCTTATTATCCCGGCTGCGCTTTACACGGCACAGCGCGGGAATACGATGAGTCGACCCGGGCGGTGAGCGCTCTTCTGGGCGTGGAGCTCGGCGAGCTGCCCGATTGGAACTGCTGCGGGGCCAGCTCCGCCCACGTGACCGATGACTCCCTGGCGCAGGGCCTGGTGGCCCGGAACCTGGCCATCGCGGAGAAAGAGGGAAGGGATCTCGTCGTCCCCTGCGCGGCCTGCTACAGCCGGTTTAAGGCGGGGGAAAGGGAGATGGAAGAAGGGGCCCACAAGCTGAATTTCCGGATCCTGAGCCTCCTGGAGTTCCTCGTCGATGACGGCCTCATGGACCGGATCCATGGGATGATCAAACAGCCTCTCGTTGGCCTCAAAATGGTCAGTTACTACGGCTGTCTGCTGGTCCGGCCTCCCAAAGTGACCGGGGCGAAGAAATATGAAAATCCCGAGGAGATGGACCGGCTCCTGGGCCTCCTGGGGGCGGAGGCGATTCCCTGGTCCTACAAGACCGACTGCTGCGGGGGAAGTCTGGTCCTCAGCCGGGCGGACATCGTCCGGCGGCTGACCCGGAAGCTTTTCGACAAAGCCCTGGAGGCCGGGGCGGAAGTCATTGCCGTGGCCTGCCCCCTGTGCCAGTCCAACCTGGATTCCCGCCAGGAGGAGATCTCCCGGGAGGCAGGAAAGAATTACCAGATTCCCATCCTGTACATCACCGAATTGATTGGTTTAAGCCTGGGCCATCCCGATACGGGAAAATGGTTCCGGAGGCATTTCGTCGATCCCCGGAAGCTTCTGGCTTCCAAGGGCCTTTATTGAGGGCAGGGAGAGAATGGAAAAAGGGAAAGAGTCTCAGAGGAAGGAAATGGAGAAAATCGGCGCGGTCATGGTGATCGGCGGCGGGGTGGGAGGAATGCAGGCCGCCCTGGACCTGGCCAATTCGGGGTTCAAAGTCTATCTGGTGGAGGAGAGCTCGGCCATCGGGGGGCGGATGGCCCAGCTGGACAAGACCTTTCCCACCAACGACTGTTCCATGTGCACCATCAGCCCCAAGCTGGTGGAGACCGGCCGCCACCTGAACATAGAACTGCTGATGGATAGCGAAGTGGTCAAGGTGGAGGGGGAGGCCGGAAACTTCACCGTGACGGTGCGCCGCAAGCCCCGCTACATCGATGTGAACAAGTGTAACGGCTGCGGCGAATGCGCTCAGGTCTGTCCGGTAATCATTCCCAGCCGCTTCGATCAATCCATGTCTCAGGAGAGAGCCGCTTATCGGCTCTATCCGCAAGCGGTTCCCAATGCCTACGCCATAGAAAAGCGGGGAATCGCTCCCTGCCGGGATGCCTGCCCCTCGGGCCAGCGCGCCCAGGGGTACATCGCCCTCATCCGCGAAGGCCGGTACGAGGATGCCCTACGGGTCATCAAGGAAGACAATCCCTTCCCTGCAATATGCGGGCGAATCTGCAACCATCGCTGTGAAGACGCGTGCAATCGGGGCCTGTTGGACCAGCCCATGGATATCCGGGCGCTCAAACGTTTTGTGACCGACAAAGTGTACCTTCAACCCCGCGTCCCTCTGGACCCGATTCAGCCGAATCGGGAGCAGCGGGTGGCGATCATCGGTGCCGGCCCCTGCGGGCTCACCGCGGCCCGCGACCTGGTCCGGCTCGGTTTCCCTGTGACCGTAGGTGAGGCGCTGCCGGTGGCCGGCGGCATGCTCCGGGTGGGCGTCCCGGAGTACCGCCTGCCCGCGGCGATCATCGAACGGGAAATTGCCGATATTACCGATCTGGGCGTGGATCTCCGGTTGAACAA
>Ga0315281_10012170_pt1 | contig 11741 bp, 10 predicted proteins | sample YL17G07_0_MG_FD_204540 | JGI IMG/M metagenome (GOLD analysis project Ga0315281, IMG submission 204540) | Sediment microbial communities from Yellowstone Lake, YNP, Wyoming, USA - YL17G07_0 | ecosystem: Environmental > Aquatic > Freshwater > Lake > Sediment | place: USA: Wyoming | collected... | reverse complement strand
GGCGGGCACTGTCCGCGACTTCGCCAGTCGTTTCAGTGTGTCCCGCTGTCCGTCCGACAATTCCAGCGCAGCAGCAGCACGGTTCATGCCACCATTGTACCATATACACCATGCCTATTTGCGAGACCTTACACTAGCCACGCGTCGAACTCCTGTCCAGAGCATGCCACCACCTTGCGATCGTGTGCCGCCTGCACCCAACCGTGCCGAAGATAGTTCATTCGTACCTGCCGGGGCCCGGGTTCGGGCGGTACGGTACACGGGGGTGGACGGCGGCGGCCCGGCGTCTGCTTGACAGAACATTTGTACCGTCAGGATCGATCCGAGCCCTATACTGACCCCGGACACGGTATCTCAGATCCGGCCGCCAGTCCGTACGAGCAGCGTTCGTAGCGAGCATGGCCCCCGCAGGCCCAGGAGATGTCCCGCATGGTATTAGGCAAACTCCGCCTCCTCGGTGCGCCGGCAGAGGACGACACGCCGGCCCTTCACCGGGCGAGCGACGGCGCGCCGCTCACCTTCCCGCAGATGCTCGATGACAATCGCCGCACCTGGGGCGGCCACGTCCAGTTCCAGCAGAAGGTCCGGCGCCAGTGGCAACGCATCACCTACATCGAGGTGTACAAGCGGAGCCATGACCTCGCCGCCGGTCTGATTGCGCTCGGCTTACGTCGGGGAGATCGCGTCGCGCTGGTCGCCGAGAACGGCATCGATTGGGCCTGCGCGTACTACGCGATCGTCGTCGCCGGCGGCGTCGCCGTGCCCATCTACTACGACCTCAACCCGGGCGAGATCGCCGAGATGGTCGAGCGGAGCGAAGCCAACATCGCGTTCATGTCGGCGAAGGTGCTGGCCAAGTGCGACGGGGCGATGCCCCACGTCCGCACGGCGATCATCATCGGCGGCGGCCCGCCCGGCAGCGAAGCCGTGCCGGGCGGCCTGCTCCGGAAGGCGCGCCCCGAAGTACTGGAGTTCGAGCAACTCACCGGGCGCGCGACCGCCGACAGCCGCCAGAAACTCGCGAGCACGATCGTCGAACCCGACGATCTCGCGTCGATCGTGTTCACGTCGGGCACGACCGGCGGCATGAAGGGCGTCATGCTGACGCATCGGAACTTCATGGCAAACATGCGTTCCGTCCGCGGCTCGATCCCCCTCAACGACCGGGACCGGGTGGTGATGGTGCTGCCGATGCATCACGCGTTCCCCTTTATCGTCGGCATGGTGCTCGCCGCCGCGGTCGGCGCGGAGCTTACGTTCGAGAACGACCTGCGCCGCATCCGCGACCGCATGGCCGAGGTCAAGCCCACGATCTTCCTGGGCGTGCCTGCCCTCTTCGAGCTGATGTACCGCAACATCGTCCACGGTATTGAGGCGCAGGGCCGGCTGGAGAGCTTCGAGCGCGCCCTGCGCGTCGCCGAAGCGACGAAACAGCGGACCGGGATCAACATCGGCCGCATCGTCTTCCGCGAATTGCACAAGCGGCTCGGAGGCAGCCTGCGCTTTATGGTAAGCGGCGGCGCCGCGCTCAACCCGCAGGTCGCGCGCGACTTCGCCCGCATCGGCGTGCCGATCATCCAGGGCTGGGGTCTCACGGAATCCGCCCCGGTCCTCACCGCCCAGCGCTGGAACCCGCGCAAGTTCTACATGTCGAACTACTACGAAGACCACATCGGCGCTGTTGGCCCCGCGGTCGACGGCGTCGAAGTCGCGCTCATCGACGTCCCCGAGAAAGAGCTCTACGTCCACCTGCACGGCGAAGGCGAACTGGTCGCGCGCGGCGAGAACATCACGCCTGGCTACTGGAAGTCCCCCGAAGCGACCGCCGCGATCAAGGTCGGCGAGTGGCTGCGCACGGGCGACGTCGGCCGGATCGACGAAGAAGGCAACGTCTGGATCACCGGCCGCAGCAAGTTCGTCATCGTGCTGGATTCCGGCGAGAAGGTGCACCCGGACGAAGTCGAGGAGAAGATCGCGCGCAGCCCGCTCGTCGAGGACGCCGTGGTGATCGGCAGGAAGGTGCGCGGTAAGGCGCAGGCCTGGGCGGTCATCTACCCGAACCGCGACGTCGTGCAGGCCCGCCTGGGCAGCGAGGTCATCAGCGAGGAAGCGGTACGGCGCCTGGTCAAGGCCGATATCGACGCCAACCAGTCCGAGTTGGCCCCCTACAAGCGGCTCAGCGACTTCATGCTGACCGACGTGCCGCTGCCGAAGACGGCGCTCCGCAAGGTTGCACGGGGCCAGATCGCCGACAGCTACGCGTTTGATGCCCGCCGCTGGGAGCAGTCGTGGCAGGAGCACATCGCGGCCGGCGCCCCGGCGGCCGACGAAGCTGACGAGGAAGCTGCGGCGACGGCGTAACCCTGCACCGTTCCGGAAACGACGTCCCACACAAAGAGAGGGCTCCCGGCGGGAGCCCTCTCTCTTCTTGATCTGGACGAAACGCGGCTACGGGGCGACGGCTTCCTGCACCGTGTCCTGGAGCGCCTGATGTGACGCAAGGTCCGGCACCTGTTGCTCGATCGTCGTACCGGGCTGGGTCGTCGGCGTGCCCGTCTTCGTGACGGAGCCGCTCTTGATGAACAGCGGCGCGAGCACGAGCGTGATCGTTGCCAGCAGCTTGATGAGCACGTGCAGCGAGGGCCCAGCCGTATCCTTGAAGGGGTCACCGACGGTGTCGCCGACGACGGCGGCTTTGTGCGGCTCGCTGCCCTTGCCGAGTGTGTTCCCCTTCTCGTCCTTCAGGCCGCCCGATTCGATGAACTTCTTCGCGTTGTCCCAGGCGCCACCACCGTTGTTGAGCACGGTCGCCATGAGAATCCCGACGATCGTGCCGATGATGAGCGTGCCCGAGACAGCGAGCCAGCCCGACGCGTTGTGCGCCGTGTAAGTAACGCCGTTGAGGGTCGTCACAACGCTCTCGTGGCGGGCATATCGGAAGATGAGGCCGACCGCGACCGGCATGCTGACCGCCAGGATGCCGGGGAGGACCATCTCGCGCAGGGCGGCTTTGGCGGTGATGTCGACTGCGGCGGCGTAGTCCGGGCGAGACGTTCCGGCCATGATGCCCGGATCGGAACGGAACTGACGCCGGACTTCTTCGATAATCGCACCGGCGGCGTTACCGACGGCGCGGATGGCCAGCGAACTGAAGAGGAACACCAGCATGGCGCCGAGCAGCCCGCCGACGAACACGTCGACCTTCGAGAGGTCAATCGGCAGTTCAGCGGTGAGCGGGATCTCGAGCCGCTCCTTCACCTTGTCGAGATACGCCGAGAACAGCAGGAACGCCGCGAGTCCCGCGGAGGCGACGGCGTAGCCCTTGGTGAGCGCCTTCGTGGTGTTGCCGACGGCGTCCAGCTTGTCGGTGATCTCACGGGCGCTCTCCGGCGCGCCGGACATCTCCGTGATGCCGCCGGCGTTGTCGGTGATCGGCCCGAATGTGTCCATGCTGAGGATGTACGCCGCCGACATGAGCATGCCCATGGTCGCAACGGCGGTACCGAAGATACCCGTCGTGAACGGCGGGATCGCCGGGCTGATATCTGCCTGGGAACCGAGCGCGAATGAGCCGATCAGCGCCAGGCCGATCGCAATCGCCGTCAGGGCCGTCGTCTCGAAGCCGACCGCCGTGCCGATGATGATGTTGGTCGCCGGGCCCGTGCGCGATGCTTCGGCGATCTCTTGCACCGGGCGCCACGAGCCAGCCGTGTAGTACTGCGTTATGTAGACGAACGCGATCCCCGTCGCGATGCCGATGATGCCGCAGAAGAAGAACCAGTACCAGGCGTCGCCAAGCATCACCTTGGTGGCGATGAAGAGGCCGACCACCGAGAGCGCCGACACGACGTAGTAGCCGTAGTTCAGCGGCGTCATCGGGTCCTGCTTGCTCTTCGGATCTGCGTCGGTGAAGAACGGCACGGAGACGAGGCCCGCCATCGCGGCGATGATTCCGAACGACCGAAGCACCAGCGGGAACATGATCCACTCGATGTGCTTGGTGACGGAGAAGATTGCGACGCCGAGGATCATCGCACCGATGTTCTCGGCCGACATCGACTCGAAGAGGTCGGCGCCACGGCCGGCGCAGTCGCCGACGTTGTCGCCCACGAGGTCCGCCACGACGGCGGCGTTGCGGGGGTCGTCTTCCGGAATGCCCGCTTCGACCTTGCCGACGAGGTCCGCACCGACATCAGCGGCCTTCGTATAGATTCCACCGCCAAGCTGGGCGAACAGCGCCACGAAGCTGGCGCCGAAGCCGAAGCCGACGATGAGGAACGGCGCGATCTCGGGAGGGTGGTCGAGGATCCGGCTGTAGACGAGGAAGATGCCCGAGACGCCGAGGAGGCTCAGCGCCACCACGAGGAAGCCGGATACGGCGCCGCCGCGAAGCGAGACGGTGACGGCGTCCTTGAGGCTCTTCTGCGCTGCGGCGGCGGTCCGCACGTTCGAGCGGACGGCGATGAACATGCCGATGTAGCCGGCCAGGCCTGAGCACATCGCGCCCACGAGGAAGGCGATTCCCGTGAGGAGTCCCTCCTGCCAGCGGCCAATCACCACGTCAGTCGCGAAGCTCACCTGGCCGTTCTGGAACTGGACGGGCTTGACGCCGTCCGAGATCGAGCCGACCAGCACGGCGACGGCGACGGCAGTGACGACGGCGAGAATGCCGATCGTCCGGTACTGGCGCGCCAGGAACGCCATGGCGCCTTCGAAGATCATGCCGGCAATCTCCTGCATCGCCGGCGTACCCGTGTCTCTCTTGAGCACGTCCTGGGCCAGCCACAGGGCGAACAGCACTGCTGCCAGGCCCGTGGCCGGTACCATCCAAACCAGCGTCATCGGCGTCTCCTCCCACTCGCTCGCGCGAGTCACGTTGTTGTTCAGACACACAAAAGGAGGCGCCAAGCACCTCCGTCAGAGCGCGGCAAGTCTAACTTGCGCCAATGTGGCGATCAAGATGTCACGGCCTTCACGTTTCGGCACGTAAAGAGGTAGCGCCGGCGGCGCAGCTTCGTTGACACTGGTTATGCCGGGATGTATTCTCGTCTCGCTGCAAACCTGACGTGTACGTGAGACTCCCGTCCGCCGGCCGGCGCCGGCCGCACCCGCCCTGCTGAGGTGCCCCATGACACAAGCGACCAACTCCGTCATCACCGACGAAATGCGCGCCGCGGTCGGCGTCGAAGGCCCACCGGCGGTGCTCGAGGTCGAGAAGACGAACTGCCGCATGTTCGCCCGCTCGGTCGGCCACAAAGACCCCATCTTCTTCGACGAAGCCGCGGCGAAGGCGCGCGGGTACCGCAGCATCGTGGCGCCGCCCGGCTTCCTCGGCACACCGATCTTCAATCCCGCCAGCGGCGGCGGCGCGCCCGGCGAGATGGGCGGCCGCGGCTACAGCGTGCCTTACAAGCGCGTACTCAACGGCGGCACCGACTACGAGTACTTCCCCGAAGCCGACGTCATCTGCGCCGGCGACACGATCACCGCGCGGACGAAGGTCAGTGGCTTCGAGGAGTCCGAGGGCAGCCTCGGGCCGATGCTGATCACCAGGCGCGAGACGACCTACACGAACCAGCACGGCAAGGTCGTCGCGAAGATGTACGGCACGCTCATCCAGTACTAGACGCGGAGGCGAGCGAGATGGCGCAGGTCTATTTCGAAGACATCAAGGTCGGCGACGAGATCCCGCCGCTCAAGAAGAATTGCTCCACCCAACAGCTCGTGCTGTGGGCCGCCGGGTCCGGCGACTTCTATCAGATCCATTACGACAAGGACTTCGCGCAGAACACCGGCCTCAAGGGGCTGATCGTGCACGGCGCGCTGAAAAACGCCTTCCTCGGCCAGTTGCTGCACGACTGGATCGGCGAGAAGGGCCAGCTTCGCCGCTTCGGCTGCTCGTACCGCGGCATGGACGAGCCGAACCAGGACATCCTCTGCCGCGGCGTCGTGACGAAGGCCTACGCCGATGGTGGCAACCACTTCGTCGAACTGGACGTCTGGACGGAGAAGCCCGACGGAAAGAAGACATCGCCCGGGACGGCAGTCGTCACGCTGCCGTCGCGAACGTAAACGCAATCCATCGCGATGCAGCGGCGCTGCTCGCGTAGCAGGAGAAAGCACGATTGGCTGACGAATTCGAAATCACAGACGAGATGCGCGCCCAGTTCGGCGTCGATAGCGCACCCTGGACGTACGAGGTCACGACGACCAGCGTCCGCATGTACGCGCGCGGCATCGGCTCCGACGACCCGATCCACTACGACGTCGACTTCGCGAAGTCGCAGGGCTTCCGGAGTATCGTCGCGCCGCTGGGCTACCTGGGCACGCCGGTGTTCCTGCCCGGCAAGAACGACCCGACGTTCGGCTTCCCGCGCCGCGAGGGCGGCCCGCGTCTGAACATCCCGTTCAAGGGCCTGCTCGACGGCGGCACCGAGACGGAGTACTTCGACGTCATCTGCGCCGGCGACGTGCTGGAGGAGTCATCCCACCTCGCGGACCTCAAGCTGCGAGACGGCCCGCGGGGCAAGATGCTCTTCGTGACGAACGAGTCCGTCTACAAGGACAAGGCGACCGGCAAGGTCGTCGCGAAGCAGAAGCTGACCTCGATCCACATGTAGGCGCGAAGAACCGATAACTTAGAGCCTGGAACCCAAACTCGGAACCAACGCTCCGAAAGGAACACCTCCAATGGCAGATCAGACCTACTTCGAAGATATCAGCGAGGGGCAGGAACTGCCCCCGATCAAGATCACGCCCGACAAGTCGCAGCTCGTGAAGTTCGCAGCCGGCAGCGGCGACTTCAACCCGCTCCACTTCGACGAGAAGTTCCCGATGCTCAAGGCCATGGGGCTAAGCGAGAACATCGTCCACGGCCGGTTCAAGTACGCGCAGGCCGGACGCCTCGTGTTCGCGCTCGCCGGCTACAAAGGACGCGTCAAGAAGTTCGGCGTCAACTACCGTGGCATGGACCTGCTGAACAAGGAGGTCACGGCCGGCGGCGTGATCACGGCCAAGCGCCAGGAGGGCGGCGAGAACCTCGTAGACGTCGACATCTGGACGCAGGACACCGACGGCAAGAAGACCACGCCCGGCACGGCCACCGTCGCGCTGCCCAGCAAGAACAGCTAACGAAGTCTGAGGCCTCCTTCTCACAAGTGGGGCGTCGTCCGACATCCGACTTCCGACTTCCGACTTCCGACTTCCAGGAGACCAGTCAACATGGGCGCTCTCGATAACAAGGTAGCCGTCGTCACCGGCTCCGGCCGCGGCATCGGCCGCGGCATCGCGATGCTCTTTGCTCGCGAAGGCGCGAAGGTGGTGGTAAACGACCCGGGCGTCAACACCGACGGCAGCGGCCACGACGACGACCCCGCCGACCAGGTCGTCGCCGAGATCAAGGCAGCAGGCGGCACTGCGGTCGCCAACCACGATTCGGTCGCGTCCGTCGATGGCGGCGAGCGCATCATCACGACCGCCGTCGACACGTTCGGCCGCATCGATATCCTCGTCAACAACGCGGGCATCCTGCGCGACCGGATGATCTTCAACATGACCGAGGAGGAGTGGGACGCCGTCATCGCCGTGCACCTCAAGGGCCACTTCGCCTGCACGAAGCCGGCATCGATCCTGATGCGGCAGCAGCGCTACGGCCGCATCATCAACTTCTCTTCGGGGTCCGGCATCATCGGCATGCCAGGACAGGCCAACTACGGCGCCGCGAAGTCCGGCATCGCAGGCTTCACACGCGTCGTCGCGAAGGACCTCGGCCGCTATGGCGTCACCTGCAACGCCATCGCCCCCGGCGCGTCGACGCGCATGACGCAGCAGGTGCCGGATTCGGCGCGAGAGCTGCGCGCGCGTGCGGGCATCAGCAGCGCTGCGGCCGCACGCCCTCCCGCCGTGCCGCAGCTGCGCGACCCGGAGTACGTGGCGCCGATGGTTGGCTACCTTTGCAGCGACGACGCCTGGAACATCAACGGCCAGATCTTCCACGTCGCCGGCGGCACCGTCGGCGTGGCGCACCACCCGACGCCGATGCGCACGCTCTGGAAGCCGGCGATGTGGACACTAGACGAGCTCGCGGTCGCCGTGCCGGGCCAGCTCATGTCAGGTATCCCAAATCCAGCGCCGCCCCCGCCCGACCTCGACGTGCCCGGACGGCCCGCGCCGGCCGAGACCCCTGCCGGAGGTGCCGCGTGAGCAAGCGCTTCGAAGGCCGCACAGCGATCGTGACGGGCGCCGGGCGCGGCATCGGCCGCGGCGTCGCCCTGCTGCTGGCCGAGGAGGGCGCCAGCGTCGTCGTCAACGACTACGGCGTGAACGTCGACGGCACCGCGCCTACATCAGGGCCGGCGCAGGAAGTGGTCGACGAGATCAAGTCGAAGGGCGGCAAAGCCGTCGCGAACTTCGATAACGTCGCCTCGGTCGAGAGCGGCGAGCGCATGGTGCAGACCGCGCTCGACACGTTCGGGCGGCTCGACATCCTGATCAACGTCGCGGGCATCCTCCGCGACCGGATGATCTTCAACATGAGCGAGCAGGAGTGGGATGACGTCATCGCCGTGCACCTCAAGGGGCACTTCTGCACGACGAAACCGGCGTCCATCGTGATGCGCCAGCAGCGTTACGGCCGGATCATCAACTTCTCGTCGATCTCAGGGCTGGGCGGGCTGCCCGGCCAGTCGAACTATGGCGCCGCAAAGGCCGGCATCGCCGGGTTCACCCGCGTCGTCGCGCGCGATCTCGGCCGCTACGGCGTGACCTGCAACGCCATCTCGCCCGGCGCCGCCACGCGCATGACGGCGACGATCCCGCAGAACGCGGCGCAGCTCCGTGCGCGAGCCGGCACCGCACCCGTCGTGCAGGATGCTCCCCGCCGGACCAGCGTGCCCGAGATGCGTGAGCCCGAGTACGTGGCGCCGATGACGGTCTTCCTGGCCTGCAACGAGGCGTGGAACATCAACGGCAAGATCTTCTACGTGGCGGGCGGCCGCATCTCGCTGGCGCACGAAGAGGCGCCGATGCGGCAGATCACCAAGAACGGCATGTGGAGCATCGACGAGCTGCGCGATCTCGTCCCGAGCCAGCTCATGTACGGGCTGCAGAACCCGGCCCCCCCGCCCAGCGATCTCTCGATCCCGGGCCGCCCCGGCGTGCGGGCGAGCGCCTAGTTTGTCGAGTCGCGGTCGATTCGTTCTGTAGGGGTTCCCCTATAGCCACACCCACGCCCACTGTGCGAAGATCGCACTATGAGTGCGCTCTCCCCCGCTGCCGCTCCGCCTGCTGGCGCCGCCTCATCGCGCGCCGAGGCGCTGCTGGAGCGCTACCTCGCCGTGCTCGTGGCGGAGCGGAACCTCTCGGCGTATACGGTGCGGAACTACACCACCGACCTGCACCACCTGTTCTCCTACCTCGACGAGCGCGGCGTCTCGCCGCTCGCGCTGACCCGCATCGTCTTCCGCGGCTACCTCGCCTCGCTGATCGAGGCCAGCGTCGCGCAGGGGAGCATCACCCGCCGCACCAGCACGGCCCGCTCGTTCTACCGCTGGCTGCGCCTGGCCGGCCTCATGCACGACGACCCGCTGGCCAACGTCCGTGGCCCGAAGCAGGCGAAGCGCCTTCCGCACGTGCTGACGGTCGCCGATATCACGGACCTCATCTCGGCCGCCGGCGGCAATAAGCCGGCCGACCTGCGCGACCGCGCCCTCCTAGAGTTGATGTACGCCTGCGGGCTGCGCGTCAGCGAGGCAGTCTCGCTCGACACCGGTGCGGTCGACCTGGAGCAGCGGTCAATGCTCGTCACCGGCAAGGGCAACAAGCAGCGGCGCGTCGTCATGGGCGAGCCTGCGCGTGCCGCCGTCGAGCGCTACCTCCGGCGCGGCCGCGGCCAGCTCGCCCGCTCCCGCCGAACAGCGGACGCCCCCGGCGCCCAATCCGACCTCCGACCTCCGACTTCCAGAAACCCAGTTCCGGCCCTGTTCCTCAACCGGAGTGGCGGGCGGCTCTCCCAACGGGCGGTCCAGCTCATCGTGCGAAAATACGCGCTGGCGGCGGGTATCGACGTGCGCGTCCACCCCCACCTGCTGCGCCACACGTTCGCCACCCATCTTCTGGACGGTGGCGCGGACCTGCGCGTCGTCCAGGAGTTGATGGGCCACGCCAACCCCAACACCACCCAGATCTACCTGCACGTCACGGAGGAGCGGCAGCGTAAGGTCGTGGAGGGCTCCGTCGACGCGCTCGCCGAGGTAGAGATAGCGCGCAGGGCCATGCGCCGCGACCGCCGCTAAACGAAGTTTGTCGCTGGCGTCGCAATACGTGACAATAATGTGAACCGATTCGTCGTAGCGAGCCGAGCGCCGCACGTCCAGCACAAGGAGCCTCCGATGCCGCTGTATTTCTTCGAACACAAGCACACCGCTGAAACCTGCCCCACCCAGAAGCCGGACATGATGCGGATGCTCGGCATGCACGTGACGCAGCCCAGCGCCGACAAGTTCGGCGTCCGCATCATCTCCGACATCGTCCACCCCGGCGAGCACCGGACGAACATGGTGCTCGAAGCGGCCGAGCAGAAGAACGTCGATGAGTTCGTGCAGCCGTTCGGCATGGTCGGCAGCGTCGAAGTGAAGGAAGTCACGACCTGCGAGCAGGTGGTCGCGACGGGGCGGTGCTAGCCCGCCAATCTTAGCGACTCATCCGGGGACGGAGGTACGCACGTGCCTCCGTCCTTTCTGTACTGTCTCCGTCCACCAATCCTCCGAGCCGGAATAGCGGCCCAGACGCCCCCGAGCACGCCGGGCGCCCCGTACCCGCCTACCGGCCCGGGACGAAATAGGGCCGATCGGCCCCTGACGATCCTCGCGGCGTTTCGCTAGCCTAGCAAGCACTTACCCAGGCAAGCTGCTTCTCCCCAGAAAGGGCGTACCTCACTATGGCGATCGACACCGGCGAGCTGCTGACGGAGACTCCGCTGCCCGAGAGCCTGGATCTGTCCTGGCTCAAGTCGTCGGCCGACTGGGGGATCAAGGCGAAGCCCGGCAAGCGCGGGCTGACGCTCGACGAGATCAACGTCGGGCCGTACGGCGAGGTGCCGGCCGAAGCGCACGACCTGACGATGCGGCCCCGCGGCGCCGTCACGCGCGCCGGCGTGCCGCGTGTCGGCTACACGCTCCCCAAGAACGACGTCTGGGCCAGCAACGCGACGCTGCTGTACGAAGAGGCGGTGCAGCGCCAGTGGAGCTCCGCCACGGATATCCCGTGGGAGACGCTGGAAGAGCTTCCAGACGACATCGAGCTGGCGATGAGCCAGCTCTGCACGTTCCTCACCGAGGTCGAGTTCATCGCCGGCGACACGCCCGCGCAGTGGCTGCCGAGCATCAGCAACGAGCACTACGAGATCAAGCTCTACCTCGCGAGCCAGATCATGGACGAAGCGCGCCACCTCGACGTCTTCCGCAAGCGAGCGCTGGCGAACGGCGGCGGGTTGATGAGCGGCGGCCCCGGCTCCGGCCTGCGCAGCATCATCGGGGCGCGCGACTTCTCTGAGATGTCGGCGATTATGCACATCATCGGCGAGGGCTTCATCCAGACCCTCTTCCGCTCGGGCGAACTCCTCTCCCACAACGAGGTTGAGAAGCGCATGTTCCGGCTCGCCGTGCAGGACGAGTCGCGCCACGTCTCGTTCGGCGTCATGCACCTGAAGCACATCCTGGAGACCGAACCGGAGCGGCGCGAGG
>Ga0315281_10012169_pt1 | contig 11741 bp, 14 predicted proteins | sample YL17G07_0_MG_FD_204540 | JGI IMG/M metagenome (GOLD analysis project Ga0315281, IMG submission 204540) | Sediment microbial communities from Yellowstone Lake, YNP, Wyoming, USA - YL17G07_0 | ecosystem: Environmental > Aquatic > Freshwater > Lake > Sediment | place: USA: Wyoming | collected... | reverse complement strand
TCGCGTGCTTCGGGTTGTCCTTCATCACGACGGTCATGCACTCCACCGGGCAGGCGCGCTCGCACGCGTGACAGCCCGTGCAGAACGGCTCGTCGTGCTCCTCGTCCCAGATCAGGATCGGGAACGCCCGGTCGCGGTTCGGGATCTCGCGATGGACTTCCGGGTACTGCACCGTCGCCGGCTTCCGGAAGACGACGCGCGCCGTCTGGGCCATGCTCCTGAGAATGCCGATCATCAGGCACTACTCCTTGCGCGCACCGGCACCATCTGCAGCGGCTTGCGCGGCTCGCCGCGCCGCACCAGCTTGTACGCCGTGTACGCCAGGCCCAGCGCGCCCGCGCCCGATGTGAGCAGCAGCGCGATATCCGGCGCATCATAGACAATGACCAGCCCGTTCAGGAAGATCTGCAGCAGCGAGAAGGGGATCAGCACCTTCCACGCAAACGACATCAACTGGTCGACCCGCATTCGCGGGAGCGACGCGCGCACCCACAGGAAGAAGACGATGAACAGGCTCATTTTCGACACGGTGAGCAGCAGCTGCCACCCCCAGCCCCAGTCCGTGCCGAACGGGAACTGCCAGCCGCCCAGAAACACGAACGCCCCCAGCAGCGAGAACACGTACATATTCACGTACGACGTCAGCTGGAACATCGACCAGCGGATGCCGCTGTACTCGATGAACACGCCGCCCGCGACCTCCGACTCGCCCGTCGGGATGTCGAACGGCGGCCGCTCCACCTCCGCGATGGCCGCGGTCAGGAAGATCATGAAGCCCAGCGGCTGCCATACGACCAGCGGCACTTTGTCCTGGAAAAGGATGATCTGGTACACGTCCGCCGATGACGTGATCATCACGACGCCCAGCAGCGCCAGCAGCAGGGGGATCTCGTACGAGATGAGCTGCGCCGCCGCGCGCATGCCGCCGAGCAGCGCGTACTTGCTGTCGGAGCCCCAGCCGGCCAGCAGGAAGCCGATGAACGACAGCCCCGACACCGCCAACAGGTAGAGCAGGCTCAACGGCAGCGGGCTGATCAGCCAGTCGGCCGTGAACGGCACCGCGACGAACGCCAGGAACGCCGGCACAAAGATCGCGAAGACGGACAGCTCCCAGGCGATCGGGTCCGCCGTCGCGGGGCGCAGGTCTTCCTTCACCAGCAGCTTCAGCATGTCGGCGATCGGCTGCAGCAGCCCGAATGGGCCGTTGCGCGTCGGCCCCAGCCGGTACTGCATCCGCGCCACGATCTTGCGCTCGTACCACGTCGCGTACGCCACGGCCACCGTCATCAGCAGCGTGATCACGATCAGCCCGGCCAGCTCGCGCAGCGCCGGGTGGTCGATGTTGATGTGGGGTGCGGCTAGCAGCATAGCTATCGGTCCACGCAGCAGAGCACGATATCCATCGAGCCCAGGATCATCACGGCGTCCGCCAGGTACTGTCCGATCGTCATCTCCCGCAGCGCCGAGAGGTTGCAGAACGACGGCGAGCGCATCTTCAGCCGGTACGGCTTGTCGCCGCCCTTCGACAACAGGTACACGCCCCACTCGCCGCGCGGCGACTCCACCTTCGCGTACACTTCGCCCGGAGGCGTCCGGAGACGCCGCGGCATCTTCTCCGGCACGATCGGACCCTCGGGCGGCAGCTGCTCCAGCGCCTGCTCGATGATCTTGATCGACTGCTTCATCTCTTCCAGCCGCACCAGGTAGCGGTCGTAGACGTCGCCGTAGTTGCCGACCGGGATCTCGAAGTTGAAGCGGTCGTAGACGGAGTAGGGCTCGTCCTTGCGCAGGTCCCACGGCACGCCCGACGCACGCAGCAGCGGCCCGCTCACTCCGTAGGCGATCGCCTGCTTCGCGGAGAACGCGCCGACGTTCTGGCAGCGCCCCATGAATATCTCGTTCTTCGTCATCAGGTCGTCCAAGTCGCGGATGCCCTGCTGTGACTGCTTCAGCACCTCGTGCACACGCTGGACGAAGTTGTCCGTCACCTCCCACGCCAGGCCGCCGACGCGGAAGTACGCGTACATCAGCCGGTCGCCGGAGATCTCCTCGAACAGGTCCAGCAGGTTCTCCCGCTGGACGAACGCAAACGTGAAGCTCGTGCCGAACAACCCGGCGTCGATGCCGAACGCGCCCATGAACATGAAGTGGCTGCTCAGCCGGTTCAGCTCGCAGAGGATCACGCGGATGTACTCCGCGCGGTCTGGCACCTTCAGGTCCATCAGCCGCTCGACCGCCATGACGTAGCCCAGCTCCGCATGGAACTGCGCCAGGTACTCCGTGCGGTCCGCGTAGCCGATGCCCTGGCGGAAGTCCATCGCCTCCATCAGCTTCTCGCCGCCGCGGTGCATGTAGCCGATGTGCGGCGTCACGTCGACGACCTGCTCGCCGTTCACCGCCAGCACCATGCGGAACACGCCGTGCGTGCTCGGGTGCTGCGGGCCCATGTTGATGGGCATGTCGACGATCTCGATCGCGTGACCCTGCTCGAGCACCATCGCTACTCGTCCCCCTCGCCCGCGCCTTCGCGGAGGTTCACGCCCTGCCACTCCTCGATCTCCTGCAGCGGGTTGTCCTTCCTCAGCGGGAAGTGGTCGGTCATATCATCGGGCAGCAGCAGCGGCACCAGGTTCGGGTGCCCCTCGAAGTGCAGGCCGAACATGTCGCGCGCCTCGCGCTCGTGCCACTCCGCGCCCGGGTAGATGGCCGCGATGCTCGGCACGCTCGGGTCCGCGTACGTCACGCGCGTCTTCACCGTCAGGTGGTGGCGCCGCGTGAACGACCAGAGGTGATACACGACCTCCAACCCCTCCTCCTGCCAGTCGACGCCGGAGAGGCAGCGCAGGTAGTCCATATCGAGCCGCGAGTCGTCACGCGCGGCAGTCATCACCGCCGTCAGGTCGTCGCGCCCGACCTCGACGGCGACCGACTCGCCCGGCGACCACGGCACCATGTACGCCTTCATCTGGACGCCCGGCGCGGCCGCGGCGAGCAGTTCGTTGATACTGCCTGCCGGCGGAGCGACGCGCGCCACCTCCTTCGGCTCGGCCTCCTTGGCCGGGCGCGGGGCGGCGGCCTTGGCCGCGGGCTTCTCGGGGGGTGCGGCAGCCGCCTCGCCTGATGGGGGCGGCGCATCGGCCGGCTGTGCGGCCTCGTTCTGCGCTTCCTGGTCCTGCCCGTCGGGAAGCGTCATCTTACCTGCTTCGCTCTTCCATGATCTTGTGCTGCAGCGCCAGCAGTCCGTCCATCAGCGCCTCCGGCCGCGGCGGGCAGCCCGGAATGTACACGTCCACCGGGATGATCTTGTCGACTCCCTGCATCACGCGGTCGTACCGCGTGTACGGCCCGCCGTTCGTGGCGCAGGCGCCCATCGCGATCACCCACTTCGGGTTCGGCATCTGTTCGTACAGCAGCTTCACCGCCGGCGCCATCTTCTTCGTCACGGTGCCAGACACGATCATCACGTCCGACTGCCGCGGCGACGGCCACGGCACGATGCCAAAACGGTCCAGGTCGTGCTTCGGCATGAACGTCGCGATCATCTCGATGGCGCAGCACGCCAGCCCGAACGTCATCGGCCACAGCGACGCCTTGCGCGAGATCGCCAGCAGCGCGTCCGCCGGCGCCTGCACGATGCCCGGCAGGATCTGCCGGTACAGCGCCGTGCCCGGCTCGAACGGCGCCGGCGTCAGCCGCCCGGCTTCGCGCTCGATGCCGGTCTGCTCGCGCTCCGGCGCGACGACGGGCGCGCCGTCAACCTGCTTCTCCGGCGTCGTCGCCGGCGCGGCCTTCTGCGCGGTCACTTGTTCCACTGGAGCACCCCCTTCTTCCACGCGTACGCCAGCCCCGCGCCCAGGATGCCGATGAACAGCATCATGTCCCAGAAGGCCGTGTACGTGGCGTGGGCGAGATTGACCGCCCAGGGGAAGAGAAACACCGCCTCCACGTCAAAGATCACGAAGAGGATCGCAAAGATGTAGTAGCGGACGTGGAACTGCGAGCGGGTCTGGCCGATCGGCAACATGCCGCACTCGTACGAGATCGACTTCCCCTTCTCCTTCGAGTACGGAGCGAGGACGCGGGCGGCGATCAGGGCCGTGAGAACGAGACCGAACCCCACAATGACCGCCAGGAAGACGGCTAGATAGTTGTCGAGCAGAGTGTGGAACGGCAAGCGATCCTCTTCGGCCCGGACGGCATCTGGTGTGCGCGCAGCATCAGGACGCCGCTCTCCGCACCCCTGCCCAGGTTCGACGCCATGCTAGCAGCGGGTCACCTGTACGTCAATTCACAATCGCCGTCCGCCGGCCCAGATTCGAAGCCAGGATGCATGCCTCAGACGCCCTCGATCAGCAGCATCTGCGTCCGGCCCGCGCGCTGCCGCATCGCCTTCGGCGCGGCGTACTCGTCCGAGTCCCACCAGCGCCGCGCCTGCTCCGCCGTGGCGAACTCCAGCACGACCAAGCGCTCCGGCTGCCAGTCGCCCTCCAGCACCTGCGACGCCCCGCCGCGCACGATGTATCGCCCGCCGTACTGCGCCACCACCGGCGCCGCAGCCTCGCGATAGCGCGCCATCAGCTCGGCGTCGTCGATCTCGATCTGCACCACCACGTACGCCGCCATGCGCGCTCCTCCATTATCTTAGGTCGCGCCGGGCGCCCCGGCCCGGCTTGTTGCGTCACCGCCGATATACTCCACCGCACACCCGGCGGCCGCAACCCTGGGCCTGATATGGACGAGATCCTCCGCATCGAAGACCTGCGCGTCGCCTATCACGAGCGCGACCGGGCGGTGCGCGCCGTCAACGGCGTCTCCCTCTCGCTCCACCGCGGCGAGACCCTGGCCATCGTCGGCGAGAGCGGTTGCGGCAAGACGACCGCCGCGCTCTCCATCCTGAACCTGATCAGCGAGCCCGGCCGCATCGAGAGCGGCCGCGTCATCTTCGAGGGCCGCGACCTGCTGACGCTGCCCGGCCCCGAGCTGCGCGGCGTGCGCGGCCGCCGCATCTCGATGATCTTCCAGGACCCCGTCTCCGGCCTCAACCCCGTGATGCCGATCGGCACGCAGGTGGCGGAGATCGTGCGTGCCCACCTCGACGTCTCCGCCCGCGAAGCGAAGCAGGCCGCGCTCGACGCGCTGAGCCGCCAGGGGCTCGCCGAAGCCGAGCGGGTCGCCGCGTCGCTGCCGTATCAGCTCTCCGGCGGCATGTGCCAGCGCGTCATGATCGCCATCGCGACGCTGCTGCGCCCCAGCATCATCATCGCCGACGAGCCGACGTCTGCACTCGACGTGACGGTGCAGGCCGCCGTGCTGCGCGAGCTGGACGAGCTGAAGTCCACACTCGGCGCGTCGATCATCCTCATCACGCACGACCTGGGCATCGTCGCGCAGATGGCGGACCGTGTCGCCGTCATGTACGCCGGGCGCATCGTCGAGCGCGGCGCCACGGCCGACATCTTCGCGCGGCCGCGCCACCCCTACACGGCGGCGCTGCTGGCCGCCCGCCCCCGCATCGACGCCCCGGACCGGCCGCTGGAGCAGATCGCCGGCGCGCCGCCGGACCTCTCGCAGCTCTCCGCCGAGTGCGCTTTCGTGCCGCGCTGCCGCAAGGCGCTCAGCGTCTGCCGCAACGAGCCGTCGCCCGCCCTGCGCGAGATCGAGCCGGCGCACGACGCCGCCTGCTACAACCCGATGTACCAGCCGGGGGATTAGCGCGCGTACGCCGGGCGCGTCCCGGCCTTCGGCGCCAGAGCGCAGAGTTCGTGGATCAGCAGCTGCAGCGACGATTCGTCGTCCTGCAGGCCGCGCTTCACCGAGAGATCGGCGTCGAGCAGGCGCGCGTACGCGTCGCGCAGCACGGGCCAGCCGTAGCGCCCGGCGATCGCGGCGACGGCGCCCACGCGGAACGACAGCACGCCGGCCGCCCGCGCCACTTCGTCCTGCGGCACGCGGCGGTCGCGCAGGTCCTTCACCAGGATCAGCTGCCGGTACTGCCGCACGATCATGAACAGCAGCAGCTGCGGCGCCTCGCCGTCCATCAGCAGCCGGCCCAGCGTCGTCAGCGCCTGCCGCTCGTTCCCGGCAACGATCGCGTCGGCCAGCTCCCAGACCTTCGTCTCGCGCGCCGCGCTGACCATCTCCGCCACCAGCGCCTCGTCGATCTGCTCGCCGCCCGCGTAGGCGCCCAGCTTCTCCAGTTCGTTGTGCAGCGCCCAGAGATCACCGCCGATCGCCGTGGCCAGCGCGGCGATCGCGCCGTCACTGATCTTCAGCTTCTTCTCTTTCGCCGACGCCTTGATCCAGCTGCTGATGTCGCCCTTCGCGAGCGGCGCGTACTCCACGGTGTGCGCGATCGGCGCGAAGATCGTGAAGGCGGGGTTGCTCTTGTTCAGCTCGCCCTCGACGAAGACCAGTGTCGTCGTCGCCGGCATCGTAGCGGGATCGGAGAGGATCGCCGCGGCGCGCTTCCACGGCTCCAGCGGATCGTCGTCGCCCTTCTTCTTGCGGCCGCCGCGCTTCCCCTCGCCGATCGCGCGCAGCAGCCCCTCGACGATGACGAGCCGGTTCGACGCGAGAAACGGCACCGCCGTCGCGTGCGCCAGCAGCTCGTCGGGGCCCAGGTCGCGGCCTTCGAGCGACGTCGTGTTGCTGGCGAGCATGTCGTCGTCCGCGGCCAGACGGTCGCGGATGATGTGCAGCGCCTTGCGGACCTGGTAGTCGTCCTTGCCGTGCAGGAGGTGGATCACGCGGCCATTCTACGCCAGCGGGCGGTTACGCCCACGGCCGCGCGGCAGGAGTTTGCTCGGCACTTTTCAGCGTTTGCGGCCGGGCCGGCCCTACAGCACCGGCAGGCGGCTGGTCAGCGGCTCCAGGCCGGACAGCTCGCACACGCGCTCCGCCGCCGCCACGAACGTCGTGCCGGTGATGCGCGCGCGGGCGCGGCGCCCGTCGGACAGCCGCAGGATGACCTCGCGGACGCGGTCGCCGAAGTACGCCGAGGCGACCATGCCCGGGCGGTCCAGCTGCGTCAGCGTCGCCGTCCAGCCCGCGATCTGGTCGCGCACCAGGGCGAGACCGCCCGTAATCGGGCGTCCGTCGCAGGTCGTGATCGTGGCTGCGAAGGCAGGGGGCGGCGTCGCCGCCGGCGTGCGGGCCGGTGCGACCGTTTCGGTCTGCTCGAAGGTGCGAGCCGGGATCATCGATCCTCCGCTGCTCTGCGTGCTCCGCGGGAGAGCGTTCTCCCACCCGCACTCTATACAACTATCGGCGGCGTCTACGTGAACCGTGATTAACTCCTCGTTAAGGTGCTGTAAATAGGGAGGGAAGGCGGCCTCCCCCGGGGGTCTGCGCGCCCTCCAGCGAGGGATATCCCGGGAGTGCTTCGCGTTACGGCTGTCGCAACTTCCGATTCGGGCGCCGCCGGTGGGCGGTGGACCAGCGGCGGCGCCCGACACACCCCGCATGTGCCAGGGCCACCGCGGGTCCACCGCCCACCCGCATGCCGGCTACATCGCGAGCTGAAGCTGCCCCGCCGATGGCTGGAGGCGCGCCGGCGGCAGCATATTATGCTTCCGGCGCAGACCTTCGATGGTCCGATGCACATCCTGAGTGTAGGTACGTGGCGCGAACGGCCCTTGGTAGTATAGGGCATAACGCTCCGACAGGTGCGGGTACGCCTCCCGCAGGAACGGCATGAACCACTCCTTCGTGCCCGGCTTCAGGTACAGCACGTTGTCGTGGACGAACTGCGCCCCGTGCTCCCGCGCCGCGACCATCACCCGCTCCAGGTCCTGCGGGTCGTCCGTGATGCCCGGCAGCACCGGCGCTAGCAGCACGCCGCAGCGAATCCCCCGCTCCGAGAGCAGCCGCATCGCCTCCAGCCGCTTCGCCGGCTTCGCCGTGCCCGGCTCGATGCGCTTCCACACCTCCTCGTCGAGCGTCGAGATACTGAAGCAAACGGCCGTGTCCGCCTCGCGCGAGAGCGACTCCAGCACATCGGCGTCCCGCACTACCAGCGGCGACTTCGTCACGATGCTGACCGGGTTCGCGTAGTCTCGCATCACCTTCAGGATCCGGTGCGTCAGCGAGTACCTCAGCTCCGCCGCCTGGTACGGGTCGCACGCCGTGCCGATGGACACCAGCTCCCGCCTCCAGCTCGGCCGCGACAGGTCCTGCCGCAGCACGTCCGGCGCGTTCACCTTCACCACAACGCGCGTCTCGAAGTCGCGCCCGGCGTCGTAGCCCAGGTGCTGATGCGTGCCGCGCGCGAAGCAGTAGGTGCAGGCGTGCTGACAGCCGCGATACGGGTTCAGGGACCAGCGGAACGGCAGCATGCCGTTGCCCGGCAGGCGGTGCAGCGCGCTCTTGCACGCGATCTCTTCGAACATGATGTCAGGCATTTCCGACCTCCAGCACATCCGTTCTAGATGCGGGAGCCTGACTATACGACCAGAACATATGTTTGTCAAGGCCCGTCGGCACTAGCCCGGATTCGCCGCATCGCCTACGATCGCCCCGCACGCATATGTAAGGAGGCCGCGATGGACTTCGAGACGATCCAGTACGAGACCGGCGGCGGCGTCGCCCGCATCACCCTGAACCGGCCCGAGAAGCTGAACGCCCTCTCGTTCAAGCTCCAGAAGGAGTTGAACGCCGCCCTCTGGGAGGCCGACAACGACACCTCCGTCCATTGCATGATCCTCCGCGGCAACGGCCGCGCCTTCTCCGCCGGCTACGACCTGACGCCGCTCCAGTCGCCGCCGCCGAAGCGCGAGAAGGACGAGCAGTACACGACGGTCTACCGCGGCATGGCTTCGCTCGAAGACGACCTCTGGCAGCTCGAGCGCCAGCAGCGCGAGCGCATCGCGCTGTGGGATGTCCACAAGCCGGTCATCGCGCAGGTGCACGGCTACTGCCTGGCGGGCGGCACCGACCTCGCGCTGCTCTGCGACATCGTTATCGCCGCCGACGACGCCGTGTTCGGTTTCCCGCCCGTCCGCGCGATGGGCTCGCCCGTCGGCCACATGTGGACGTATCTCGTCGGGCCGCAGTGGGCCAAGTACTTCCTGCTGACCGGCGACAGCGTCAGCGGCGCGCAGGCGGCGGAGATCGGCCTCGTCTTCAAGTCGGTGCCGCCCGACGCGCTGGAGTCGGAGGTCGAGGCGCTGGCCGCGAAGATGGCGAAGATCGAGGTCGAGCTGCTGGCGCCCAACAAGCGCATCGTCAACATCGCGCTCGAGATGATGGGCGCGCGCACGGTGCAGCGCATGGCCGCCGAGATGGATGCGCGCGCCCACCAGGCGCCGGCGGTGCGCGAGTTCGGCCGCCGCGCCATGACCGAGGGGCTGAAGGCGGCGCTGGAGTGGCGCGACAGCAAGTTCGGCGACGGCCGCGCCGCCGACGACTACCAGCGCCGCCGCGCCGAGCAGGAGGCCCGCCTCCGCCACGAGGAGTAGCGGCGGCGCTTCCGCCGCCACGCAGAGGGGCGGCCGCGTGACGCGGCCGCCCTGTAGCTCTCTCTCCGAACCGCCGCTACGCCGCGGCTGCCGCAACTTCCGGCGCGCCGCGGTCGATCCACACGGACGCCGTCAGCACCAGCAGCAGCGCCGTCATCACGCTCGCCGAGCCGACGCAGTACACGCAGATCGCGTGCAGCACCCGCAGCTCCACGTACGTCAGGTACATCGAGAACGCGAACGACGCCAGCGCGACACCCCACGCCGCGAGCAGCGCCGTCGGGTCGCGCCGCAGCCACGCCGCCGCGATCAGCACGAACAGCGCCACGTACGCGCCCGCGCCCAGCAGCGCCACGGGCAGCCCCGCCAGCTCGGCGTACTTGCTGCTGTTCACCAGCTCGCAGTCGCCGATGCTGCTGCAGGCGATCGGCTGGTCGGCGTAGTGCACGACGGTCAGGTAGCCGGCGATGCCGCACCCGACCACCGCCAGCAGCGCGGCCAGCGGCAGCAGCAGCCGCGCGCGCGCACTCACTTCGGCGCCTGCAGCGCCGCGTCGATCGCGGAACGGAACGTGGCGTACGGCTGCACGCCGGCGATCTTCTGGCTGCCGACGAAGAACGTCGGCGTCGAGCTGATGCCCGCTTTGTGCGCCGCGTCAGCTTCCGCCTGGATCGCCGCCAGGTGCGTGTTGGCGCTCAGCGTCGTCTCGAACGCCGGCACGTCGAGCCCGACCTGCTTCGCGATGGTGACCAGCTTGTCGTAGCTGAAGCCGCCCTGGTTCTCGCCGTTCTGCGCGTTGAACAGCGCGTCGTGGTACTCCCAGAACTTGCCCTGGTCGCGCGCCGCGTCGGCGGCCTGCGCCGCGTCGAACGACTCCTGCCCCAGGAACGGGTACATGCGGAACTCCAGCTTCACCTTCCCGGTGTCGATGTAGTCCTTCTGGATCTGCGCCAGCACCGTCGTCTCCGCGCGCTTGCAGACGGGGCACTGGAAGTCGGCGTATTCGATGAGGGTGACGGGGGCGTTCTCGTCGCCCAGCACGCGCCCGTCTGTGTTGGCGACGCGCTCCGGGACGGCCTGCGTCGTGCCGGTGCTCGCGGCCTGCAGCGCGATGACGATGATGACGGCTGCCAGCGCCGACGCCGCCACGATGGCGATGGCGAGCGGCGAGAATCGCCGGGGACTGGGCGGCGCGGGCTTGGCCGCGCGGCGTGATGTACGGGTAGTCGAAGACACGATCGTCCTCCTTGCATAGCAACTCTGTCGCCGTCCGGCGCAGGGCGCGCCGGACGCTCGCGCGGGCGGACAGATGTCCGCTCGCGCCTAGGCGGCAGCGATGCTTGCGGGTGGACGTTCCAGCGCGTGCGGGGGCGATTCGTGAAGCGAGGCGGGGGCCGGCGGCGCGACCAGCACGAGCTGGCCGAAGACGGGGGCCGGCGGCGCGTCGAAGTGGGGCAGGCCGCCGACCGGCGGCGGGATCATCGGCTGCTCGGCGCAGCCCGGGCCGCCGCCCTGGCAGCGCGCCGCCAGCGGCAGGTCGCCCCTGGTCGGGTCGGGCGGCTGGATGCGGCCCACCACGAGCAGGTTCAGCAGCAGCGCGCCCAACAGCGTCGCCGTGACGACGCCGCGGTGCCGCAAGCACAGCCGTACGATGTGCGAACCCATCACTATCAGTATCGCAGCCTCCGGACGCGATATTGCGGGCCATATGTCACGATCTCGTTGCCCGTTGGATAGGGGGACGGGACCCGGAACTTGGGGGCTGGGACTGGGAATGCGGGGCTGGAAACTGGGGGGTTGGGGTACCTCTAATTTCGTTATGTCGTGCAATTCGAATCTGGCGGTGTACCTGTTTTGTAATTTCGTCCTTTCCGGTGGGGGCCCGGAACCTGGAGCCGGGGGCTGGAAGCCGGAGACGCGGGAGTTCGAGCGGGGCATCGCAGCAACCTCCGATTCCGCAGCGGCATCGACCGCGTGCGCTACGAACATATGCCGGCGCGCGGTGCGCGGCCAAGTCCGTCGGATCACGTCGCCACCGGCCCGGTCCGGGATAGACTGCATCGCTCGGAGGCGAACACCCGTGCCTGACACCACATCCATCACCTACCACCTGGCGCCGGCGGACTGGTACGGCGCCGGCGACCCGACGGCGCCGTACGTGCCCGAGGCGTTCGCCGCGGACGGCTTCATCCACTGCACCGACGGCCGCGAGAACGTCGTCGCGACGGCGAACCGCCACTGCCGCGCGGACCCGCGCCCGTACCTGCTGCTCCGCATCGATACGCG
>Ga0315281_10012168_pt1 | contig 11741 bp, 9 predicted proteins | sample YL17G07_0_MG_FD_204540 | JGI IMG/M metagenome (GOLD analysis project Ga0315281, IMG submission 204540) | Sediment microbial communities from Yellowstone Lake, YNP, Wyoming, USA - YL17G07_0 | ecosystem: Environmental > Aquatic > Freshwater > Lake > Sediment | place: USA: Wyoming | collected... | reverse complement strand
CTCCTCCACCTGCTGCCGCAGCGCCGGCGCCATCCGCTGCAAAATCGCCGCGCGCTCCCCCGGCGCTCCCGTCAGCACCGCATTCAAATGCCGCAGCGCGCAATCCGCGAAATTGTGATTGGCCGTTGTCGGCCGCAGCAAATACGAATAAAGCTGCGTCGCGTGCCGAATTCCCGCCACCGGCCCCGCCAGCAACTCCGTCAGCTTCGCGTCGTGCACCACCTTCGCGCGCTTCCCGTCCGCCAGCACCGCCCGCAGCGCCGCCAGCGCCTCTCCTTTTTCATCCACCCACGCCGCGCGCCCTTCTCCTTCGCCGCGCGAAACTTCCACCGACGCGATCCCCGTCCCGAATCCCTCCGCCTCCCGCCCTTCGCTTTCCAGGTTCAGCCACACCGCCAGCGCCGCGCTCTTCGGCAATTTCTCCAGCCACGCGCGGAATTCCGCCGCCGTCGCCAGTTGCGCGTAATCCGTCTTCTCCGCCGCCGCTCCTTCCACCACCGGCGCCGCCGCATCCGCCCCCAGCTCCTTCAGCAGCGACGTAAATCCCAGCTCGCGATACAGCGCCGCCAGCGCCGCCACATCCGGCGTCCGGCTCTCCAGTAAATGCAAATCCAGCTCCAGCGGCACGTCCAGCGCAATCGTCGCCAGTTGCTTCGAGAGCATCACCTGCGCGCGCTGCTCCTGCAGCGCCTTGCGGTACGTCTTATGCGTCACCTCATCCGCATGATCCAGCGCGTTTTCCACCGTGCCGTATTTGCGGATCAATTCCACCGCGCCCTTTTCGCCAATCCCCTTGGCCCCCGGAATGTTGTCAATCGTGTCGCCCATCAAGGCCATCACGTCCACCACCTGCCCCGGCGGCACTCCCAGAATCTCTTCCACCTTGGCTTCATCCACCAGCGTGTCGCCCTTCGCTCCTCCCGAACCCGTGCGCAGCGTGCGCACGCCATTCCCCACCAGCTGCATCATGTCCTTGTCGTTGCTGACCAGCACCACCTCCAGCCCCTTCTTCGCCGCCTGCTGCGCCAGCGCGCCCAGCACGTCGTCCGCCTCGTACCCGCTCATCTCCAGCACCGGCAGCCGCATGGCCTCGCACAGCCGCCGCACAAACGGAATCTGCACCGCCAGATCGTCCGGCATCGGCGGCCGCTGCGCCTTGTACTGCTCGAACAATTTGTCGCGGAACGTCGGCCCCTTGGTGTCGAACACCACGCCGCAATAGTCCGGCTGATACTCCTTCAAAATTCTGCGCACGATATTTCCGAACAGGTAGGGAACCTTGGTGGGCACTCCGTCGCGCGTCCGCAGACGGTCCATCGGCACATAAAACGCCCGGTAGATATGCGCCATCGCATCCACCAGGAACAGCTTCTTCTTTCCCGCAGCGCTCATGCGCGCGAGTATAGCAAACCGCGGAGCCTCCGGCCCCGCCGCTGGCTCTCTTAACGGGCCGCCTCGTTCGCACACTGTGAATCTATTTTAAAGGTGTCATCCTGAGGCCCCGATGTTTTTTATCGGGACCGAAGGATCTCAACTGTCAGTCTCTGCAACACGTGCAACCAGAACTCTCGCCCTTCGCCTGTACCTCACGCTCACACAATCCCCAGCGGCTTCCCCACTTCCTCCATCACTTCCGCCGCCCGCAGCAACTGCTCCCTCTTGTGCGCCGCGCTCACAATCGCCCGCAGCCGCGCCTTGCCCTCCGCCACCGTCGGAAAACCCACCGCCGGCGCGAACACTCCGGCCTCGAACAATTTTTTCGAAAACTCGAACGCCTTCGCCGCGTCCCCCACGTGAATCGGAATAATCGGCGTCTCGCTCGCCTGAAACTGAAACCCGCGCCGCTTCAATTCCCGCTTGAAAAATTTCGTGTTGGCCCACAGCTTCTTCACCAGCTTCTCCCCCTCCGGCGAATCCAGCAGCGTGAACGCCGCCTGGCACGCCCCCACGGTGGCCGGCGGATGCGAAGTCGAAAACAGAAACGGCCGCGCCCGCAAATACAGAAAATCAATCAGGTCCCGCGAACCGCACACGTACCCGCCCATCGCCCCAATCGCCTTGCTCAGCGTCCCCACCTGAATATGCACACGCCCGTGGCACCCGAAGTGATCCACGCTCCCGCGCCCGCCGCGCCCCAGCACCCCCGAAGCATGCGCGTCGTCCACCATCATGATGCAGTTGTATTTCTCCGCCAGGTCGCACAGCTTCCCCAGCGGCGCGATGTCTCCGTCCATCGAAAACACACCGTCGGTGATGATCAGCTTGTGCCCCGCCCAGTTGGCCGTCTCCTGCAAAATCCGCTCGCAGTCCTTCACGTCCTTGTGCTTAAAAACCTTGATCGTCGCTTTCGAAAGCCGCGCCCCGTCAATGATCGACGCGTGATTCAGCTCATCCGAAATAATCAAGTCCTCCTTGCCCAGCACCGCCGCAACCGTTCCCGCGTTGGCCGTGAACCCGGACTGAAACACCACGCACGCTTCCACGTTCTTGAAGCGCGCGATCTGCTCCTCCAAATCCATGTGCAGCTTCATCGTCCCGGCAATCGTGCGCACCGCTCCCGCTCCCGCCCCGTACTTGCGCACCGCCTCGATCGCCGCCTTGCGCAGCGCCTTGTGCGTCGTCAGCCCCAAATAATTGTTCGACGCCAGATTGATGATCTCCCGCCCGTCGAACGTGCACACCGCCTTCTGCTCCCCCTCCAGCACGCGCAACTTCGGCGCCACTCCCTTCGCCCGCAACTCCGCCAGCTGTTCCGAAATGTACCCCAGCGGATTCCCCTTCATCGTCTCTTCTCCCATAACCCTGCCTGCCTTCCCTATTTCCGTGCCGCTATTTTATGTGAATAGTCCTGCCGCACGTTTTTTATGAGTTGTCACGCCGCAATTTCTTGTGCGCTATCATGCCGCAATTTCTTGTGCGCTATCATGCCGCCAATTTTTGTGAGCTGTCATGCTGAGCGCAGCGAAGCATCTCAACTTCCAATAAACCCCGGCGAAAAACGGAAAACCCGCCCCTTACGCCTGCATCCCATTCGGATACAAAAGAATCTTCCCCGCATGCCCCCCCGACAACTTCGCAAACGCCCCCTCAAACTCGCTCAACTCCACCCGCTCCCCGAATAGCGGCTCCAAATTCACCCGCCCGGCCTTCAGCAGCGCCGTCATCTGCACCCACGTCTCGTACATCCTCCGCCCGTAAATCCCCTGCACCGTCGCTCCCTTGAAAATCACGTCCTTCACCAGATCCAGCGCCACCGCCTCCGTCGGTATCCCCAGCAGCGACGCCCTGCCCCCCGCCCGCAGCGCCGCGAACCCCTGATGTATCGCCGTCACGTTCCCGGACATCTCCAGCAGCGCATCCACTCCCGTTCCGCCCGTCTCCGCCAGAATCCGCGCCGCCGCATCTTCCTCCGCGGGATTCACCACCACGTCCGCGCCCATCTTCTTCGCCATCGCCCGCCGCTGCTCGTTCACTTCCGTGGCAAAGATCACCGAACTCCCGCAGGTCCGCGCCACCGCAATGGCCATCAATCCAATCGGCCCGCATCCCGTCACCAGCACCGTCCGCCCCGCCACCGGCCCCGCCAGCACCGTATGCACCGCGTTTCCCAGCGGGTCCATGATCGCCGCGTAGTGCTCCGGAATCGCCGCATCCAGCTTCCAGATATTCGCCGCCGGAATCTTCACCAGCTCCGCGAACGCTCCGTCGCGGTCAATCCCCAAAATGTGCAGATTCTGGCAGACGTGCGCCTCGCCCAGCCGGCATTGGTGGCAGTGCCCGCAATTCACGTGCATCTCCGCGCTCACGAAATCGCCGGGCTTCACCGCCGCAACATCTTCGCCAACCCGCTCCACCACCCCGCAAAACTCATGCCCCAGCGTCACCGGCGGCTTGATCCGCCCCTGCGACCATTTGTCCCATCCATAGATGTGCAGGTCCGTCCCGCAAATCGAAGCCGCCCGCACCCGCACCAAAACGTCCGCCGGACCAATCTCCGGCGCCGCCGCGCTTTCGTAAGAAAGTCCGCGCCCGCTCGTCATCTTCCGCAATGCCTTCATCGTTGTGCCTGCCGCCATAGCTCGCCCATCTCCATCCGCCCGCAATAACGCGATGGTAACACACCCCTCCAACCGCCACCCAAGCCCGCGGGTCTCCCTCCTGTACCCGTACCTTTGATGCTTTCCTATTCGGGAGTCAAGCTGGCGACGAACTGTTCCAAATCAAGCGCTTCCACCCCACGGGCCACGGCCTTGGTGGACAGACTCGAACGGGACTTGGCGTGCACCAAGAGCAGGCGCTTCGCACGCTTTCCTAACGCGCGCTGTAAAGACAGAAGCGGACCGGCCATCGCGGGGCTGACCGTTTTTCCCGCTTTGCATTCGATGAGCCACAGTCCCGCATTCGCCCTCGGCAGCAGAAAATCCACCTCCAGGCCCTGCTGATCGCGAAAGTAGTAGAGTTCCTTCCGCGCGCCCCGGTTCGCCTGATTCTTGACGATTTCCGCCGCAACAAACCCTTCAAACAGCACTCCCTGGAATGGCGACCGCCGTAGCTCTTCCTCCGACGCTATTCCCAGCAGATGGCACGCCAATCCCGAATCGCTCCAGTAGACCTTCGGCGATTTGAGGATGCGCTTGCCGAAATTTTCGAAATACGGCGGGACAATCAGCACTTGCCCGGTCATTTCCAGAATGTGCAGCCACTCTCCTATCGTCGGCACGGAAACTCCCAGCGGCGCCGCCAGATCCGTCTTGTTGAGAATTTGCCCGTGCCGGCTGGCCACCAGCGCCAGAAACCGCCGGAACGTCACCAGATCCCGAATGTTCGTGATGGCCCGCACGTCCCGCTCCAGATAGGTTTGCAGGTAGGAAGCGAACCACAATCCCCGCGATTTCGGGCGCTCCAGCACCTCGGGAAATCCGCCGTGCAGTAAATTCACTTTCGGCGTTTCCTCCATGCTGAACGGCAGAAGCTGCAAAATGGCCGCCCGCCCGGCCATCGATTCGCTGATGCCCTGCATCAGCGGCGCTTCCTGCGACCCCGTAAAAAACCATTGCCCCATCCGCCGCGGCGCCGCATCCACCAGCGTGCGCACATAGTTCAGCAACTCGGGAGCATTCTGTATCTCATCGAATACCACCGGCGGCCGCAGTTCTTCCAGAAACGCGCGCGCGTCGCTGCGAATCCTTCCCCGGATGTCGGGGTCCTCCAGAAGCACGTACCGCGCCTTGGGGAACAGTTGCCGCAGCAGCGTCGTCTTTCCCGCCCGCCGCGGCCCCGTGACCACCACCGCCGGGAAATGCCGTGACGCCTCCCGAACAAGATTTCCCAACTTTCGAGCGATATACCGCATATGATAATTCTAAACTTACACCTTATATCAGTCAATCTCAAAAAAAGAGAAAGGCCCGCAAAAAACAAGGATAGGGAAGCGGAAAGAAACGTACGAGAAATCCATCCCCCAAAAACGCGCCCCGCGCCAGGATCGGATTCCCTTTAAAAGCACAGAAATATGCTTGCAATTATGTCATTGCATGGCATAATTACAATGTTATGATTCCGCGCCACCTCCAAGCCTTCCTTGCCGGCCTCCTTACTCGCTTTCCGGCCGTGGGCCTTCTCGGTCCCCGTCAGGTCGGCAAGACCACTCTGGCCCTGTCGCTGGCCTCGGATCGGAAAGCGCAATCCATCTACCTCGATTTAGAGCTGCCTTCGGATCGGGCGAAACTTTCCGATCCCGAACTCTATCTGGCGCAGCATGAAGATCGCCTCGTCATTTTGGATGAGATCCACCGTCTGCCCGGAATTTTCAAGACGCTTCGCAGCCTGATTGACAGCAGACGCCGCAAAGGAAACCGTTGCGGGCAGTTTCTGCTCCTCGGTTCCGCCTCCATCGATCTTCTTCAGCAGTCCGCGGAAACCCTGGCTGGACGCATCGTCTATCAGGAGCTCCGGCCGTTCTCCAAAACCGAAGTCGCGAGCCTCGGCCCAGGGAGCGGTGACCAGCTTTGGGTGCGGGGCGGCTTTCCGGATAGTTTCCTCGCAGCCAGCGATAGCGCAAGTTTCGAGTGGCGAAACGCTTTCATCCAAACCTACCTGGAGAGGGACGTGCCCGCTCTCGGCCCCAGAATTCCCGCGGAGACTCTCCGCCGCTATTGGCAAATGCTGGCCCATAGTCAGGGCCAAATGCTGAACGCCGCACAACTGGCCGGCGCCCTCGGCGTCAGCGGTCACACGGTAGCCCGTTACCTCGACGTCATGGTGGACCTTCTGCTGGTCCGCCGCTTGCCGCCCTGGTCCGCAAACGCCAAGAAGCGCCTCGTGCGAACGCCGAAAGTTTACGTCCGCGACAGCGGCCTGGTTCATGCCTTGCTCGGCATCCGCGATCACGAAGAACTTCTCGGGCATCCCGTCGCCGGCGCGAGTTGGGAGGGGATGATCATCGAGAATGTGCTGGCTGCGCTGCCGGCCAGCGCCCGGACATTTTTCTACCGGACCTCCGCGGGTGCCGAAATCGATCTGGTCATTGAATTCGGCGCAAAGAACCGCTGGGCGATTGAAGTGAAACGATCCATAGGAAACCCCGCTCCCAGCAAAGGGTTTCACATCGGCTGTGAGGACATCCAGGCAACGCGGCAGATCGTTCTCTATCCCGGCACGGAACGATACAAGTTGGATGCCAAAACGGAAGTCATGTCCCTGGATGAATTGTTGCGTAAAGAATTACATCGGGTCGAGTAACCTCAACGGCGTTCATCGACTGCTTTTTCCCCCGCCCCTCGAAAAACTCGAACAGCGACGGTTTGAAAGAGGGAAATGACCTGGGAGTGCAATGCGCCACCCCAGCCTGCTTCAAACTCGACCTAAATTCCGAAGTAGCGCGCCTGGAGGCAAGCGCAAACCTTGCCCACGGTAGTGTTTGCACCAGTCACCAGTCACCTTTTACTTTCACTCTTACAACTTCGGATTTCGGGCTCAATGCACCGTCTCCGCCCCGCCATCCTGTTTCGGCCCCTGCTTGAAATCGATCCCCCAGAAATGCGGCGACGGCGTCAAAAACTCCACTCCCACCCGCTGCCCCTTCTCTCCCGCATCCCCCAAAAACACGATCCGGCATTCCAGCTCTTCCTGCGTCTCCGGATTCACCAGCACCAGCAGCCCTCCGTTCTCCACCCCGTGATTCAGGTACAGCAGGCCGCCGTGCGCGCTCACCATCACCGTCTCGCAGATTTCCCGAAACTTCCGCCCCTGCATGCCCGTCCCCAGCGCCTGCACCCGCACCCGGTGAAAAATCCGGCTGCTGCGCCGCGGATCGCTTGTGTATTCACGCCCCATAACTCCCCCATCTTCGGACGATCCCGGGAAACGGTCAATTCCCTCGTCCGCAACTGTTCTCCAATGTAAACATCCCCGCCGTCTTTTCGCTCTCTCCTGTTGCTCCAAACTCCGGAATCATACTATTCTGTACACGGCAGGGGAATGTTTCCTTTGCCGCGCTTCTTGTCCCGGAGGCGGCTTTGTTTTTGGTTTTGAAACTCATCTGAAATCAACGCTTTCCGCGGGGGAACATGAATCTGGCCGAGTACATCCTTGCCCATCGTGATCAGCACCTGAACGAACTTTGCGAATTTCTGCGCATCCCCAGCATCAGCGCCAAGACCGAGCACAAGCCCGATATCCAACGCGCCGCTCAATGGGTCGCTTCCCATCTCCGCTCCGCCGGATTCCAGACCGTGGAAATCGTTCCCACCGCTCTTCATCCTCTCGTCTACGCCGAATCTCTCCAGGCGCCCGGCAAGCCCACCATCCTCTTCTATGGCCATTACGACGTGCAGCCCGCCGAGCCTCTCGATCTCTGGACCTCTCCCGCTTTCGAACCCACCGTCCGCGATGGCCGCCTCTTCGGCCGCGGCACCGCCGACGACAAGGGCCAGGTGCATATCCACCTCAAAGCCCTCGAATCCCTCTTCAAGATCCACGGCAAACTTCCCATCAACGTCAAAGTGCTCATCGAAGGCGAAGAGGAAGTCGGCAGCGTCAGCCTCTGGGAGTACGTCCAGAAGAACAAAGCACGCCTCCAGGCCGACGCCCTCGTCGTCTCGGACACTTCCATGCTCGCTCCCGGCGCCCCTTCCATCACCTACGGCCTGCGCGGCTTGAATTACTACCAGATTGAACTCACTGGCCCCGAACGCGACCTCCATTCCGGCGTCTACGGCGGCGCCGTTCCCAATCCCATCACCATCCTCTGCGAACTCTTCGCCAAGCTTCACGACAAGGATTTTCGCGTCGCCATCCCCGGCTTCTATAAGGACGTCGCCAAGCTCTCCAAGGCCGAGCGCAAATCCCTCAATGCCCTCCCCTGGAAGGAAAGGGACTTTCGCAAGGCCGTCGGCGCTCCCGCCTATTGCGGCGAAAAGGGCTTCTCCATCGTCGAACGTCTCTGGGCCCGCCCCACTCTCGAACTCAACGGCATCTGGGGCGGCTACCAGGGCGAAGGCGCGAAGACCGTCATCGCCTCCAAGGCCTTTGCCAAGTTCTCCACGCGCCTTGTCCCCAATCAGAATCCCGATAAAATCGCCCGCCTGGTCGAAAAGCACATTCGAAAACTGCTCCCCAAGTCCGTGAAAATGAAATTCGAAACCCTCAGCACCGGAAAACCATGGGTGGCCCCTTTCCACGCCCCTATTTTCCAGGTCGCCCAGGCCGCTCTCCAGAAGGGCTTCGGCAAAAAAGCCGTTTTCATCCGCGAAGGCGGCTCCATCCCCTTCGTCACCCAGATGCATGACACCTTCAAAGTCCCCTGTGTCCTCATCGGCTTCGGTCTCCCCGATGAAAACGCCCACGCCCCCGACGAGCACATCGCCCTGGACAACTATTTCAACGGCATCCGCGCCATCGCCCATTTCTACGAGGATCTCGCTTCCCTCTAACGCCTTTCGAAACCTCCTTCCTCCTTTCGAAACAGGGCGCCCCCCGGCGCCCCGTTTTCCATTTCCGCCCGGAAATTCCTCCCCGTTCCCGGCCCTTCCGGAAACCCCTGTTTTTCTTGGGATTTTTGCTGTTTTTTCTTGCGTTCTGCGAATCCCTTGGCTATAGTGCCTTTCGGTGCGCGTTTTACCCTGTATCTATCGGGGAAATCGCGCGGCCTGGCCCGATTCGTTCGGGCACAGAAGAAAGTCAAATACGAGGAGACTAGATGGCAGCCAAGCCAATGAGCAAAAGCAAGATCGTGGCGACCTTAGCTGAAAAGTGCGGCACGCCGAAAAAGGCCGTGGTCACGTTTTTTGAAGAACTCTTCAAACTGGCCGTGAAAGAATGCAAGGGCAGCGCGGGAAAGTTCGTGGTTCCCAACATTGGCCGCGCTGTGAAGGCGCACCGCAAGGCGCGCATGGGCCGCAACCCGGCAACGGGCGAAGCCATCAAGATCAAGGCCAAGACCGTGGTGCGTTTGCGCGCGGCCAAGGCTTTCAAGGACGCCATTCTCGGATAATTATTTTCCGGGAAGGTCCTGACTCCGCCGGGCCGCTGCGCGGTTGGTTTGCGCCGTGAAGCCGGGCGGGTGTCGAAGCTATATTTGAAAAAACATTCTCCGCGGAATTGGCTTCGTTCAATTCCGCGGAGTTTTTTTGTTTACAGTGTTCTGACGAAGCGCACCACGTCCAGGATTTCTTTTTCGCTCAGGACGTCCTTGAAGGGTGGCATCTGGTCGTCGCCGTTTTCAATCCAGGACTTCAGCGTTTTGTCCGTGACTTTGTTTTCGTTCACGCTGAATTTTCCACGCTGGTTCAATCCTTTCAATCCAGGGCCGATTTTGCGGACGTCGTTGTCGGCGTTGTGGCAGATGGCGCATTTTTTTCCGAACAGGGCTTTCCCGCGCTCCACGGCTTCCGGGTCCGCCGCGGCGGCTTTTTTGGCTTTCGGTTTCTTTTCCGTGGCCTGCGCCAGCGCCACTCCCGCCATGGCCAGCGTTGCGATTCCCAACCAGCAGATCAAACGCTTCACAAGAACCTCCCTGGACTTCGCTTTCATTTCCGACGCCGCTTCATTTTCCCAGCTTTATCTCCCTACTTCCAGCGGAAGAAAGCAACTCCCATGTGGTACAGGTTCTACCGCTGCAATACAGGACTTTCGTACTGTAGATAACTTCCTCCCCGCGTGCTATTCCTGGATGGTGATGAGCCAGGACACATTGACCAACGCATGGGACTTGCTGCAAGACGCCTACCAGGCCCAGATGGAAGGCGATTATGACAACGCCGTGGAACTCTACCGCGCGTCGCTGGAAGTGCATCCGACGGCGGAAGCGTACACGTTTCTCGGCTGGGCTTACCATTTTCAGGGCCGCCTCGAAGAGGCCATCGCGGAATGCAAGCGGGCCATCAAGATCGATCCCGAATACGGCAACCCGTACAACGACATCGGCGCCTACCTGATCGAACTGGGCCGGCCCGATGAGGCCATTCCGTGGCTGGACCTGGCGCTGGAAGCGAAGCGCTACGAGCCGCGCCATTTTCCCCACTACAACCTGGGCCGGGCGTATCTGGCCAAGGAACTTTACGTGCGCGCCAAGGCCAGTTTCCAGAAGGCCTTGACGATCGAACCGCGCTACCGACTGGCGCGCGAGGCGCTGGATCATTTGCGCCGCCGCGTGAACTGATTTTTTTCTTTTTTTCCTGGCGCCGCGCTAGGCGCTCGCGGCGGAAACGTCCTCCTGTCCCGGCTTGACGATGCGATCATAAGCAATGAGCAGCGCGGTGGTCAGCAGACCGATTCCGCAAATTACCCACCACATGCGTTCGGGCTGATGCACCACTTCGCCGTAGTGGTGCACGAGGCGTCCGCCGAGCCAGCCGCCAATCAAGGAACCGATGCCGATGGGCATGAAGGCGAAGCCCATGTAGGTGCCCTGCTGCCCGGCGGGAGCCAGCTTGGAAATATATTCGTAGTAGCGCGGCTGCTGAATGATTTCGCCCAGGGCCACGACGGCGATGGTCAACACGGCGGTGAAAACGGTGGGATGCGCGGCGAGGACGAGCCAGGCGAGGGAACTGACCAGAGTGCCGAGAATGACGGCGTGGAAGGCGCCCAGCTTGCGCAAGACGTGGTTGACGACGAGGGTCAGGCCGATGACCACGATCGCGTCGGTCATCAGGATTTTTTCGACATCGGCGGTGGAGCTGATGTGCGCGTGGATGTAGACCGGCAGCATGATGAACTCCTGCCAAAAGACGATCCAGTAGCCGGTGAAGATGAGCAGGAAGAGCATGAATTTGGGATTGCCGGCGACGGTGGCGAAGTTGCGCAGGGTCTGCTGGATGGACGGGGGAACTTCCGCGGCACGGCCGGGATCGCGGAAGAAGATCAGCACGGCGAAAAACATGGCGAAGACGCTGAGGGCGGAAACGCGGAAGACTTTCTCGATGCCGAGGTGGTGGTGCGCCCAGGAAGCGGCGAAGGGGCCGGCGGCGCCGCCGATATTGACCAGGGTGTAGTAGATGGAATAGCCCAGGGTGCGGACGTTTTCGCGGGAGCCGCGGGCGGTCATGCCCACGACGCAGGGTTTGACGAGAGAAACGCCCAGGGCGGGCAGGAGGAGCACGAAGGCGACCAGGCCGGTGAGCGGGACGGCGGAGCGGAGAGGGGCCATCCAGGAGGCGCCCAGCGAGCCGATGAGGAAATAGGCGACGCTGAGAATGAGGTAGGCGAGGGAGAGGGCGCGGCGAAAGCCCAGGCGGTCG
>Ga0315281_10012167_pt1 | contig 11741 bp, 17 predicted proteins | sample YL17G07_0_MG_FD_204540 | JGI IMG/M metagenome (GOLD analysis project Ga0315281, IMG submission 204540) | Sediment microbial communities from Yellowstone Lake, YNP, Wyoming, USA - YL17G07_0 | ecosystem: Environmental > Aquatic > Freshwater > Lake > Sediment | place: USA: Wyoming | collected... | reverse complement strand
GGAGCCGAAGACAGGGACCGTCTACCCTGCCCTGAAGAGCTTGGAGAAGCGCGGCCTCGTCTCGACGCATCAGAAGGACGGCGTCGACTTCTACCATGTCACACCTAAGGGGCGAAGCCTGCTCAGGGTAATAGGCTCCCACGAGGAGTACGCGATAAAGTTCAGCTCCCGCTTCCTTAAAGCCATGATAAAATGGATGTCCAAGGATCTGAAGAGAATCCTATTCAACTCGATAACCAACCTACCTCCAGTTGACATAGACCTCTACTCAAACACGCTCAGCCTTCTGGACGAGGATGTGGATAAGGCGACGAAGCTACAAGTTTTAAAGAGCATGAAGGCCATGCTCCTGAGCCGCTTGGATGCCATCGACAAACTGACCTCGAAGATAGGGGGTGACGATGCATGACTCCAGTCGTTGAGACTAGGGGACTAGTGAAGGAGTACCTCCAAGGTGGTAGGCCACTGAGGGTGCTGAATGATGTTGACCTCATCGTAGAGTCAGGTGAGTTCATGGCTATCATGGGTCCCTCTGGGAGTGGGAAGTCGACACTCCTCAACATGATAGGCGCCTTAGATCGCCCGAGCTCTGGGAAGGTCTTCATAAATGGTGTGGACCTCGCAGGGCTTGGTGACAACCAGCTGGCTGACCTCAGGAACAAAGAGATAGGCTTCATCTTCCAGCAGTTCAACCTCATCCAGCGCATGGACGCCCTCGGCAACGTCGAGCTGCCACTCGCCATAAGCGGCGTATCAGCCGGTAAGCGGAAGGAGCGGGCGAAGCAGCTCCTAGAGGCCGTTGGTCTAAGAGACAGACTCGACCACAAGCCAAACCAGCTCAGCGGGGGGGAGCAGCAGAGGGTCGCCATTGCCCGCGCCCTCGCAAACGATCCGCGCATCTTCCTCTGCGACGAGGTCACAGGTAACCTCGACTCGAAAACGGGGCAGGAGATAATTATGTTCCTCAGGAAGCTGAATCAGGAGCAGGGTAAGACCTTCGTCCTGATCACCCACGATCCAAACGTGGCCCAGTCCACCGACCGGCTGATCCAGCTGAGAGACGGGGCCATTGCAGGAGAGAAGAGATTAAGGTGAATCGAAATGGTTAAGAAGAAAACAGTTCTGATCCCGATACTTGTGGCCTGCATATTGGCGGGCCAACTAGGATTGGCTTTAGCCGACGACATCGTACCACACTTGGGTGTCTCGGTCTTCAGCGTGCCACTTTCGGCAGGGAAGCATGGCTACGTCTATTTCGATGTCTACAACAGTGGCACCTACGACGTACTCGAGGCCGAGGCGATACTCACGTCGACTACACCAGGGATCTCGGTCCTGAACGCCCAGTCGGTGTTTAACACCATCCACGACAAGCATCATGCTTACTATAACGCTACCCTGCTCGTCGACCAGAGCGTCGGCGTCGGTGCTTACACTCTAAGTTTCAGTCTCAGTTATATGCGCCTAGGCAAGGCAGTGATCGATGTTATCCCCGTAACCGTTCAGGTGACCCAGGCCTTCCAGCCCATGTTCAAGTTCGTGCTATCTCCTGATACGTCGAACCTCAAGGCCGGAACCACGAACGGCCTCAGCTTCTCGGCTGTGAACATCAGCAACGAGACCTTAAAGGATATACAGATTAGCCTGAGCTCATCATCATCGCTGCTTTCGATTGTAGGCGACACCAACTTCGATGAGGGCGCACTTAAGGCTGGGGCGGCAACGCTCTTCACAACGGCCATGGATGTGCTGGAGAGTGCCAACTCCGGCCCGTATAGCATGTCAGGCTTAGCCTACTACTCGGATGCCGAAGGGAATAGGTTCCACCAGTCCTTCATGCTTTCCTTCGATATCACGGCGGTCGAGCCGGCTAAGACGCCGACCCTGACCATAAGTAACACAAACCCATTCAGCTCCGTTAACCCTGGTCAGTCGTTTGACCTCGATCTGGAGATTGCCTGCAGCAGCGCTCAGGCCTTCAACGTGAGGACCTCCATCGCCCTTGACCAGAAGGGGATGTTGTCGCCACAGAGCCCGACGAGCCTCGCCCTAGGAGACATAAGGCCGATGGAGCGTGTACAACTGAAGTACAGTCTCATGGTGGACGGGGCCGCCGCTCCGGGCCAGGTACTAGTTGTCGTCACCCTAAGGTACTCCGACTCAAAGGGGATACAGGGGACCTCTACCGAGACGATGACTGTGATTGTGGACGAGATCGTGAATTTCAGCCTCTTGAATGATCTCGCTCTGACCGTCGAGCAGAACGCGACGAAGCAGTTCGAGGGCGATCTCCTCTTGGTCGGCACCAGCAGGGTGGATTTCGTTAAGGTCAGCGCAGTCGCCCAGGATCCCTTCATGCAGGTGACTGGTAGCAGCGAGTACCTCGGAGCGATAGACCCGGACAGCCCAGTCCCCTTCACCCTCAAGTTCGGAGTAAAACCAGGAACCGCACTAGGAGACCACACATTACCGATCAAGATCGAATACATGAACCACAGGAACCAGATCAAGGAGAGCATCATCAACGTGCCTGTCACGGTGGTTAAGGCCGAGCCGGTAACTCAGGTGCCATCTGGTGACATCGGGTTCTGGGGATGGCTGAGGCAGATACTCGGCTTGAAGCCTTAGAGGGAGCCAGTTGAACCCCGGGGATATCCTGAAGACGGCTTTCGACGGTGTAAAATCCCGAAAGTTCCGATTCGTCCTCAACCTCATAGGCATCCTGATAGGCTGCGCGGCCGTAACAGGCTTAGTCTCCATCACTCAAGGACTCAGTAACAACATCGGCGACCAGCTTCAGATACTCGGTCCTCAGACCATCATAGTCATCCCAGGTAGATTTCAGATGAGGGGTCAAATCACGACCACCCAGCTAACTTGGAAGGAGCTGAACAACGTCGAACAGGCCCAGCACGTCGCCATGGCTACGCCCATAATCGCGAGCAAGTCCGCTCAGTTCATGTTAAGAGGCGAGACATATTCGGTGGAGGTCTACGGCGTCACGGAGCAGTACGCCGAGATAAATAGGAGCAGCGAGCTGGCCGATGGAAGGTACTTCGTTAGAGCGGACGGAGGCGTTGCTATCATCGGCGCCAACATAGCCAAGCCGGACGACAAGGAGGAGCCGATACTCGGCATCGGTAGCAGGGTCACCCTCGAGGCGACCGTGAAGGGCGTCAAGAAGTCGATAACAGTCAGGGTGATCGGCGTGTTGAAGAAGACGGGCGGCAGCTTCGGGATGAACTTAGACAACGCTATTGCTATCCCACTAGGAGACGCCCAGCAATTCTACGAGGCTAGCTCCTACACATATATCATGGCGAGGGCTGACTCCTTGGACAACGTTGAATTAGCCTCACAGGGCATTAAAGACAAGCTAGGAAAGGCCGTCACTGTCTACTCCTATGAGTCGGCGAAGGCCCAGGTCAACCAGGTTCTTGGCACCGTGCAGGGAGTCCTGGGCGGGATAGCCGCGATCTCCCTCGTCGTCGCCGGAATAGGGATAATCAACACGATGACGATAAGCGTCATGGAACGGACAAGGGAGATCGGGATACTCAAGGCGCTGGGCGCCAAGAGCCGTGATGTGCTCTCCATGTTCCTCTCGGAGGCGATACTCACCGGAATTTTCGGCGGCATCCTCGGCGCAGCCTTGGGCATAGTCTTGAGTGAGATGATCGGCAGGATGATAAACATGTCCGCAGCCCCCTCCCTGACCCTCGGGATCGAGGTCGTGGGGTTCGCAGCCTTAACCTGTGTAGTATCTGGTATTTACCCTGCCTGGAGGGCTGCGAACCTCAACCCAGTCGAGGCGTTGAGATATGAGTAGTGAAAAGAGCTTTGCCCGGAAATTAGTGGGGGTCTTCACCCATCCACGATCCACTTTCGAGGCAATAACTGAAAAAGACCTGACGAGAGGCTTCGCCTTAGTCCTACTAGTGGCAATCATAGGGGCGTTGGCTAGCGCCCAGTATATCTCCAAGATGGATCTCTCCAGCCTCCCACGGATAAGTCTACTCCCAGGGGCAGACGCTTCCAGTCTCAGGGGTAGCCTCGGCATCGCAACCGGAGTGATAACTGGAATAAGGACGGTGACAGGCTGGCTCATCCCGGCACTTATTATCTATGTCATAGCCAAATTAAGTACGGGTGAGGGCGGCCTCAAGCGGCTCCTCGCCCAGACAGGTTTCGCCTCGACGCCCCTCCTGATACAGCACGTACTGAGGTTGATCGACGCCTACGCCATGCAGGGCAGCCTGAGGAACGATCTCTTCCAGACGGAGGTCCTCATCATGGGCTTGTCCCAGAGGATCATAAACCAGGCACTGAACTCGCTCAACCTGTTCAGCCTAGTCGCTATAAGCTTGACGATAGTTGCAGCCTCTGTCACATTCAGATCGTCGAAGAAAAAGATGGCCATGATAACAGTTGTCTCATACGTCATCTTCATAACACTGAGGTCGTTGATATTCATCTAATTTCCATTACGAGAATGGTGCGGCCGCCGGGAATTGAACCCGGGTTACCAGCTTGGGGGGCTGGTGTCTTACCAGGCTGGACCACGGCCGCCCTGCTACGAGATGCCTGAAGGGGTTAATTGCGGCGTTCTAATAAGCCTTGCCGACGATCGGCATGAGCCGCATCTCCTTTTTGGCGGCTTGGATTATCATGAATACGTATTTAAATAAAGTTCGTATCTAAAAATTAAAAAAAGTTAAATATACTGTTAAATTAATTGGCTAACGGCTCATCGCCGTGGGCCTGTAGCTCAGCAAGGTAGAGCGTCGGCCTTTTAAGACAAGGTCGAAGAGAGCCGTTGGCCAGGGGTTCGAATCCCCTCAGGCCCGCCTGCTCAAGGCTGAGATGGAGGGGGAATGGATGGCTGAGACGAGGGTTAGGGAACTTAAGTACCGGATGATGATCACTGACCTGCTGAAGGTCGCGAGCGAGAGCCACACATATCAGGAGCTCTCAGGCTTCCTTGGCCTGAGTCCGCCTATCCTTAGCCGCTACATGAGGGGCCATGTTCTACCGAGCTACGAGCGGGCCCAAGGCCTCTACGAGAAGTTGATGGAGATCACCGACATCAAGGCGGAGCTGAAGAAGAGGATCAACTTCGACGAGGAGGGCTACTTCGACAACACGCCCCTCGTCGCCGAGATCACCTGGCTCAAGATAATGGCCAACTACGCGATGGAGAAGTTCGCCGGACGCAGGGTTACTAAAGTACTTACAGCCGCGGTCGACGGCATCCCTTGTTCGACTCTCGTCGCCAACCTCCTCGACGTTGATCTCCTCATCGCCAAAGATACAAAGGAAGTAGGCATAAGCGAGTTCATAGAGGAGACCTACATACCCCATGGCTCAGCGATGAGGAAGAGTCTCTACATCCCTAAGGCTGCCCTGAAGAAGAAGGACAGCATCCTCATAATCGACGATGTCGTCAGGACAGGGGAGACGGTGAAGGCCCTCGTCGACCTCGTCAGGAACCAGAGGGCGGACATTGCAGGCATCTACATTCTGGTCACCGTCGGCGACGAGTGGAAGCGGTACCTCGGTGAGATCGTCAGCAAGGAGTCCTTTGAGGTGCTCATAGAGCTGTGAGCGCCTTCAACAACGTTTTTATCACCCCATCTGAGTCTAGTTGAGGCGGAACGATGTTCAACCTCATCACCCTCAAGGACACGATCAGGATTGGCCCTGCCAACTTCGGGAAACCGCTGAAGGCGGCAGCGTATGAGGCCCTCAAGAGTAAATATGAGGGGCTGGTGGACGAGGAGTTCGGCTACGTCATCAGCGTCATCGACATCGACGTCAACCCATTCGGGAGGATAATTGCAGGAGACGGTGGTACCCACCATCCCGTAACCTTCAGCATACTGACATTCTTCCCTGGGCTCCAGGAGATCGTGGAGGGCGAGGTGGTCGAGGTCGCCGACTTCGGCACGTTCCTCAGGATAGGGCCTGTTGACGCGCTACTGCATGTCTCCCAGCTCATGGATGACTTTATCTCTTTCGACGAGAGGCAGGGCATCCTCCTCGGTAAGGAGACGGGTCGGACCATACAGAGGAATGACGTGTTCCGAGTCCGCATAGTCGCGGTGAGCTTCCCGAAGGGCAGGAGCTCCGGTAAGATAGGCGTCACGGCACGGCAGTCGATGCTCGGCAAGCTCGAATGGATCAATGAAGAGGTGAAGGAGATGGAGGCCCCACCGGAGGCGAAGAAGTAGTGCCGAAGAAGGCCTGTAGAAGCTGTAAGGTCATAACCGAGGATAATGTCTGCCCCGTCTGTAAGAGCTCCGAGCTGAGCGAGGATTTCCTCGGCTTTGTAATCATCCTCGATCCTGTCCAGTCTCAGATAGCGGCGAAGATGGCGATTAAAGAGGCGGGGCAGTACGCCCTCAAGATCAGGTAGAAAGGCGGAGCGCCTAATACCGGGGGACGCCACTAGGACCCTCATACTCCCCGAGACGATGAGAACTGAGCTAAAGACGCCGCTTGGGCTTCTATTGAAGGGTGAGCCCGCCGAGACGGTCAGGGAGCTGACGAAATTGTTGTCTAAGTGTAGACCTCCTCTATTCGCCTCCGTGGGGGACTACGTCTCGGGCAATGTGTTGGCCGCGGGTCTAGAGCCGGATCTCTTGGTCGTGGATCATAGGATCATGAGGGTGAACGTGGACCCCGTAGTCCACGGCTTGAGTCAGGTGACGGTCGTCAACCCCGCGGGAACCATCCAGGAGGGGGCCTGGCGCGTCCTCGAAGAGGCGATAACGCTTAAAAGGAAGCTGGCGGTAGTCGTTGAAGGTGAAGAGGACCTCCTGGTCCTACCCCTGATGGTTTCCATGCCAACAGGGTCGGTGATAGTTTACGGTCAGCCCCTGGAAGGGCTGGTCGTCGTGACCGTCACAGAGGAGCGGCGTAGCTGGGCCAGAGGCTTCATGGACAGGATGCAGGAGAAGTCGTCATGAAACTCGAACTGACATCGACAAAGAACAACCCTATCATGGGTAGGAAGGAGCTTGCCTTCAAGGTAGAGGAGCCATCAACCCCCGGCAGGGCAGATGTAAGGAGAGAGATTGCCGTCGCGATGAGGACAGACGTCGACAAGGTCTACATTAGGAGGCTGACCCCAACATCAGGCACAAGGGTGACCACCGGCGTAGCCCACGTTTATAGCGACGCTGCAATGGCCCTCAAGGTAGAGCCGAAGTACATAGTCGCCAGGAACAATCCGACTGAGGAGGAGGAGAAGGCGGAGGAGACGCCGAAGCCCGAGGAGAAGTTGAAGGAAGCTGATGCTTAATGTCCGAGAAAAAGAAGGCCAAGCTCGCTGACTCCGTATCGAAGAAGTACGAAATTAAAGACGGGAAGTTGGAACGGAAGAGGCCATTTTGTAACAGGTGTGGTAGAGGCTATTTCATGGCGGATCACGGAAACAGGTTCACATGCGGAAACTGCGGCTTCACAATCTTCAAGTCGAAGACTGACGAGTAGCCACCGTTAGCCTTCATAGCTAAAACAGGCATATCCCTTAACAATACCTCGAAGGGATTAAATCCGATCTTCATGCATCTTGATCCGACTCAAGTTGTTCGAGATCGAGAAGATCGAGGTTGAGGGGAAAGCCTTCCACGCTTTAAAGTCTACTCTCCCAGACTTGCCTCCGCTGCTACTCATTAAGGGGGGCAAGGGCTTTGTTATGTGTGGGTACCTGAACATCGAAGCAGCCGAGAAGCTCGGCGCTGCGGCCGCAGTCGTCAGCGGCGTGAAGACATTCGATGATGTTCTAAACGCCCAGATCAAGGCGTCGACGACGAAGGCGAAGGCACTCGGCCTCGAGCCTGGCAGGGTTGTGAGAGAGGTTATAGCGAAGCTGGGTTAGGCGCACTCGGCAACTAGATCCTCTACCCTCTTTTTTGCGCCCCTCATCAGGCTCTTTCCGTGGCTTAGGAGGAGCTTGTTGAAGTCATAGTTCAGAAGCTTCTTTATCCCCTCCGCCGCCAACTCAACATCCTCACAGTACTTTTCAGGGGGCGCGTAGAGGTTCCTATGCCGGTCACCGAATATCGTATCTCCTGCAATGATGAGCCTGTGCCTCCTGAGGTAGAAGCAGAGGTTTCCTTTCGAGTGTCCCGGCACGTGGATCACTTCGATGCCGCCGCAAGCGTCGATGACATCGCCGTCCTCGAGTCCCATGTCCGCTTCGACGCCTGTCTGCTCCTTTAGGCTACCAATGTCTCCTTCGCCGAGCATCACCTCGGCGCCTGTCAGCTCCTTCACCTCCACGAGGTTGTCTATGTGGTCGCTATGAGCGTGTGTTATCAGGATGAGCTTAATGTCCTTCCAGCCCTTTCTCATGTTGTCGAGTTCAGCCTTGATGTTATCCTTACATGTCGGCGTGAACCCCACATCAATGAGGATGAGCCCACCCTCACACTCGAGGACGTAGACCTCGGTGTCGAGACTGTCGGCCTTAGCAACCTCGACGACTCTGACCCCTTTTAAGACCTCTACCATCTCGGCTCAAGTTACAAAAGCCCCGATCGACGCTTAATGCCTTTTTATCCTCCACATTACGGTTGAGGATTATTCCTCGACCTCGATGATTTTCGTCGTTGAGGTAAAGCCGCTGACTATGATGGCTGGTCTCCCGAAGTGTTTCCTCAGGAGCTTGAGGAGGGCGGCATTCGCCTTGCCTTTCTGCCTTGGGGCTGATACTTTAACGATGTAGTGTTTCTCGTCAACCTTGAGTACTTCATCGACCCTGGAGCTTGCCTTGACCTCTACCTCTATCCTCATCGAGCTCTCCATTTACTAGAGGGAGGGTACTAAACAAGCTTTGGACCGGATGGTTACGGATGAGGCCTAGGTAAAGGATTACTCGACTTATTTTTTCTCGGTGCTTTTATCGAGGGATTCCTTGAGGACCTCCATCGTCTGCTCCGGGAAGTCCTTCATGAGGCTCTCGAATACAACCTTGACTATATATTTCTTAAAGCCCTTCTCGTTGAGGTTGGGGTAATACTTCCGCCTCAGACCTCCCTTGCACATCTCCTCCTCGTAGTTGAGGACCTTGTCGTCGCACATCTCGTTGAGGAAATTTATTATCGAAGCCCTTGAGACAGTCTTGACGCCTTCCAACGACTCGTTCACAGCCTGGAAGACATCGCGTGAAGTTACGCCCTTACTCGGGTTGCCCCAGACAGAATTCAGAGCCTCTATCTGATAATCCATGAGTACCTTCTCAAAACCTTCCTTAGCAGGGTCGACTACCACCGGCAAACGCTTTCACCTTGAAACCTCCGTATTCAAAACATTAAAAAATAAAAGACTTTGGCCTCAATTAATATTGATAGTAAACCTTTCCAGCTCCCTATCAACGGACTAGGACATGCCTGTCGAGGATGTAGCAGTTCATTGCGCCCTTAAAAATTTGCTTGCCATCCACCTGCACCTCTACCGATACCTCCCTGTGTCTACCACCCCGCCTCTCGACCGTCGCCGTCGCTTTCATCGTCTCCCCAAGCCTTGCCGGCGCGGTGAACCTGACGTCCGCGCTGCCTATCACGACGTAGGGGTGGTTGACAGCCAGCATCGCCGTGTAGTCAGCGAGCCCAAAGGTGAAGCCTCCGTGCACTAAGCCCTCGTCGTCGACCACCATATCCTTAGTTGTTACGAGCTCGACCATAGCCCTTGAGTCGTCCTCGATAAGGACTGGCCTCCCAAGCAGGGCCGGGGAGGCCTTGAGGTGAGTTTTAGCTAAGAAGTCTTGTCCCATGACTCTCACCAATCACCTCGCACCTTATTCCTTTTATGAATAACGTTAAAAGCGGTTTCACGTCTCATGATAGAGAAAATATTATTAACCACGTATCCTATATTTAGCACATGGTTACACGCTCTGGTAAGGCTTACGAGATATGGTGGGCCGCGGTGGAGGCTCGGAAGAGCAGCCGCAGATACAGGATAGATATTGAGGACTTCCTGAACTGGATGGGCTGGGAGTACGAGGATCTATTCAACAATTACTTAGGGGCGAGGCGGAGCACGGACCCCCGCGACGTAGCCCAGATCACGGGAAAAATCGTTGCCTTCTATCGTAAGAAGCGCTCCGAAGGTTGGAGCCCTGGGTATGCTAAAAATGCTGTTAAGCCAATATCGAGTTTCTTCACGGAGAACGGCGTCACACTTGAGTTTAGTAAGTCTCAGAAAAAGGAGATGACGGGCCACACCATACATGAGAAGGATCTGTTTAGCAAGGACGAGCTTCGATCCCTCATAGCCGCGACCACGCACCCACGCAATAAGGCGATTGTTCACCTGCTAAAAGACAGTGGTATGCCGGTAAGCGACGCCGCTGATCTCAACGTAGGCGACGTTAAGCGAGCCCTCGATAATGGCGATCGATTCCTCCAGATCGAATACATCAGAAACAAGACCGGCGTAAACGGCACCCCATGCCTGGGCCCTGAGGCCCTTGGGAGCCTACGGGATTGGATGAGGTGGCGCGTCAACAAGGGGATAAGCTCAGCGACCAGCGATCCTCTATTCACGGAGATAAAGGGAGAGAAAACGGGGGGCCGCATGAATGGCGACCTAGTGGGCGACGTTGTCGGGTACATGGCTAAAAAAGCGGGGCTGAGTGATAAGAACCTGACAGCTCATGGGCTGCGCGTCTATCACGCCTCCCAGCTCGAATCCGCGGGAGTGAATCGCAACGTGATCTACCGCATGGAGGCGAGGCTAATCCCCGATAGTGGGCGCGTCTACTCGAAAGGAGACGTTCTCAGCTCATATATCAAGGCTTACGAGGCCCTAGCCGTCCAAGGCACCAAGGTAGTCGAGGTCCAGGATAGCCGAGTCGCCGAGATGGAGGCAAAGATGGAGAAGATGGAAAAAGCCCTCATGGAGATATACGAGAGGGAGAAGCCTACAAGTTAAAATATTTCTTCATGGCTTCGAGGCAACGGACCCGGCCCTCCTCCTCCACGATAAAGCGATTATAGAGTGTGCGATAATCCGGGTTCTTGAAAAGGTACTCAAAAACGGCGAAGGCTTTCGGCCTATTCGCTGGAGGCCAATTTACCCCCATCGCTACACCTAAACTATATTCAAAGAGGAGAGCCTTCTTAATGAACTCCCAATGAAGAAAATCAACAAACCCCGTGTCCTTGAGTATGTCAATTGACTTACCTAAACTCTCTAGTTTTGAGTCGAAGGCTAAGCGTTCACCGGTTAAGGGCTTATAACTTTTAATTTCATAAATAACCAATTCTCTCGTTAATTCGTCTCGTTTAATGTAGGACCATAATTTGAATACTGGGCTAAGATCGGTGTGCTTTTCCGCGATCTGATCATATCCCTCAGTAACCCAATTAAACGCCGTCGCCACCCCCAAGAAGGTTAAGCCCCACCAGTTTTGAGGAGCGCCAACCAGTTTATCGTCTCCTAAACCACGCCCCTCAAGTTTGACCAGCCCTGATTTTTGTAACTGTTTAAGGACGCGGATCACGGTCCGGTAAGGGACAACTTCAGCTAGAGTTTGTTGGCTCGTCAATCCATTTTTAGCGAGGTGAAGTAAAACCGCGCTCGCCGGGTGCCTATTTCTTTTCTGTGCCATATCTAGTCACTTTAATGACATACTCGTTGATATATAAGCCTATTCCCTTGTTATCACATGAGAAGCGAAAACCCGCAGGTTGGCGTGAGACTACCGCCAACCGACGACAAGAAAATCGAGG
>Ga0315281_10012166_pt1 | contig 11741 bp, 11 predicted proteins | sample YL17G07_0_MG_FD_204540 | JGI IMG/M metagenome (GOLD analysis project Ga0315281, IMG submission 204540) | Sediment microbial communities from Yellowstone Lake, YNP, Wyoming, USA - YL17G07_0 | ecosystem: Environmental > Aquatic > Freshwater > Lake > Sediment | place: USA: Wyoming | collected... | reverse complement strand
TAGTTATTCCCCTTTCGTTGTGCTGTATTGTATCATATCGATATGGCCTCTAATAGAATATTTTGGTCTTTCGTGCTAAATTGTTACCCCTCACCCAATTACGACACAGTCTCTTGACGGGGGAGGGGTGGGTGGGGGTGAAAGCAACTACTTTACACCTTCCCTTCGAAAAACTTTAATGGACTCCATCCTCCCATGAAAGAAGCCCTAAGACAGATATCCAACTTTGTTGAACGCTTCGAACGTAATATGACAATTGATAAAACGAACAAGCAAGTCCGGTGAATTTTACGGTTGCAGCAATTTTCCACAATGTCAATACAAAACAAAATTAGATTGGGAAGAGAATTAAATGACCTACCCTTATCGAAGTGCTTAGGAGGGACACTTCCAATATTTCACAAATTCTATAAGAAAAAGAGTTTTAGAAACTCGGCAGGGGATAGTATTTTTATCCCTCGATATTCTTTCAAAGGTAGAAGGTGCTTTCTGTCACCAGAAATGAGGTATTGGGCCTTTCCTTCAATGGTACATTCTAAAATTCGGTTATCATCATCATTTTCTTTAATAACAGAGACTTTGTTCTTCGGTTGGATCAGGATTGTCTTAGCTTTGATTTTTTCTATCGTGTGCTTAATTTGATCTCTGTCCCAACTGAAATCCTTTTTAAGAGTCTCTTCTAACTCTTTAAAAATAAAAGAGGAGATACAGGCTTCTATATCCCCTCTCCAAATCAAATCTAAAACCTCTCTGGGTTTACCTTTGAAAGTTAATCCAGAAACAAAAACATTGGTGTCTATGACCACCTTTGGTTTTGATTTACTTTCGGCGGGCATCGATAATATCTTCTATTTGATCTTCGGTGATTCCCTTTTCCCTGGCCTTCATCTCTCCATAACGGTAGATCTTTTTCCATTCCTGTTCCTCAGCATATCTCCGGAGGGCTTCTCTCAAGAGCTCGCTCCTTGTTCTACCTTCTTCTTTCATTAGCTCCTCAATTTTATCTACCATCTCGGGAGGTAAAGATAGGGTTATGGTTTTTGTGACCCTCGCCATAGCTAAACTCCTTTGTTGTTACTTAGTGTTACTGAATAAATTATAGCAAATATGAATTTGCTGTCAAGGGATTATTGGTTGATAAATTCAGGTTTTATATTAAACTGAAGGAAACGGAAAAGGAACTCAGAGTGTTTCAAAAGAATGATTTTATTCTTCTCTTGGTGATCTTCTCTGCGATGGGGGTTGGTATCGGACTTCCAGAATTTGGAGGGGTCTTTGCTCCCTATCCTCTCTACTTCATGATGTTTCTACTGTTTTTCAGTTTTTTAAAAATCAACTTTCTTCAAGCCTTTCAAGACGTGAGAAAAAAAGCTTTTATTCTCTCCATTTTATGCCTTTTTAAGTTATGCGTCATTCCCCTTGGCCTCTTCTTTCTTGCTCAAGCCATCTGGCCAGAATATGCTGTGCCTGTTTTACTTCTCTCCGGAATTTCTACAGGAGTGGTAGCACCATTTATTTCGGGCCTTTTAGAAGCTTCTACTTTGCTCGTGTTGATGATGGTAGTGGTTTCTTCTCTTTTGGCTCCCTTTTCCCTTCCAGCCCTGGTCTCCCTCTTAATCGGACAAACAATCGAAATCCCTTTTTTAATCATGGTAAAGATCTTAGCCATGGTCGTTTTTCTACCTGCTGGTGCGGCCATCCTGCTGCGCTATGTCTATCCTTCCTTTTTAGAAAAATTGGAGAGAGTTCAGTTCCCGGTCTCGTTATTGACCATTGCTTGTATCAACCTCGGTGTCTTTGCAAAATATTCGTCCTTTTTTATAGAAACGCCTGTGAAGGTGGCAGAGACCATTCTTGTGGTTTTCGTTTTATCGGCCATCTATCATCTGGTTGGTTTTTTAGCGACTTGGGGTATGAAAAGAGAAGATCGATTGGCTGGAGCTATCTCTTTTGCCTATATGAATAATGTATTGATTGTCGTTTTCTCATCGCAGTTTTTCGGTCCCCTTTCACCCGCCCTTGCAGCTTTGTATATGCTCCCCTTTTTCACCATGATTGTTCCGGCAAGGATCTTAGGGCACCTTATGAAATGAGACTCCTCGCTCGTCAAGATGGGAATGAATGGATTTACCAATGAGGATCAAACAGGACGGTCACAGGCACTCCAGGAACCCATCTCCTCTTCAGTGATTCCCAGAATGTAGAGGATATTCTTAAGGCGAGCCCGGCCCAGACTCATATTGGCCGCTCGCTCGAGTTTCTCCTTCGCATTATAAGCAATGGCCAGGCCAGCTTGGCCTAACATTAAAAGATCATTGGCCCCATCGCCAATGGCGACAGTCTGATCTAAAAGCACTCCCTCATCGCTGGAGACCATATTGACGATCTTTGCCTTGTAAGTATTATCCAAAATCTTTCCTAACACTTTACCGGTCAGGGCTCCGTTCTTGATCTCCAGTTGATTGGCAAAGGCAAAATCTAAACCCAATTTTTCCTTCAGAAAGTTAGCAAAGTAATCGAATCCTCCACTCACCAAACCGAGTTTATAGCCCAGTCGCTTGAGCGTCTCCACTAAATCTTCAGCTCCTTCGGAGAGCTTCATCTCATTGCGAATCTTCTCCAACTCTTCCACCTTCAATCCTTTGAGCAGAGCCACGCGCTGAACCAGAGCCTCTTCAAAATCGATATCCCCTCTCCTCGCCTTCTCCGTAATTCTTGATACCTCCTTGAAGACCCCAGCCCTCTGGGCCATCTCGTCTATGATTTCCATATCCACCAGGGTACTGTCCATGTCGAAAAAGACGAGGCGTTTGTTTTTCCGGTAGGCCTCCATCTTCTGGAGGGCGAGATCGATATTGAGCTCATGGCTTTTGGCCAGCACCCTTGCTTTCAACTGGCTGAGGTTCTTTACCCCATTCACATTGATGGTCAGCTCCACACAACTGGCACAGTGACGGGTCAGGTTGCTGATCATTTCAATATTGGCATTTTCCTCGGACAGGATATTTGAAATCTCCGCCAGTGCCCGGGTATCCCCAAAATAAGTCAGGATGAAAAGGTTCTTGCTGTTTCTGGCTTTCATCTCTCTTTCGGAGAAGAGCCGGAAATTGAGCGTCAGATGAAGTCGGCTGGCCTCGAAGAGAAGGTCTTTGAGAACGCCATCCTTCGATTGCTTCGCTCCGCTCATATCCAAGAGGAAAGAGAGGCCGAGAAAATCCTGGAGGGAAGCCTGTTCGATATCTACAATCTCCACCTGATTGTCCACGAGAATCTTGCTGAAAGAGGCGGTGATCCCCGGCTGGTCCGGGCCAGACACGGTCACCATCACAAAGTCTCTTTTCTCATCCATTGCCTCATCCTTCTGATAAGGGGTTGATTTTCATTTTATCTAGGAACCCAAACCCTGTCAATCCAAGGAGCGCCATGTACGCCAAGTACTTCTGATCAATAGATGTTCAGATAGAAAACGAAAGTCTTTTGTTCAAGGGTTATGGTAACGAGGCCAGTTTCGTCGATGGGTTATGTCTTTCGTCTTTGAATCCTACTTTACCCTTAGACCAAACGGGCCTCTTAACCCTTACCCAACACCAATTTTCGGCGTTTGCCGGTGACATAGTCCTCATGAAAAATTAGTCAAGAAACAACCTGCCTTTTAACTGAATTGGGTCGCCTTCTCATTGCCGATATCCAAATCGTTCTTCGAAGATGGGCGCAACCAAATTGTCCGCGGGCACATAATCATCGGTAAGGATCACAGAGTAACGCTCTTTTAAATATTCCTGCAATTGGTCTTGAGGCATGACATGGGCGGTCATCTCTCCTCCCTTCCCTTTCACTGTCCTGACGAAATCATCCATGTCTAACCTCTGAGGACTCGCCACCACCACGCAAGTGCTAATCCCGATTTTGTCATAATCTGAGATGAGAGTCATTAGGTGGACATTCCCTTTTCCAAATACCTCTTCTAACGTTCGAATATAGGAGGGCATGAAGGCTCCTTTTTTAAAACTATCGATCACATTGGCCATCAGCACCCCATCTGGCTTGAGAAGACTTTTTAGTTGCATGGCAAATTCTTTGGTGGTCAGGTGATAAGGAATCGAAAGATCATTGAAGGCATCCCCAAAAATGAAATCATAGGTCCCCTTCTCCTTACAATTCATCACAAACCAGCGGCCATCCTCATTGAAGGAGCGGATTTTAGTATTCTCTGAAACGCCGAGATATTTTCCCGCCACTCGAGTGATCTCCGGATCGATCTCCACCACATGGATTTCTGCCTTGGGATACTTTGCCTCGATAAAACGAGGGAAGGTGTATCCTCCTCCACCCAGAAAGAGGGTTTTAAAAGACTTCCGTTTCTTCGCCTGCCATCTCACCATCTCTTCATACATCCGGATATATTCATACTCGATATAGAGGGGATCCTTTAAATCTGTATAGGAGTGAACCAGATGATCGAGGACCAGAGACTCTAAAGGATTTCCATTATTTCCCTTGATGCTCTTCTTTAATTTAAGTGTATAGTAATCGCTCTCTTTAAAAAAATAGGTCTCTTCTTCTAAAGGAGGCTTGAAGGCATAGCTGTAAAATGTCTTAACGGATTCGATGGGAGAGATGGGAAAGGAAAATTCCTCTGGGTTGGTTATGGCATAGACGTGCAATCCCACGACGGGTAGGAGAATAGAAAGAAAGAGGAAGAGGAAAAAGAGGGCAAGGGCTTTTTTACTCCTGAAAAAACCACCAAAGATTAAAGCAGAAATGATAAGAATGATTCCCATCGTCAAAAGGATGGTACGGGTCCCCATCCAGGAGATGAAATAGAATCCCGTGGCGAATGTCCCGAGAATGGAGCCGAGGGTGGAGAAAGCATAGATCTTTCCAACGACATTACCTGTCTTATCAAGATTGTTGAGGGCCAATTTGACCACAACGGGCGAGATCATTCCGAGGAGACAGGAAGGGACAAAAAAGATGACGGTGGTGATCAGCAGGATCCGTGTCATCAGACTCGTGTGAAATTGGGCCCCACCAACCAAATTGGTCAGCGGTGAAATGGAAAATGCCCCTAAGCCTGAAAGAAAGAGGAGCCAGCCGAGTGTGGAGGAGCGAGGGTATCGGTCGGCAATCCGGCCTCCCAGATAGGCTCCAATGCTGATCCCCGCAAGGACCACTCCAATGATGCTCGTCCAGGTATAGAGGGAAACTCCGACATAGGGGGCCATGATTCTACCCGCTACCAGTTCGATGACCAGTGTGCAAAAACTGGCAATAAAGACGACAATATTTGCTTTGATCACTTCTTTTTGCATGAATCAACCTCTTTTCTGGAAGGTGAATGCTTTATAAAAGATACTAAAAAGAAGTTCAAGGGTATCTCAATGAAATCTCAATTTCCAAATTCCACATCCTAAATACCTGCCTACTGCAGGCAGGAATCCCCATCACCAATTCCAAATGATGGATCGCACGGAGCCTAGCGCAAAGTGCAGAGCGAAAAAAGGATTTAACGCTATGCCCTATGCGCTTAGCATTATGCTCCTTTATACTTCGGTGTACGCTTTTCGAGGAAAGCCGTGATCCCCTCACGAGCATCTGCGGTGCGCGCACTATTGGCAATCGCCTGGCTTTCATTCTCCATCTGCGTCTCCAATGTCTCAGTCCAGCCGCCATGTAACAATCGCTTTGATACCCCGTAGGCTTTCGTCGGACCAGACGCAAGCTGAACGGCAATGGCTCTCGCCTGCACAAGCAATTCATTGTCTGGCACGACGCGTGTGACGAGGCCCCATTGCAGTGCCTCCTGGGCGGAGAACATGCGATTGGTGAGCGTCAGCTCCAAAGCGCGCTTGAGGCCAACGATGCGGGGCAGAAAATAGGTTGCAGAGCCATCTGGCGTTAGCCCAGCTCGGGTATACGCCACCATGAACCGGGTTGTCTCGGCCGCTACAACAATATCACAGGCAATGGCAATGCTCATTCCAGCTCCTGCCACGGCCCCATGCACCGCTGCGACCACCGGCGCATCCATCCTTGTTAATCGTGACATGGCGGCGTGGAAGTAGGTGGTTACCTCCTTAACGTAATACGGTAACTGATTGCCCTTGGCAGAAAAGTCCCTTAAGTCTCCGCCACCGGAGAACATCTTCCCTGCCCCCGAGATCAATACAGCCCGAATCTCGGTATCTTCGTCACAGCGCAACACGGCGTGCATCAGGTCTTTGCCCATTTCCTCGTTGATTGAGTTGGCTTCATTTGGACGGTTGAGCGTGATGTGGGCAACGTTGTCTCGAATGTCAAACAGAAGGGTTTTGAATTCCATCTTCATGAATCCTCCTTGCCATTTCGGAACAGTTTAATGAGGTTGAATCAATGTGTCAATGTGAATTTTTATTCTTTCACCCTTCGGAGCTCCATCACTACGGGATTGAATGGATCGGGGCAGGCAATGGAGGTCTTGTCTCGATCCTCTTCCCAGGGATACTCTCCTCCATGCCGGAGCACCCGCCAGGAGGGAAAGACGGCATGGAATGCCGCCGGACAAAGGGCTCGAGGGTCCCCGGATAGTCCTAAGGAGAAATCCTTGCTTAGATCAAATTCCTGGCCCACAAAATGTCCTGCCGCACAGGTCCCTTTAACAGAAACAATTTTTAAGATTACCTTCTCTGGATTTGCCATGATGAGCCTCCTTCCAATCCGTTATTCTTTTCTGTTTCCAATGCATTATCAATAGAAATCAAGCCCCTGTCAACCCTTCGACTCACTCAGGGTTGACCCTGTACTTCGATAGACTCAGTGTCCTGAGCTTGCCGAAGGAAGCGGCACTATACAGACCGAACCAAGTGCCAAAATTCGTCCGAGCGGTTCGACTGAGCCCGTCGAGAGCCTCCGGGTCGAGCGATTCGCCGAACTCTAATCCCGAGGATTTAGTGCTGCCGAATGGGTTAATTCGAATTTGAACTCATTAGGGAGAAACTTCAAACCCCTTTACAAAAGGGAAAGGATAAAATTAAAATAGTCCCAGACGAGATATGGCGACCCAGAAAATTTTAACCCGTGATTTTATTCTCTGTTTCTTTGCCCAATTTGCCTTTTCCTCTGTCTTCTTCATCCTCATCCCTACCATTCCAATCTACCTTTCCAGATTGGGAACCACGGATGCAGGAATTGGCATTCTCGTTGGAGTGCTCAGCGTCTCCTCGTTGATCCTCAGGCCTCTTATTGGAAGAGCCCTTTTAAAAATCCCCGAGAAAAAATTTATGATTTGCGGTTCTCTCCTCTACACCTTGTCCTCCATCGCCTACCTCTTTGCAAAACCTTTCTGGCCTATTTTAATTGTCAGAGTCTTTCAGGGAATTGGATTGGCGGTCTTCCAAACCGCTTCTTTCACACTGATCACTCGGATCACTCCTGATGCCCATCGGGGACAGAGCCTCGGTTATTTTTACTTGGCCATCAATATCGCTTTCGCTCTTGCGCCTTCCATCGGGATGTACATCATGAACCTCTTCGACTTTACCGTTCTATTCCTGGTCTGCACCGGTTTCTCCTTATTCAGCCTATTCATTACCTTTAAACTGGGGAGGATTCAAGGGGTTCCATTGGAAAATGAATCCTTAACGGATCAACCTTTCATAACCCGTGAAGCCCTTCCACCCGCCATCATGGCCTTCATGGGGAGCATCATCTGGGGCGCTGTGACCGCTTTTTTCCCTCTTTTTGCTTTGAGTCACGGAATGTCAAATCCTGGATTCTTTTTTGCGGCGATGGCTCTCACCCTCATTTTGGGTCGTGCCTTCGGTGGAAGGATATTGGATCTCTATAGCAGAGAGAAGGTAATCCTCCCTTGCCTTATTGCTCAAATTATCGCAATGGGTCTTCTCACCTTCTCCACCACATTTCCGATGTTCATCCTTGTCGCAGTGATCTGGGGGATCGGAACTGCCTTTTTCTATCCCAACCTGGTGGCTTATACCATTGATCTTGCCAGTTCCTCTCGAGGCCTAGCCATAGGTACCTATCTGGCGCTTTCCGATTTTGGAGCTGGCATGGGGTCTGTGATTATGGGTATCATCCTTCAGTGGACCAATTATCCCATTATGTTCTTCTGCTTGGCTCTCACAGGCGTCATCAATCTTCTGTATTTCTATTTCTTAGTCAGAAAAAAAGGGGGAAATCAATATGCCAATCTATGAATATCGTTGCAATGATTGTGGGAAGATTTCCGAATTTCTTTTAATCAAAACCGATGAGACCTTTATCCCTCAATGCAAACGATGTAAAAGTAAAAAGATGTCCCGTGTCCTCTCGAGGGTAAGGGTGATCCACTCGGAAGAAAGCAGAATGGAAAGCTTGGCTGACCCATCGAAATGGGGCGACTTGGACGAGAAGGACCCTAAGAGCATGGCCAAATGGATGAAAAAGATGGGCAAGGAGATGGGAGAAGATATGGGTGAAGATGTAGACCAGATGGTGGATGAAGCGATGGAAGAAGAGAGGGCCTCCCCTTCGGAGAAGGAGTCCGAGGATTAAGGGAAATTCTAAATTCGAAGCACGAAATCCGAAACAAGCACGAATGTTCAAAATACAAATGACGCGACCTCTATAAATTGTCATTGCGAACGAAGTGAAGCAATCTCATGAGATTGCCACGTCCCTCCGCTCCCCGCAATGACCACGTTCGCTTCAATATTTTAATTTGTTTCGGATTTCGAATTTTTGGACAGCACAAATTAGAATTGCCGGGTTCCAATTATACAGAATCAGGTTTTAAGAATTCGAGGGCACTTGCGGCATAGATTTTTGCCGTGAGCTCAAGATCCTCAACAGAAACCCATTCGTCCTTTTGATGGGGAATGCTCCATTTCCCTGCTCCGATCGTTACGATGGGAATGCCTGCCCAGGCGGAAAGAAAAGTCCCATCTGTTGCGCCCGGAACACCCCCGTAAGTCGGTTCCTCTCCGGTGATGGATCCAATCGCTTTCGAAACAGCCCGGACAATCCTTTCCTCTTGAGAGGTCTTGGTCCAAGGCCGGTCTTCAAACACATTAAGTTTTGACTGAAACGATATTCCTTTGGCGAGACCCTTTTCAAGGGTCTCTCTTATCTCTTTTAAAGGACCGGAATCGAGACTGGCATTGACCGAACTTTCTTCCTCTTTCACAATGTCTTCTAACTGCCTCTTCAGGGCTTCATGGGACTGACCTGGAATGGTCCGGATGTCAAGTAATGCCCTGCACTGGTAAGGGATAACATTGAGCTGTGGCTCCCCTTTCAATGGTGCTTGAAGCACAGTGGGTGTGATGCTGGGGTATCCTAAAAAGGCATCCTTACCCAACCTTTCGATCTCTTCTTCTTCCAATTGTCTCATTTTTTCCAAGATCGATATCATCGGAGGGATGGGATTGAGGCCGGCTAAAGGCATGGCCCCATGGCTCATCTTTCCATTTGTGATCAATTCAGCCCGGAGGGCTCCTTTCTGTGTAATGCAGAGATGATTGTCCACGGGCTCACAGATGATCGCAGCATTGACGCCACTCGCCCATCCCTGACGAATGAAATGTTTTACTCCGCCCATCATCCCTTCCTCATCGACCAAGATGCCTAAAAGAATTCTCCCCTTGAAAGGGATGCCAGATTGACTGATCGCCTGGACGGCTTTTATGGCAGCGGCTAAATTTCCCTTCGTGTCACAGGCTCCTCTTCCGTAAATTCGATTCCCCACTAACCTTCCTTCATAGGGGCCATATTTCCATTCGGAGGCATCGCCTTCAGTGACCACATCGGTATGGCATTCAAACATCAGGCAGGGACCTTCACTTTCGCCCTGAAGTACGGCGATGACATTCGGGGAACCAGGCTCCACTTCCTCTACGATCACATCGAGTCCCATCTCCTCCAGAAGATGGGAGAGGAAATGGGCTACCTTCTCCTCATTGCCCCCTCCCTTTGGGCTTCTGACACTTGGAATTCGAATCAAATCCTGTGTGAGTTTGATCAATTCCTCTTTCTTAATCTCTCTCAATAATCGTTCGATCTTCAAAGCTCTTGCTCCCCCCAAATGTCTTTGTGTCATGGTGTCATTGGGTCGTTGCGTCTTGACTCAAAGACTCAACGACTCGAAGACGCAAAGACTTTTGGGGCTCAATGACCGTTTTTGAGAGACTATCTAAATCATGAAGCGTTGTCAAACTGCGTGAGAGGCCTGAATTTTTTCAAAGGCTCGATCAATAATTTGAATGGCCTGATCAATGTCTCCCTTCTCAATGGTTAACGGAGGGGTGATCCGAATGACATTTCCATAGAGACCGCCTTTGCCAATGAGGAGCCCCTCTTCTTTTGTACTTTCGAAGATTTCAGCGACGAAATGCGGGGCAGGTTCTTTCTTCGACTTCACAATCTCCATGCCTTGGATCAAACCCAACCCACGAACTTCTCCGATGATTCGATATTTTTCCTTCAACCCATTTAATCGGTCTCTTAAATAGATCCCCATCTTCTCGGCGTTCTGGACAAGTTTCCTTTTCTCAATGACATCGATTGTCGTCAGGATAGCTGTAGCCGTGACCGGATTTCCACCAAAGGTGGAAATGTGTGATCCTTTGAGGGAATCCCCTACCTCAGGGGTGGCAATTGTGAGACCGACAGGAGCGCCATTGGCCGCTCCTTTGGCCATCACCATAATGTCAGGCTCAACTTCCCAGTGTTCGATCCCGAACATCTTGCCACCCGTCCTTCCCCAACCTGTCTGAACCTCATCACAGATGAAGAGCCCTCCGTATTTTCTTACGATGGAGACGACTTCTTTAAAATATTCCTTGGGCGGGGTGATAAATCCTCCTACGCCCTGAATGGGTTCAGCAATAAAGGCAGCGGGATGCCCGGAAGTGGTAGTCTCTATCAATTCTTTCACATCCTTCGCGCAATCGAGATCGCAGTGTGGATACTCCTTTCCGAAGGCGCATCGAAAGCAGTAGGCGTTGTGAGCGTGCTTAATACCAGGGACGAGGCTTTCAACAAGACGGTAATTACCATGAGCCGTGATATTCATTGCCAGAAGGGTTGCTCCACTGTAACAATGACGAAGAGCGATGATCTCATGGCTTTTCGTATAAAGCTGTGCCAAGAGAATCGCTGTCTCGACGGCCTCTGATCCGCTATTGGTAAAGAAAGATTTTTGTAACTTGCCAGGAGTGATCTGGGCCAACTTTTCAGCAAGGGAAATGATAGGAACATTGGGATAGAGGGTGGAAGTATGCTGCAGCCTTTTCATCTGCTCACAGGTCTTGGTGGTAATCTCATCATCACAATGACCCACACTGATGGTGACAATGCCTCCAAAAAAATCGAGATATTCCTTCCCATCAATATCATAGACAAATTTTCCCTTTCCCCGATCCAGGATAAGGGGCTCTTTATAATAAGTGGCCGCACAGGGCACTAAATATTTTTTATGTTTCTCATAAATTTCCTTCTTTTCCATGGAAATTACCTCCGATAATAATTGTAGCGCCCTCATTTATTGGGGGCGATATAAAGATCGTCGGCAATAAATGCCGACGCTACTGGTGTGGAAATTATAGCCGATAATTCTTGTTTAATAAAGGAAGACCTTTCCCCCAAATCCCGATATAGAAAGAATAGACATAACTAACCATGAGGATTTAGAGAGATTTTTTTAAAGTAAGAATTCCTGATTCTTCAAATTGTCTCTTTATCCCGTATCATTAAAGAACGCCCCA
>Ga0315281_10012164_pt1 | contig 11742 bp, 10 predicted proteins | sample YL17G07_0_MG_FD_204540 | JGI IMG/M metagenome (GOLD analysis project Ga0315281, IMG submission 204540) | Sediment microbial communities from Yellowstone Lake, YNP, Wyoming, USA - YL17G07_0 | ecosystem: Environmental > Aquatic > Freshwater > Lake > Sediment | place: USA: Wyoming | collected... | reverse complement strand
CATCTCACGCGCAGAGTACCCGGTTAGTGTCGCGGCTTCATGGAGGTGGCCTGCATTCTCAGTGCACAGCGGCGCGCGTGTCGCGCGCTCCGACTCGCGCATCCACCGGTGTCCGCGAAAGCTCCAAGGCCCACCAACAATCCACATCACCTCCATCCATGCGCGACAGTCCTTCGGTACCCTTCTCTTCGACGTTGCAGGACGGGCACGCCGGTGCCCGCCCCAAGTGGAAGGTACAGGTGATGAGAGGCAGGTATCGGACGGTCTCACTCGCGCTGGCGTGCACGCGGCCGCTCGTGCGGTGGTGAAGGGCTACTCGGATGGCAGCTACCGGCCCAGCCTCCGGTTGGACCGCGGCCAGATGGCCGTATACGTAGCGCGTGCCTTCGGTCTCCACCGCTGAGCGCGGGAGGGCGGCCACGCGGCTTGACCGCGCCAGGGAGACGGCGTATCGTGGGCGGACGGCGGACGGACAGCGACATGTCCAAACAGCCTCACATCCTCATCGTAGACGATGACCCTGAGCTGACCGAGGCCGTCAGTTGGTATCTCGAGGCCGACGGCCTGCGCGCGACTCGGGTGGCGAACGGAGCCGAGGCGCTGGAGGTGTTCCGTTCCGAACGGCCCGATGCCGTGATCATTGACATCATGATGCCGGGGATGAACGGATTCGACCTCTGCCGCGCCATTCGCGCCACCTCGAAGGTGCCGATCATGATGCTCTCGGCGCGGGAGGGCGAGGCGGACAAGGTTCGCGCGCTCAACCTGGGGGCCGACGACTACGTGACCAAGCCCTTCGGGGCGATGGAGCTGGTGGCGCGTGTGAAGGCGCTGCTGCGCCGCGCCCGCGAGGCCGATGGCGAGACGATCAGCTTCCCCGGCATCGAGGTCCTGCTGGCGCAGCGCAGAGTGCTCGTGCACGGTGAGCCCGTACAGCTCTCGGCGCTCGAATTCGATCTCCTCGCCACCCTTGCCCGCCGGCCCGACATCGTGTTCTCTCGCGAGCAGCTCGCGGACTTGGTTTGGGACGACGATTTCTCAGGGGATCTCCGATTGGTGGACTCCCACATCTACCGACTGCGCGAGAAACTGACCGCAGCAGGTCTGACGCCGTGCCCGATCTCCACGGTGAGAGGGATAGGCTATGCCTTCCGCCCGCGGGCTTAGCGTCGCAGCCCGGCTGACGCTCACCATGATCCTGGTGGTGGCGTTGAGCTGGCTGCTGGGCGGCGCGCTTGTCTTCCAGCTCATCAGGTTGGGCATCCTGCGGCGGCCTCCCCGGCCCGGACCGCCGCCGCCACCGGGGATCGCGGCCGAACCCGGCAGGCCGGGGGCCCGCACAGCGGAAGCGCCGCTACTTCCGCCGGCCGTAGGCGGGCGACCGCCGTTGCCTCGCGGTGACCGCATACCGCCTCCCCCTCCCGGGGAAGGCCGCTTCGGAGGCCCGCCCCCGGCCGGTCGAGAAGGAGGCGGGGGCCCGCCGCCACGGGGTGGGAGGTCCTTCTGGCGGAATCCCAGGCTCCTGATCAACCTTGGCGTCGGCATCCTGCTCTCGCTTGCGGCCGGCGTCTGGCTGAGCCGTCGCTTCACTCGTCCCCTGATCGTGCTGGCGGAGGGGGCCAGCGCGCTGCGCGCCGGTCACCTCGATCACCGGATCCCTGTGACGGGAGAGGACGAGTTTGGCCGCGTCGCCGTCAGTCTGAACCAGATGGCCCAGCGGATCGAGGAGCAGATCCGCCAGCTTGAGCAGGATGCCAAGCGCCGGCAGAACCTGCTGGCGGACGTCGCCCATGAGCTCCGCACGCCCATTGCCAGGCTCAAGACGATGGCAGAGGCGCTGCGTGATGGAGTCGCCAGTGGCACGGGACGAACTGAACGCGCCGCCCGCACCATCGCCGAAAGCGCCGCGCAGATGGAGCGGATGATCAGCGACCTGCTCGAGCTGGCGCGCCTCGACCTGGACGAGCTACCGCTGTATCCCCAGCCAGTTGATCTGCGCGCGGCCGCCGCCGATGCGCTGCGCCGACACGGCGAGGCCGCCGCGGCGGTCGGCATCGTCCTTCATCCGCCGGAGCGAGGCGAGTCGGTGATCGTCTCCGCCGACCCGCACCGGCTCGCCCAGATCCTGGACAACCTCCTGGACAACGCCGTCAGCCATGCCGGCTCGGGCGCCGAGGTTTCGGTGACTGTCCGGGCAGGCGATCCGGCCGTCGTGACCGTCGCGGACACCGGCCGCGGCATCTCTGCCGAGCAGATCCCGTATCTGTTCGACGCCTTCTATCGGGGAGACCCCGCCCGCACTCCGGGCGATCGTCACAGCGGCCTGGGCCTGCGCATCGCCCGCGGCCTCGCCCGCGCGCACGGGGGCGACCTCACGATCGAGAGCCACGAGGGGGAAGGGACGCGCGCTATCGTAACTCTGCCCGAGCACGAACGATCCCCAGATAGCAGCGGGGGCCGCGCCCGCCACGCTGGACCGCAGCCGGTGTGATGCGAGGGATTCGTACCTGCCCCCCGAAGGCCATTAGGCTGGAGGTGAAGCCATGGAACTGCGCGGCAAGCGGATCGCCATCCTCATCGCCACCGGCTACCACGAACACGAGCTGCTCTTCCCGTATTACCGGCTCAAAGAGGCTGGCGCAGAGGTGATCGTGGCCGGCCCGGAGGCCGGTGTCACGGTCTACGGAGAGGGGCGACACGGTACAGACGGTCTGCCCTTCACCACGGGGGCGGCGATCGGCGACCTCCAGGCCGATCAGCTCGACGCCCTCCATCTTCCAGGCGGCATCTACGGGCCGCTCGCCCTGAGGGACCGGGAGGACGTGTGCTCGCTCGTGCGGGCGATGGTCGAGCGCGGCAAGATCGTCGGCGCGATCTGCCATGGACCGTGGATCCTCGTCTCCGCCCAGGTGCTCCGGGGTCGCAAGGTTGCCTGTCCGAGAGACATGGCGGTTGACGTTGAGAACGCGGGCGCAACGTATGTGAAGGCCAGTGTGGTGCGCGATGGCCCCATTGTCACTGGCGTGTACTTCGGTTGCCTGCCTGAGTACATGCGCGAGTTCATGGCGGCGGTGGCCGGGACGCCGAAGAGCCAGTAGGGCAGGTTCCAAACCCGCCCCACCGCGCGGTGCCGGAAGGGATGGCTCGCGCCCTCCTTGAAGTGGCCCTGATCCTGCTGACGATGGAGGACTGTCTGTGCTGACAGAGCGTTACGGCGAGTCGCTCGGTCGTCTGCTCGTACCAGCCTCGCACTACCATCCTTGTCCCGCGGCCGCTCAACGCAAACCGTGGGAGGAGTTGCCCGCGCCACTGCGGGCGGCCGGCATCCGCCGGGGCAAGCAGTTGCTCGGCCACAGATGGCCGGAACTCCCCGCCGCTCTGTACCTCGACTTCGCGCGCACCGGGAACCGCCAACGCTACGAGGGCCCCTACTTCGGGCGACGCCATGCTCTCGGCAGCCTGGTGCTGGCCGAGTGCATGGAGGGGAAGAACCGCTTCCTCGACGATATCGCCAACGGCATCTGGGCGATCTGCGAGGAGTCGAGCTGGTGCATCCCCGCGCACAACAGCGGCGGCGCTCTGCCCGATGTGGCCCGCCCGGCCGTTGACCTGTTCGCGGCCGAGACCGGCGCCCTGCTTGCCCTGACCTGGTATCTGCTGCGGGATCGGCTGGAGGCGGTGGACCCGCGTCTGCCCGCTCGCATCCGGACCGAGGTGGAGGCCCGCATCCTCGACCCATTCCTGAGCCGGGACGACTTCTGGTGGATGGGGATGAGGGGCCGCGGGCGGCTCAACAACTGGTCCCCCTGGTGCACCTCCACCTGCCTGGCCGCCTTCACGCTAGTGGAGCCGGATGAGCGCCGCCGGCGGGAGGCGGTGGCGAAGTCCCTGGGGATCCTGGACCGTTTCCTGGCCGGCTATCACGCAGATGGTGGCTGCGACGAGGGACCGAGCTACTGGACCGTGGCCGGAGGCGCGCTCTTCGACTGCCTTGAGATCCTCCGCAGCGCCACGCGCGGCCGCATTGACGTGTACGACGAGCCGCTCGTCCAGGAGATCGGGCGCTACATCTACCGCGCCCATATCAGCGGCGACTACTACGTGGATTTCGCGGACTGCCCCGGCACGGTGCACGTGCCCGCCGGGCTCATCTACCGGTACGGGCGGCGTATCGGTGACGAGCGCCTGGCCTCCTTCGGCTCGTACTGGCATCGGAAAGCAGGGCGTTCTTCGCTGCTGGGAGGATCGCTGCTGCGAGTCCTGCCGAACCTGTTCGATACCGAAGGCATCGGCCGCAGCGGCCCTTCGGCGGGCTCAGGGTCGCCCCGCTCATCAGGCCAAGGGACACCCCGAGCGCAGTCGAGGGGCGGCCGGCCGCCGTTCGTGCGCGACGTCTGGCTTGACGGCACCCAGGTGATGGTGGCGCGAGAGCGGGAGGGGTCGGATCGGGGCTTGTACCTCGCGGCGAAGGGCGGCCACAATGCCGAAAGCCACAACCACAATGACGTGGGGCAGTTCATCGTCTACTCCGACGGGGAACCGGTGCTGGTGGACCCGGGTGTGGGCGTCTATACCAGGGAGACGTTCAGCCACCGCCGCTACGAAATCTGGACCATGCAGTCGGCCTATCACAACCTGCCCACAGTGAACGGGGTGCAGCAAGGCGTAGGCGAGCAGTATCGGGCGGCGCGCGTGCGGTATCGCCTGGACGACGCAGGGGCCGGCATCAGCCTCGATCTCACCCCCGCTTATCCGAAGGAGAGCGGCATCAGATCGTGGCGGCGCATCTGCCGGCTCGACCGTGGAGCGGCATGGGTCCAGATCACCGAGGAGTTCGCGCTGGCGCGGCCGAGCAAGGAAGTCGTGCTGTCTCTGATGACGCCCTGCCGGCCGCGGCCCATCGGCCCGGGCGGCTTCGCTCTGCGGACACTCAAGGGCACGGTCCTGCTGGTATTCGATGGGCACCTGAGGGCCGAGGTTGAGCCCATCCGACTGGACGATGCGAGGCTACGGGCCACCTGGGGCCCGCGTCTATACCGGGTATTGCTCCGGCCGCGTCGCGCGGTCGCGAAGGCCCTCTGGGGCATTAGGCTGAGGCGTCCGTAGTCTCGTAAGACCGGCGTCGGCGTGCCCGCCTTACACGGTTCTTCGGCCTCTCTTGGGATGGCCCACCGGGCGTGGTACAGCAGGTTCCAAACCTGCTCTACTCAAGCCTGCGCACTCAGCCCGAGTGCCTTTGTCACGTCCGCGTCTCTGAACCCCCCGACTGAGACCGATCCAAGCCCGAGCGCGACCGCTTGCAGATGGATGTTCTGCGCGACGTGGCCGGCCTCGATGGACACCCAGCGCTCGGAGCGCTCGCCCATCCTGGCGTTCGCCTTGGCAAAGTCGCCGACGATCACGAAGTCAAGCGGAGGCGGACTGTCGCATCAGCGCACCCGTTCCGCCTCCTCCAGCATGGCCAGGAAGTTGGTGGGCGGCACGTAGTTCGCGATGGTATTGCCTGAGCCGAGCGCCCATCCGCCTCCCGGCAGACACTCCTCGATGCAGCGTCGCGTGTAGGTCCGCACCTGCTCCTCGCTGCCCCTCGACAGCACATCCATGTCCACGCCACCCAGCAGCCCCAGGCGCGCCCCCCACCGGCGCTTCGCCTCCCACACAGGCATGATCACGTCCTCGAAGGAGTGCTTCGCGTCGACCCTCACGTCATCAATGAGCTCGTCCATGATCGCATCGAGCTTTCCGCAGGAGTGCAGGAACACCGGCTTGCCGTGCCGATGCGCGATCTCCGCAAGCTTCTTCTGAGTGGGCAGCACATACTTCCGCAGCACCTCCGGCGATACCAGGGTCCCGCCCTTGAATCCCATGTCGTCATTGATCCACTGCGCGCCCACGCATTCCAGGCTCGCGGTCACCTCGACGCACTGGCACAGCACTTCGTCCACCCGGTCTGCGATTGCCTGCACCAGGTCCGGCTGCTCGACCAGGGCGTAGCTGAAGGTCTCGAACCCCATCATGAAGGTGATGTTCTCCAGCGGTCCGCCCGGGATCGTCGCCACCAGCTTCATCCCCTCCGGCAGGTGTCGCGCCATCCGCTCGAACCCGGCGAAGACTTCGTCGGTGACCTTCGGCCAGGGGTATCGCTCGAACTCCTCCCAGCTTCCGATGGGCCCCTTCGCCTCCTCCACCCAGCCCCGCGTTCCGTGAGAGAGCTGCGCGGTGTCATCAGTGATGCGCGAGCCGTGAGGGAAGCTCACGTCCGCGCCCTGACTGAGATAGTCGAAGCCCATGTCCCGCCAGAACTTCACGGTCCAGGCCGCCCAGGCGTCGGGACCTTCGGCCCCGGGCGGGCCCTGGATCTCCTGCATCACCATGCCGTCTATCCCGAACTCGGACAGCGGCACCCTGCCTGCGGCAGGCTCTGCCTGCCGCAGGATCACCCTCACGAACTCATCGAAGTCGGGCTCACGGTTTGCCATGACCGCTCTTCACTCCCGGTTCTCCGTCCCGTAGGCCCCGCTCAATCCGCCGCGGAGAGCCTTACCATCTTGATCGCCAGATCGGCCCCGAGTCTCGCGATCTGGATCGGGAGCGATCCGTCCCGGCAGACTCCCTCTGTCGAGGCGCGCATTCCCTGGGGGGAATGCGCGGGTGTCGTCTCGGCGCCGGTCACGGTGTCGAAGAACGATACACGATAGCGCCCATCACGAAGCCCTGATGCGGTCAGTCGGACACCGGCCATCTGGACCGGAGGCTGTCCCAGATCCTGGGGTAGTCGTGCATAGGTCTGATTCTGTACGTAAAGGAACCCGTGTTCGCCATCGCTCAGGCCGCGCGCGGTCACGAGCCGGCCGGCATCCCTCTCCCGACTGGTGAAGTGATAGCGCCGGACGCGCACCCAATCCCCGCCCGGCTGCGCATTGTCCACCGACACCCGGTGGCTGCCCTTCGGCACCGAGACCCTGACCCATCGCTCATCATCTCTCAGTTCGCGTCGGCCGCCGGCCAGGCGGACCTGCGCGGCCGGGCGGCCGTCAACCGTAACCGCGAGCAGTTGGTCGCCCCCGCCGATCTCCTCCACCTCCATCACCAGTTCCCCGTCGCCCGGCATGTTGACGAGAAACGCGGGCGGACTCCGCCACTCCGCCCTGTGCCCGCCATCACCATAGAGCGTGGCGCCAAGGCCCTCGAGCGCGTGGCTGCCATCGCGGAGGTTGATCGTGAAGGTGCTCGCACTCGCCCTGGCGCCCCATTCCGGCACGTCTCCGGCGGGCCAGACGGTCAGCACTCGCATGAGATCGCCAGGGGTGCTCGCCGTCGCAGAGACTGCCTCCGCCTCGATCGGCGCCCAGCCCCGCTGATTGAAGCGAAGGCCCGAGAGGAACTTCAGCGGCGGCGAGAAGACCCCCCAGGCGTCCAGCCTGTCCACCATCGCGTGCGGCCAGACCATCACCGCCGCCATCCCCCGCGCCAGGCCGCTCCAGAGCGATTCGCGGAGCATCGGCACGAACCATTCCCGGCTGTCTGTGAACTCGCACTCCTGCACCACGTTCGGCTTACCGCGAACCAGCTCGCCGGCCCCGGCCTGCGCGCAATCCATCAGGTCATTGGCGCGAAAGTTGGACCCATAGACGATCGGCCGGTAGCCCCGGACTAGATCGTGCACGTAGTCGTGCATCCCCTTCAGCCAGCCGCGCACTTCCGGGCTCGCGTCCGATTCGTCGTTCCACGAGTTGATCGCCCAGAGCGAAGTGCTGTAACCCCACCGCGCGATGATGTAGCGCAACCGCATCCTGTACAGCCGACGTGCCTCCGCTGAGGAGAAGACCTCCGCCGGTTCCCGGCAGGGGCCGCCATTGACCGCATTGTAGGGGTTGCCGAACCATTCCTCGGCACCGCCGCTCTCGAATTGCTCGTTGTTGTCCTCGGTGACCAGCATCACCCGCAGCCCGTTCTCCTCGGCCAGGTCGAAGACGCGGTCGAACTCGGCTGCGATCATCTGGTTGTAGTACCCCACTCCGGCATACCCCATCCAGGTGGTGCCGGGCTCGACGACCTGCGGCGTCCACTCCAGCCACGCCCAGTGGCACATCCACACCCGGGTGGCGGACATCAGGCCCGTCGCCCGCCCGAAGTAGTATTCGTAGCTCGCCACCGGATCTCCCGGGTCGCCGGTTCGCGTCCACGCCACATTCGACCCGACCCCGAGGAACAGCGACCCGTTCGCGGTGTCCTCGAAATACCTCGGGCTGCTCTCGCTTACGCGCACGAACCCCGGCCTGCCTGACGGAGTGGCCGAGAACGAGTACGATCCGGTGCGGGAACTCCGCCCCGAGGCCTCCCGGGCCAGGATGCGGAAGTGGTAGTCCCCCGCGATCGGCGGCGCGAACCGCAGCTTCCAGCATGGCTCGCCGGCCGGCCCGAACGGAATGCCCCCTGGAGCTGCGTCACCCCTGAGGCCGGCCGGAAGGGCACGAAGTGGAACGCGGGTACAGAGACGGTCTTCCCGTCGGGCAGCGTGAACTCACCCACCACATCAACCTCGTCCGGATCGAACGGATTCGTGTAGGTCGCGTCGAGATGAAATGTCACCTCGAGCTTCCCGAACTGCGGCACTGGCTCGCGCGTGAACTCAACATCGCGGATGCGAAGCGCATCGGACGCCGCGCGGTAGCTGTCGCGCACGGTACGCATGGCTTCCAGCACACCCGGCAGCGCGGCTCCGCGACCTGCGAGACTGCCGCCTGCGGCCTCCACCGCCAGGATGAGCACGATTAGTACCACGACCGCCGCGTCCATCGCTCTACCGCGCATGGCCATTCCCGAGAAGCACGTGAGCTTCCCTGACCGGGTTCTTCCGGGAACGCGCAAGTCCTCTGTTGGCCCGAGGGCAGGAACAGTCAAGCCTGACCGAGAACCGGCCATGAGTGGGGGTGCCGTTGTTCGCATCGAGGAGAGTGGTGGAGATGGCCGACAACCTGACCAGCCAGATCAAGGCGGCCGCGCTGCGAGCCGGGGCCGACCTCGTCGGCATCGGCAGCATGGACCGCTTCGAGGGCGCGCCGAAGGAGTTCGATCCCCGCTACATATTCCCGGAGGCCAAGGCCATTATCGGCCTGGGGTTTCGCATCCATCGCGGCCTCTTCCGCGGCATCGAGGAGGGGACCTTCTTCGCCGCCTACCCGTCGCTGGGCTATGCCAACATCAACGACGTTCACGCTCCGCTCGTGCTCCGCGAGCTGGGCTCCTTCATCGAGGACCTCGGCTACGAGGCCATGCTCTACAGCAATACCAGCGTCCGGTTGGGCACGAATGCCGGCCGACCGGTGCGGGTGGACCTGCCGCGCCCTGATGTCTTCCTGCACTTCCGCATCTCGGCCTTCATCTGCGGGATGGGGGAGATCGGCTACAGCAAAGTGTTCCTGTCCCCTCGCTTCGGCCCTCGCCAGCGCCTCGCGTTCATCCTCACCGACGCGCCGCTGGAGCCCGATCCGCTCTACGCCGGCCCTGCGCTCTGCGACCGCTGTATGCTCTGCGCGAGGGACTGCCCCGTGGGCGCTATCTCACAGACCGAGACCGTCAAGGTCACGGTGGCGGGGCGCGAGCTCGAGTGGGGACGGTTGGCCACCCAGAAGTGCTGGGTAGGATGGCAGGCGGCGTCTCCGGAGTACAACCCGTTCCTCACGGATGAGCTCGTCAGGTACTTCAGAGAGATGACTGCTGAAGCCGCGTCCGAGGAGGAGAGGGACGCGGCCTGGGGCAGGCTGGGCGACCGGCTGCAGAAGGATCTGCGCTATATCAGGAATGCTATCGAGAGCTTCCACCATCCGGCCGCGATCTGCGGCGGCCGAGGCTGCATGCGAGCCTGCATGATCCACCTGGAGCAGAGCGGCCGGCTCGACAACAAGTTCAAGCAGCCCTTCCGCCGGCGGCCTCCCTGGGCGCTCGACATCGGTTGATCCCCCATGAAGCTGGCCGTTGGATATCCGCTGATCGAAGACTGCGATCAGCCCTTTGTCGAGGTAGTGCGCAAGTTTCGAGCGCACATTGCCGAGGTCTACTTCGCCTGGCCCGGCGACCCCTCCGGTCGCTCTGTTTTCGGTCGCGCGTGGGACAGGTTTGGGACCTGCTCTACTGGGGAGGGCGTGGACCTGGCCGCGCAGGAAAGGCTCGAGGCGGACCTGCGCTCCTTCCGGTCCCTGGGCCTCAAGCTCGACCTGCTGCTCAATGCCAACTGCTACGGCCCGCTGGCAGCATCGCCGGAGTTGCTCGGCCACGCGCTCTCGGTCGTCGGGCGCCTGGGCTCGGAGATGGGGCTCGACATCGTGACGACCACGTCGCCCTTCATCGCGGCCGCGCTCAAGCAGCGCTTCCCGGGCCTCTGCCTCAGGGCCTCCGTCAACATGCGCATTGGCAGCGCCCAGGGAATGAGCTATGTCGCCGACTGCTTCGACAGCTTCCACCTGCAACGGGACCACAACCGCGACCTCGCGCGGATCGGCGAGGTGAGCGACTGGTGCCGCCGCAATGGAAAGGAGCTGTGCCTGCTGGCCAACTCGGGTTGCCTCGCCTTCTGCTCCGGCCAGACCTTCCACGACAACCTGGTCGCGCACGAGCACGAACTCAGCGAGGTCGTACCGAGCGAGGCGCTGGTCTGCCGGCGCTACCTGAGAGACCGGGAGAACTGGGCGGCGCTCCTCCAGGCCACCTGGATCAGGCCTGAGGACCTGGGACACTACGGCGAGCACTTCGCGATCGCCAAGCTGGCCACCCGGATGCACAGCAACCCGGGCCGGGTGATCGGAGCTTACGTCTCCGGGCGGTTTGCCGGCAACCTGCTGGACCTGCTCGAGCCCGGCTACTCGGACCTACTCCAAGGCTGCGTACTGGACAACACGAAGTTCCCGCCGGATTGGCACGAGCGGGTCACCTCGTGCCAAAGAGAATGCGAGGGGTGCTCCTATTGCGGGGAGGTGCTTGAGGCCGTACTGATGAGAGTGTAGGCGGCACGTGGGGCAGGAACCCGCCTCTCGCCCCGCCGCGTCCCTCACGTCGCCATGAAGGACAGGTCCACCCCAAGCAGCATCGAGAGGCAGCGCCGCAGCATCGCCTCCCCGGCCCCGCCTGCCAGCAGGCCCAGGAAGAAGGGAAGGGCGCGGCGGTGAGCCCTGAGCCCACCGTAGCGCAGCAGCAGCGCTTTGCACAGCCAGGTGGCGAAGATCGCCAGCCTCAGCGCCTGGACAGTGGAGGCCAGCGCGATCGGGAATGCCACCGGATGCAGCGGCCACCACTGGAACTGAAGCTTCAGCCAGAGGAGCAGCAGTGTGGACACCAGGCCGAAGCCCATGGCGAGTGAGGACGAGGTGTCGGTCCCCGAGGGATAGCGAACGGCATCATCCAGGATCGCAATGCTGAGGCGAGGGACGTGGAGGTAGGGGTAGTAGCCGACCTGGCTGCTGGCCATCCCCACGTGGTAGCCCACGTGGATCGCGGCCCAGAAGTAGCAGAGAATGGCGAGCGGTGGAACCACGGCCAGCGCGAGCGCGATCCGCCGGCGCTCCATCCGGCCGCCCTCGGCCATCTTGAACGCCTCGAGTTGCAGGGGAGTCGGGTTGTTCCGCTGTTCCTGGAGGAACGGGCTCAGCGCCGCGAACATGCCCATCGTCCGCGGGCCCAGCGTGCGCGTGCCGGCCAGCGCGGGCAGGATCCAGCTTGGCATGGAGGCGCCGAGCTGATGGGTGG
>Ga0315281_10012163_pt1 | contig 11744 bp, 10 predicted proteins | sample YL17G07_0_MG_FD_204540 | JGI IMG/M metagenome (GOLD analysis project Ga0315281, IMG submission 204540) | Sediment microbial communities from Yellowstone Lake, YNP, Wyoming, USA - YL17G07_0 | ecosystem: Environmental > Aquatic > Freshwater > Lake > Sediment | place: USA: Wyoming | collected... | reverse complement strand
CTCGTTACTCCATTGATAAGATCACTTCAGAGGATTCTTGGATATCTCCCCATTCTTGTTTTTTTTGATAGTTTCAGGTATCCGTTAGCAGGTGAATTTTCAATGGACGTTGATCTTGCAAGGGTAAACAGAATTCCTGGTGACTGGGGTCTTGAAGTCGGTGTTCTTGCTGAGGTATACAGAAATACGTCTCCAAGAAGGGTGTGTCAGGTTGATATTGCAGAAAATTATGAACATAAACATCAGGAACTTTCTCCTGAGGATGCAACGAAGGGACTTTACAAGATGTGTGTTGATATATGCAAATCTATTTTCAGGACACTTGCATCAGAAGGAATAATATTTTCAGAAGGAATTTTTAAAACATTAGTAGCGACATATGTGAGAACAGCACAGGATATGCTCAAGAGATATCAGGATGATGCTGCAATAAACAGTCTTTATTTTGACAGGCATGAAGAAAGTCTCGCTGTAGAGACATTCACAAACGGAATAAGAAAGGCAGCAGAAGTAATAACAGAAGATCCTCTTGGAGTACCGTTGATCGCAAGCTGGGATAGGGTTACATCAGCAATTCCGGATATACTCAATATGATAAAAGAAGCAGTAGAAGAGGATAATAAGTAGACAAATGGAAGGAGGAAAGAAATGAAGACAACATTTATCATAATCCTTGCTATTGTAGCTATTGTGGGCATAGGGTATTTTGGTATTCCAATTCTCATAGAAAAACAGACCGCGGTGCTGAAGTCCGATATCCAGGATTTAAAGCAGAGACTGCAGAAAATAGAGGAAGAATCAAAAGCTGCACCATTAAAGCCTGACGCTGATATTCAGAAGGTCATCAAGACCGTAAATACCGTATATCATACGGTTACCTCCCTTGAGGCTTCTTTAAAGAAAGACTTCTCTGTAGCAAATGAGACAATACAAAAACAAGGGAAAGCAACCGAAGAAGCCCTAAAAAAACAGGCTGATGCGATTGATAAGATCAGTAAAGAGATAGAGGCAAAAATACAGAGAATCAAGTTCGATGCAGCTATGGCAAGTATCAGGGGGCATGTCCTTAAGGCTAAGTTGGATCTTGAGTCAAAAAATATTGGCACATCCAAAAATGAGCTTACCCTCATTGAAGAACAGTTCGAAAAAGTAAAGACTTCTGCTTCTGATGAAAATAAAAAAATTATCGGGGAGCTTCAATTAACCCTCAAAAAAGCAAAGGCAGATATAGACAACGATTTACCAGCAGCGATTAACAGAATTGAACTTCTATGGCATGAGTTAGATAAAATGCTCAGGAAGGTCTGATGGAAGTATCTTTTGTTTTTCTTTATTGAAGGAATAATATCGGGTTCTTCGGAAGCCTCTTTTTTGAAAGAACAAAGGAGGACACATGAAAAAAATTATTTTAATAGTATCTGCGGTATTCATTGTTTTTATTATTATCCGGAGCAATTTCAGCATTACGGAAAAGCAGCCTATCACCTCACAAGTACAAAAGAATTGCCGGGAAATCTGCGGAACCGTAGGGAAAGGAGAAACCCTCTTCGACATTTTCAAGAAATACAGGCTCGATATAGGAGAACTTTTGAAGATAAAAGAAGCATCAGCCGATATACACAGATTAAAAGAATTATATCCCGGAAGAACTTATAAAATCGTAATTGATGATAACAACAATGTGAATTCCTTTACTTACTGGATAGATGAAGACAATATATTAACGATCACTCGTACAGATTCAGGATTCTGTGCAGAAAAGGTATGTGTGGATTACGAAAAAAAGATTCAACATATAGGGGGTATTATAAGAGACAACCTTATTTCATCAATAGGTGATGGCAGAGAAAATCTGATGTTAGCACTTCAACTTTCTGACATACTTGCATGGGATATAGATTTCACAACAGACTTAAGGGATGGAGATGAATTTAAGATTGTTGTTGAAGGATATTCCCTGAATGGAGAATTTAAAAAATATGGAAACATACTTTCAGCAGAATTTATGAATAATGGTGAGACGTATCATGCCTACAGGTTCGAACAGAATGGGCAATACGACTACTATGATGATAAAGACAAATCACTGCGAAGGGCATTCCTTAAAGCACCTCTCAGTTTCAGACGTATCAGTTCCGGCTTTTCGAACAGACGTTTTCATCCAATTTTAAAAATATACAGGCCGCATCACGGGTTGGATTATGCCGCCCCTGCAGGGACCCCGGTTTCTGCTGTCGGTGACGGGACGGTTATCTTTTCCGGCTACAAGGGGCAATATGGCAACCTTGTAATAATCAGACACCCCAACACCTGGAAAACATATTATGGACATTTATCAAGAATTAGAAAGGATATTAAGGGAGGGAAGAAGATTCAACAGGGCCAGGTTATCGGATATGTTGGATCAACAGGGCTTGCGACAGGTGCCCATCTCCACTATCAATTGAATATTAATAATAAGCCTGTTAACCCGCTGAAGGTGAAAATCCCGCAAGGAAGATCTATAGCGAATACACTAATAGCAGAGTTCAGAAAATTTAAGAATCAAATGGACAATCAGCTTGCCACAATTACACCTCCATATTATGTTGAGGCATGGAAAAGCAAGGATAATAAAATATGAGGTACAGGAGATTTTAGAACAATTTCAGGAGGATAAATGATCATTCAAGCGGAAAAAATAATTATCCCGATATCTATTGCGCTGGTATCTGCTTTTATACTCTTGATAGTGAGGAGTATCGCTTTCAGGGTTATCAATAGATGGGCAGAGAGAACGGAAACAAAAGTTGACGACATAATTCTCAATTCTTTAAAGACGCCCTCTATTTACTGGTGCCTTGCAATCGGTCTTTATATAGGAGCTGAGGTATCAGAGCTTCCAAAAAGATATGTCTTCTACTTCAGCAAAGCCATCCATGTAGTTGTAATATTATCTATTACTCTTGCAATAGCAAACCTCGTCGGAAAGATATTCCGAAATTACATACAAAAATCAAACCTTCCGATACCAACAACAGGGCTTGCATACGGTATACTGAAAGGGACGATTATCGTTATTGGTTTTTTGATAATCCTGAGCGTTCTCGGAATTTCTATCACCCCCCTTCTTACCGCGCTTGGTGTTGGTGGCCTTGCAGTGGCCCTCGCACTTCAGGATACCCTTGCTAATCTGTTCGCAGGTATTCATATCCTCGTGGAGAGATCTATAAGGGTTGGTGACTTTATCAAACTTGAGACCGGGCAGGAAGGTTATGTGGAGGACATTACGTGGAGGACAACACGGGTGAGGATGTTGCCGAATAACATTGTAGTAATTCCAAACAGCAAGCTTTCACAGAGTGTTGTAACCAATTATTATCTGCCCGAAAAAAGGATGTCCCTGCTGATTCCCATAGGGGTAAGTTATTCTTCAGATCCGGAAAAAGTTGAAAAGATGCTTGTTGAAGAAGCCAAAAAGGCTGTCGGTGAAATCCCGGGCTTACTTGGAGACCCCGAGCCTTTTGTGCGTTTCATACCTGGCTTCGGTGATAGCTCCCTTGATTTTACTCTAATATGTCAGGTGCGGGAATTTGTTGATCAGTATCTTGCCCAACACGAATTGAGGAAAAAGATTTTTAAGAGGTTTAAGGAGGAGGGTATAGAAATACCATTTCCCCATCGGACAGTTTATCTACGAGAGGAGAAGGAATGGATGAAATAATGCCTTTTGAATTTAGACAATGCTTAAGCATTCTTAAATCCACAGGAAGAAAGGCTAAGAACCTACGCACGTTAAGGGATGAGATCGCTGTGGTGAGTGACGAGTGCATATTTCACCATACCTACCAGTATTTTTTAAAGGGACACATTCTTGAATACACCAATGACTTTGCCCAATGGGTAGGTGAAAGCCTTGAGGAAAGGGCACTGGCAGAATATCTTTCAAATATAGATCCATATGATTTTAAGGACATTCGTGATTTAAGAGATAAATTGTTGAATGTTATAGATGATTATCTTAAAACATTCCCTGAGCCGAGAGAGACAATCCCAGGTGATGAATTTTACTTCAACGAGACAGTAACACTCATATTTCCAGTGGGAACAAGAGCTAAAAACCTTGCAGAGTTTCTTACGGCCATAAGATATGTTGATGCAGGGTCTATATACTATCATTTCTACGAGGCAAGGATGCGTCTCGGTGGAGGAGTAGATGACTTTTCAAGATGGATTGAGGATGTCTTTGGAAAAAAAGAGCTGGCTAACAAGATAAGGAGTATTGACCCATTTATGCACAACATAGAAGAAATAAGAGGACATATAGTAGAGGCGGTTGAAGAAGAAGTGAGGAAAGATATGGAGGTTATAGATCGATGTTTAACAGCTATTTAGGCATATCGCCAAAAAGTGATTTGTTACTCCTGCAGATGCTCGGTGCAAAACTTTATAAAAGGTCTTTCCTTCATATCAATTCTACCCGTGCAGGTGGTGGGGTGGCTGAGATATTACAGAGGATGATGCCCATACTCACAGAATTCGGAATTGAGGCAAGATGGGAGGTTATAGAAGGAGATTCAAGATTCTTTGACATAACAAAAAAGATTCATAATGCCCTTCAGGGTAACCCGGAACAGATTACCAAAAGGATGTGGGAGCATCATTTTGAAATAAACAGAAGAAATGCTGAAAAACTCAACCTTGAGGCAGATGCAGTTTTAATACACGATCCACAACCAGCTCCCCTTGTTGAATTTAGAAAAAAAGGTTTATGGATATGGAGATGTCATATAGATGTTTCAAATCCTCAAAAAGAGGTCAGCGACTATCTCTGCAGGTACTGCGAGAAGTATGATGCTGCCATTTTCTCTGTAGCAAAATTTGCAAGGGCAATGGATATCGATGAATTCATCGTTTTACCATCAATAGACCCTGTCAGTGAAAAAAACAGGGAGTTAACAGATGAAGAGATAACTGAAACGCTGAATAAATTCCAGATACCGACAGATAGACCGATAATACTTCAGGTTTCAAGGTTTGACAGATTTAAAGATCCTATTGGTGTGATAAAAGCTTATAAAATTGTAAAAAAATATAATGACTGCATCCTTATCCTTGCTGGAAGTCCTGCCACTGATGATCCGGAAGGAGAGATAGTCTTAAACGAGGTGAAGGAGTATGCAGCTAATAACCCTGATATATACATACTTCTATTACCACCTTTCAGTGATAAGGATATAAATGCTCTCCAGAGAACAGCAACCGTGATTTTACAGAAGTCTTTGAAGGAAGGTTTTGGGCTTACAGTAGCTGAAGGTATGTGGAAGGGAAAGCCGGTAATAGGTGGAGCTGTGGGAGGTATCCCGCTCCAGATAGTACACGGTATTACAGGTTTTCTTGTCCATTCGGTGGAAGGTGCTTCATTCAAGATAAGGCAGCTTCTCAACAATCCCGAAATGGCAAGGAGGATGGGTGAGAGTGCTCGAGAATATGTAAGAAAAAATTTCCTCATTACGAGGCAGGTGAGGGATTATCTATTTATCTGGTATTCGCTGGAAAATAAAGGTGTGAGCATTCTCGAGTTGTAATTTGTAGAAAGTTCAATGAAGTGAGAAAAAAGTTATAGAAGAACCCGTCCTGCTTGAAATGAATCGTGAACCTTACGCAGAGAATGAGAATTAAAGAAAAAACTAAAGATCTGATTATCTATCTTCAGACCTCAGAAGCTGCCTTTCTGTTGCTTTTTTCGGTTGTAGTAGGATTGGGCGCTGGGTTCGGGGCTATCATCTTCCGCTGGCTTATAAACAATTTTAAAATGCTGTTCTTTGAACAGGGGCATAATATTTTTCAGTTTCTGGGACCATATTATGTAATCTTAATTCCTGCAATAGGGGGACTGATTATCGGACCTTTAATCTATTTCTTTGCAAGGGAAGCAAAAGGACATGGTGTACCGGAGGTTATGTTGGCAGTTGCCACTATGGGAGGCCGAATCAGACCAAGGGTAGCAGTTATTAAGTCATTAGCTTCTTCAATCTGCATTGGCTCCGGCGGCTCAGTAGGAAGGGAAGGCCCTATTGTTCAAATTGGTTCTGCCTTAGGCTCAAGCCTGGGGCAACTATTTAAACTCTCTGAGGAAAAGGTAAAGATTCTGGTCGCCTGTGGAGCGGCAGGTGGAATTGCCGCTACCTTCAATGCCCCTCTGGCAGGGATCTTCTTTGCGCTTGAGGTTATCCTGGGAGAGTACGGCTTTAAATTTTTCTCTTCGGTTGTTCTTTCTTCAGTGACCGCTACTGTAATATCCAGATCTTTCCTGGGAGATCATCCGGCCTTTATGGTCCCTCCTTATAAACTGCTAAGTGTCTGGGAAATCCCACTGTATTTTATTTTTGGATTTTTGTCTGCTTTCACGGCTCTACTGTTTATAAAATCTATCTATAAATGTGAGGATATCTTTGATTCCTGGAAAATTACTGAATATATGAAGCCTGCATTTGGAGGATTAATAATCGGTTCCATCGGTCTCTTTTTTCCCCAGATCTTTGGTGTAGGTTATGAATCTATAGAGCTGGCTTTATATGGGAAAATTGCGATAGGACTGGTGAGCATTCTCGTCTTGGTGAAAATTTTAGCTACCTCTGTAACTCTGGGATCAGGCGGATCCGGCGGAGTATTTGCACCTTCCTTGTTCATCGGAGCTATGTTAGGAGAATCCTTTGGTAAACTCACTCAACTCATAGTCCCTTCAATTGCTATCCCGAGCGGGGCTTGCGCCTTAGTGGGTATGGGAGCAGTCTTTGCCGGTGCGTCGCATGCTCCAATTTCAGCCATACTCATTATGTTTGAGATGACAGGAAATTATATGATCATTTTACCTTTAATGATTACCTGCATTATCTCAACAGTAGTAGTACGACGATTTACCGGAGAGTCAATCTATACGTTGAAACTGAGAAGAAGAGGAATAGATATAAAAAAGTTTAGACGTTTGGACTTGATGGAGATGATAACGGTTTCTGAAACTATGGTCAGGAATGTAATCACCATTGATGAAAATATCACTATAAAAAATGCAGATCTGATGCTCAAATCTACTCATCCCCACAGAGTATTTCCAGTTACTGATCTTAAAGGCAATTTAGTTGGAATGGTTACTCGTAAAGATATAAGTGAGGCATTGACTCCCGAAAAGGTAGAAACTTTAGTGAAAGAGATTATGACCAGGGATATTATTGTCTGCTACCCTGATGAAAACCTCAGAACTGCATTGCAGAAATTAGGAGGAAAAGAGATTGGACGGATACCGGTTGTTGAGAGAGGTAACCCCAGCCACATAATAGGGCTGATTACTCGAGAGGGTATTATCGCCGCCTATAACGAGTCCTTAAAAAAAGAGAAAAGAGACTAAACTTGAATGAGGTAAAAAATTATAAGAATAAAGTTTCTTTATGTTAAATGGAGCAACAGGCATAAAAGCATTATTGTTATTATTTTGTTATCTCATTATTGGTTGTACTCCTTCAAATAAAGACAACAGTGCTTTTACCGTAATTGTTTTTAAACACGGTAAAATTGCAGGGGACCCTGAACACTTCAAAAATGTATTAAAAAGGTTTGAAGAAGAAAATCCTGGAATCATAATCAAAGACGAGATACTTCCTGCCTCCACTGATGAGCAGCATCAATTCTATGTAATCAACCTTGAGGGCAAAAGTTCTGATTTTGATGTCATGAGCATGGATGTAATATGGGTTCCTGAATTCGCAAGAGCAGGATGGTTGAGAGATGTAAGTCATTTGTTCTCTAAAGGCGAAAGAAGTGAATTCTTTCCAGGACCGATGAAGGCAGTTACGTATCATAATAAAATTTATGCAATTCCCTGGTACATAGATGCAGGGCTTCTGTACTACAGGAAAGATCTTCTCCAGAAGTATGGCTTGTCACCTCCAAAAACATGGCAGGAGCTTATTCGTACTGCTCAATACATTATGCCAAAGGAGCCAGGACTATATGGCTTTATCTGGCAGGGAAAACAATACGAGGGGCTGGTCTGTAATGTTCTCGAATATTTCTGGAGCAATGGAGGTGGTATCCTTGAGGATACGAAGGTTGTTATTGATAGTGATGAAAATATTTATTCCCTGCGTTTTATGAGAAACATGATTATAAAGTTTAGAGTCACTCCTTACCTTGTAACAACAGCTATAGAGGAGTCGACAAGACATATATTCGGAAATGGCAAGGCATTATTCATGAGAAATTGGCCGTACGCATGGAATATCTTCGAAAAAGAAGGCTCACCTGTAAAGGGAAAGGTTGGTGTTACCCTGCTGCCGTCATTTTTAGAAGGCATGTCTGCTTCAACACTCGGTGGATGGCAGCTCGGCATAAACGTATACTCAAAGCATCCGGAAGCAGCCGAAAAGTTAATAAAATTTCTCACCTCGCCTGAAGCACAAAAGACTCTTGCGCTTACCGTGGGATACAAACCTACGAGAAAGTCTTTATATAAAGATAAAGATCTTTTAAGAGAGCAACCTTTTATTGCCAGCCTTTATGAGGTGTTTATGAAAGCGAAACCGAGGCCGGTTTCACCTTATTACATGATGATAACACAGGTCATGCAGCCTGAGTTCAGTGCTGCCTTATCAGGGATAAAGACACCAGAGGAGGCACTGAGGTCTGCACGGAAACAGATTGAGCATATCATGAAGGGGAAGAATGACTAAGAGGGAAAATGGATATGGGTTTGTAATGCCTGCGCTCGTCCTCCTGTCTTTCGTCACGGTTTATCCGATCTTTTATGTATTTTACTTGAGCCTTCACAGGAAACTCCTCATTTTTGACATCTCAAAATATGTTGGACTCGATAATTATCTTTTTCTCTTACAAGATGACAGGTTCTGGAATGCCATGAAGAATACTGTTTATTTTACGGCGGTATCTGTTTCGCTCGAATTATTAATAGGTCTTTCTCTTGCGATACTTTTACACAGGTCATTCAGGTTCAAAGGACTTGTAAGGGCTATTGTCCTGATTCCATGGGCTATTCCAACAGTCGTTTCTGCACGCATGTGGGAATGGATGTACAACACAGATTTTGGCATTTTAAACTACATGTTAGGTGCGAAGATAAACTGGCTCGGTGATACTTTCTGGGCAATACACGCAGCCATATTGATGGATGTATGGAAAACAACTCCATTTGTTGTTATTCTCCTCATAGCTGGGCTAAAGGTTATTCCTCAGGAACTCTATCAAGCAGCGAAAATCGATGGAGCAGGTAATTGGGCGATCTTTCGAAGGATAACCTTTCCGCTTCTCAGGCCGGTAATACTTATAGTCCTGATATTTAGAACCCTTGATGCCTTCAGGGTCTTCGATGCTGTATATGTATTAACAGGTGGGGGACCTGCAAATACGACAGAAACATTGTCAATTTACGCCTACAAGGTTCTTTTTCAGACGCTTCAGTTTGGCTATGGATCGACACTATCGGTTACAGTCTTTCTTTTCATTGGATGCATAAGCATTTTTTATATAAAGATTCTGAGCAAAGAGATGAGATAATGAAAAGGGGCGTATTTTACTTTTCAATAGTATTAATGGTTCTTTATTGTTCGGGTCCATTCCTGTGGCAGTTCATAACAAGCTTGAAGCCTGATTATGAGCTGACAATGATCCCTCCTGTCATATCTAAAAATCCGACTGCAATCCATTATGTGTCCATATTCAGAGAGCATCCATTCTTAAGAATAATATTAAACAGTGCTATTGTTGCATCATCTACAACGATTTTATCGCTTATCATTGGTTCTTCATGCGCCTTTGGCCTTGCAAAGCTGAGAGTAAAATATAAATCTTTTATTCTTGGGTTTATTCTATCTGTATCCATGTTCCCACCAATCGCAACGGTAAGTCCGCTTTACATCATTATACGTGCTCTTGGAATAAGGGATACATGGCTTGCACTTGTCATTACCTATACAACCTTTTCATTACCACTTTCTATATGGATACTAACAAATTTCTTTAAGGAGATACCTGATGAAATATACCTCGCAGCAAGGGTAGATGGGTGTACCCCGTATCAGATATTTTATAAGATAATGCTGCCCCTCTCATTACCAGGAATATTCACAACTGCCATTTTAGTCTTTATTTTTTCCTGGAACGAATTTCTCTTTGCCCTAACATTCACCTCTACGCCTGCATCAAGAACGATACCAGTCGCTATTGCATTGTTCCCGGGCCTTCATGAGGTTCCATGGGGAGACATAGCAGCGGCATCAGTTGTCGTTACAATCCCCTTGATCTTCATTGTATTTGCATTTCAAAGGAGAATTGTTGAAGGGCTCACATCAGGTGCAATAAAAGGATGAGATATGGCCGGTATAAGATTTGACAAAATAAGAAAAAGATTTAAAGACGTCACAGTTATCAAGGAACTTAATCTGCCCATTCACGATGGGGAGTTTTTCACCTTCGTCGGCCCAAGCGGTTGCGGAAAATCCACGATCTTGAATATGATTGCAGGCCTCGAACCCGTTACAGAAGGAAAAATATATTTTGATAATACTGTTGTGAATGACCTCACACCTCAGGAAAGGGACGTGGCTATGGTCTTTCAGAGCTATGCCCTCTATCCGCATATGAGTGTATACGAAAACATCGCATTTCCTCTGCGGATGAAAAAGGTCCAGATCAAAACTATCGATGAAGAAGTAAAACGGGTCGCGGCACTCCTTGGCCTGAATGATTTGCTTCAGAGAAAGCCGAAAGAACTTTCCGGAGGCCAGAGGCAAAGGGTTGCCCTTGGCAGGGCTATGATAAGGAAACCGAAGGTTTTTTTAATGGATGAGCCGCTTTCAAACCTTGATGCCAGATTAAGAATTGAGATGAGAGCTGAACTCAAGAGACTTCATCAGGACTTGAGGATAACTACTGTTTATGTAACACATGACCAGGCTGAGGCGATGAGTCTTTCCAGCAGGATTGCGGTTATTTATCAGGGCGAGGTACAGCAATGCGGAACTCCAATTGAGGTTTATCTGAAACCTGCAAATATCTTCGTTGGGGAATTTATTGGAAGCCCTCCGATGAACTTTATTAAGGGAACTGTGCTGAATATTCAGCCTTTAAAAATAAATCTTAACGGCATAATTATTTCCCCTCTGTTAGAAACGTCGATAGGAAAAACAAGTGTGATAATAGGAATAAGACCGGAAGATATCCCCATTACCGATAAAAAATCAGACGAAAGCATTGAGGTTACTGTTGCTCTCATTGAACCTGCTGGATCGTTCAACTGGGTTGATATCGAGTGGAATAATGTGAGGATAAAGGGGGCTGCAAAAGTGGATGCCGACCTGAGAGCAGGATGCAAGGCTTTTATGAAAATACCAATCAAGAAAATTGTAATATTTGATGCAGATTCAGGGAAAAGATTTTAGGTCCAATCTATTCATCCTTTCAGTAAGTCAGTACCACCGGCATAGCCGGTGGCTTGCTTAGCCCTAAAAGGGCATTATTATAGGCACTCCTTAAGGAGCTACTATCTCTCATACCTTCTTCCATATTTTTAACTGTTTCAGTGGCTGACCTCATCTTTATTTTATTGTTCCTTGCACTTTATACCGGCATCCCTAAAAGGGATTACTCAGATCACTATCGTACTTGTCCTCTATCGTTTCTTTCATTTCTTGTTCCTTGATGTACTTCCTTACTTTTGCCTCATCCAGTCCTACTGTGCTCACATAGTATCC
>Ga0315281_10012162_pt1 | contig 11744 bp, 12 predicted proteins | sample YL17G07_0_MG_FD_204540 | JGI IMG/M metagenome (GOLD analysis project Ga0315281, IMG submission 204540) | Sediment microbial communities from Yellowstone Lake, YNP, Wyoming, USA - YL17G07_0 | ecosystem: Environmental > Aquatic > Freshwater > Lake > Sediment | place: USA: Wyoming | collected... | reverse complement strand
ATGCTGGTGACGCACGACCTGCGCGAGGCGGTGTTCCTCGCCGATACCGTCTACGTGATGTCCGACCGGCCCGGCCGGATCCTGAGGCGCTGCGAGGTGAACATCGCGCGGCCGCGCGATCTCGATGTGACTTACACGCAGGCGTTCCAGGACCTGGTTCATGAATTGCGGACTCTTATTGGAATAAAACATTGATGGACCGGCGCGACATGGCCATCAAGGTCGTCTCGCCGGCCGCATTCACGCTGGCCTTGTTCCTGCTCTGGGAGCTGGTCTGCGCCGCGTTTACAGTGCCGCTTACCATCCTGCCGGCTCCTTCGGACGTGTTCGCCGCACTGTGGCAGTACCGGGCCCCGATCGCCGACAACTCCTGGGTCACGCTCTGGACCACGCTTGCCGGCTTCACGATCGCGACCGTGTTCGGCATGGGCCTGGGGATCGCCATCGGCTGGCACCGTGCCATCTACGCCGGCGTCTATCCGGTGCTGGTCGGCTTCAACTCCATTCCGAAGGTCGCGGTGGTGCCGGTGCTGATCCTGTGGTTCGGCCTTGGGGAAATCCCGGCGATCCTGACCGCGTTCCTGATCTCCTTCTTCCCGATCGCGGTCAATGTCGCCACCGGCCTCGCCACCACCGAGCCCGAACTGGAAGACGTGCTGCGCGCACTGGGCGCCTCCAAGCTGGACATCATGAAGAAGGTCGGCATCCCGCGTTCCCTGCCGTACTTCTTCGGTTCGCTCAAAGTCGCGATCACGCTCGCCTTCGTCGGCGCGGTGGTGTCGGAAACGGTGGGCGCCAACAAAGGTCTCGGCAAGTTGATGCTCGACGCGCAGGCCTCCTTTCAGGTGCCCATCGTGTTCGCCGGCCTCCTCGTACTGGCGGTGCTGGGGATCGTGCTGTATGCGGCCACCGCGCTGATCGAAGCGCGCTTCACGGGTTGGGCTTTCCGCGGCGGCGCCAACCGGTAACCCGCGCGGGAAACTTCCGCATGGCAAGAATTCCCGCATTAAAATGCGCGCCATGGCGCGCATTCCTTACGAAGACGAGATCATCATTTCGTGGGTCGAGCTGCATCGCGACTCGCGCTATCTCGCGGAAATCCTGCACCAGAAAGGCCCCTGGAAAGGCATCATCGCGGTGACGCGCGGCGGCCTGGTGCCCGCGGCGCTGGTGGCGCGCGAGCTCGACATCCGCCTCGTGGATACGGTCTGCGTCACCAGCTATGACGCGGTCAACGAAGGAGAAATGCGCGGCGCTCCCGCCCAGGTGCAGGGCGAGGTGAAGGTGCTGAAAAGCGTGGCCGGCGATGGCGAAGGCTTCCTGCTGATCGACGACCTGGTGGATACCGGGCGCACCGCGCGCGTCGTGCGCGAACTCCTGCCCAAAGCCTACTTCGCGACGCTCTACGCCAAGCCCGCGGGCCGGCCGGTCATCGACCTGTGCATCAAGGAATTCAAGCAGGAGAAGTGGATCCATTTTCCCTGGGACATCGAGTACCGCTTCGCCACGCCCATCAAGGAGGGCGGCAGGGTCACCTCGGGACCATGAAAGTCTACGTCGTCGGCGGCGCGGTGCGCGACGAGCTGCTGGGCCTCGACGTCCAGGACAAGGATTACGTCGTCGTCGGTTCGACGCCGGAAGAAATGGTTGCCGCCGGCTTCACGCCGGTCGGCAGGGACTTCCCGGTGTTTCTCCATCCGCAGACCCACGCGGAATACGCGCTCGCGCGCACCGAAAGAAAGAGCGGGCGCGGCTACAAGGGGTTCACCGTCTACAGCGCGGCCGACGTCACGCTGGAGCAGGACCTCGCGCGCCGCGACCTCACCATCAACGCGATGGCCGAGACGCCGGAGGGCGAGCTGATCGATCCGTTCGGCGGCAAGAAGGATCTCGAGGACGGCGTGCTGCGCCACGTCAGCGACGCCTTCCATGAAGACCCGGTGCGCATCCTGCGGGTCGCGCGCTTTGCCGCGCGCTTCGGTTTCCGCATCGCCGACGAAACCATGGCGCTCATGAAATTCATGGTGGACAACGGCGAAGCGGACCACCTCGTGGCCGAGCGCGTCTGGCAGGAATTCGGTAGGGGCCTGCTCGAGGATCACCCCGAGCGCATGTTCGATGCGCTCGAACGCTGCGATTTCCGACCCAAGCTGCTGCCGGAACTGAAGGAGATTCCGAAATCGTTTTCCGGATCGCTCGCCGTGCGCTTCGCCGTGCTTTGCAGGTTGCTGCAGGAAGCCGGGATCGAAGGCCTGTGCGACCGCCTGCGCGTGCCGAACGAGGAACGCGACCTCGCGCTGCTCTCATGCCGCCTGCGCGCTGCGCTCAATGCGTCCACTCCCGGCGATCTGCTGAACCTGCTCAAGCGCGGCGACGCGATCCGCCGGCCGGAACGCTTCCGGGCGATGCTCGAAGTCGCGCGCATCGAGCAACCCGGCTTCGACGCGACGAAAATCGAGCGCGCGCTCGCTGCCGCCGCCGCAGTAGACGCCGGCGCGGTCGCCCGTGCCGCGCCGACACCCGCCGAAATCCCTGCGCTGATCGACCAGGCGCGCGAACAGGCGATCGCCGCGGTGCTCTGAAAGAAACAAGGAATATCCTGAAACGAAAGGAAGGGCAATGATCGATTTGTTTACGTGGAGTACGCCGAACGGGCGCAAGGTCTCCATCATGCTTGAGGAGTGCGGCCTGCCGTACCGCGTGCATCCGGTCGACATCAGCAAGGGCGAGCAGTTCAAGCCGGAGTTTCTCGCCATCAACCCGAACCATCGTATCCCGGCGATCGTGGATTCCGAGGGGCCGGACGGCAAGCCGCTGCCGCTGTTCGAGTCGGGCGCGATCCTGGTGTACCTCTCGGGCAAGACCGGCGGGCGCTTTTTGCCGCAGACAGACCGCGGCAAGTACATCGCCCTGCAGTGGCTTATGTTCCAGATGGGCGGGGTCGGGCCGATGTTCGGCCAGGCGCACCATTTCATGCGCGCGAAAAAGGACGAGATTCCTTACGGCACCGAGCGCTACGGCGCGGAAGCGAAGCGCCTCTACGGGGTGCTGGAGAAGCGCCTGTCGGAAGCGGCTTACCTGGCGGATGAGTATTCGATCGCCGACATCGCAACGTATCCATGGGTAGCGCGCCACGAGTGGCATCGCGTGGATGTCGCGGCGTTTCCGGCGGTGAAGCGCTGGTACGACACCATCGGCGCACGGCCGGCCGTCGCGCGCGGGATGTTGGTGCCGCAGTGAACGCCAATTATCGGGTCGCGCGACTCGTTCCGGTGCGCGGGATGGCGGTACCATCCTGACCATGGACAAGCGCAAACTCGGATCCCTCGAAGTCCCTGCTGTCGGCTTCGGTTGCATGGTGCTGCCCGGCTTTTATCTTCCGGGCAGCGAGGAACAGGCCATCGCCACGCTGCGGCGCGCAGCCGACATCGGCGTGAATTTCCTGGATACCGCTGATACCTACGGCAGCGGCAAAAACGAGGAGCTGGTCGGCCGGGCGATCGCGGGGCGGCGCAAGGACTACCTGATCGCCACCAAATTCGGCCAGGTCTTCAAACCGGGAGCGGACCGCGAAATCGACGGGCGCCCGCAGTACGTGCAGGAAGCCTGCGAAGCGAGCCTGAAGCGCCTTGGCATCGAGACGATTGATCTGTACTACCAGCACCGCGTCGATCCCCTCGTGCCGATCGAGGACACGGTGGGTGCGATGGCCAAGCTGGTCGAGCAGGGCAAGGTGCGCTACATCGGCCTGTCGGAAGCCGGACCGCAGACCATCCGCCGCGCGCATAAAGTGCACCCGGTCACCGCGCTGCAGACGGAGTATTCGCTGTGGTCGCGCGATGCGGAGGCGGAAATCCTGCCCCTGTGCCGCGAACTGGGCATTGGTTACGTCGCCTATTCACCGCTGGGGCGCGGCATGTTCGGCGGGGAGATCCGCGGCGCCGAGAGCCTGGCGGAGAACGACCGGCGCAAGGCGCACCCGCGTTTCCAGGGGGAGAATCTCGCGGCCAACGTCAAGCTGGCCGCGGCGGTGGACGCGATGGCCAAGAGCAAGGGTTGCTCCGCGGCGCAGCTCGCGCTCGCCTGGCTGCTCGCCAAAGGCAAGGACATCGTGCCGATCCCCGGCACGCGGCGCGTCGACCATCTGGAGGCCAACGCGGCGGCCACCCGTATCGCGCTTTCGGCCGCAGACATCGCCGCGCTCGAGGCGGCATGCCCCGCCGGCGCCGCGAAGGGTACGCGCTATCCCGCCGGAGCGATGAGCAAGCTGAACGGCTAGGCTGTTTTCCCGGGAACTTTTTCCGCGCCGTCGCGGCGAAAGCTTTCCAGCAGCAGGTCGTCGAAGATGGCGACCGCGCGCGTCCAACCGGCGGAGGCGCCGCGGATCTTGTGCGGAAAGCACGAGACGACGAAACCGTCGGACGGGATCGCTTCCAGGTTGTGCAGCTTCTCCAGGTGGCAGTAGCCGATGTCGCGTCCCGCTTTGTGGCCCTCCCAGATCAGGCTCGCGTCCTTCGTCTCCTTGTATTTCTCGGCGGTGTAGACGAAAGGAGCGTCCCAGCTCCACGCGTCCGTGCCGGTGAGCCGCACGCCGCGCTCGAGCAGGTACATGGTCGCTTCGTAGCCCATGCCGCAGCCGGCGCTGACGTAGTCGTCGTTGCCGTAGCGCGAGCCGGCGCGCGTGTTCACCACCACGATCTCGAGGGGTTTCAATGGATGTTTTATTCTTCTTAACTCTGCTTCCACGTCGTCTGCCGTAACGACATAGCCATCCGGAAAATTCCGAAAATCCAGCTTTACGCCGGGTTGAAAGCACCAATTCAGGTCGACTTCGTCGATCGCGATCGCCCGTTCGGGTTGGCCGGAGCCCGCGTTCATCGTCGGATGGAAGTGGTACGGCGCGTCGAGGTGCGTGCCGTTGTGGGTGATGAGCTCGACTTTCTCCACCGCCCAGGCGGCGCCGTCGGGCAGGTCTTCCTTCTTCAGTCCGGGAAAGAACGGCGCCATCTGCGGGAACGTCGCCTGGTGGTCCATGTAGGTGATCTTCGGACCAAACGGCGGCGGATCGGATACCACGTCGTTTTCGAGATAGATGGAAAGATCGACGATTTTGCGGGGCACCGGCGTTTACCTCCTCGCGTGACGGATCAGGAACGCATTGATGTCTTCGATTTTCAATTGCGGCTCGCCTGGAACGGGTTTCGAGCTGACTACGCGATTTATCCACTCCATGTTCTTTTGCATGCGCGCAACCACCGCGGGCCATTCCGTCGCGGTGTGGCGATGCGGATCGGGGAGCACGTGGCACTGGCCGCAGGCAAGGCGGAACGATTCTGCTGCTGGCGCGTTCACTTCCGGTACCTTCGTCGGATCGAGCGGCCGCTGCGCATGCTTGCGCAGGTAGGCGACGATCAACTGTTCGTCGGCGGGCGAAGGCGCTTCCACCCCGGCCATCATTTCCGCCATCAGCTTGCCCATGTTTCCCTTGCCTTCCATGCGCGGGACCATGCGCGCGACGACGGAAGGCCAACGCCGCGCGTCGTGCATTGCCGGACTCGCCAGATTGTGGCACTGCACGCAGTAGCGCAGCGTGAGCTGCGCGCCGCGCGAGTCCGGCTCGGGCAGCATCGCCGCGGTGATGCCGGGCGGGATGATGCGCTCGAGCATCGGCCCGTGGGGGCTGTCTTTCCATGGCTTGTCTGCTGTTGCCGTTACTGAAAAAAGAAGCAACGGGAGAAGAAGGCTAAAGCGTGCCACTGCGGTCCCCGCGGCTGAATCCAAATAGGGAATCCTTCACGGAATCCTTCAAGCCCTTTCCCACTGCCAGTACCTTGAACAGCTCTCCCATCTCCGAGGGTGAAAGCAGCTTCTGCGCGGCGGCGGCCGCCGGCAGGTAGCGCCTGGGATCGGCGGGATTCTCTTCGGCCAGCAGTTCGGTAATGCCGCAATTGACCAGGAACTGCGCCTGGTTGGCGAAACCCAGTACCTCCAGCCCGGCATCGGCGGCGGCGCGCGCCAGTGCGCTGAAATCCACGTGTGCCGTGACGTCCTGCAGGCCCGGCAGGTAGAAAGGGTCGCCGTGGACGCGGTGGCGGTAGTGACAGGCGAGCGTCCCCATGGAGCGCTGCGGATGGAAGTACTCGCGCGCGGGGAAACCGTAGTCGATGACCAGGAGTGCGCCGCGCTCCAGCAACCGGCCGAGCGAGCTCATCCAGGCGCGCGCGACGAGCGCAAGCTCGCTCTCGTATCTGCCCGACGGGGGGATTTCTATTCCAAGTTCTCTTGCACGGGCAAGTACCAAGCCACTCGCTGCGCGGTCCGACCATGCAAGCTGACCCTCGTTCGCGCACACGCCGCGTTCCAGCACGCCCGCGCGCGTCCACGCGAGCGCGTGCACCGGCATTGCATCCACCACTTCGTTGGCAAGCATCACTCCGCAAAAGCGCTCGGGCAGCCGGTCGAGCCATTGCACGCTGTCACTCAGAAGTTGTTTTTGTCTTTGCCTTAGGTCGGAACTTGTTTCCAGGACAAAGTAAGGAACAGAAACTTCGTTCAATACCGATGCCGCAAGAGCTCCGGAACCCGCACCAAATTCAAGTATTGCGTCCCCGGGCTGCAGTAGTTGCGCAATCTGGCGCGCGAGTGCGCGCCCAAACAGCGGCGAAAGTTCCGGCGCGGTGACGAAGTCGCCGCCCGCGCCCAGCTTGCGCGCGCCCGCCGCGTAGTAGCCGAGTCCCGGTTCGTAGAGCACGAGCTCCATATAGCGCGCGAATGTAATCCAGTTGCCGGCGGCGCCCAGCTCCGCGCCGATGCGATCGAGCAGAGCGCGGCTCGCGGCGAGCGCCTGCGGGTCGGGCGGCGGGAGATCTGTGGAACCGCTGTTGCCGAGCATGTCTCTGAATTTACCCTAGAATTCCGCTCTGACATGGACGACAGCCTGCAGGGGAAAGTGATCCTCGTGACCGGCGCCGCGCGGCGCATCGGCGCGGCGATCGCGCGCCGTCTGCACGCCTCCGGCGCGAACGTGCTGCTGCACTATCGCGGCGCCGAAGCCGAGGCTGCGAGCCTCGAGGCGGAGTTGAATGCCGCGCGCGCGAAGAGCGCCACTAAAGTAAAAGCAGACCTGCTGGCGCCGATCGCGCCCAGGTCCCTGGTGAGCGCCGCCATGGAGCGCTTTGGCCGGCTCGACGTTCTCGTGAACAACGCGTCGACGTTCTATCCCACGCCGGTGGGCTCGATCGAAGCCGGTCATTGGGAAGAACTCATGGGTTCCAACCTGCGCGCGCCGCTGTTTCTTGCGCAGGAAGCGGCGCCGCAACTGAAGCAGAACGGCGGCGCGATCGTGAACGTGGCCGACATCCATGCCGAACGCCCGCTCAAGGGCTATCTCGTCTACAGCATCGCGAAAGCGGGGCTGGTCGCGCTCACGCGCGCGCTGGCGCTCGAACTCGCGCCCGAGATCCGTGTCAATGGGGTCGCGCCGGGCGCCATCGCCTGGCCGGAGGACGGCCAGTTCGAGCCGGCAGAGCGCGCGCGCATCGTCGCCGGCACGCCGCTTGCGCGCCTGGGCGCGCCCGAAGAGATCGCGCGGGCGGTACACTTCCTTGCTACCGCCCCCTTCGTCACCGGCCAGATCCTGGCGGTCGATGGCGGCAGATCGCTGTATTTGTGAAGACACCTCTCTGATGAGCGACACGCGCAAAGTCGATTACGAGTTCAACAAGCTCGCCAAGCGCATCCGGCGCCAGGTAGGCGATGCGATCGTCGATTTCGGCATGATCGAGGAGGGAGATCGCGTCATGGTCTGCCTCTCGGGCGGCAAGGACAGCTATGGCATGCTGGACGTCCTGATGTCCTTGAGAGAAAAGGCCCCGGTCAATTTCGAGCTGATCGCGGTCAATCTGGACCAGAAGCAACCCGGGTTTCCGGAGCGCGTGCTGCCGGAATACCTGACTTCACTCGGCATGCCGTTCAGGATCGTCGAACAGGACACCTACTCGATCGTCAAGCGCGTGATCCCTGAGGGCAAGACGATGTGTTCGCTGTGCTCGCGGCTGCGGCGGGGCGTCCTGTACCGCGTCGCGGGCGAGCTGGGCGCGACCAAGATCGCGCTCGGCCACCACCGCGACGACGTGCTCGCGACTTTCTTTCTCAACCTGTTCCATGCCGGCACGCTGAAGGCGATGCCCGCCAAGCTCCTGTCGGACGACGGCAGGCAGGTGGTGATCCGGCCGCTGGCTTACGTCGCCGAGGAGGACCTCGCCGCTTACGCCGAAGCGAAGGCCTTCCCGATCATTCCCTGCACCTTGTGCGGTTCGCAGCAGAACCTGCAGCGCCAGGTGGTCGGCCGCATGCTCAGGGAGTGGGAAAAAACCGAGCCGGGCCGCATCCAGTCCATCCTGCGGGCATTGACCGATGTACGGCCTTCGCAATTGCTTGATCGCAAGCTTTTTGATTTTGTCCGCTTGCGGCCGAACGCAAAGCATGATCAGAGAGACGTCAAGATCATGCAATACAGAAAACTCGGCGAGCCGCTGTTTGCAGAGTGATCACCGGCGACCCTGAGGTAGCGGTCGACGCGCTGCTGGCGCGTCTCGGCAAGCGCGTCGCCTGCGGCACGCCGCTCGGTCTCGGCAAGCCGGTGCCGCTGCTCAACGCGCTCTATGCGCGCGCGAGGAGAGATCCGCAGCTCCATCTGTCGATTCTCACCGCCCTCTCGCTCGAAGTGCCGCGCGCCGCGGGCGATCTCGAGCGCCGGTTCCTGGAGCCCTTCGCCAAGCGCATGTTCGACGGCGTGCCGCAGCTCGACTACATGCGCGACCTGCGTGCGGGGACGGTGCCGGCAAACATCGATCTGAACGAGTTCTACTTCCGCCCCGGCGCGATGCTCGGCGTAGCGGCGGCGCAGCAGGGCTACCTCAGCAGCAACTACACGCACGTCGCGCGCGACATGCTCGCCCGCGGCCTGAACGCGGTGCTGGTCATGGTGGCCGAGCGCGGCGGACGCTACAGCCTCTCGTCCAATCCCGACCTTACGCTCGATGCGGTCAGCGGAATGCGCGCCGGCGGGGCGCCCTGCGCGGTGCTGGGCATGGTGAACCGCAATCTGCCGTTCATGACGGGCGACGCGGAAGTCGGCGGGGACTATTTCGATGTGCTGGTGGATGCGCCGCGCCTGGAGCATCGCCTGTTCGGCGTGCCCAATCCGCCTGCCGAGCCGCAGGACCATGCCATCGGACTGCACGCCGCGGCACTGGTCAGGGACGGCGGCACGCTCCAGCTGGGGATCGGTTCGCTTGGCGACTCGGTCGCGCACTGGCTGCGGCTGCGCCACCTCCAGCCGGAGGGTTTCGCCGCCGCGGCCGCGGCGTTCGGGCTGGAGCGCTATCGCGAGCTGATCGCGCGCGAGGGCGGCCTCGGCCGCTTTGGCGAGGGCCTCTTTGCCTCGAGCGAGATGTTCACCTGGGGCTTGATGGCGCTGTACCGCGCGGGCGTGCTCCGGCGCCGCGACCAGGATGGTCGTGTGCTGCAGGCTGCTTTTTTCCTCGGCCCGGAGGCGTTCTACCAGGCGTTGCGCGACCTGCCGGAGGACGAACGGCGCCTTTTCCACATGACTTCGGTGGCGCGCGTCAACGATATCTACGGCGAGGAGGAAAGCGTGCGCCATCGGCTGCGCGACGCGCGTTTCATCAATATCTGCTTGAAGGCGACGCTGTTCGGCGCGGTGGCGTCCGACGGCCTCGAGGACGGGCGCGTGGTGAGTGGCGTCGGCGGCCAGTACAACTTCGTCGCCATGGCGCACGAGCTGGCGGGTGCGCGCTCGATCCTGCTGCTGCGCGCGACGCGCGATGTGGACGGCAGGGTCGAGTCGAACATCGTTTTCAACTATGGCCATGCGACGATCCCGCGCCATCTGCGCGACATCGTCGTCACCGAGTATGGCGTCGCCGACCTGCGAAGCCGCACGGATGCGGAGGTGGCGGGCGCGCTCATCGCCATCGCTGACCGGCGATTCCAGGAACCGCTCGCCGCGCGGGCGATCGCGGCCGGCAAGCTGCCGCGCGGCTGGCGCGTACCGCAGGCCGTGCTCGGCAATACGCCGGAAGCGCTCGCGAACCGGCTGCAGCCGCTGGGCCAGCAGGGACTTCTGCCGATGTTTCCGCTCGGCACGGATTTCGATGCCGAGGAGCAGCGGCTGGTGCCCGCGTTGCAATGGTTGAAGGGAAATGCCTCGCACTGGCGCGGCCGTGCCGCCATCGCCGCGGGCCTGGCCGGGGCGCGCGCCACGCCCGAAGAGGCACCCGCGCTGGCGCGCATGGGCCTGGAGGCGCCGCGCGGATTGAGGCAGCGCCTGTTGCGCCGACTGGTGGTACTGTCGCTGCAGCGGACTATGCGGTGAACATTCGGCGGCGGAACAACCTGATGGCCTTTTGCCTCTTTGCGGGACTGCTGCTGTTCGCGCTTCTGGTCGGACGCAGCGTGATTGCCCAGGACTGGCGCACCGCGAGTGCGGAGCCGGTGGGCCTCGCGCCCGACCCGGCGGCAACGCCCGAGGCGGTCGTGCAGGTCTACGGCGCGCGCACCTGGGGCTGGCGCGGCAGCTTCGGCGTGCATACCTGGATTGCCGTGAAGCCTGAAAAGGCGACCGCCTACACGGTGTACGAAGTGATCGGCTGGCGGCTGCGCTGGTCCGATACCGTGGTCGCAATCCACAATCGCGCCGCCGACGCGCGCTGGTATGGCAACGCACCTGAGCTTTACGCCGACAAACGCGGAGCGGAAGCCGAGAAGCTGATCTCGCGCATCGATGCCGCGGCGCGCGCCTATCCCTACGCGAACGAGTACAGCGCCTGGCCGGGACCGAATTCCAACACCTTCACCGCCTGGATCACGCGCGCAGTGCCGGAGCTCGGGGTGGATTTGCCGCCGACCGCGATCGGCAAGGATTTCCTGAGCGACAGCCTGGTCGGTTCCGCGCCGAGCGGCAGCGGCCTGCAATTTTCCATCGGCGGGCTGTTTGCGCTGACCGCGAGCGGCGTCGAAGGGCTTGAACTGAACCTGCTTGGCCTGACCTTCGGCATCAACCCCTTCGATCCGGCGCTGAAACTGCCGCTGATCGGGCGCCTTGGCCCGGCAAGGCGGGATCTACCCTTGTCAAACTGAATTTGACAGTTTAGACTTACGGTGTGGTTGAAGCCCCAAACTGCGCCGCAAGACTGGTCGAGCTGTTCGGCAGCCAGGCAGACGTCGCGCGCGCATTCCAGCTCGACCGGGCAGTGGTGCACAACTGGGTGAAGACGGGCTACGTCCCCGCGCGTTGGGCGGGCGAAGTGGAGCGCGTCACCCAGGGCCGCATCCGTTCGGAAGACGTGATTAACGAAGCCAGCGCGAAAAACCCGGTGCGCGTGAAGTCGCGCCCGGACAACGCACCTTTTGGAATGTCGGAGAGTGATCCCATGAGCCAATACGCCCCCGCGAAACGCATCCATTCCTTCCACCCGCCGCAGCGCACCCTGATGGGTCCCGGCCCGACCGAGATCCATCCGCGCGTGCTCACCACCATGAGCCAGCCGGCGATCGGCTATCTCGACCCGGTGTTCGTCGAGATGATGGAAGAGCTGAAGTCGCTGCTGCGCTACGTGTATCAGACCAAGAATCCGCTCACCTTTCCGATCTCCGGCCCTGGTTCGGTCGGCATGGAGTACTGCTTCGTCAACATGGTTGCGCCGGGAGACAAGGTGATC
>Ga0315281_10012160_pt1 | contig 11744 bp, 10 predicted proteins | sample YL17G07_0_MG_FD_204540 | JGI IMG/M metagenome (GOLD analysis project Ga0315281, IMG submission 204540) | Sediment microbial communities from Yellowstone Lake, YNP, Wyoming, USA - YL17G07_0 | ecosystem: Environmental > Aquatic > Freshwater > Lake > Sediment | place: USA: Wyoming | collected... | reverse complement strand
CATCGTAAACACGATTCTCCGGGATCATGGCCCACCTCCTGTCCTTGTTTATGATAAACAAGTAACAGAGTCAGGCTATTTCGTCAAGCATTTATTTTACTATGTATCGTTGTAGGGCTAAAGTCTTTACAAAACTATTACTCATTGAACCCCCTCCTAGCAATTCATTGCTGAACTGGCATCTTTGATATTCTCAAAGTCCCCTAACATTTCTTGTACTGAATATTTTCTTCATAAGCGGCTATATACAACGTTGCCGCCCACAATAGTCATGTCCACATTAATCTGCCCAATCTCTTCAGGATTGACCACCCACGGATCTTGGTCTAAAATGACCATATCGGATAATCTGCCTACTGTAAGCGAACCTTTAATATTTTCTTCAAAGGAAGAATAGGCAGCATGAATAGTATACATTTTGAATGCTTCTTCAATTGAAATCTTTTGTCTGAGTCCAATGATATCACCGTTAGCGGTCTTGCGTGTTACCATACACTGAACTCCAAGCAATGGGGGATAAAGGCCCGCTGGGTGATCAGAAGCTCCAGCAACCCTGACACCTGCATCCAAAAAGCTCTTGTGGGCAAACATAACCTCTGCCCGCTCTTTGCCGTAATACGGAATAATTTTCTCGCCATGTTGCCATAAATATGACCCAAATGGTAAGGCCATCACCCCAAGGTTTCGCATACGTCTCAAAATGTCTTCGTTAATGACCGTGCAGTGTTCAATACGATGCCTGGGATCAGGTCTAGGATATTTTAACTGAGCTTTTTGAATGGCATCCAAGGCCATCTCAATAGCAATATCACCGTTGGCGTGTATACAAGCTTGGTACCCCAGACAATGAATTCGCTTGACTAGCCCGTTCAGTTCTTCAGGATCGTCAAAAACCAAGATACCATGATCATCTGGATTGTGGCTGTATCCTCCCCGCAGGGCCGCTGTGCGACCTGCTATAGCCCCGTCGACAATAAGTTTGATACCGGTGCATCTGACCCATTCATTCCCCCAGTTTCCGATGAGTCCCAATGTCTCTAATTCAGAAAGCCAAAGAAAGAAAATAAGCATATTGACCCGTACTGTTAAGGATTTGTCCGCCGCCACATCGTGATAGGTAGTAAAATAATTAGGAGAACCCCAGGCGTCGGTCACACTGGTTACTCCAGCCGTGTTTAGAATTCGAGCGCCGTCTATTAGCACTTTCCTCCGAATATTTCTATCAAACGGTGGTACAATAGGCCCCTCTCGACTCATGGATTCGAATGCGAAACTGAATAAGGCATTGCTAAACAACTGCCCATTTAATTTCCCAGTTTTTGGATCTCGGCCTAGTTTGCCTCCTTTTGGATCTGGGGTTTTTTCATTGAGGCCACCTCTACGAAGAGCCTCTGAATTGACAATACCTATGTTCCCGCTGACATGGACCACAATTATTGGGTGATTCGGTGCAATTGCATCCAGTTCCTCCCTGGTCAGGATTCGACTATCACGCATCTTTGTGTCATCATAAAGAACACCACGGATCCACTCGCCAATCGGTCGATTGTCAGCCTCATAGCGCACGAGTTGCAATAATTCATCTGTATTATTTATTTTAGAAGGTGAGAGGTCTAACTGCAGTAGATTCTGACTGAATATGGCAAGATGCTCATGTGCGTCGATAAAGCCAGGTAATACAGTACGTCCCTCCAAATCCAACTTTTCAGTACCTGGCCCCACAAGATTGGCCAATTCTTCATTTGATCCTACAGCGATAATCCGATCCCCAAAAGAAGCCAGCGATTCCACTGTCGGACTATTATTGTCAAAAGTCCGAATTTTTGCATTTTGGATTAGCAAGGTTGCTTCAACTTTAAATTTAGTTTGAATAGACTTTTCAGATTTCATGTAAAACCTCCTCCATTTTGGATTTATGTCGCCATTGTCTATTTGATTTGAAATAAAGTTAATAATCAATAAGTTAAGAGCCCAGAGGAGAGTTTCGAATAGTCATTTTTCTTACAAAATATCACAATTATCTTTCATTATATCATTAAAGATCTGGTTTGAAGCTGAGCAGACTATTCAAGTATGCCCGTTTTGGGGGTTGTTTTTACCTTCTGACGAAGTGAATTCCTTCTGAGAAAACGCTCTCCGAGGTTTCGTATCAACCCCCAAATCCCACCTCGTGCAAATAAAACGAAAACGATACAAATAATCCCCAGAATAAGAAGCCACCTATCCCAGTAGGCACTGGCGATGTCAGAAGCGATTACAAATACAAAAGCCCCAATTACTGGGCCAAAAAGGGTACCCATCCCGCCAATTAGTTCCATTATTATAATTTGTGAGGAGATATCAATTCCAACATTGCCAATATGCGCAAAATTGATGAACATCGTATAGAGGCTGCCTGCTAACCCCATAAACATTCCCCCAACAGCAAAAACAGCTAGCTTAAATAAACGGGTGTTATAGCCAATGGATTGCGCCCGAGTTTCATTCTCCCGAATACCCTGTAGTACTTTGCCAAAGGGTGAGATAGTAATCCGCTTTATTATAATGAAGGAAAGAAGAAAGAAAAATAATGTAAAGAAGTAGTAGTGCAATGAGGGCTGTAAATCGATTAAAGATACACCAAGAACCTCTAAGTTTGGTCTAGGGACCCCTGTCAATCCATCGGACCCCCCCGTGACACCTTTCCACTGATAAGCAATAAAATAAACCAATTCGGTGAATGCCAGGGTCAAGAGAATCATGTAGGTATGTGCGCGAAGGGTGGCTATAGCTCCAATAATTACTGCTACAATTGCTGCAGCCAAAACTCCAAATAGAATAGCAATGAAGATATTTTGAGTAAAATGAAGAAGTGTCAAGGCAGTAACGTAAGCACCTGTGCCAAAAAACGCAGCTTGGCAAAACATCATTACTCCCGTATATCCCAAGCAAAGGTCAAACCCAACCACGGCCAAGGAAAAAATCAAAACTTCATTCGCCAAGGCAGTGTATGGGAGAACAAAAGGAAGGATAAAAAAGGTTCCACCAAGAGTCATTATCGAACGATATTCCCGAAAAAACATATATAATTTCTCGACAGTTGTTACCGCTGGCATTTTATCTCCTCTAAAAATATTGCTTTTGATTATATCAACACCGTTTAATCCCTGATACCCATGAGCCCACGGGGTTTGATAAGTAGAATAACTATCATGACTAAAAAGATCACAATATTTGATGCACTGGGCATGATTAATGTCACCAGACTTTGGCTTAAACCAGCGATTAAACCACCGATAATAGCGCCAACGAAGCTTCCCATACCACCAATCACTACTACAGCAAAACAGATTCCGAGGATTAGCCAACCCATATGAGGTTCAATTGCACGGATGGGTGCAGCCAGTACACCACTAAATCCAGCAATTGCGACTGCTAAGCTAAAAATTAGAAGAAAAACCTTAGAAATATTGATGCCTAAGCAACTCACCATTTCTGAATCTTCGGTCCCCGCCCTAACAATAGAACCGTATTTGGTTTTTTCAAGAAAAAGCCACATACCAAGAATTACTAACATTGCAACAAATAATACAAAGATCCGGTACTTTGGGAATAAAATTCCTCCAATGGATATTGCCCCTTCCAAAATATTGGGCGGATCAAATGATTTTCCAATTGGATTGTAAATAAGAATAATAATTTCCCTACCTACCAAGCCAATTCCAAAAGTCAATAAAATCTGATAAAGCACATGGAGACCATAAAGGCGACGCAACAGTGTGTATTCAAGTACCATTCCCACAAGCCCTGTTGCTAAAGGGACGATAATGAGACAAAGCCAGAAATTGCCAGTGGCTGAAACGACACTATAAGCGAGATAGGCGCCTAAACCAAAAAATAAACCATGGGCAAAATTAATAATGTTCATCAACCCCCAGACAATGGTTAAACTCATTGCAACAATAACATAAATCATTCCAAGCACAATCCCATTAAAAATCTGTGCAATAATTAAATTCAACATATATTTAATCTTCACTAAATTAGGGCCTCCCATTTTTAGGAGGCCCTTACATTTTGTTTCCTTTTTAAAATTATTAGTAACGTTCAAAAGGTGAGGCATAAATGTTTTGACAGCCGAACAAACTAACCAATCCCCTTCAAAGAACCTCGAGATCTTCCCTCACCTCGTGGGAGGGGATGGAGGGGAGGGGGGAAGTAGTTGGAATCGTTTTCAAATTTTGTAACTTTTCACCCCCACCCTCACCCTCCCCCGTCCTTAGGGGGAGGGAAATATGCTCGGGATTGAAGTTATTTCAACTGGTTTATTAAAATGCCTCACCTTTTGAACGTTACCAAATTATTACATTACGCATCCTGTTTTTTCACAGGGCAAAAAATGTTTAGAGTATCCAATAATGTCTGCAAAATCCTCTTCATGCTTCATATCTTGTGGTCCTTTACACCTCACGGTGTAAAAGTTCCTGATACATTGATGATCGCAAGCTCGCCATGTCTCTCTGCCTGTAAGACCCTCAGTTTCAAAACCTTCCCAGGCTTTTATGACTTTTATAGGATCTGTACTACCTGCTTTTTTGACCACTTCCAAATAGTGATAAACATAAGCATAGCCAGCAGCTGCGAGGAATGGAGATACTGTACCATGTTTCTCTTGATATGCTTTTCTTACCTTGTTATTTAGGGGGGAATCAATTTTATAAAAGTATTCCATTCCGAAGACGATATCTTCCAACACTTTTGCACCAATTGCCTTCATTTGTGTAACCCCGGATCCCCAAACAACGCCGATTTTAGATACTTTCTTCAGACCGAAATTCTGAGCTTGTTTCAGAGCGTTAACTGTATCTCCGCTGAAATTAAGAAACAAGACACAGTCAGCCTTTGCTGACATTGCTTTTGTGATATAAGGACTATACTCGGTCTCTCCTAAAGGATGATATGAGTTTCCAAGGAGTATCTTACCGCGTTGCTCCAATACTTCCTTCGTGTTTCGAAGAAGATCTTCGCCAAAAACATATTCAGGCGTAATTGTATAAAAGGTATTGACTTTGTATTCATCTATGATTCTTGGTACTACTTCTCGTATCCCACCCCAGCAAGGAGTTACCAATCTAAAAGTATATTTATTGCAGGCTTCTCCGGTAATCTTGTCGGATGCTCCACCTGCTAGCATCACGGCACTTTTTGTTTTGGCCACGTATTCCATTACTGCCAGTACTGTCTCGCTGCTGGGACTAATTGTGATGTACTCACATCCAAATCTTTCCACTGCTTCTTTAGCTCTACGAACTCCTTCAGAAGGGCTAGGAACATCGCGTGTAATCAGTTCGATTGGCCTACCTAAAACCTTTCCGCCAAAATGTTCAACCGCAAGATCGGCTCCCCGAGAAGTGAGCATACCGGCTTCCGCATATGCTCCACTGAAGGTCGAACCAATGAGAATCCTAACGGGCTTTTGAGCTCTGGCTAAGCGAGGTGTTATGATACCCATGCTTTGGGCCCCTACCATCACGCCCAATCCGCCTTTTGCAGCGGATTTTAAAAAAGTCCGACGACTAATTTTCCTTTCCATTTTTCTCTCACTCCTTTCAAATAGTATTTTTAGTTTATTCAACATATTCTGTTTATTTATCACCTCCCTTCTTAAAAACTATATCCCGAGGTATTTTCCTTTCAGCAATGGATTACTCCTGAACTCTTCATTATTTCCTTGATACACAAGGAGCCCTTGCTCTAAAATATAATAGCGATCAGTTACTTGATAGGTCGATTCTAAATTCTGTTCGACTAAAAAAATAGTAATATCATCTTTTTTAATCCGTTGAATGATTCCTATTACTGCTTCGATAATCAGTGGAGCTAACCCCTCTGTCGGCTCGTCTATCAACAAGAGTTCGGGATTACCCATCAAAGACCGAGCTATTGTTAACATCTGCTGTTCACCCCCGCTCAGTTCATTGCCGCGATGATTTTTCCGTTCTGCTAAAATCGGAAAGATCTCGAATATTATATTAATATTCCATCTTTCTTTTTCCTCTTTCTTCTGAACTGCAATCCTTAGGTTCTCCATAACCGTTAAACTTGTGAAGATCCGTCTACCTTGCGGGACATAGCCAATTCCTTCTTGAGAAATCTCAAAAGGCTTTTTACCGTTAATTTCCTGGCCCCTCAAAAATATTTTTCCCTCTTGGGGTGGGTTCAAACCTATTATACTCCGCAGAGTTGTTGTCTTACCAGCTCCATTTCGGCCCAGGAGAGAAGCACATTCTCCCTGCTGGATGTGTAATGAGATACCTTGTATGATGTGGCTTTTGCCATAAAAAGTATGGATATTATCCAACTTCAACATTTCCATATCTTTGTGGCCTACCATGACTTTTTTTCTCCTAAATAAGCCTTCATAACTTCTTTATTTTTTTGTACCGACCCTGGAGGGCCTTCGGCAATAATACTCCCTTGATGGAGAACGGTGATGTTATCGGAAATCGACATTACCACGTTCATATGGTGTTCAATGAGGACTGTTGAAAAACCTTTTGAGACCTTTTTGATAAGGTCAATCATTTTATGGGTACCTTCCACACTCATTCCACTAGTCGGCTCATCAAGGAGGAGTAATATCGGTTCCGTGGCCAAAGCAATAGCCACATCAAGAGACCTTTGGCTGCCATATGGTATGGTTCCCGCCTTCTGGTCTTTAAATTCTCCTAATCCCATCTCATCTAAAATGGCTGCAGTTTTCTCTTCGACTTCTTTTAAATCAGTGACCTTTCGTAACATACTGAAGCTATTCTTCCCTCTGGATTGTACTGCCAGCCGGACATTTTCGTGAACAGTCAATTCAGGGAATATAGTGGTAATCTGGTAGGAACGCCCGATACCAATACGAGATCTCTCAAAGACCTTTAAACAAGTAATATTCTTTCCATTGAATGTGATTGTACCAGTGGTGGGGGGATATGTTCCAGCCAACAAGTTGAAAAGGGTTGTCTTACCTGCACCATTAGGTCCTATGATGGAATGAACCATTCCTTTTTCTACTGTTAATTCGATATTGTTGACGGCAACCAATGCTCCAAAAGCTTTTGTCAAGGCCTTGACTTCCAATAACGACATTTTCTAAACACCCCTCTCAACCTTACATCTTCATGTTATGGCAAAACGATTCTCTCCCTATATTTCCTCGAGAGATTGATCCAAAATCTTGACAGCTTCATCGACGATTGACTGATCCACTGCCATTGGAGGAGAGATCCTTACTACATTTCCATACAACCCGCCTCTGCCTATCAACAGTCCCCTCTTCTTGGTGTTTTCAAAAAGCTTGAGGACTTCGTCTACAGCAGGCTCCTTTTTTTCTTTCACCAATTCCAAACCGATCATTAAGCCCTTGCCCCTCACATCGCCGATCAAGGGGTATTTGTCCTTGAGTTCCAACAGTCTCATCTTGAGATAGGTTCCTACCTTTTCGACGTGATTCACAAGATCGTGCTCTTCAATATAGGTGAGCGTCGCCAATCCGCCTCGGGTGCTCACCGGATTCCCACCAAAAGTGGAAATCGAGAGGCCTTTAAAACTGTCGGCTACCTCTGGCGTTGCAATCGTCGCTCCGATCGGGGCTCCATTGGCCAGTCCTTTGGCAAAAACCATGAGGTCTGGGTCTACACCCCAATGCTCAATCCCAAACATCTTTCCGCCTGTTCTTCCAAAACCGGTCTGAACCTCATCCGATATGAAGAGCCCTCCATATTTTCTAATAATCCCAACAGCGATCTGAAAATACTCTTTAGGGGGAGTGATAAAACCACCTACGCCTTGAATCGGTTCCGCAATAAATGCGGCAATCTTCCCCGAAGTGGTGGTTTTGATCAGCTCGTCAATATCCTTGGCACATTCGATTTCACAATTCGGATAGGTGGCTCCAAATTCACAGCGGAAACAGTAAGGACTGAGAGCGTGTGTAATGCCGGGGAAATAATTGCCTCCCGCCCTCCATGCCGCATGCCCTGTGAGGTTCATGGCCAAAAAAGATCGTCCATGGTAACCGTGACGGAGTGCGACCACTTCCCTTGCCCCTGTATGAAGTTGGGCAGATAAGATGGCCATCTCAATGGCCTCTGTCCCGGAATTGGTGAAGAAGCATTTTTTTAGCTTTCCTGGAGTGATCTGAGCCAGTTTTTCAGCCAACATCACCATGGGAAGGGTCGGGTATAAGGTAGATGTGTGTTGCAGGGTGTGAATCTGATCCTCCACTTCCCCAACAATTTCGGGCTGGCAATGGCCTATGCTGACCGTCAATATCCCACCAAAGAAGTCCAAATACTTATTCCCTTCCCAGTCATAAACATAGACTCCTTCCCCTTTTTGAATCGGGAGCGGGGTTTCATAATAATTCGAGACACATGGGAATAAGTATTCTTGATGTTTTTGATTGATCATTGCTGAATCAATTTTCATAATTTCTTATCCCTCCATCAAACATTTGTCAACAATTCTTGGATTCATCTATTTTGAATCAATTCCCTGCAACTTCTTTCATCTGTACTTCTCCTTTCATGATATAAATCCAGTTCTCTATTTATCATGTAGCTATCTAATCTTTCTAAATGGAGCAGCATTCTCTTTGCACATTTTTCTTCATCTCTCTCCTTGATACCTTCGACAATATTACGATGGTCCTTTATATTTTCCACACAATAGTCAACATCGAGAACCAAGTGCTTGGTCTCACACTCAGGAAGGAACTCCATAATGTAATCCACGGTTAAACTCAAAATGGGATTGTGGGTGGTCTCAGCGATGAGTCGGTGAAAATCATTATTCTTCCGATCGAGATCAAAAAACTCCCTTTCATCAAGAATGTCACTTATATCCCTTAGTTTTTCTTCACAGTAGCATACGTTTTCTTCCAATTTTTCAATCTCATCCGGCGTTATTTTTTTGACTGCCAACTTGATTGCTGATGGTTCAACAATTTTTCTCACTTCATATAGGTGCCGAGCTGACAGGTCTTTAAACCTGAGGAAGTGGCCCAATGAGACTTTTATTGATTCACTATTTATCTGTGAGACGAAAATTCCGCCTCCATGGCCCCTCCTTTTTTGAATGAGCCCGAAAGTCTCCAGTGCTCTCAAAGCCTCTCGTAGGGTGACCACACTGACCCCGAACTGCTCTGCTAGTTCTTTTTCTATGGGAAGTTTATCCCCTAACTTCAGAGTTCCATTGAGGATATTTTCTTTGATCCTTTCTTCGATTTGGTCCGCTGCTCTTCGGATCGGTACCGGCTCAAATTTCAGTCTTTCCATAATCTTATCTTCTCCCTCAAATTTTTATTGACATTTTCTATTTTCTATTATAAAAACTAAGTTTAGATGAACTGTTCTTAGTATATATAAAGTTACATTTTTGTCAAGAACTTTTTTTAAATTTTTTTTGAACCCCAAGATCGCTTGACAAATATTCCGAAAAGGAGGAATAAAATGATTATTGGTGTGCCAAAAGAGATAAAACCTCAGGAATATCGAGTGGGTTTAGTCCCTGCCGGGGTTCGCGCTTTAACCAAGCATGGTCATAAGGTCATAGTTCAAAAATCGGCTGGCGAAGGAAGTGGCATTCCTGATGAAGATTACGTGTCTTCAGGTGCGATCATTCATGCCGACGCGAGAAAGATCTATGAAGAAGCCGACCTAATCGTTAAAGTAAAGGAACCCTTGGATGAAGAGTATGATCTTCTTAAACCACACCAAATCCTTTATACATTCCTCCATCTTGCCGCAGCGAGGGACCTTACATTGGCACTTCTCGAAAAAGAGGTCATTGGAATTGCCTACGAAACCATTCAATTCCCAGATGGCTCACTTCCCCTTCTTATTCCCATGAGTGAAATCGCAGGCCGGATGGCGGTCCAAGTCGGTGCCTCCTTGCTGGAAAAAGAGAAAGGGGGGAGAGGTGTGCTTCTGGCTGGAGTTCCAGGAGTTGCCCCTGCCAATGTGACCATCTTGGGTGCAGGGACCGTTGGCATCAATGCGGCGAAGATAGCGATCGGGATGGGTGCGAGAGTGAACATTCTTGATATCAATATGGAACGGCTCAGATATCTCGACGATATATTTGGGGCCAGGGTTACGACGCTTTTTTCGAACGAAGAGAATATTGAGAAAACGGCCCTCGATGCGGACCTGGTGGTGGGGGCCGTGCTCAACCCTGGGGCACGAGCACCGATCCTTGTCAACCGCGCTCTCGTTTCACGGATGAAAACAGGGGCCGTTATCGTTGACGTAGCAGTAGATCAAGGGGGTTGTGTTGAAACGATTCATCCCACATACCATGACAATCCAGCTTATGTGGTGGATGGTATTGTCCATTATGGCGTTGCCAACATGCCAGGGGCAGTAAGCCGGACTTCAACCTTTGCCCTCACCAATGTCACATTTCCCTATTTACTGAAAATTGCAAATCTGGGAATACCGAACGCATTTACCCGGGATCCAATCCTTCTTTCGGGATTAAATCTCTATAAAGGGAACCTCATCTGCAAACCAGTGGGAGATTCGTTGAATATTCCATGCGCTCTTCCAGGAAGCTTCTTTTAATCTTCCTGACCCTCTGTTCTCTATATTTTCTCCAGGCAGGGCATTGTGACTTGGAAGATCTGGGGTCAGGCAATCGTAATAAGGTATTTTTTCTTTCCTTTCTCCGTCGAATCTTCTTTCAACTTCTATACCAAACGCACTAAATGCTTTTACATTAGTCATTGCGAGCGACCAACGGGAGCGTCGCAATCTCAACTGTTAAACTGCCTTTTAATGGGTGCTTCGTCGCTTCGCTCCTCGCAATGACACTCCATTTATAGCGTTTGTATTAGTAATGGCAGAAGGGCGTCAGGCTGTACTTTTCACTACATACCTTAATTTGTCTCCCAACCTTGGTAAAAACGATTCTCGGGAGGGCTTGAAGGGACACTTCCCATATTTCATTATATTCAATCTATCAAAAGACTTTTTCAAGTTAGCCAATCAATCTCCAATTGGGTCTTTTAGTTATCCTTATTTAGTGATAATATTTGACTGAAAAGTGGAGAGGTTATTTTACCTCATTCATAGAATTGAATATTCGAAATAGAGTAAAATCCAATGAATGTTGAAATGAAAGAATTAATTAAACGAGCTGCGCCGGTATTGAAAGAGGCCGGAGCGCGCGAGGTCTACCTATTCGGTTCGGGGGCACGAGGGAAAATGTGTGAAGATTCGGATATCGATCTTGCCGTATCTGGGCTCCCTCCTGAGAAATTTTTCCAGGCCATGGGCAATGCTGGAGATATCCTTCGACGCCCATTTGATTTAGTAGACTTAGACGAAGTCAATCCCTTCACACGATATCTAAAAGAAGAGAAAGAGTTGCAAAGTGTGGGATAATGCACGATTTGGGACAATCGTAATAAAGTATTTTTTCTTTCCTTTCTTTGTCGAATCTTCTTCCAACTTCTCTTTATGATTTATCCCTTGTCCCCCTTGCTATAATCTCGATATATTCCTTAAAGCTATATTTCTTATATCTTTGTTTGCCCGTTATTTCTTTTAAAACACCTACCTTCTCAAATTTCTTAACCAGTTCATTCGCCGCCTCTTTTGAAATATTCAATTTTCCAGAGACATCTTTAACATTCACTAATGGGGTTTGAAAAAGCAGGTCTATGAGTTTAACGCTATAAACACTTGAGATAGAATTTTTATGAAGTCTTGTTA
>Ga0315281_10012159_pt1 | contig 11745 bp, 7 predicted proteins | sample YL17G07_0_MG_FD_204540 | JGI IMG/M metagenome (GOLD analysis project Ga0315281, IMG submission 204540) | Sediment microbial communities from Yellowstone Lake, YNP, Wyoming, USA - YL17G07_0 | ecosystem: Environmental > Aquatic > Freshwater > Lake > Sediment | place: USA: Wyoming | collected... | reverse complement strand
GGCCCGCGTTCAACTCGGCGATCGGTGCACCAGCCATGGAACCAGACCCGTCGAGCAGCAGCACACATGGCAGCCGCTGGCTACTGTTGTTCGCCAGTTGGATGTCGGGAATACCCTCGTCAGTCATAAACCACTCCTCACTTTCATGGTCGCTTCAAGAGCATCCTCATAGCCATCAAGCGCGATTTTCACTTCCAACTGCACGGCATCGCTCCCTGAGCCAGCCCACGCAATCCCCGCCCGATAATTCGTAGGGAACAAGACCCACCTAGGTCACGGAAACCGGTTGTCCCATCTGTCCTTTCTGTCTCATAAACGAAAACACTTCGTCTCGTTTACTCTTATCAAAAAACAGAATCGCCACCGCACCGAACGTGCCATTGAAGGAAATGCCGAACAAGGGGCCGGCATCCTCTTCTTTCAACATCCGCACCTCATCCATGCGGGCTGTAAAGCGCATCAGATCCTGTAGCAGGAATGTCGGTCGAAATTCGTCCCAGAAACTGTTGGCCGATATGTTGCCGCCGGGAAACTGGATTGTTCCTTCCGCGAAATCGAAGCGGCATCCGTTCCAGAGCACCCTAGTTCTCAGAACCCGCAAAACACACCGGACAGCAAATGGCGCCGCGCACACCGCCCAGATCAGTTCAAAGTTTTCCTTTGGTCGCAATATCTCGACGATTGTTCCGATTGTCCAGATCAATTCAAAATTTTGCTTGGCGCTCTCACTCGCACCCGAAAGAAACCGATCAGAAAAATAAGCGAAAGTAAGCCACTCGGGACAATTCCCGTCTGTGCACTCGCGCCAATAATGGAAGCATGCCCACACCAACCCCGTCAGCAGCGCAGATACCAAAAGCCGCTGAATTTGCCATACGATTGCCGGGACGTCGCGAACGACATATTCACCGCCGAGGCCGCCGATGTTGGATGTTTTTGCTACAACGGTGGGCATGTTCTATCCTCCTCTGCAACCCTCGGCGACTGCACCGGCCCGAGCCACTTGGCACAGTTGTGGTTGGCCAGCCGGTCTGGTCGACCAACACCCGCATCACTGCATAGACCTTCCTAACAGCAGCCCGCTCCGCTGAAGTTCCTGTTGGATATCGTCTTCTGCCAGTTCTTTGCGCTCAAAAAGTAGCTGGGCAATCCGCTCCAGCGTCGCCCAATGTTGTTCGATCAGCACTTGTGTTTCCGTCAACGCCTCGCTCAGCAGGGCCTGCAGCCTCCGCTGCGCCAAATCGAATAGCCATCCGGAACTGAACCCCGTCGTCTTTGACAAAGCGTCAAGCCGAACCGGGCCCACTTCGTCATCAAGTCCCATCACTGCTATCGCCTCCCACGCAAGCTTCGTCGCACTCCCCAAATCGTGCACGGCGCCCGCATCCGCCGCATCATGGCCAAACTGACGCTGCTCTGCGACTCGGCCAGCGAGGCAGACGCATAAGGTCTCCCTGACATCCTCTTTCGAAGTGGGGGCACTAAACCACGGGGACGTTTTCTCATAGCTGACATGGCCATCAGAGTCATCGTTACGACGGATCGATATCTCGGCGAGCCGCACCTCTGGCCGAAGAAGCAGCGATACCAATGCATGGCCTGCCTCGTGATAGGCTGTACGCTTGGCCATGCGGAGATCGTTTCCATCCTTGATGCCTGAATTAAGAATGACGACCAATGGATCGCTCGCTGCCTCGGTAGCGGCGACAGCATGGTGAACATCTTTGCCAATCGGCAAACTGTCGCCCGCCGCGAGCGGTTGGGTCCCCGAAATATCCCCCCACCCTTCGTGCATCAGCAACGTCTTGATGATGCTCTCGCTCGCTGAAAGTTGTGCTCGAATGGCGGGGCGGAGGGTGTCGATCCGCGCCTCAAACGCCAGCCAGGCTCCCGCCAGGAGCAGTTTTGGGGACAGATCTGCCACGGACCGGCGGACGACGACTGCGGACGCATACCGCCCTGCGATCACGAACGATTCATCCGCGTAGAGTCGATTGAGCCAAGCTGACTCGCCTCCTACCGTCCCGCTGTTCTGCGAGACGGCTTCACTTGCCTGGTCGCCAAGGGCGTTTTCAATGAACGTGTCGAAACTGCTATTCGAGTGCCTTTTGATCAGAGCCCTAAGCCCGGGGTCGAGCGGCATCTGGACGGATGAAACCGGCTCCCAATTATGGCCAAGGTCCGCACCGATCTCAGTTGCTGCGTCTTTCACGAGTTTCCCGATCAACTCCGATATTGAGTGTGGCAGGCTAACCACCCCCGCCTTAACGGCAACAAACGTGCCAACACGGATTGTCGGAATATCTAGCGACGCCCTGCCAACGCTTTGTGCGACTGCCTTCGCATAGGACAGCATTACGACAAAGCTCTCAGCCTCGATCAGTTTTATCACCCCTGGTTTCCTCATCAGCCGCGCCCGGTTCTATAGGCTGTCAGGCACATCCTCGGTCTGCCCCTCTGCTTCCGCAACCGCAACCGCAACCGCAGCGTCATATTGCTTGATCACCTCCGATACTGGTGTTTCAGTAAACGCCAGCGTGCCAAAATACTTTGCCGTTCGCCTCGCTACGTTAGCAGCAGTATTGATCATGTTCGTGATCATTGTGGTAGAGGGGGTTGCGTCCTCGACATCGATGCATTGACCAATCTGGATCTGACCGCCCTCAATGGCCAATCGACCTAACCTGGTGTTGGCATTGAAGTAATTTGCCAGCACACAGGCATCGTCGTGCCGTTTCTCCGGTATCCGAAACGGCGCGTAAAGAAAACAGCTAATGAGGCACGGGGCGTCCTCCGTTTCGACATAGAGCAGATAGTCCTGCCCATCGATTTGATATTTGGTGCCAACCCGGTTCGTTTCTCGCTCGGGATCAAATTCGATTTCATCCTCCCACTCCATTTCATTGAGTGTCTGCTGCAGCAGTGGCTTGAGTTGCATGGATGGTGTTCCTTTTTTGTGATGTCTGGAGGGGTCGTTCTTCACACGCTTTTCAGTTTTGGCCGCTTGCCCTCAAGAACAATCGTCGGGCAGTTTGCCTAGCCTTGCTAAATATCCGACCCGCCTCTGGCCTCGCGCCGAATCCTCTTTCGCCACCAGCCCCAGCAGATGCGGGCGCAGGGCCACCTCCACTAATGCCATTGGGCCAGCGGTAACAAAATGAGCGCCATTAATGTGGTCAGTGCCAAAACAAAGATGCCCCTTCCCCATCTGAACGGCACGCCCGGGTCGGGCCCCGCTCGCCCGCCAAGAAGAGCAAAGAAGAGCGCTCCAGCAATCAAAAAGGGAATTGAAAGTGGAAACCACGAACCGCCGCCGTCATTCGAACCTGGGCCGCCGTCATTCGAACCTGGATCGTTACTCCAGTCCGCTTTACGCTCGTTCACGACCATGGGCATGCCAAGAATGCTCTTTTCACCATATTGTGCTTTCAGCATTAATTCCGCATCGGTTGTATTAGCCGCTTCTACAGAAATGGTGGCGGGCGGGCGATTGGGCGCAAGGAAAACCTGGGCACGAAAAGTCGGCATAACGGTCCTCCCAGTTTCAACGTCGTGCGATAGCAAGTAGTTTCGTTTCGCCAACCGGATCAAACGCTCCAAGTTCTCGAAATTCTTTCTCGATAGTCTGCAATGCCAATCTCATCTGATGGTCTTTTTTGCCTCATCCCGCAGAGCCTCGGCTTCCGCGTGACGCCCCATATCGAGATAGAGATCGGCAAGGCGCTCAATGATCTGAGTAATAATCGGGTCGCCTTGCGGCAGTTCTGCCTGGCGTATTCTCAAGGCATTCAAGAACAGTTGCTCGGCCTCCGCATGTCGGCCCTGGAGTCTGCGAAGCTGCGCGATCGCTGACATCGACAGGACCGTCTCCAGACCGTTTGGGCCAAAAGCGATGGCTGTCAGCGCCACGGCCTCGGCAAGTTTTGTCTCCGCTGCCACCAACTGGCCCAAGTCCCGCAGGGCAACGCCACTATTCTGTATGCATCCATACAGTGACTGGCGACACGCGACTGTGTCGGGATGCTCGGATCCCAGCGCCTTCTCCCAGATCGCCAGAGCGCGGCGGTAGAGCGGCTCGGCGCCGGCATAGTCGTCCTTGGCAAGGAGGAGCGCCGCCAGATTGTTGAGGCTCTTCGCGGTGTCGGGATGCTCTGGCCCCAGCATCTTTTCCGCGATCACCAGAGCGCGACGGAAGAGCGGCTCGGCGCCAGCATAGTCGCCCTTGGCCTGGAGGAGCACCGCCAGGTTGTTGAGGCTGATCGCGGTGTCAGGATGCTCGGGCCCCAGCACCTTCTCCCGGATCGCCAGAGCGCGGCGCATGAGCGGCTCGGCGCCGGCATAGTCGCTCTTGTCCTCGAGGAGCCCCGCCATGTTGCTGAGGCTGGTCGCGGTGTCGGGATGCTCGGGCCCCAGCACCTTCTCGGAGATCGCCAGGGCGCGACGGAAGAGCGGCTCGGCGCCGGCATAGTCGCCCTTGTGCTCGAGGAGCGCCGCCAGGTTGTTGAGGCTGGTCGCAGTGTCGGGATGCTCTGGCCCCAGCACCTTCTCGGAGATCGCCAGGGCGCGGCGCATGAACGGCTCGGCGCCGGCATAGTCGCCCATGTGCTCGAGGAGCCCCCCCAGGTTATTGAGGCTGGTCGCGGTGCTGGGATGCTCGGGCCCCAGCACCTTCTCGGAGATCGCCAGGGCGCGGCGCATGAACGGCTCGGCGCCGGCATAGTCGCCCATGTCCTTGAGGAGCACCGCCAGGTTGTTGAGGCTGATCGCAGTATCCGGATGCTCGAGCCCCAGCACCTTCTCGGAGATCGCCAGGGCGCGGCGCATGAACGGCTCGGCGCCGGCATAGTCGCCCTTGTCCTCGAGGAGCCCCGCCAGGTTGCTGAGGCTCCTCGCGGTGTCGGCGTGCTCGGGCCCCAGCATCTTTTCCGCGATCACCAGAGCGCGACGGAAGAACGGCTCGGCGCCGGCATAGTCGCCCTTGGCATAGAGGAGCACCGCCAGGTTGTTGAGGCTGATCGCGGTGTCAGGATGCTCGGGCCCCAGCACCTTCTCCGATATCGCCAGGGCGCGGCGATGGAGCGGCTCGGCGCCGGCATAGTCACCCTTGTCCCGGAGCAACTCCGCCAAATTGCCGAGGCCGCTCGAGGTGTTGGGATGCTCGGGCCCCAGCATCTTTTCCGCGATCGCCAGAGCGCGACGGAAGAGCGGCTCGGCGCCGGCATAGTCGCCCTTGGCATAGAGGAGCGCCGCCAGGTAGTTGAGACTGCCCGCGGTGTCGGGATGCTCGGGCCCCAGCACCTTCTCCCGGATCGCCAGGGCGCGGCGCATGAACGGCTCGGCGCCGGCATAGTCGCCCTTGGCATAGAGGAGCGCCGCCAGGTTGTTGAGGCTTATTGCGGTTTTGGGATGCTCGGGCCCTAGCACCTTCTCCCAGATCGCCAGAGCCAGCCGTGCCAGAGACCCAGTGAAAGAGCCAAGACGCCCGGCGAATAACAGGAATGTTCCAAGGCGCGAGGCCAGATCGCCCGTCTCCTCAGCCTCCTTGTCGAGGTCCCAACTCTCCCATGCCGCATGATAGTCCGCCTCGAGGTTGACTTCGCTCTCCCGTTCCAGATCCAGCCAGTAGGACAGTATCTCCTCGTTGTCGCGAGTGGCGCGGAGGGCCTCGAACATTTCCTTAGAGGTGATACTGGACTTGAGGCGGCCCCAGTCTCCGGCCGCCCGCCACTGATGCGGGACCTCTTCCGCCGAGCGGGCGTCAACCGGTCGGCCTTCGAACCAGGTCGCCACACGTCTGTGTGCCTTCGCCGCCGCCCCTTCCGCCGAGAGATATCGGTCCCGAACGCCGATCCGCAGATAGTCATGCGCGAAGGTCAGTCGCCCGCCACTCTCCAGCAGTGCCTCGTCCAGAGTAAACCAGATCGGCGCCCAGGTCGCCGGGACGAGATCGGCAAGACCGAGGATTTCTTCTTCGCCGAGACCGGCCCGACTCGCCCAGATCGCCGCCATCGCCAAGCGCACGGGGGCCTCGCCGCAGTCGCCCTCGACCCGTTCCAGGACCCGCTCGAACAGGTCATCGACCGTCTCGCTGCCCAGGTAGTAGTCCAGCCGCTCCGCAAGTTGCTCGTGCACCCCGAACAGCCGCAGTTCCTCCGCCAGCGTCCGCAGGAACAGCGGGTTCGACGACAATGGGTGCGACAGAGCCTTCGCTTCGAGGTCAGGCGGCAGCGTCTTGTTGTAATGTGCCAGGAACCGCCGTAGCAGGTTCGCCCGTTCCGCCGGCGTCAGTGGCTCGACCAGCACGCGCTGCCAGTCCCCCTTACTCGCCAAACCATCCAGAACCTCTCCCGGCAGGCAGGAGACCACCAGATGCACCCGCTCGGGCAGAAACCCAGGAAACCACCTGAGGTCGCGCAGAGCCGAAAGCCCGTTCAGTCCGTCGAGCACGATCAGCCAGCGTGTCTTCTCTTTCGCCCCATACGCGCTCGCCACCGACAGCCACTGCGGCAGGCTCTCCAGCAGTTTCTGTGGGTCGCCCGCGACCTCATCCCCACTACCCGTCCTGCGCTTGACCGCCTCGATCAATCGCCTGACCAACCTCACCGGATCGGCCGCATCCGCCGAGGCGCCGAGGTAGTGTTCATGTATCAGATCGCCCGGCTGCGCCTGCCGGTGCGCCTGAAGCCAGTTAGCCAGCAGAGCGCTCTTGCCCCCACCCGAGGCGCCTTCGATCAGAACCCGCTGCGCGTTCCGTCCAAACGCCGCGTCCAGCACCCGGATGTACCGCTCACCCCCAAGATACAAACGCTGCCGGGGGGCCGCGTAGGCTTCGTGACGGCGGCTATCACGCTCAAAGGCATCAGGCACCTGGTCCGCAGGATAGGCTTGATCCAGGATATGCCATAGATCCGCCTCCAGCCGGTCCGCGAAGGCGGCCGGCGAAGGATAGTCCTCCACCACCGGAAAACCGCTCCGCCGGATACGATCCTTGAGGTCGTTCTGCCGCGCCGCATCATCAGCCGAGGCGGCCGCATATTCGCCCCCCTTGCCTTCTGCGTAAGCCCGCGAGCGAAAGTAGAAGAAGGCTCGGCCTGCCATCTTCGGATCGTTCAAGACCCCGTGCAGGATCTCGAGTTCGGTGACGCTCTTGCCGCCCCGGTGTTCCTCCAGCCAGGTTTGCCGCTCCAGCAGGTCGGAGGCATACGCATCCGCCGGCGGGATCCAGCCATAGCGCTCCCCCAACATGCCGACAAAATACGGTCGCGCACGATCGATCTCCGCCAGGCAGATGGGCAGCACTTCCCCGCGTTCCGCCTGCGCCACCGTGATCCCCCAGCGCAGGTCTACATCCACCAGTTCTACAAAACGCCCCTTCAGCCGCGCCCGCAGCGAAGGAAACACCCTCCTCACCAGGAGGTCCCGTTCCTCGCCGAAGTCGCGGAACGTCGAGGAAAGAAAAATCCGGACCAGGCGGTCGGAGGTCATTTTGTCTGCTATACTCTCGGCAGCCCGTTCAGCGTTCGAGACTCAATCCAGCCGCCATTGTCGCCGTACCAGTCCAGGCCCTGAATTACCCGGCAGGAACAGAGGCCATTATCTTTCCCGTCTCGTCATAAACGAGAACATTCTGCCTGCATTTTTTGTGACTTTATCAGGAAACCCTGCCCGGCGGCGCCGCCTATAACCCCGCCTCTGATAAGAAATCTAGCCGCTTTCAGGAAATTAATTCAAGCAAAAAGCTACCGGCGACCTGTCCGATTCTGTCCCCCCACCGATCGGCCTGCGGTCAGCCGCCGGTTCTCATTAGCAACAACCCGCCGCCTGCCACCGCAGCGCATCGTCCTACCAGCTACGGCAATCATGCCCCCGGCAGCCAAACCCGGTCGACTCCATGGGTCTTGACCGCCCCATCCGAGGCGCCTCTCTACGCCCAACCGGTCACGTGGGAGTTCGCCATCGGACTCGAGGTCACGACTGCCCAGACAACCCTCACAACTCACCGCCTGGAAGCCCCACACGCCAAACTCAGCCAGAATTGGCAGCCATCGGACAACAACACCAAGAAGACGACTCTCCGACCAGGAGAACCAAGGCACCGGCAACATCACAGACCGAGCATCTCCCTGGCGTTGAATACGAGCGTCAGATACTGCCATGCGCTATAGGGTCGCGTCGCCGGCATCGGTAGCGGACTGCACTTCTTGACCGCGCGCAAGGCGCTGTCGGCAAAGATCCACCAGTTGGGATCGGCTGCCGCCATCGTGCGGTCGAAATCGGCGGTGAATACGCTGCCGTCCGGGTTCAGCTGCACATGCACCTCGACCGCCATTTCCTCGATGCCACGCATGCCGACATCGACAATCCAGCAGCCGGCAACCTGCTGACGGATGATGTCGATATCGCTGGCCGAGAGTTGGTCGGTCGAACCAACAGCCGGTGGCGGTTGTGCCTCGGGTTGTAACAAAACTGGTGCGACTGGAGGGGTTTCCTTAATTTTCGCGACGTTCTTCAGGACTGAGGCGAAATCGCCCGCCGGCGCCAGTGGTTGTGGTTGTGACTGTGACTGTTTCGCAGGCGCCGCCACCTCACTCACGACGGCGGTCGTTACCTCAGGTTGGCGCGATCCAACCTGAACGGTGCTGCGTGAGGCTAGTACCAGGTTCAATTCCTCCGAGTAACTCAGCTCATCGTGACTCGTCACTCGCTCTCCACTGTTACCCACGGATTCAAGCGCAACATCGATATTTCTTGCTGAGTAGTGGCAGCCGCCAATGCCAACCGTGGTTGGTTGTCCAATCCGGATCGTGCCATTAAATGTCGTTTTGCCCCCGCCGTCGTAGGTAACGACCATTCGCACTTTGCCTTTCACCCTCGGCGACAGCGGAAACATTTCTGAGAATGCCAAGTTGTAGGCAATAGAGCTGTTGGCCACTTCCTGGCCATTCTTCCGCTTCTCATAGGCCAGCGAGAACAACCCCCGATAAGAATAGACCTTCTCAATTTCGTCACCGGCTACCGACTCAATAACGGATACCGGCTCGGCTACGCCTTTATGGAAAATGGTTCGCCCATCCGCCATTTTAGCTGTATAGCCGTTCCAAACGTCTTCTCTGCTCAGGCAACCGACGCCATTGGACACCATTCCAGGCATAGTGCTGGCAGATACATCGGCAGTTTCCATCTGGCCGGGTTCAGGTGGGAGTGCCGCAGCCTCCGGTTGAGGCTCTCCAGGTTTCGCTGGCAAGTCCTCCGCTGGCGTAATTGATGGCTTCGCCAACTCCGCAGACTCCGTCGTCGCCGGGGCAGACTGCTCTTCTTGCTGCCCGCTGCCGCTGTCAGAGGTCCAAGAGACGGCCCAATAAATAGCGAATACAACTCCGCCAATCATCAGGGCTCCGACCACGGTATCTAACCGTGACTTGAGCAAGTTCCCCTGCGCACGCCGCGGTGTGGGTAGGCTCGCACCTCCACTTGCCGGGGCAGGACTTACACTACTGTGCCTCTTACTCGGGGCTTTCACGGCAGGCGGGGGCGGTAGGTTCACACCACCGATGTTGGAAGCATGCACTTGTTGGCTGTGCTTCTTCATCGGCGCCATTGCAGCAGACCGTTTGTTTTGATGACCCGCAAGGATGCGGTGTTCCTGAAAACACAGCCCGCAGCCCTTCGAAAAATGCGCATGATTGCGAGGATCGGTCGCGCACTTTACCAGCACCTGATCGTCGATCAGTCGTTTAAGATGGTCCCGCCACTCAGCGGCGGTCGGACGCGGGCCGCGAGGTGCAAAAGCTCGATCAAAGAGTTTCCTGGTCTCATCTTCGAAGTAGCCGTGAATACTCGACGGTGCAGGGGCGACATGCTGATGCGGTCGCAGGCCGTAAGCATAGAGACCCGCAAAGATCCGTTCCTGCAAGGTCGTTGGATTGTTTGCGCTGTCCACACCCTGAAAAGGGTGGATACCTCCGTTCAACAGTCGAAATGCGATAACGGCCAACGCAAACAAATCCTGATCGAGCCCAAGATCCTCGGGGCGTTTTCCCTTAGCCTCAGGGGCGATGTAGTCATCTGAAAATTGCTTCGCCGGCAACCGAGGTCGGTAATTGATGCTGAAGCCGTCGGTATCCAGTATCGCCAGATACCAGACATCAGGATAGAACCGTACGTTGACAGGCTTCATGTCGATCATGTAGTGGCCAACGGAATGGAGCTCGGCCACCAGAGCCGAAAGATTCGCGGCAAGCAGTACGCGCGCGCCGTAAAATTCGGTTATCCCCTTTCTCTGGCGTGTCGCCTTTTGAAGAACATTTTCCAACTCCAGCGACCGACCAAAGTCGATTTCGGGCATGACGAACCCGAGAAAATCGCCACGAGAGTTCACTATTCGCGATGTTGGCCAGGCAATCTGGGCGTAGTTCTTGCCATTGCGATCAAATGACGGCAGGCGCGGGGGCGCCGCGATCATGGCGCCGATTTTTCTTGAATACTCAGGCAACTCACGAGGATTCCGATAGATCTTGGCTACTTCACCAACTCTGCCGACAATCAGATGGATGTTGCCAGCGGCACCTTGGGCAATGGCATCTCCGAGTTCTATCGGCCTTCTTGACGAGCCCTCCTCCAAAAAAAAATCAGCCATCAGTCTTAATCCTAACTGCCCATAGCAATGTCTTGTCATCACCTGTTATGCGGCGAATCGAATCACTCTGAAGTGTCGCTCCGAGCGCGCGGCAACCCTCCTCTCGATCATGATCCGCGAAATAGCGCGACAGTGGTTCGAAAAATGGGATATGTGGGCCGGCGAGGCGGGGTGCCAAGGCGAACGGTGTCACGCCATCGCTCATCAGTGTTATCAGGTCATAATTTCCTCCGAACGTGGTTATTCGAAGGTGTTCGCGCCACTCATCCTGAGTGAAAAAATAGGTCTCATTGGCATATTCGCCATTTTCTGGAAGCGACATAATGGTCGAAGAAAGGTCCCCGCTGACGGTAGCGCACGCGGCACCATCGCCTATATGAAACAAAACACCCCCGTTCGAGCCAGCGATGGCGCCAACCACCGTTGCCGCAAAGTCACGCAACTCGCTCTGCCTCTCTCCGAGCCTCGCTCTGGCAAGCTCGATGCCCTCACATATGAAGGCACGGATCGTGTCGCCCTTCCACTCCTCTCCCGTGGCCTCCAGTTCCGGTAATTTTTCGGAAAGCCGTTCGACCAGCCCTTTACAGATCTCCGCCGCGCCCTCCTGTGACAAGGGCGCAGAGCCGGCTCCGTCGGAAACAACCGCTACCAGCCAGCCTTTTGGCAAAACCGAAAAGGCGTGCTGATCCTGGCATGGTAGATTGTCGATCAGATGAGAAAATCCAGCGACGGATGCGCTCACGACCTTCCACGAGAATGGCGGCATCCTTTGGAGGCCCTCCTCGTGATCAACCGCTGTCGTCAGGCAGAGACCTCCAGCCAGTCGGCCGGCAGTGCCAGTTGGATGCTCGTTCCCTGCGTCGCTTTCGAGGCACTGCTCGTGCTGCGGCTAAGCCACAGGAACAATTCGCGGAACTTCAATCCCTGTAAACGCACCGGCGCTCTCTTCGAAAATTTGGCCAGCGCCTCCAATTTCGCCTCGGGGCCCACCCCGATGCCGAAGAAAATCAGCTTCCCTGCCTCTTCGGCCGCATGGCTCAGCGCAGCCGCCTGCTCCCAGTCCGGGTCCGTCGGTCCGCCATCGGTTATGAGAAAAATCCAGGGCCGGT
>Ga0315281_10012158_pt1 | contig 11745 bp, 12 predicted proteins | sample YL17G07_0_MG_FD_204540 | JGI IMG/M metagenome (GOLD analysis project Ga0315281, IMG submission 204540) | Sediment microbial communities from Yellowstone Lake, YNP, Wyoming, USA - YL17G07_0 | ecosystem: Environmental > Aquatic > Freshwater > Lake > Sediment | place: USA: Wyoming | collected... | reverse complement strand
GAGCATCCGGCGCCGCTCAGCTCGCCGTTCTGCGGCCTCGTCCTCCTTGCGACCCCCGCCGCCTCACTGCGTGGCCCCCACCATCGCGAGGCTGGGGATCCACATGTACGTGAACGACACGGGGGCGCCGCTGATCTTGTTGTTCATGAAGAGGATCTCCGCGTCCATGGCGAGAGGGATGACGGGGGCGTCGGCCGTGTACAGCTTCTGCGCATCGACGATCAGCTGGGCGCGCTTGACGGGGTCAAGCGTCTGGCGCGCCAGCTCGAGGTTCTTCTCCACAGTCGGGTTGCTGTAATTGATCCAGTTGAACAGCGCACCCTTCCCGAAGAAGAGGGACGTGTAGTCGAGGGGGTCGGGGATGTCGAGGAAGCCCAGGGTCATGGCCATGTCGATGCCCTTGCGATACTCGGGCACGTAGAAGAAGTTGGACATGTCCATGGGCTACAGCTGCTTGAGCGTGATGGTCATGCCGATGTCTTTGGCGGCCTGCTGCACGATGCTCGCCAGCTCAAGTTCCCGTTGGTCGCCGGCGAGCACGGCCATCACCATCGGCTTGGTCGCCCCCGGCTGGGCAGCGACGATCTGCTTGGCGGCGGCGACGTCGGGGGTCAAGCCCGGCAGCGCGTCGTAGGCCTGCTTGTAGAGGTCGATGGCCTCGGGGTCCCAGGCCGTTTGCGGCGTGACCGTCTTGTTGGGCACCGCGGCGCCGTTGAACACCTTGTCGGCGATCGCCTGACGGTCGATGGACATCGACAGCGCCTGGCGCAGCTGAGGATCGCCCATCGGACCCTTGGGGTTCGAGATGGCGATCTCTGAGACCGACAGGCTGGGGCCGAAGTACAGCTTGCCTGTGGACGCCGACTTCAGCGCCGGGATGCTGGTGGGCGGCACCTCGTAGGCGCCGTCGAGTTCGCCCGACAGCAAGGCGCTGGTGATGGTGCTCGTGTCGGTGATGAACTTGAGGGTCACGGTGGCGACCTTCGGCGTGAGGGCGGGGTCCCAGTAGGCGGTGTTGGCCTGCAGGACGATGTCGCTGCCCGACGTCCAGCTCTCGAGCTTGTACGGCCCGCTGCCCATCACGTTCATGCCCGCGCCGTACTTGGCGGCGCCCACCTTCTCGACGTAGGCCTTCTCGACGATCCCGCCGCCGCTGGTGCCCATCTCCTTGTTGAAGAGCTCATCGGGCTTGCTGAACGCGACCGTGACCTCCCACGGCCCTGTCTTGATGATGCTCTTCACGTTGCTGAAGAACGCGATCCAGATCGAGCCGGACTTGGGGTCCATGTTGCGCTTGAGGCTGTACACCACATCGTCGGCGGTCACCGGGTTGCCGTCCCAGAACGTGGCGTCCTGGCGGATGGTGTAGACCAGGGTCAGTGGGTCGGGGTTCGTCCACGATTCGGCGATCCCCGGGCCGAGCTTCCAGTCGGGCGAGTAGCGCACGAGCGTGTCGTGGAGCTGCGAGCTCACGAAGCACGGCCCGTAGTCGCCCGCCTTGAGAGGATCGAGCGTCGTGGGCTCGCCCAAAGTGAGATCCCACGTCATCGCGTCCAGCGTGCCCGCGCCGGGTGGCGTCGTGCTCTGCAACGTGACGGCCGGCGAGGTCTCGGTGCCACCCGAGGGCGACGGCGACGTCGAGGTCCCGCCGCAGCCCGCGAGCAACGCCGCCGCCAGGGCGACGGCCGCGGCGGCGAGGAGCAGGGGCCTTGTTTGACCGCGGCGCGTGCGAAGGATGTCGCTGCGGCCTGTGCACTGAACGCTCATGTGCCAACCCCCTGCCGGACCTTGGCCGGCCGTCTGCTCTGTGGTGCGGTTCGATCGGGACTCCGCCAACATATCCGCACCCCGGGGCTTTGACAATGGCGAGGCAGCCGAGGGGCGGCCGAGGATCACCCGGGCCGCTCCACCACTGTAGACTTGGCCGCGTGAGACGCGTCTTCTTCATCGTGATGGCGATGCTCTGGGGAGCGTTCATCGCGCTTGCCGTCACATCTCCGGGCACACTCGACTCCGTCTGGGCGTGGACGGGCGACCTGTGGTGGCCGCTGCAGATCGCGGTGTGGATCGTGTTCCTCCCGTGGATGATCGGTTTGGCCATCTGGCACGCAGACTGGTCTGCGGGGTTGCGCTGGGCCGCCATCCTCGTCCTGGCGTTCGGCTGGACGATGCTGTCGTACCCTCGGAAGAAGTAGGCGTGCCGGCGACTGCCGGCCCGCCGAGCGCACAGGCCGGCCGCGACCTCGGCGTCCTGGCGCTCATCGTCCTGGGGCCTGTCTGGGGCTACGGCTGGGTGGCCACCAAGGTCGCCCTCGGCTACTCGCAGCCGCTGACGTTCGCGGCGCTGCGCCTCGTGCTCACCGTGCTCTGCCTGTTCCTCATACTGATCGCGACGCGACGCTCGCTGCGCCCACCGCCGCTCGGCTACACCACCGTCATCGGCCTGCTGCAGACCACGGCCTTCGTGGGCCTCGTCATGGTGGCGCTCCACAGTGGCGACGCCGGCAAGGTCGCCGTGCTCTGCTACACCATGCCGTTCTGGCTGCTGTTGCTCGCGCGGGCGTTCCTCGGCGAGCGGCTGCGCGGCGTGCAGTGGCTCGCCGTGATCCTGTCGTTCCTCGGGCTTGTGCTGGTGGTCGCTCCGTGGCAGATGAGTGGCGTGACGAGCAGCGTGCTGACGGTGGCGGGCGGCTTCGCGTGGGCGGCGAGCGCCGTGGTGGTCAAGCTCATGCAGCGGCACCACCGCGTGGACGTGATCTCGCTCACCACCTGGCAGATGACCATCGGTGCGCTGCCGCTGATCCTCATCGCCGTGCTCACGTACAGCGGCGGGCCCGACTGGACGGCGGGGTTCGTCTGGGGCCTCGCCTACACCGTGGTCTTCGCCAACGCGGTGGCCTGGGTCCTGTGGCTGTACGCGTTGCGCACCCTCTCGGCGGGCGCCGCCGGTCTCGGCACGCTGGCCATCCCCGTGGTCGGCGTGCTGGCCGCCTGGTTGCAGCTCGGCGAGGTGCCCACCGCCGCGGAGGCCGTGGGCATGGCGCTCATCGTCGCGGCCCTGGGGATCCTGGCGGCACGCGGGCTTGCGGCCGGGCGGCGCCAGCCGTCCCCGGCCGACGAGGAGCCGGTAGTGCGGCCGGTGACCGACTGAGCGCCCGCTGCTCCCCGGTTCAGCGGCTGAGAAACGCCTCGAGCGACACGCCGCCGGACCCTACCAGGGTCGACTCCCGCGGTGAATAGAGGCTCGCGAACGCCGCCATGCCGGCCGCGTCGTCCTTGCGCGACCGGCCGCTCTTGACCTCGATGGCGCTCAGGGCGCCTCTCGCCTCGACGACGTAGTCGACTTCGAGGTCGCCCTGCCGCCAGTAGTACAGCGCCCGCGCGCTGTCGCCGGCGGCCATCGCCGTGAGATGCGCACCCACCGCCGTCTCGACGAGTCGCCCCCAGTGCTCGGTGTCGGCACGTGCCTCGTCGATGGTCAGCCCCTTGACGGCGCTCTGCAGCGCCGTGTTCAGCACCAGCAGCTTGGGCGACGAACCCCGCCTGCGCACCGTTCTGCCGGAGTACTTCTGGAGGCCGACGACCAACCACGCGTCGGCCAGGCGCTTGAGGTAGTCGGCCAGCGTCGTCGTGTTGCCGGCCTCCTGGAGCTGGCCCACGAGCTTCGTGTAGCTCACGATCTGGCCCGAGTAGTCGCAGGCGAGGTAGAAGAGCTGCCGCAGTAGCGCCGGCTTGTCGATGCGCCCGAGCGAGAGCACGTCGCGCGAGACGGTCGGCTCGATGATCGAGTCGAGCACGTAGCTGCGCCAACGCGGGTAGTCCGCCACCAGTGGCGCGGCGCCCGGATACCCGCCGTAGAACACGTAGGTGTCGAGGTCCCAGCCGAAGGCATCGCGGCATTCCGGGTAGCTCCAGTGCGTCGCCGGGTGCGTCTCAAAGCGCCCGGCCAGCGACTCCTCGAGCCGCTGCCGGACCAGCAGCGGCGAGGATCCGAGCACCACGACGTGGAGCGCTCGCGCTTCTCGGGTGTCGCGGTCCCAGTTCGCCTTGACGCGCTCGGCCCAGCCGGGGATCCTGTGCACCTCGTCGAGGCAGAGCACCGCCGCTTCCTCGGTTGCGGACACCGCCCGTGCCACGTGCCACTGCTCGTCGATCCAGACCGCCGCGGGGAGCAGCGGCTCGTCGCCGGTGGCGTAGTGGAAGGGCACGCCGGCGGCTTCCAGGTGGGAGCGCGCCTGCAAGACGGCCGTCGTCTTGCCCACCTGTCGTGGACCGACGACGGCCTGTACGAAACGGCGCGGCTCGGTCAGCCGCCCCAGAAGACGCGCCACGAGTGGCCGTTCGAACACGCCCATTTGCAGGGAAGGCTTCATTTACTCATCACTCTGAGTTAATTTACTCACTGTACTGAGTAAAGTCAATACCTGCGCAGGCCGGCGCGTACCCGCACGCTACCCGACCCGGCGCTCCGAGAATGGACTACCATGGGGGCCCCGACGGCTTGTGACCCCACTTCCCGGAGAGAGATGGACGAAGGGATCACGGTGAGCGAAATAGAGCGGAGCGAAAACAGCCGCGCGGAGACGCTGAGAGGCACAGCCGCTCGCGGCCGCGATCTCGGCGCGGCCGCCCTCATCCTGCTGGCCCTGATCTGGGGCTACAACTGGGTGGTCATGAAGATCGGCCTGGGCTACGCCGAGCCGTTCACCTTCGCGGCGCTGCGCACGTTCCTCGGCGCGCTCAGTCTGTTCCTCCTGCTCATCGTGCTGCGCCGCTCGCTGCGCCCGCAGGCCGTCGGCTTCACCATCGTCATCGGCCTGCTGCAGACCACCGGCTTCGTCGGCCTGCTGATGTGGGCGCTGCAGAGCGGTGGGGCCGGCAAGACGTCGGTGCTCACCTACACGATGCCGTTTTGGCTGCTGCTGCTGGCATGGGCGTTCCTCGGCGAGCGGCTGCGCGGCACGCAGTGGCTCGCCGTAGGCCTCGCCCTGGCCGGCCTCATCCTCGTCCTGAGCCCCTGGCGCCTGCAGGGCGCCTTCAGCAGCGTGCTGGCGTTGGCAGCGGGGATCTCGTGGGCCGCCAGCGCCATCGTCGTCAAGACGCTGCAGAAGCGGCAGGACGTCGATCTGCTGTCGCTCACCACCTGGCAGATGCTGTTCGGGTCGCTACCGCTCGTGCTCATCGCTGTGCTGAACGGCGGCGGCGCGCCCGAGTGGTCGGCGCCCTTCATCTGGGCGCTCGCCTACAACGTCCTGCTCGGCAACGCGCTCGCCTGGCTGCTCTGGCTGTTCGCCCTACGCAAGCTGTCTGCCGGAGCAGCCGGGCTGGGCACGCTGGCCACGCCGGTCATCGGAGTGGCCGCGGCGTGGCTGCAGCTCGGGGAGCGGCCCACCGCAGGCGAGGCCGCCGGGATGGCGCTGATCATCGCCGCGCTCGCTGTCGTCACCGCGCGCGGCGTTCTCGTCGGGCGACGCGAACGGAGCCCGCGGCGCGACCAGACGGCCGTATCGCAAGCTCCGCGCTGAGCCTCACGCGCCCGGCCGGCGCCTACGGGGCCTCACTCAGCCCGTCGACTCGTCCATCGCGACTTCGTAGATGTCGGCCGAGACGCGCGTACCCCAGCCCTTGTTGGTCGGCGTCATGCCCTCGAAGATGCGATCGGCCTCGAGCACCTGGTCGCGGCTCTCGCAGTACACGCAGACCGCGACGTTGCCGTTGTGCCGGTCGAAGAGCATCTCGACCCGGCTGGTCACTTCGGCGAGCCTGGGCGGGATCTCCCGCGTCGTCTCTCCTCGTTTCAACGCGGCGATGCCGTCCTTCATCAGGGCACCCTCCGCCTCGATCTCGTCCATGTCTCCGCCCTCAAAGCGGGCGATCCGCACATACATCACTGCCTCCTGAAGTCATCAGGTGAATGTCGTCAGAAGCTGATCCGGGTATTCCCGGGACAACGTTTGACCAGACCGTTCGCCGCGGCGAGCCCGGCGCCTAGCCGTTCGCGAGAGCCCGACGCACGGCGGCGGCGAGCGCCTCCGGCGCCTGCGCGCCGCTCAAGGCGGAGCGCGCGCCGAACACGAACGTGGGCACGGCGCGAATGCCGCGCTCCGCGGCGCGGCGCTCCTCGGCGCGGACCTGGGTGACCTGCGCGTCTCCGGCGAGATTCGCGGTCGCCCAGCTGCGCGAGAAGCCGGCAGCCTCGGACACGGCCGCCAGCACTGCGGCATCGCCGACGTCTTCGCCGCGCGCCCAGTACGCGGCGAACAACGCGTCGGCGAGCGCCTGCTGGCGCGCCTCACCCTCCTCGAGAGCCGCCGTCAGCAGGCGGTGCGCGCCGAAGGTGTTGGGGCGCACCTTGATCTCCGCGAGCGCGACCATGGGGAGGCCCTCAGCCTCGGCCACTTCCGCAAGCCTGCCGCCGAGGACCTTGGCCGCGCCGGGGCCGTACTTGGCCTCCAGTGATACGCGCGGGTCCACGCCCTGCGGCGGGATGGACGGGTCGAGCTCGAACGCGGCGTAGCGCCAGCGCACGCGCGCCGCGTCGTCACCCAGCAGCTTCAGTGCTCCTCGCCAGCGCTCCACGCCGACATAACACCACGGTCACACGATGTCTGACCAGATCACGACGTCGATCACGGTCTGTCTCCTCGCGATCGCCTGCCACCCGTGCCTACCCGGCGGCGGGCCTCTTCACGCCCCGAAGGTGATAGTGTGAGCCCATGGCCAAGCGGAGATCGCCACAGAGCTTCCTCGCCGAGGTCGGCGCCACGCTGGCCTCGAGCCTCGCCGCAGAAGACATCCTGGCCACGGTCGCCCGCCAGATCGGCGAGGCCATGGGCGTCTTCTCCTGCGCCATCTGGGAGTACGAGCCGGGCGCGCGGCACATGATTCTCGCGGCCGCCTGGTACGCCGCCGAGGAGAACCCGTACGGCGACGCCGTGGGGGACACCGCCGAGCTCGACGGCTGGGGCAACATGCTGGCCGTCGTCGAGGGCCGGCGGACCGTGGAGCTGCACAGCGACGACCCCGACCTGCCGCCCACCGACCGCACGTCCTTCGACAAGTGGGGCTTCCAGACCACGATCGACGCGCCGCTCGTCTACGGCGACCGCGTCATCGGCGTGCTCGGCCTCGCGGAGACGCGTGTGCTGAGGCGCTTCACGCCGGCCGAGCGCAAGCTCTTCGGGCAGCTCGCCGTGCAGGCGGCCATCGCCATCAACAACGCCCGTGCATTCCGGCGTCTGGAGGAGAAGGACCGCCAGCTCCAGGCGCTGCGCGAGATCGGCGACGCCCTCACCTCCAACCTCGTGTTCGAAGAGGCGCTCGAGGTGATGGCGCGCGAAGCGGCCGAGGCACTCGGGGTCTCGCGCTGCATCATCAACGAGTACACAGAAGGCGACAACCTGCTGGCGCCGCTGGTGGTCTACGAGCGCCTGGCGGGAGGCGGCTGGCGCAGCCACGCCGACCGCCTCCCGGCCCCGCGCCCCTCGTGCCGCCTGCTCCTCAGCCGCGGCATTCAGGCGGAGCAGGCCTCAGATCGCGAGCTCGACGAAGCCGTGTGCGCAGAGCTGACCGAGCGCGGCGAACTCACCAGCCTCAACGTGCCGCTGATCTACAAGAGTGTGCCCCTGGGCCTGATGCGCCTCATCGAGACCCGTGAGGAGCGCCGCTTCAGCTCCGACGAGATCGAGCTGGCGCGCGGCATCGGCGAGCAAGCCGCACTCGCCTTCCAGAACGCGCGCCTCTACCGGTCCCTGCAGGAACAAGCCGACACCGACGGGCTCACGGGACTGTGCAACCACCGCCGGTTCCGCGAACGCCTCTACGAGGAGGTCCTGCGGGCGCAACGCTACAACCTGCCGCTCACGCTCCTGATGATCGACATCGACGACTTCAAGGCGTTCAACGACGACTTCGGCCACCTCATCGGCGACGAAGTATTGCGCATCGTCGCGAAGCTCCTGCAGACGGGGCTGCGTCAGCACATCGACCTGGCGGCGCGCTACGGCGGCGAGGAGTTCGCCGTGATGCTGCCCAACACCCCGCCTGAGGACGCCGGCTCGGCGGGCGACCTGCAGGTGCCGCCGGCGGCGGCCGGTCTGGCTCGCGCCATGGCTCACCGCGGAGGCGCCAGCGCCGTCGCCGGCCGCATCCGCCACACGGTCGAGGTCACCGCCGCCCAGAAGGCCGGTGGCGTGCCGCGCAACGTCACGGTGAGCATCGGCGTGGCCCTGCTCACCCCCGAGATGTACGACGCCGGCGCGCTCGTGCGCTCCGCCGACGCCGCTCTCTACGAGGCCAAGCACTCCGGCAAGAACACGGTGGTGGTCGCCGGCTGACGCGGCCCTCTCAGGGCGATGGGCTGGCGCCCGTCGCGCCGGCCACCGCCGGCATCAGCACCTTGTCGATCACGAAGATCGTCCACGCCGGACCCTCGATCACCTGCACGACGTTGGCGTCGTTCACCATCACGGCGCCGCCGTTCACGGTGAACGTCACCGCCGATCCCTCGTAGGTCAGCGCCTTCTGGCCGTTCTTGATGTCGGCCAGCTTGAGGTCCTCGGTGGGCACGATGTGGTACGCCAGTATCGACTTGAGTTTCGGCAAGTCCTGCTTGAGTCCCTCGAGGCCGATGCTCTTGAAGGCCTCGTCGTTGGGCGCGAACACCGTGAAGGGGATCTTCTGGTCGAGCGTGTCTTGAAGGCCGGCCAGTGCGACCGCTCCGAGGAAGGCGTTCAGATCGCCGGCCCTGGCCGCCTCGAGGATCGTGCCCGTGGAGACCGACGGCACCACTTTGGGCGTGATCGAGGGCGAGGGCGAGGGGGTCGGCGAAGCCGACGACGAGCCCGAGCCGCAACCCACGGCGGCCAGGACGATCGCGGCCGAGACGGCGAGCGCGGCCAGAGCGGAAAGACACGTGCGTCGGTTCATCGAAACCTCGAGAACGGCCGGGCGTCGCGCCTCAGCCGCTTTCGTCCATGATCTGCGTGTTGTCACCGTGCCACCCCTTCCCGCTGGTCCGGTCCGGGCCCGGGTCCTAGCGCTTGTGGTGCTTGGAGCCGCCCTTGGGCTCGCGGTGCGTGCCGTCGGTGGCGCGCCGCGGCTTGCTTTGGCCGCGGTTCTTCGTGGCGGTTACGATCCAGAGGATGAGGCTGGCGAACAGGATCGACGAGATGAGGCCGCCGGGATGCAGCTTGAACCCGTGGCCGGTGAGGAGATTGACGGTGATGCCCCCGACCAGCGAGCCCGCGACGCCGACGAGGAAGAGCAAGCCCCAATCGGAGGGGTGCATGTCGTGGCGCACCAGCAGGCTGGCGACCCAGCCGGCCAGCATCCCGAGGACGATGTAAGCCATGATGCTCCACATGATGAAAGTCGCTCCTCCTCGGATGGCCGCCGGACGCAGCGGGGATGATATCTCGCCGCGTCTCAGTGATGGAACCCGCCGGGGTCCTTGTCATAGACCGGCGCCTTCATCTTCTCGAGAGTCTTGACTTTCTTGCGCAGGTCGCCCAGCAGCATGTCGGCCATGTCCATCGTGAACCCGCGGCGCACCACGACGCGCAGCGCCGCAAGATCCTCACGGTTCTTCGGAAAGGTGTAGGCCGGCACCTGCCAGCCGCGCTCGCGCAGCGCCGCCGAGACGTCGAACACGGTGAAGTTCTCGACGTCGTCCTTGAGCTTGAAGGCGAACACCGGCAGCTCGCCGCCCTTCGTGAGCAGCTCGAACGGCCCCATCTTCGCGATCGCCGCCGACGCGTACATGGCCACCTTGCGGGCGTACCCCTGCTCGCGCTTGTAGCCCTCGAAACCGAGGCGCAGGAAGTTGTAGTACTGCGCCACGACCTGTGAGCCGGGCCGCGAGAAGTTGAGGGCGAAGGTCGGCATGTTGTCACCCAGGTAGTTCACCCAGAAGATGAGGTCCTCGGGCAACGCCTCGGCGTCGCGCCAGAGCGCCCAGCCGACGCCCGGGTACACCAGCCCGTACTTGTGCCCGGAGACGTTGATCGACTGCACGCGGGGCACGCGGAAGTCCCACTCCAGGTCGGGGTCGAGGAACGGCGCGACGAAGCCGCCGGAGGCGCCGTCCACATGGATAGGGATGTCGAGGCCGGTGCGCTCCTGCAGGTCGTCCAGCAGCTCCGACGTCTTCTTGACGTCCTCGTAGCTGCCGTCGAAGGTCGAGCCCATGACCACGACCACTCCGATGGTGTTCTCGTCGCAAAGCTTGACCGCTTCCTCCGCCGAGAGGTGATAGCGCTCGCCCTCCATAGGCACCAGGCGCATCTCGACGTCCCAGTAGTTGGCGAACTTGTCCCAGCACACCTGGACGTTGATGCCGGTGACCAGGTTGGGCTTGTCGACCGGCTTACCCTCGGCCTGGCGCCGCTTCTGCCAGCGGCGCTTGAGGGCGAGGCCGCCGAGCATGGCCGCCTCGCTCGACCCCGTCGTCGAACAGCCGACGGCGTCCTTCGGGTCGGGGGCGTTGAAGAGGCGGCTCAGCATGTTGACGCAGCGCATCTCCATGGCCGCCGTCTGGGGGTACTCGTCCTTGTCGATCATGTTCTTGTCGAGAGTCTCGGCCATGAGCTTGTCGGCGTGCGGGTCCATGTAGGTGGTGACGAACGTCGCCAGGTTGAGCCGCGCATTGCCGTCGAGCATGAGCTCGTCGTGCACGATCTGGTAGGCGACCTCGGGGGCGATCTCCTCGATCGGCAGCTGATGCGTGGGCACGCGGCCCATCTCCCGCGAGAACACGTCCTCCCCACGCGCATCGCGGCGGTGCGGGCCTGGGCCTTTGGGGTGACGCAGCGCCATGTGGAGGACCTCCTGGTCTCGCGGTCACGTCTGGCACAGCCTACCCGACCAGAGCACGGCACGTGATGACGCCGGCCGGCGCCCGCGGTCACTCCGCCTGGTCGGCCTCCTGCATCGCCCGGCCGAGGTCTTCCTTCGTCAGGTCGAGCTCCTTGGCGATGCGCCGCGTTGCCCTGGGCAGCACTTGCTCGAGGCGCTCGAACAGGGCGGCGTCGCCGACCACAGCCAGCGCCACCTCGTGCTCGCGCAGGGCGGCGCCGAGCTCCTCGGCGTCGGCCTTCGACAGGCTCTCTCTGGCCTTGCCGACGAGTCCGCCGGCCGTCCCGCCCACCAGCGCCGCGCCGAGGATCGCCGGCGGGAACAGCAGGCCGGCCAGGGCGCCGATGCCGAGCCCGGTCCAGGCGCCGCGGGCGATGTCCTTCTTGCGTTCCTTGACGGCGACCGTCCCGTCGGCATCCCGGGCCACCACGGCGGCGTCATAGGCGCCGACCACCCCCTCGCTGTGCAGGCGCTTCAGGTCGGCGTAGTCGCCCTCGGCCGTCTTGAGATCGCCGTAGAGCCCCACGCACAGATGAACGGTCCCCTTCGCCATGCTCACACACCTCCATCGTCGCGGCGCCGGCGGCGCCGTTTCACTTCCGCGGATGCGGTACCGGGCAGCCTCGCCGGCAGGTGGACCGGCCCCGCCTTCACGAGCTCGGGCATCTCGAAGGACAGCAGGTCGAGGAGGCTCATGCGCTGCTTGTATCTGTTGCGAGGCGCTGCGTCAAAGGAGGCCGGGGCCTACAGCGCTTCGGCAGGGTGGTCGCGCCGGGGCATCTGACGCGGGGCGAGGGGCGGGGGGGGGGCGCGCGGCGCCCCCCCCCCCCCCCCCGCCCCCCGGCCGGCCCCGGCGCCCCCCCGGCGCGCCGCGCTGGCCCGGGGCGCCGC
>Ga0315281_10012157_pt1 | contig 11746 bp, 10 predicted proteins | sample YL17G07_0_MG_FD_204540 | JGI IMG/M metagenome (GOLD analysis project Ga0315281, IMG submission 204540) | Sediment microbial communities from Yellowstone Lake, YNP, Wyoming, USA - YL17G07_0 | ecosystem: Environmental > Aquatic > Freshwater > Lake > Sediment | place: USA: Wyoming | collected... | reverse complement strand
ACCGTGTAGTCCCCAGGAAGTAATGCCCCCGATGAGTAAGTCCCAGAGCCGCTCGATTTCAGGCTGATCGACAGCCCCGTCTCTTTGTTCGCGATGGTAATCGCGGCGCCAGGAACAACCGCTCCGGTGGGGTCTGTAATTGTTCCCTGGATGCTGCCTGTGGAGACCGTCGTCTGCGCCGCTAGCTTGAGTGGTGCGAGCGCCATCCCAAGCGCGATCACAACACCGAGAACGGTCAATTTCCAATTGCCATAAGAACTCCGGTCCTTAACCATCTGCTACCCCCTTTTCGAGTGTAACTAGATTGGATTGCACATATGCCACAAGTAAAGAAAAAGAATGGCGACTTGGCGGGGAAGAATAATCCACCGACCTACCGATAGGTAGGGCAGTTCCCGTAAATAGAATCCCCAATTTTTGTTGCAACAGTCAGCGTCCCAAAATGCTGAGTCGGAGTCTGGGTAAAGACCCCAAGGCTTAAGAAACCAATGAAAAATAACCTACTTACATCACGCTTGTCAAGAGGAGTTTAAGAATCAATGTCCTGACAAGCCGCGTTCCCGTCCTTGACTAGGAGCAATAGTTGGGCCAAATTCGACGGTAGACAATTACAGCCATCTAGTTGAAGGCAAAGGTCTTGTTGTTTGGCAACGAGACCTTACGCCGAAATCTACAAGATTCCATATTCAAAAATCAGGAGTTTCTTCCTGTTCAGGTCCTCCGCTACGATCCTACAGCTTGCAGAAGTTGAGTGGTCTGGGAAGCCATCGCGATCAAACGAACAGCCTTTCAGTTGGTCGAAACAACTGCGTCTGGAGGACGAGGACAACACCCTGGAGCCTTCCAGGTAGGATCTTGGGCACGCTTAGATGAATCGAAGAGTCCGCGCGCGCCAGCTCAGCCCGCGACTCCCAAAACGCACCGTGGATTGGGATTCCATCGCAGCGCCAACACCATCTGCCGTCAGGCCCCGCCAGACGGGGCCACCCTGACCGACCGGCCGGTGGGATATCAACAATTCATGTATGCTATTACTTAATATAACTAATTGAATTAAGCCATCAACAGTGAACTTCCGGTCTGACGACGGTCAGGTTCTCGACAAATTGAGAAGTTGTCCTTCGCAGGAAGGACCGACATGGTGTCGAGCGCACTATGGTCCTTGTGAGGATTTCACTTCGCCGAGCGAGAGGCAACAAACTCCAGGGGCTGACCATCCAGTTTCCCGGGAGGCTGAACACCCAGAATCCTGGCGACCGTGGGGGCCACATCGAGGATGCTGGGGTTCGGCGTCGAGACGAGCTTGTTTGAGAGGAAGATTCCTTGAGTATCGCTGGGATCCGAGGCGCAGTGATCGCCGCTCCACTTCTTCATGTTGGCGACAACAATCCCCGGAGGAATGGCGCCCAGCGAGGTTTGCCAGGAGGTTCGGTAGCCGTCGCGGAAATCAATCTGAAGGTCGGGAGCATCGGCCATGCGAGGGCCGTGGAAGATCTCGCGCCCGAGATGAACGCTCTGGATGACCAGCTGCTGCGTATCCGGGTCGCGCACGGCGAGGAGTTTCTGACGAATATCCTCTAGAAGCTTATCGGCCTCCGGACCGCGATCCAGGATTCCAGACTTCTCTCGTCCGCGAAGATTCAGGTAGATTTGGCCAAGCCCTAGGGCGTAAGCCTTCGTGTGGCTCCAGTCGACGTTGGGGAAGAAGCTTCCCTGCCCGAAGAGATTGTCGAGGTTGTAGGTCCTGTCCTCGGCGCCGGGATTCTTGAGCGTCATGTAGCCGTTCTGGACCAGCCACGTGTTGGTGTTGAATCCCTTGCGCCAGGTGTGGAAGCCGTGGTCGGAAACGATAATCAGGGTGCCTCCGGGCTTCATGGCGGCGACGACGTCACCCACGATTCGATCCATTCGTTCGTAGGTCAGCTGGATGGCGTTGCCATATTTCGCGGCGAGCTCCGGGTCATACCGTGGGTGCTGCGGGTCGATCAGGCGGTAGAACATGTGCGAGACGTGGTCGGTGGCCAGAAAGACAGAAACCAGCAAGCTCGGCGGATCATTCTTCAGCTCATCGAGCGTAATCTCCGCCTGCTTGTCCATGGTGCGGAAGGCGTCCTCCAGGAAGACTCCCTCGTCGATCTTCTCTTCATTCAGTGCCCACGTGTCATGCCACCAGCCCAGGGTCTTCATGAGGCCGTGCTTGTGGGCAAGCTCCGCAGTGTAATCCCCGGGAGACGAAACCGGGAGCGGCGGCGATTCGGGATCCAGATCCAGCGGTGACATGTAAAGGCGCAGGTCTGGCGTCGCTTGGAGCACGTAGAAGCGGCTGATCGCCGAGACGGAGAGGAAGGGCGTGATCCGGAATTTGACGCGGAACCAGTCGCTCCAATGCCGTTCGGCAACGGTCTCCGTGTGCCCGCGCAGGTTGATGGTGACGGCGGTGCCCTCGGGATTGACCCGAAACTGAATGGGGACAGAGATTCTTTTGTAGGACTTCGCGGTCGGGTCGACGGGGCCTTCCACTTCGGCATTCGCCACGTTGCCGTTCATCTCCAGACGAACGAGCTTGCCTCCGAATTCGGTGTCGCCGACATCCCATTGCGTCAGGTCCGTGCCAAAATAGAAAAACGTTCCCCACGTCCCCCGGATATCTGGGACACCCAGGCCGGCCCAGAGCTTCCCGCCGGGCAGCGCCGTGGGAGGGAATTCCAGGGGCACGCGGATGGCGGTGGTCTTGTAGCCGGCGTCCGCAGCGGCCTTATAGAAGGGAACGCCGCTGCGCAGGTTGGTGACCTTGGGGCGCTTGATAGGAATCAGGCCCCAGAGGAACTCCGCTTTCTCGCGTGAGACGAGCGCCAGTTCCGGCAGATAGGTCTGCGGGTCGCGCTTGAGGAAGTCGAAGATGCCCGTTCCGCCGGGATTCAGCCCTGTGGCGAACGCCGCCCAGGCCACGGGCGATTCCGGCGGGTTGGTGGTTTCCAGCGGCTTGAAGGTTCCGGTTTGCGCGAGCCGAGCGAGATTCGGCAGCTTGCCTTCCTTGATCCATTTGGACAGCAAATTCGGGTCGGCGCCGTCAAAACCCAGCACGACGACTTGAGTCGTAACTGGACGTGTCTTCACTCCGCCGCAGGAGAAAGACATGCTCGCGACGAAAAACGCTGCGCAAAGGGTTAGGAATCTTCGGGATTCGATAATGGGCCTTCCCTCGCCGGACAAGTAAGCTCCATTGTAAGCAAGGAGTTATTTGCCGTCGAGTAAAAACTCTTTTTGGAAGTCTCTTGAACCCGGGGTCAGGTAGCGGACGAGGATTCCAGCGCAAGCGATCCGTTACTCTCCCAACCGCGAAAAAGACCGGTCGATCGTGAGAGACATCGTGGCGACGGCGTTTTCGGTGTAGGCGGCGAGCGCGTCGCGGTAGAACGCGAGGCTGCGGGCGCGCACGGATTCTTCCGGTTCGTTCGAGGCGACCAGGTGATGAGTTTCGTGAAGAAGGATGCTGAGCAGTTTCAGCCGGAACTGCTTGGCTCGAAATTCGGTTAACCGCGAGCCCTCCAGAAACTTCACATCCAGCGCGGTATCGGAAAGTGGCAGGGCGGACCACGTTTCGACGCGCTCGTAGGCGATGTCCATCTCGCCGACTCGAGCGCCGCCGAAAGCATCGTGGGTTTCCGCAAAGGGAGCTTCTCTTACCACGACATGCCGATGTCCCAGGCATCCGCAGATGTTCTTGCGGCGAAGCTGAACGACGATCAACTCGGGCGCCTTAAACAGGATCTCGTCGTAGGCTTCATGGCAGGGCTGCGGAACCCCCGCCCAATCCTGGTCGACGACCAGCGCCACTTGCCGCGCCTTCGCCGCGTCACGGAAAGAGTGGGCGATGATCACAAGGGGTGTGGCGCGATCGCTGAAACGCGCGGTTCGATACCTTCGACCGCTCGCCCACTGCCGCCAGCGAATCCACCGTGGGAGCGAACGCAGGTACTCTTCAATCGAAGCCGGTGAAGGAATGGGGAGGATTTCCATCAGATTCCATTCTAACTCGATCGGGAGTGCAACGCGTGAAACCGCCACAGCGCTCTCCACCATCAGAAGAGAGCTCATTATGCGAGCTGCAAAGGTTCGGTTTCACTGGCCAGCATGCCGGGTGGCACCCCCATGCGCCGCGCCAGGGTGGGAGCAACATGGGTCAACTTTATGCGGCCGAGGTTCCTATGAGGCGCCACACCCGGCCCTGCGATAACGAAGGACGCCTCCAGGCCGGTGCGTGAAGGGAGGTGCCCGTGTGTGCCATGGTCGGTGGTGGTCTTCTGCACCACCGGTCCCCTAAAACGATCCGAAAAGCAGTACCCCGTGGAAGCTTCGAGCATCAACTCCGCGTCTGGGTCGGCCGCTAGAAATTCCAGTTTGGGACGCGCGACGACCTCCGATACGGCGCCGGTTTTGCGTAGTCGGTTGACGGCTCGGTCGAGTGCCCGCCGCTCCTCAGCCGATGGCTCCTCCAGCCAATACAGAGCAAACGACCCGCCGGCCTGGACGGCCCCCAGCCGTCTGAGCTCCAGCTTGCCGTGCGCCTTCAAGCCAAACAGGCCTTCTTCCGAGAGAATAACCAGCGGCGCGACTTCTTTCTCGACTGGAACAAATCCGTGATCGGAGAGGACAACGATCGTGACGCCGACTTCATCGCCACATGCCTCGCGGAGCCGACCGATTTCCACATCGGTCTTTTGAAGCGCCTCCAAAGCTTCGCGTGACGTGGGTCCGCAACTGTGCGATTGATAGTCGTATTCCACGAAGTGCACGAGCAGCAGATCCGGCCGACGTCTCTTCAGCAAATAGAGCGCTGCCTCGGCCCGCAAGCGGTCGGGCTTCACTCGCCCCAGGACCGGTCCCAGCACCTTGAAGAGCTCTTCGTAAAGCCCCGGCGTCGAATGCTGTGCGACAGTCTTGAAATCCTCATGCGGATTGGCGGCCCCCGGATCCCAGATTTCCGGCATGTTGTAGTCGATGGGAGCCCCGGCGCTCACCGGCCAGCTAATCGCCGCCGTCTTCAGCCCCTCCACCCGCGCCACGGTCCAGAGCGCCGGAACGTCCAGCGCCTGAGCAAACCAGTGCCACGGGCGCGCGGTTTCCGTGGGGTCCAGCGAGGTGAGATGGCTGTAGATTCCATGCACGCGCGGAAGGACGCCCGTAACCAGCGTGGCGTGCGCCGGGTAGGTCGTGGATGGGTAAACACTCTCGACGGCATCGGCGCTCGCGCCCGACTCAACAAGCCCGAGGATGTTTGGAATCTTGACGTCAAAGTCCTTCGCCCGCCGGTAGAAATCCGGGTGCATGCCGTCAACCGAGAGCACGATCAGGTGAGGTGTGAATTGACCGTTCTTCACGTCTGCGATCCCATCAACTGCACGACCACTGGACCCTTTCTTCCCGTAGCATTTGGATGCGTCTTTCGAATCTGGGAAGGCGCTCTTGCTTGCGCCACGGGCTGAGGTATAATAGCAGGAAGGAAGGCGATGGAGTTCGCCTAACGAACCACCCGCATTGCGGGGTGATAACTCCTACTATGACTTCGGGTCGTGGTAGGGGTTTTTTGTTTTGGGCCTGCCCGCTCCGTGACCTGCGAGGTTGAAGTGAATCCATGGTTAGTCGCGTCGTTATGGGTGGGTTTGGCGCTCGTCGCCACGATGTTCTCGATTCGACTGGGAATCTCCGTCGCCCTCGTGGAAATCGGCGTAGGAGTCCTGGCGGGCAACTTTCTCCATCTCACTCCCAATGAGTGGGTCAGCTTTCTGGCCGGCTTCGGCAGCGTCCTGCTGACCTTCCTGGCAGGCGCGGAGATCGACCCGGATGTTCTCCGCGCCAATCTGAAGGAAAGCGTGCTGATCGGATTCTTCTCCTTTCTCGCGCCCGCCCTGGGCGCTTTTGCCGCGACGTTCTGGTTGTTCCACTGGAACCTGCAGGCCGCGGAAATCGCCGGCGTGGCGCTCTCCACCACATCGGTCGCAGTGGTCTATGCTGTGATGATCGAGAGCGGCCTGAACGAAACCGAATTCGGCAAAGTGATTCTGGCCGCCTGTTTCGTGACCGACTTGGGCACCGTCGTGGCGCTCGGCCTGATCTTCGCCCAGTACAACCGCTGGCTGCTGATCTTCATAGTGGCCACGACGCTGCTCCTCTGGGTGCTCCCGAAATTCACCGGCTGGTATTTTGCCAAAGTCGGAAACCGTGTGAGCGAGCCGGAGATCAAGTTCATCCTGTTCATCCTCTTTATTCTGGGCGGGGTGGCGACGATGGCGCGCAGTGAGGCTGTACTTCCAGCCTACTTGATTGGACTGGTCATGGCCCGGCAGTTCCTGAGCAACCGCGTGCTGATGCACCGCATGAGGGCCATCGCGTTTTCCATCCTCACGCCGTTCTACTTCCTGAAGGCGGGCTCGTACGTTTCGTTCAAGGCGCTTTGGGCGGGACTGATCCTGATCGGAGCGCTCTTCCTGGTGAAGATGCTTGCCAAGACGATTGGGGTTCTGCCGTTCGCTCTCGGATTTGGTTTCGGCCGCCAGCGCAGCGCCTACACAACTCTGCTGATGGCGACGGGACTGACCTTCGGAACCATCTCTGCCCTTTTCGGGTTGACCCATGGCTACATCGACCAATCCCAGTACACGGTGCTGGTGACGGTCGTCATCCTGAGCGCCATCGTGCCAACCCTGATCGCCGAAAGATTTTTCCGGCCGGATGTGAACGCAGCCGCCGCGCTTGCGCAAGAAAGCCTTGTGCCCGCCGCGCCGAGTGTCGAAAGCGAGGTATAAGTCATGTTCAAAAAGATTCTGGTCGCCAACGACGGTTCCGAAGGTGGCAAGAAGGCCTTGGCGGCGGGCATTGCCACCGCTCAACGCTTCGGCGCTGAACTGCACTCCATCACCGTCATCGAACGTCCCAGCCATTTCGCGGAGACCGTGGGCGAGGTGATGGAGGAGCACGAAGAGAGCGAGAAGTATTTCCAACGCATTTGTTCCGAGTCAACAGCCCAGGCGCAAGCAGCCGGGATTGGATTGAAATGCGACGTTCGGCCAGGTCATGAGGTGGAAACGATCATTCGCTTTGCGCGCGACAACCACTTTGACCTGCTGGTAGTCGGCTTCATGGGCCATAGCCGTATTTTCGAGCGCTTTTGGGGCGGCACGTCTCAGAACCTGACGAGGCACGCCCCCTGTTCCGTGTTGCTGGTGAAGTAGCAGCCGGCTCGGGCTTCTCACTTCAACGGAGAATCACTCATGGAATCGCCGGCGCAGCCCTTCATCAATGATGTGAGCGGCAATCATCGTAGGATCCTCGCCGTCCGTCTGCGCTTGTTGGAGGAAGATTGTTTCAGCCTGCTGGATTTGTTCCACACGGAGGCGCATTCCCTGCTCGAGCGTGGGGCTCTGCCGGAGGAAAGAGCCGATGAAGTAAGGGAGTTGTCAGCTCAACTGCGGGCGAGAATTGCAAAAATGAAGGCCGACCTTCAGCTCGAACCCGCCCAGCTCGACCCCGAACGCGTGGCGCGCGCCCTGGTTACTTCCATGAGCGTCGGGATCGAGGAATTGTACCCGGAGTATCTCAAAGGGTACGGGAAGGTGCCCGAGGCTCTGGCTTCCTACCTGAGATCCAGCGTGGAGGGAATGCTGGCCATCATGAAGAAAATCAACCGGGCCCTTGAAGGGCCGACAAAAGGCTAGATGAAAGGAATGTGCCCGTGTCCCGATCTCTCCCTCTGCCATTGATAGGTCGAGCCGTCGAATATCAGAAGCTGGTCGAGGCGCTGGAGAGGTGCGAGAGTTTGCTGATTTCGGGCCCGGCGGGAATCGGCAAGACGGCACTTGTGATGAGAGTCTTGGAGGATCATCCGGTGGCGGCGGCTGGTTCGATCATCTATCTAAGCGGCGTGGGGGGCTTGCGGCCCCTTTTGTGCGCGCTCTTGCGCCGACTGTACGAAATCGAGGATGCGACACTTCGCCGGCAGCTCCGCAATGAAGGCGTGGCGAAGGCGACTTTCAGTTCCTGGCTCCAGACTCATCGTGCCAGCCGGCTGCGCGGCGCCCTTTATCGGTCAATGGAAGGGGGTCAGTATTGGGTGTTCCTCGACCATATCCCCCCGCTGACCCTGGCCGTTGCCAAGGTAGTCAAAGAGCTCACACGGATGCGCGAGACGCCAGTCTACATTTTAGCTCGTGGTCTGAGCGAGGCTGAGGTCGGACACGTGACCGATCTCTATTGGAGTGACCGGCAGCGCTTGAGTCTTGGCCCGCTGCCGGCGAGGGCGGCGCGCGATTTGCTGGAATGGTGCATCCGGCGCTTCGGTCTCGCACGCCTCGATTTGAATGGCTTCCGGCAGGAGATCCTTCATCTGAGCGGCCACAACCCCGGCACCCTCATCCACATGTGCGCCCTGGCTGCGGAACCCCGTTATCAGTACGGGTCGCAGATCAAAACCAAATTGATTCGTATCGATACCCTCGTGAGCGGATACAATTCACTCGCTCCTCCCAAACTGACCGAGAGCACCCATGGCGGAAGGTGAGAACGGCATATCGGCAACGGTAAGCACGACGCCGGTAGACCGCGTCTTCGTGGGGCGCGCTGATACGAGCGACGTTGATGGTGCGGCCAGACTTTTTCGCCTTGCGACATTGGGCGAAGAGCTCGGCACGCGGCCAGTCAGTGAGGAAGCGCGCGCCCTGGCCGCCCGCGTCTCGGAGGGCCGCTTCTATGTGGCCTGCATCGGCCAGACCAAGCGAGGGAAGTCAACGCTGATCAATGCGCTGATCGGTGAGCCCATTCTCCCGGTTGGCTTTATTCCCGTGACCGCAGTGCCCACCGTGATCCGATTCGGAGAGCAGCCGAGAGCACGTATACAGGCCCGAGATGGCTCCTGGCGGGAAATAGCCGTCTCCGATCTCAAGCAGTACGTTTCAGAAGAGCACAACCCGGAGAATACGAAGAGAGTCATGGGTGTCGAGGTTTTCGTGCCCGGCCGCCTGGTTGCGACCGGGATGTGCCTGGTGGATACGCCGGGCCTGGGATCGGTATTTGCTGGCAACACGGCAGCAACTCAAGCTTTTATACCTCACATCGATGCAGCATTAGTGGTCGTGGGCGCGGATCCTCCGCTGGCGGGCGAAGAGCTGGCGCTTGTGGAAGGCGTAAGCCGACAGGTTCAGGATTTGATCCTGGTTCTTAACAAGGCGGACCGAGCCACAGATGAAGAGAAAGCGGCGGCGGTGAGCTTCTCCCGCCAGGTACTGGAAAAACGTTTACAACGGCATGTGGGACCGATCTTTGAGGTCAGCGCCACGGAGCGGCTCGAGAACCGCGGGCCCGAGCGTGACTGGAGAAAACTGATTGCGACGCTTGAGCGGCTTGTCGAAGACTCTGGCCGGCAGCTCATCCGTGCGGCTTGCGGACGTGGTGTGCAGCGGCTCAGTGAGCAATTGCTTGCCCTTATCAGCGAGGAGCGCGAGGCTCTGCAGCGGCCCGTCGAGGAATCCGAGCGGCGAATCGCCGCGATGAAGGCGACCCTCGCCGAGGCAGAACGTTCGATGCGGGACCTGGGTTTTCTTTTCATGGCTGAGCAACAGCACCTCTCCGACATGTTCGTCAGCCGGCATAAAGCCTTTCTCAGCTCTATGTTGCCTGAAGCAGACAGGGACTTCGAGAGGGCGCTCGAATCGCTATCGCGCGGGATGGGACCGTCGTACCGGCGTGCCATGATGCACGAGGCTCAGGAAATTGCACGCCGGCTCGTCCTGCCCTGGCTGCGGATCGAGCAGGAAGAGGCGGAGAAAGAATATCGGCAGGTCGCCGCTCGATTTATGCAGATGGGCAATGATTTTCTCAAGAAGCTTGCCGACGCGGGCATTCCCGAGCTCACGCGCATGCCGCACGCGCTCGATCCGGAAACGGGATTTCGGTTTCGGTCGGAATTCATGTTTCGGGACCTTATCGAGATCGCGGAACCGGCATCGCCACTCCGTTGGTTGGCGGACTTCATCCTCGGCCTCGCGGGGGCCCGCCGCGCGATCGAAAACGATGCCCGAGAGTTTCTTGTCTGGCTGCTGGAAGTCAACAGCACGCGGGTCCAGAGCGACATTCTCAACCGGGTTCAGGAAAGCCGTAGCCGGTTGGAGGCGGAGATCCGGAAGCTGCTGCACGAAATCAGCCGCATTGCTGAACAGGCCTTAACCCGTGCCCGAGCGGCACGGGCCGCAGGGGCTTTGGCAGTCAAAGCGGAACTCGCGCGGCTGAATTATCTGGATAAGGAAGTTCATGGCACTGGATGAGATGCACGCCCGCCGACTGGCCACCGTCGCCACGGTGGTCGAAAGCGCCCTCGATCGCATCGAGCAGCTTCTGCGCACAGTCGAGAAGGAAGAAACTGCCCGGAAGAGGTCCGCGGGCTTCTCCTTGAACCAAGTCCAGCAAATCCGTGCAGCCATCGAACACGTGCGGGAGCGACTTCTCCGAGGTCTGGCCCACTTCGGGGTTGAGCGGCACCAGCCCCACCCTCGTCAGGTGCTCGCCGCGGAACTTTCCATGCTATGGGTGGTTCTCGAAAATGCCATGCCGGAACGGATGAAGGGTTACGGGAAGGAATTCACTCCCGCGGATAGAAGAGCGTGGGAAGAACTGATTCGGACACTCTTGCAAGATCTCGAACCGCTTCGGAGCTGCACCCAAGGGGGCCGCGACTAGCACCGGCCGCAGTCAGTTCCTGCGGGCAATGAAAATGAGTTCACCCGGATATTTCAACCCGTAAGGGCTCTTGTCGTAGTCCCCGTAGACCGCCTCCACTTCAAACCCCGAGCGCACCAGCAGGTGCTCGGCCTCGAAGCGGAAGAGATAGCGCATCGTAAAGCGGGAGACCATGCGCTCCTCGCGCCCGTCCGGATGGGTGACGCGGTAAATGAGTTCGACGTCCTGCGTCTGTTTGAAGAGATCCCGCGCCAGGATGTGATGCCGGCGAAGGACTTTGCGGCCATCCGGCATGGTGAACGGCGGCTCGCGATTGAAGTCCTCGAGCAGCCGGTCATCGACGAGATGCGGAAGCGAAGGGTTGAAAAGGTCCAATACCAACTTTCCGCCCGCCACCAGATGGCGGCGGACGGTGGCGAGGCAGGTGAGTTGGTCTTCGAGAGAAATCAAGTGTTGGAAAGGACGAAAAGGAATCGTCCCCAACTGGAACTCGCGTCCGAGGTCGAATTGGCGCATGTCACCTTCGACCAGCTTGACTTTCGTCTGCACTTCCCTGGGCTCATGCGCCAACTTCTCGCGGCAAACGCCCAGCATGGATGCGGACGAATCGAGCCCCACGATCTCAACGCCCGCGCGCGCGGTGGGGATCAGCACCCGCCCGGTGCCGCATCCAATTTCCAGGACGGGCCCTGCCGACTGTCGCGCCAACTCCACGAAGAAGTTCACATCTTGCCGCTCCCGATAGGGCACCACGTAATCGTAGAACTCCGCGACGAAGGGATAGTCGTCATAACCTCCGGGATGCGCCATGCTACTCTCCTTAACCGGCTTGCGTTACTTCCCTGCTCAGCGGCGTCAACGCCGGCCCACGAAATACCTCATGATGGGCCGCGTTTCCGACCGTCGAAGAACCTCCACGAATCCCGCCTTCCGATACGCCGAGGGCAAACCCGTGTAGGCAAAGACGTCGGGCAGGCTTCCCTTTTTGGGCTCGACGGGATATCCCTCGACGACGCGG
>Ga0315281_10012156_pt1 | contig 11747 bp, 11 predicted proteins | sample YL17G07_0_MG_FD_204540 | JGI IMG/M metagenome (GOLD analysis project Ga0315281, IMG submission 204540) | Sediment microbial communities from Yellowstone Lake, YNP, Wyoming, USA - YL17G07_0 | ecosystem: Environmental > Aquatic > Freshwater > Lake > Sediment | place: USA: Wyoming | collected... | reverse complement strand
TACAGGGAACTATCTTAACTGATGTGGATGAGACTGTTGCCGGGATAAAAAGGCAGCATAATGTTTTTGAACAATTAGGTATTAACCCCCAGGATGCCTTTGGATATAAGATTATAGAACCTTTAGTGCAACTTCGCAAGGATGGGGCAAGGAAGGTAGCGGAGGCTTTGGGGCTACCCGAATCAGTATATAAGAGGATGCCATTTCCAGGACCGGCTCTGTCCGCCCGCGTAATCGGGGAAGTGACTCCAGAAAAAATCAGAATAGTCAGGCAGGCAACCGCTATTACTGAAGAACTCTTGTACCCTACTGGCGCCTTCCAATACCTGGCAATTTTACATCAGGATAGAGTTACAGGTATACGGGATGGAAAAAGAGACTATGGTTTACAAATTGAAATTAGGTGTTGGGATAGTGTCGACGCAAGAAAGGCTAAGCCCATGAGAGTGCCTTATGATATCTTGGATAGCTTAGCCCAGAGAATAGTTAGCGAGGTTGCCGGAGTAGTCAGTGTTACCTACAATATAACTACCAAACCTCCTTCGACAATGGAGGCTATTTAGAAATAAATCTATGAATTTATTGACTTACGATATAAAATATCGTATAATAACTTATTAAAGTTAAAGGAGGTGAAGAAGGATTGGTTTTGGTTAAAGAAGAGAAGACGAAGATTATCGATGAATTTAAGGTCCATGCCAGAGACACCGGCTCAGCCAAGGTTCAGATTGCAATCTTGACCGAAAGGATTAATATATTAGGAGAGCATTTTAAACACCACAAGAAAGACTTTAATTCTCGCCGCGGGCTGCTTTCACTTGTAGGCAGGCGCCGCAGACTCCTCAATTATCTCAAGAACAAAGACATCAAGAAATACGAAGAAATCTTGGAGAAACTTAACTTGAGAAAATAAATCGAGGTTTTATCCTTAAAGATAGGAAAGGGATATATGACGCAGGACATTGTCCTTAAAGGTAAATTTGGCAATAATGATTTAATTCTAGAGACAGGCAAGATTGCTAAACAGGCAAATGGTTCGGTTACTGTCTACTATGGCGGGACTGTAGTTCTGGTAACTGCCTGTATGTCTCGCGAGATTAAAGAAAGTCAGGATTTCTTTCCTTTAACTGTGGAATATCAGGAGAAGACATATGCCGCAGGAAGGATCCCGGGAGGTTTTTTCAAAAGAGAAGGCAGGCCCTCTGAGAGCGAGATTTTAACCGCAAGGCTTATTGACCGGCCTATACGGCCGCTATTCCCCGAAGGACTGCTGAATGAAGTCCAGATTATGGCAATCGTTTTATCCAGTGATGGTGAAAACGACCCCGATATCCTGGCGGTAATCGGCGCATCAGCGGCATTAATAATATCCGATATACCTTTTAATGGTCCATTGGCATGTTGCCGCGTTGGGTGGGTTAACAATAAATTTATTCTAAATCCTACATATGCAGAATTAGAAAGTTCTGATTTAGATGTGGTTGTGGCTGCCAACGCTAAAGGCGTGGTGATGCTTGAATCGAAGGCTAAAGAGGTATCAGAGGAAGTGTATCTGGAGGCAGTTAAATTCGGCTTTAATAATCTCCAGAGCATAATCAGCCTGCAGGAGGAATTAAGGAAGCAATGCGGCCAGGTAAAGGCGGATATTCAGTTTAAAAAGACAGATCCGGCATTGCGACAAAAGATAGAAGAACTAGCTAAAGACAGATTAAAGGAAGTTTATAAGCTGACCAAGAAAGAAGAACGCGAGGAAGAAGTGGCTTTATTAGCTAAGGAATTAGAAGAGAATCTTACCCTGGAAGGATATGCGGCCTGCGATATTAAAATGGGGCTGCTTGAGGTAGAAAAAGAACAGGTGAGAAAGAAAATCTTGAATGAAAATGTGCGTCTGGATGGCCGGGGATTTAAAGATATCCGACCTATTAAGGCCGAGGTTTCTGTATTACCCCGTACTCACGGCTCAAGTCTTTTTACGCGCGGACAGACGCAGAGTTTAGCAGTCACGACGCTCGGTACCGGTGAAGACGAACAACTTATTGAGGCTTTGGAGGGAGAGAAGTATAAATCCTTTATGTTGCATTACAGTTTTCCACCCTTTAGCGTAGGAGAGACTGCGCCTGTGCGCGGACCCGGTCGTCGGGAAATAGGACACGGCGCTTTAGCTGAAAGGGCGCTTCTGGCGGTTATGCCTTCCAAGGAAAAATTCCCTTACACCATCAGGGTAGTTTCTGAGATTTTAGAATCCAACGGTTCATCCAGCATGGCGACAGTTTGTGCTGCGACCTTATCTTTAATGGATGCGGGTGTGCCTATAAAAGATGCGGTAGGTGGTATTGCCTTAGGGCTAATTAAGGAGGATAAAAAGACAGTTATATTAACAGACATTACTGGCCTCGAAGACCACTTTGGTGACATGGATTTTAAAGTTGCCGGTACTAAGAACGGTATGACAGCAGTACAGCTGGATCTCAAAATCGATGGGATTGGCATAGATTTGTTGGATAGCTGCTTGCTTCAGGCGCAAGAAGGCAGGATGTTTGTTTTGGAAAAAATAAATGCGGCACTGGCTTATCCGCGCCAGCAACTTTCAGCCTACGCACCGCGCATAAATATAGTAAAGGTTAATCCGGAAAAAATAGGTGAACTCATTGGGCCAGGCGGCAAGACCATCAAAAAAATTATTGCTCGAACCGGAGCAGCCATTGATATCCAGGATGACGGGAATGTTTTAGTTTCATCTACCGATGCCGTTAAATCTGAAGAGGCGATTAAGATGATAAAGGCGATAACAGAAGATATAGAGGTAGGGCGTATATATATAGGTAAGGTCAAGCGTATTGTAGCCTTTGGTGCATTTTGTGAGATTGCCCCTGGTAAAGATGGTCTGGTGCATGTATCGGAACTCGCCGGCAACTTTGTAAAGAATGTAGAGGATGTAGTCAAGTTAGGAGATGAAATTAAAGTTAAAGTCATAGGTATAGATGAATTAGGAAGGATCAATTTAAGTAAGAAACAGGCGGAAGAAAACAGTTCGAAGTGAAAGAAAGAAGATTAAACGAGTTTAAGGGCGTTATTTTAGTGGCGGTTGGTCTTATCATTCTGACGAGCCTGTTGTCGTTTAGCCCCTTTGACCTGCCCTTCTATACCTCTCATCCGAATATCCCACCAAAAAATTTCATACGAACATTTGGCGCGTATCTGGCAGGGGTACTTTTGTTTTTGTTTGGCTGGTCAAGTTACGTTATACCGCTGCTCATTTTATTTCTTGGAGTAAAATTGTTTAGACAGCAGATTCCGGATTTGCGTATGCCTCGGATTATAGGTATGTTAGTTTTACTTTTGTCAGTCAGCTCGCTTATTGGCATGTTTAATTTTAAAAGTGAGGTAATAGGATTTTCCCGAGCAGGTTTCTTCGGGACTATGCTATCTAATTTTGTGACTGCATATTTTGGCCGTTTAGGCGGCTATATTATGTTTATTACGTTTATTATTTTATCACTGGCCTTGGTTACCGAGATTTTAATATCTTCCTTATTTTTAAATCTCGCAAACAAAACCAATTCTGCTTTATTGCCTATTTTTAGAAAATTCAGAAAAAGAGAAAAGGTAATAGTGGTTAAGCCACCTGCGCCAAAGCCCAAAATACTCGTCTCTGATGTTACCCTTAAGGTTAAACCCAGCGAAGATAAGCTGTTCGCCAAACCTAAAATTCAAATAAAGACAAAACCGCAGACTGCAGAAATAAAAGTAAAACCTCAAGAGTTAAAAATAGGGGATTACCATCTCCCTTCTATAGATTTGTTGGACCTGCCTCCTCCGATTGAGGCCAGGCAAATTAAAGAAGACCTCACCGCAAATGCCCGGATTTTAGAGGATACCTTAGAAGATTTTGCTATCTCCGCCAAGGTTACTGATATCGAACGAGGTCCTGTAATTACCCGCTATGAACTTGAGCCCGCCCCAGGAGTAAAATTGAACCGTATCGTAGCGCTTAGCGACGATATTGCCTTGGCCATGAAGGCACAATCAGTGAGGATTATTGCTCCTATTCCTGGCAAGGGCAGGGTAGGGGTAGAGGTCCCCAATACCCAAAGTAGCTTCGTATATTTACAAGAAGTACTTGCCTCTAAGGAGTTTCAGGAAGCAAAATCAAAATTAATACTGGCATTGGGTAAAGATATTGCAGGTCAGCCGATTATTGCCGATTTAGATGAAATGCCGCATCTTTTAATCGCCGGAACCACCGGCTCTGGTAAGACGGTATGCGTTAATTCTCTAATCTCAACGTTACTTTTCAGGATTAGTCCAAAGGATTTGAAATTCTTGATGATTGACCCAAAAATGGTGGAACTGATGCCTTTTAACGGGCTACCGCATCTTTTGTGTCCTGTGGTTACCGATGCTAAGAAGGCCTCTATTGCGCTTAACTGGGTAGTAAATGAGATGGAAGAACGTTATAAGCTTTTAGCAAAAGTAGGCGCAAGGAATATCGAGGCTTATAATGAAAGGCAAGAGAGTATCCCCTACATTATTGTTATTATCGATGAATTTGCAGATTTGATGAACCTTGCCCGTGATCAGATTGAAAATGCAATTACGCGCTTGGCACAGCTTTCGCGCGCCGTAGGCATACATCTGATTTTGGCTACGCAGAGGCCCTCGGTAGATGTTATTACTGGCGTGATTAAGGCAAATTTACCTGCACGCATATCTTTTAAGGTTGCCTCCAAAGTAGATTCACGCACAGTGCTGGATATGAACGGTGCGGATAAACTTTTAGGAAAAGGAGACATGCTCTTCTTGCGTCCTGGAGAATCGAAACTAATCCGCATCCAGGGGGCTCTGGTAAGCGATAAAGAGATTAGTAGGGTGGTAGATTTTATTAAATCCCAGGCAGAGCCGGTTTATGATGAAGAAATCTTAAAAGATCAACAAAAATATACTTTAGCCAATGGTGAAAAAGATGAACTCTACGATCAGGCAGTCAGGGTTATTATGGAAAGTAATCAGGCATCTGTTTCTATACTTCAGAGGCGTATGCGACTAGGTTATACACGCGCTGCCCGTATTATCGATACTATGGAGCAGGAAGGTCTTGTCGGTTCTTTTGAAGGAAGTAGGCCTCGCAAAATCCTGGTTGACAGAGAGGCGTGGCTTGAGAAAGACTTGATGCAGGAGAAAGAAGAAAGGTAATAGCAATAAACATGGAATCAGTAGGCGAAAGAATAAAAAAATTGCGTTTAGAAAAAGGTATAAGCCTTGAAGAAGTTCAGAAAAAAACTAAGATCCATTTGAATATCCTCAAGGCCTTAGAGGGGGATAGCCTTACAGATCTTAGTCCCGTATATTTAAAGGGTTTCTTGAAAATATACTGCAACTTTTTAGGGGTAGAGCCGAAAGATTATATACCGGATTATAAAGAGACGCAAACTGTAGTTAAAAACGCGGATACTTCTGGGTATTTATTGGATAGACCAGAGAAAGCCCCGTCATTTCTTAAAACCACCTCGCTAAAATTGAGTTCTTTTAAACCAACTAAAGAATTCAAAACAGTTTCTATATTCATTGTCATAATAATATTTATAGCGATAGGTTTGTTTAATCTGGGTAAATTTGTTTCTTCAAGAAGAGTTCATTTAGCGCAAGGGAGACCTTCTCCTGTAGCAGAAAAGAAAGACAATGCCAAAGCGCAAAAGGTACAGAAGTCAAAAGCCATAACAGGAGTTACCCCGAAACCCCAGCCTAAGAAAATCACATCTCAGAGAGAAAGCCCCTCTGTAATAAGATTAATCATAAGGGCTCGCGAGAATTGCTGGGTATTTTTAAAGGCCGATGGACGAGTTGTTTTTCAGAGGGTCTTGGAAAAAGGCAGATTTGAAAGCTGGCAGGCAAAGGATAAAATAGAGCTTTCTTTGGGTAATGCCGGAGCAGTCGAGTTAGAGGTCAATGGCCAACTTTTTTCAAATTTAGGCAGAAAGGGAGAGTCGCGAAAGAATATAGTAATTACAAAGGAAGGTTTAGATATAGGTAAATGAGAAATAAAATCGGAATATTAAGTCTTGGCTGCCCGAGAAACCTGGTAGATTCAGAAAGCATCCTGGGCAGGTTAGATTTTAAAGGCTACCCCATTGTAGATATAGAAAAAGCGGATGTGGCGATTGTGAATACCTGTGCTTTTATAGAAGATGCGAAGCGCGAATCCATAGATGCCATATTGGATTTAATCGCCCTAAAAAAAGAAGGCAGGTTAAAGAAGATAATAGTCCATGGTTGTCTATCTCAACGCTATAAAAATTATTTAAGAAATGAGCTGCCAGAGGTCGATGCCTTTGTGGGTAGGGTTTCTTTGAATCATGAACTCAAGAGGTCGCCCCTCACTCCAAAACACTACGTGTATCTTAAGATCTGCGAAGGTTGTATAAATAATTGCAGTTTTTGTATAATTCCTAAGATAAAAGGCAAATTTTGCAGTCTGGATGAGAATTCTATACTTGATAAAGTGGAATCATTTGCTAAAGAGAGAGTCTCAGAGGTGAATATTATTGGCCAGGATATCACCGGCTATGGTCTGGATTTGTATGGCGAAACAAAGTTAGACTCGCTACTGGAGAAGATAGTAAGATATTCTGGCAGTATTGGATGGATTAGGTTGCTTTATCTTTACCCCAGCCGTATTAGCGATAAATTATTAAAACTTATTACAGAAAGTCCCAAGATTTGCAAGTATATAGATTTACCCATTCAGCATATCAATAACCGGATATTAAAATTAATGCACAGGCAAACTAACAGGAAGGACATCTTAATGCTGATTGATAAAGTCAGAAAAATGGTCCCGGAGGTAGCTATACGCACTTCTTTGATAGTGGGATTCCCTTCAGAGACGGATAAAGAATTTAAGGAGTTGCTCAAGTTTATAGAAGATATGAGATTTGAAAGGCTGGGGGCTTTTATTTATTCCCGGGAGGAAGATACGAGAGCGTTTGTTTTTAAGAAGCAAATTCCAGAAAAAATAAAGCAGGAACGCATAAATACGCTTATGTTATGCCAGCAGAATATTTCTACTGAGGTCAATAAAAAATTCCTAGGCAGGACAATAGACGTATTGATTGATGAAAAAGACGAAGGTTTCTATTTGGGGCGTAGCCAATATGATGCCCCTGAGGTAGATGGGCAGATTTACGTCGATTCCAAAAAGGTATTAAATCCGGGCGATTTTGTAAAGGTCAAAATTACCGATACCATAGAGTATGACTTAGTAGGAGAGGTGTTATAAAATGAATATGGCAAACAGGCTAACAATGCTTCGGATTATCCTCACTTTTATATTTATGTTCTTTTTGTTCTGTCATGGACTGTGGGCCAAGGTTTTGAGCTTAGCAATTTTTATATTCGCGGCTCTATCAGATTTCCTTGATGGCTTAATTGCAAACAAGAAAAATATGGTTACAGATTTCGGCAGGCTCATGGACCCGATTGCGGATAAGATTCTGGTATTAGCTGCCTTTGCTGCCTTTGTGCAGATGCAGTTAATTGAGGCCTGGATGTTCATGATTATTGTATCCCGAGAAATATTAATTACTTCACTTAGGCTTTTTGCGCTTAACAAAGGGAAGGTGTTGTCAGCAACGCGGGCGGGAAAACAAAAAACGCTCTCTCAGATGCTAGTCATATTTTCTATATTGGGTTTTATTGTGACCAAAGAAGTAATGTTGGCATATTTTACCTGGAATCCGTCTTGGGAGGCAGTCTTCCGCCAAGGTATATATATTCTTATGCTCTTAACCGTGGGGCTCACCCTTTATTCAGGCCTATCCTATCTTTGGGAGAACCGCAAGATAATCGCCAGATTCTAGTATATTTTATATGAATCTCAGCAAGCTCGCCATTAAGACTATAAGTTCTTTTTTTTATATTGGATACCTGCCGTTTATACCTGGGACCTTTGGTAGTCTCGCAGGCCTGGCCTTATTTTACTTAAGCAAGAATAACATTCAAACCCATCTGCTGCTGGTATTTATTTTTATCATTTTAGGTTTTTTAATCACGGGCAAGGCAGAGAGATTATTGAATATAAGAGATGCCAGATGCATAGTGATAGATGAAGTTAGCGGTATGCTTTTAAGCCTGATCTTTATACCTTACGATATAAGATTAGTCATTATTGCCTTCTTTTTATTCCGCATACTCGATGCCTTCAAACCCTATCCCGCAGGCTCACTTGAAAAATTAAAGGGCAGCATAGGTATCATGGGTGATGATATTGTGGCGGGATTATACACCAATATTATTCTTCAGGTAGTTTTAAGATCGATTTCTCTTAAGATTTCATAGATAGGGCCGGAGGGGGTGAGGGTGCTCTTGTAGAGGGTAATCTTATTTACGAGGAACTCAAGATTTTTCTCGCCAAAGTTATTCTCCAGTATCTTTAAATCCTGAACCAATTTTTCTCTGTTGATAGCGGATCTTGTTCTACCGATAGTAATATGAGAAGAAAACGGCCTCTCTTCCTTAGGGATACCAAGTTTATTTATTTTTTCTTCTAATTCCTTGGCTATTTCTTTGGTCTCTTTATCTCCCTGATCAATTCCTAACCAGATTACCCTGGGAAAATCTATCTTGGGGAAGGCGCCGAGAGAAGAAAGGCGCAGCAAGAAAGATTTCTTAGCGCTGGCGACATCTTCAATAATCTTGGTGATCTTATTTTGTTTTTCATTATCAATTTCACCTAAGAACTTCAGAGTTAAATGTATGTTTTTAGGTTCTACCCATTTGACTTCCGCTCTAGAGGTCTTTAGTTGTTCCTGAATGCGACTTAAGAAATCCTTAATTTCTTTGGGTAATTCTATAGCAATAAATGTTCTCATCTTAGAAGGTCCTCTTTAATAACTCTAGACTTTTTAAAGCTGCCTTTTTTCTTATGGCTAACCGATTCCCTCTAAAATGATACTTTTCACAGATTTTTCCATATTTGCTATCTATAGCAATGAGTACCGTACCTACGGGTTTCTGAGGTGTCAGGCCGCCTGGCCCGGCTATACCAGTTATTCCTATACCGAAATGAGTTTTAGCTATTTTTCTGATCCTTTCTGCCATTAATTTAGCTACAGGTTTTGATACTGCCCCATTTTTAGCGATAATAGAATGCGGTATTTTTAGAAGGGTTTCCTTTGCTTTATTGCTATAAGTAACTACCCCTAAAATAAAATATTTAGAGCTTCCCGGATTTCTAGTTAGCAAAGAAGAGAGTAGCCCACCAGTGCAGGATTCAGCTACAGCAATGGTTTTTCTCTTTTTTAGCAGGGATTTATGTATTTGATTTACAATAGCCTCCATGATAATTATATTATAATTCATTTTAGGGTATTGACAAGATAAGATTTTATGCTATACTAAAAAACGTTAATCTTCGGGGCCAGGTGTAAATCCTGACCGGCGGTTAAGCCCGCGAGCTCCGCACAAGCGGAGCACCAGCGCAATACCAATTAAGCGCTGGGTGTCTCCAGTGATGTGTGGTGCAGATCTGGTAATATTCCAGAGCCGATGGTTTCCCTCGCGCCAGGTCTTAAAAGATTGGCGTTCGGGATTCCGAGCAGCCCGCTCTTGATTTTTAGCTGCGAGGGAAAAGTCCAGATGGGAGAAGATTAATAACTCTTACCCGAAGATCATCTTCGGGTTTTTTAATGAGCACATAACTTACGAACACAATAGTGTGAGTAAGTTATTGTGCGAGATCCTTCACTTCGTTTCAGGATCGTCCAATCGAGTCCTAGAGCGAAGCGAAGGACGAATTAATCCCCCGTAGCCCGTCAAAGCTCTATCCTCAAATTCTAAGGGCGCAGGGGGATAGAGCAAAGGTGAATTTGCGTATGTTCAATACTATTTCGGAAATATTAGAGGATCTAAAAAAGGGTAAAATGGTTATCGTGGTTGATGATGAAGACCGCGAAAACGAAGGCGATCTCGTAATGGCTGCCTCCTTTGTCAAGCCAAAGGATATCAATTTTATGGCGAAGTTTGGACGTGGTCTTATCTGTGTACCTATGGAGGAAGAGAGACTTCAGGTTTTAGATTTAGAACCGATGTTAAAAGATTATAATCAAGCTAATAAAGGAGACCCCTTTAAAACTGCCTGGATGATTTCGACAGACGCCTCTCGGGGTATAACCACCGGTATATCTGTTCATGACCGTGCGCGGACTATAGAAGTTTTGATAAATCCTCAAACTAAATCCGAAGATTTGATCCGGCCAGGACATATCTTTCCTCTAAAGGCGCTTCGTGGAGGGGTTTTAGTTAGGGCGGGCCATACTGAGGCGACGATAGATTTGATGAGATTAGCCGGCTTGTATCCGGTAGGTGTAATATGCGAAATTATGAACGATGACGGAACAATGGCGCGCCTGCCGCAGCTACTTGAATTCTCAAGACTTCACAACTTGAAAATCTGTTCAATCGCCAGCCTCATTGAATACCGCAGGCGTTCTGAGAAATTAGTCGAAAGGGTCTCTGAAACATCCCTTCCTACAGATTACGGTTCATATAAGCTGATTCTGTATCGGGACTTAACCAATAATAAAGTTCACCTTGCACTTACTATGGGTGAATTGGACAATGGGGAAGTGCTTGTGCGCGTTCACTCCGAATGTTTGACGGGGGATGTATTTGGGTCTTTACGTTGTGATTGCGGGAAACAGTTAAAAAGGGCAATGCAGATTATTGAAAAAGAAAAAAGAGGGGTGATCCTGTATATGGATCAGGAAGGCCGGGGCATAGGCTTAGTGGATAAAATAAAGGCTTATAGCTTACAAGATAAAGGCCTGGATACAGTCCAGGCAAATGAGGCATTAGGGCATAAACCAGACCTCAGGGATTATGGAATAGGCGCGCAGATACTGGTGGATTTAGGTATAAAGCATATCCGGCTCCTTACAAACAATCCCCGTAAGATAGTGGGATTGGAGGGTTATGGTCTAAAAGTTGTTGAGCGCGTTCCGCTAGAAATTGAACCTAATCCCTTAAATTATAGATACCTTAAAACTAAAAAAGAAAAACTTGGACATCAAATTAAAATATAAAATAAGAAAAGGAGGAGAGAGATGACAAAGGTAATGGAGGGCAATCTGATTGCCAAGGGCAAAAAGTTCGCTATTGTGGCTTCACGCTTCAATGATTTTATGACCAAAGAGTTAATTTCTGGCTGCTTGGACACTTTAGTAAGGCATGGTGTGGACGATAAAGATCTGACGGTTACCTGGGTTCCGGGCGCATTCGAAATCCCTTTGGTTGCGCAACGGCTTGCGAAGTCAAAGACATATGATGCCGTGATCTGTTTAGGAACAGTTATACGTGGTTCTACTCCGCATTTTGATTATATTGCTTCAGAGGTAGCTAAAGGGATAGCCAGGGTTTCACAGGACACGGCTTTGCCTGTAATTTTTGGTATCATTACTGCTGATACCATTGAACAGGCAGTCGAACGCGCCGGTACAAAAGAGGGCAATAAAGGCCGTGATGCCGCGCTATCTGCTATTGAGATGGCAAATCTCTTGACGCAGATCAAATAAAGTTTTTCGTTAAGAATGCGAAAACGTACACGTGCAAGGGAATTCGCTTTACAGGTTCTTTATCAGGTGGATATCACACACGATAATTACGATGCCGCTCTAGATAATTTCTGGCAGGCGCATAGCCAGGAGCACATTGATGAAGGGCTAAAAGATTTTACCGGTCAACTCGTTAAAGGG
>Ga0315281_10012155_pt1 | contig 11748 bp, 13 predicted proteins | sample YL17G07_0_MG_FD_204540 | JGI IMG/M metagenome (GOLD analysis project Ga0315281, IMG submission 204540) | Sediment microbial communities from Yellowstone Lake, YNP, Wyoming, USA - YL17G07_0 | ecosystem: Environmental > Aquatic > Freshwater > Lake > Sediment | place: USA: Wyoming | collected... | reverse complement strand
ATGAATAGGAATTGGGCAATCAGTCGGAGTACTCAATCCACTAGGATCACCTTCATGAACTTGACGAACAACTCGAATTACATTATGTCGATCAGGGCAGTGCGAACACCAGGCATCACGCACAGCTTCGTATGTAGGAACCAAATCAACTGAATCTATAATAGTAATAGATTGTAGAATAGTGGTTGTCTTAAGTGGGTCTCTAATTTCGATTAAATATTGCGGTTGTAACATTTTATACTCCTATAGATTGTTAGGTTGAATTTTTCTTTTTAATAAATGTATGATACAAGACTTCATCGTAATCCGTTCAATATTCCCTTACATACCACAGCCGTTGCTGACCACGGATGAAGACTTTCGAGGTGTTCGGTGACAATGCTAAAGTCAAGAATTTTCTGTTTATCATACCACCAATCGAGTCCTTGGTATAATAGTCTTGATGCGTCTTCGGTGAACATAAGATTTGATCCGTTTAATTCCGCAAATGCTTGTTCATCTCTACGCTTACAGATGATAACGACTTCTGTTGGAATCTGTGTTCGACATAGTTCGACAACATCTTCAATCCATACAATGTTGTTATCAGGATTGAACTCAACTGTTATTTTTGCAATTGATCTTTGTGAGTGACCATTTGCAGCCTTTCCTCTTCGTAGTGTTGCATCTTGTGCAAGTTCAAAAGAGCACGGACAAGTACTAGAATAGACATAATCAACTGTGAGGAAGAACTTGTACCTCCCCTCGTGCCATTGTCCTTCTAGAATACAATCATAGAAGATGTATCCAAGCATCTTTTCGTGACTTAGAGATACACCTTCGACGACCTTGAAGACCTCCTGTTCGTTTGCGGTGTCTGGCAGCTCTTTGCGTGTCCGGAGAGCTTCTTGGACCCAAGGATATTTAAACCGCAGTTTGCAATAAGCATGTTTGGATTTTTGTCTCGAAGCGAGTCTTTGTAAGACTCCCTTGAGACCTTCAATTGACATATGGTTTGCAATCTCTTCGTGCATTATGATTGGAAACCTTGATAAATTTAGACCTTTTGCATTTGGATCGTCCAACGATCCATATAAAGAAGCCTTAACATGAAGTTCTTGTACTGTACCATCTCGTCTCATAAACTTCATGGGAAGATCGACACCCGTGACACCGACTTTATTTAATGGTACACGAGCACCCGAAACTACAGGGTCAATTTGGGGATCAGGAAGGTCAGCATCATCAGGATAGTATTGTTTGTCGTACTCAAAATCAAGATGGCTCATCTTGGTTTGATATCCGAATTCTACTGAATTAGGTTTAATTTCAATCATAGTCTTGTCTGATAATCAATTACGGCGATTCGTTCGTCGAGTACTGGTGTTGTGATAGTGCTTAGTTTACTTGGATGTGTCATTCTCTTTGTGTATTCTTGTAAGGTTATGTCAACCATATTGCTATAGTGGACATTGCTTCCTCTAACACCATCATGTTCAGGTGCAAAATAACCAGCTGGAAGTAGAAATACTTTCCAATAAGACTGTTGGTAGAACATACACCTCATATAGTAACCATTCAGCCAATCACTATATTCATTGTCCTTTCCGAGACTGATTAGAGAATATGTGAACAAGTCAGCAAACGTTCGTTCAGTATACCAAACCCCCGTATCATATTTTGCATTTTGTTCATCCTCGTACTTACGTTTAATGATCTCTTCCTGAAATTTGATCGTTAGGTCATGGTCATTATTAACTTGATGAAGGGTAACACCCCATTCTGTAAGAATCGACCGGGATGTCTTTCGAGCGATCGTTTGTGCCCCTTGTTGTTCTAGCTTATTTAAAACAGTGGTCTTACCAGATCCTTGAGAACCAGAAATTGCTACAAGCATATGACATTCCTTTTCTTTTTATTATACTGGAACCTACTTTAGGGAGACAACGATTATTGCTCAATCTCTTCTGGAACAGATAGAAATGGAACTTGCATTATTGGTTCGACAGTAGTTGGTGAAATAGGTTCATTTGAAGTTGCTGTTGTTTGATCGCGACGTTTTGCTTTCTCAGCAACTGGAAGAAGATCAGCAAGAATTTTATTGTTCTTTAGTTGTTTCTTTAGATAGTATTTTCGTTTTGTTTCGGTCTTAGCTGTTCTTCGTTTAGTATCGTATTGTAGTGTTTCTTGTATGATGTCCTGAATTTGTTGCATTATTATATTATGGAGATTGTTCGTCATCATTTTGCTGACCTGTTGCGTTATAATATGAATTCTTACTCTTTGTTAGATTTTCCTCAAATCTCAATCGGTTGTCAATAGCTTTTTGTAGACTATCGATACCATATTGAATTTGTTGTGCAGCTGTATCCTTACCCAAACCAAGCAACGTAATCCTTCGACTGTGAAGTGTTGTTAATTGGTCTATTAAATGTGACGAAGGAAGGTTAGCCCAATCGTGTCCAGTAACCTTATCAATTTTCTGGTGTGTTATTGGAGTGATATCACTTGTTGCCACATCAATAGGACCCAGTGGCTTATTTGGTTTCATTAGTTTGGTAGACCTCTGATTTGCATCATCTGTACATTACCCGTTGTCCACAGTTTGACTTGTTGTGAACCATCTTCGGATGTTACCTTTGTCACTTGAACGTCTGTTCCCGAAAGAATGTTTTCACGAATCTTTGTACCATCTGTAAAATCACGACCAATATTATATACCCATAGTTCTTCAAATGTGCCATCATCAGCATTACGTTTGTATACGAGGTGTGCATCTGGTACAGTACGAATTAGTCCTTGACGATTTGGATCCTGCGGTTCAATATCAGGATTAGGTTCTTCCTCGTACGATGTGTCATCTGTTGGTTGAACTTCTGGAACGAGATTATCGGTGTTGATCTCCTGATCTGGATCTTCTTCTTGATTCTCCCAGCCAACTGATATTGCTTCCTTGTCGATATTATTTTGTGGACTACCGCGCTTTACTGCTCCACGGCCAGCCTGACTTCCTGCTGCACCAAATTGATCATCTTCAAGATCATCTTCAAGATCATCTGGTGGAATTGTTGCTGTATACATTCCCGTTTGTGACCCAGCAAACTTTTGCAGCCTACGCTTGTGGTGTGTGCTGGATCGATTTGTTCTCAAATAGTCGCGAAAAGTTAACATTGCTTTCCTTTTTGTTCGTGTATTTATTGTTGGACTTTCTAAACACCCGAAATACACACAAATATGTTAAACATTAACAGACGCCGGATAAATAACCAATGAAGGAGTTCAAATGGAATTAACAGCAGAACAAACAATTAGAAGGTCTCTTCCTTTTCTCGTCCAAACACATCCGGTTGATTATGATGGATATCCGTTTATAACATTAATCCTCCACAAATACCGACATGTGATAACGATAGTTGACAATGTTGATACTAACAACGTCAAAGCATACGTTCTTGATTTATGTGGACCTGAAGGTGTTAATGAGGAGATGGTGATTACGGTAGCATCTGAGTGGTATGAAGATAATCGCAATCGATATCCACTATCGATTGAGTTTTCCAGACAGGGTCTCAATGATGAAACATGTCGGATTTATAAAACGTACAATAATGACTCAATAACACGTGTAGTTGGTCCACTATATGTATATCCGATGGATGAAGTTATTAAGGTACGTCGAAGGAAACGTCGAGAGATCCCAACAGCGGTTGAAATTCGTGAAAAACTACTCAGTGTACGAATCTAAATTTTTGGAAATATTGGTCGTATTAGCGTCTAGTAGGTAAACGTCTTGGTAACCCCTTTTGTGCTCCAGTACCACGGTTTTCATAAAAGTCTAGATCGTTTTCAATATCGTCGAGAATCTCTTCTGGATCCCATTCACTGAAATCATAATCCTGAAACAAAGATTCTATGTCATTTCGTTCTTTAGGTGTCATTTTATTTGCAATTTTTTGAAACCTATCATAAAATTTATCTATAGGTCTTGGAGGTAAATCTTTATCATCCTGTTGTAGTGCACCTTCATCAATTAATTTACAGAATTGTTTGAATGTTACCTTGGCACCCTCGTTCCGAAACGGTAGGTTTCCTTCCATTCCTGTTACAGATGGAATTGGACCCCAACCAGCATTCTTTGGTTGTGGTGGGAGGTGACCGCGCTTGTAGGCAAGTTCTTGACCGTGATCTGTTAGTTGACCTGTTTCATCTGTGACACCCTCTTCTTCCATCGCAGAGTTACCATCATCTGTAGGACGAAGACGTCCAGTATTAGGATCAACCTCTAGATAACCAATTTGTATTAGAAGGTCTTTTGCTGTTTCGAGCTTTTCGTCACCGAGATACACTTTCTTAAATCCATCATCGGCGGCAGGAGCAGCCGCAACACGTGCGAGAACCTCTCTTTGATGTTCTGTGAGGTTGTACGGATTGCTGACCATAAATTCACGAAGTTCCATAGTATTTCCTTTTCGATCGTGTATTTATAAGGCACCCGCTTTGATTAGATGTAGTTGAAGAACGATTGTAGTTGCATAGGCCAGTGCGTGTGATTTTTTGAAGTAGTATCCATCTTCTGTTTTTCGATATAGTTCTTGTCTTATTGCAGTTCTATCCTTTAAGTATGGAGCAAGTAGTTGTCTCTTTCCAGGTCGTATGATTGCAAGACAATCAGCTACCTCCAGAACGGATTTTGGTCTTATAAGTTCAACAACATCGAAGTGGTTCTTTAGATGGAATAGTTTCTTAACACAAACTGGAGACATTAATAGTTGCCAGTTTGGTTCGGTGTGAGCAAGAACTCTTACTTCTTGTTTTGTTACAAATAGATCAAGTGCTGTTAGGTGGAGGAAATCCACCTTAAAGTATCCAAGATCCTCTGCTTGTTGATAAGGAATTGCAGATAAATCAGTGACAGAATCTTTTGCTATGTTCTGAAAGTATACACCAACGTTGTGCTTAATAAGTTCATTCTGTTGCACACGAGACGCAACAACTGCGTTCGGAAAGATTTTAATTGCATCAAAGTCGGAATGTAGGTCGATATCGATATCCATCGATATATTATATCTTAACCTTCTTGAGAAATCAACGGATTATTACCGCGTGCCATTTACCAGCAGGACAGCTGGCTTTTGAAAATTTGATCTTATAAGGAATGAAGCAACCACACATAACACATGTATTCGTTAGTTTGTTCTTTTTGTCGCAAGTGTTACAAGTTGCGAGACGTTTTTGTGATACTTCTGCAGATACGTATTGAGCATTGCCTGTAACAACATCCTTAACAGCTTGACCGATACCGTACTTTTTGCTAGTCATATTATGAAGAATACGTTGTTTTGCCTGTGGGCGGTAAGGTAACTGAAGGACGTTTTGTCCTAGATTGTTGCTCGCCCGCTTTTACAATTAAGTCGTCTAGATTTACGACTTCTTCTGGCACAGCAGATAGTGCTCGGAATTCTTTACGGAGCATAGAAAATGATTTGTCCCATGATTCATACTTTGTTTGTCGGAATAATCGAACGTTATCTCCATACCATGGAGATGTGCGAGATTCAGGAGCTTGGTATGCCCAAGTATGATACGGAAGAATTGGAACAAGTATCCAGGTCGGCTTTCCCATTGCTGCAGCAAGATGTGCTATTGCCGTACATGATGATATTACTAGATCCATATTTGCAATTGCCGCAGCTGTATCTTCCCATGAAATCAGAAGATGTTGTAGGTCAACGATATCAGAAGGAAGTTCACGAAGGTCATTATCTCGTTGTAAACTATATAATTGTACCTTTTTGTTCTTCGAGAGGTCCAAAAGAGGTTCAACAGGAAACTTACGAAATTGTTGATGCTCAAATTCGGGGTTACCGCTCCAACGTATACCAACCTTCAATTTATCAGTTTTGATAACGTTTTTCCATATTTCTACAGATAGAGGATGAGGTGTTAGATATGGGGTATTGATAAGAGTTGTGAAGTCATACCCAAGTAGCCATCCTGCACTAAATCCAGGTATCCAACAATCGTGATGAACATCGCGAACTTGATATGGGGTAACAACTTCTGAAACACCCTCGACGCGTTTTACTAAACAATGAATTGCTTCACTAGCACGAACAATTACGGTCGCTCCAAGCTCAGCAAGTGGTGTTGCAAATCTAACGTTAATTAACTCATCCCCATAACCGCCTTCTAGGGCTAAGATCACTCGCTTTCCTTCTAAATCCATTTCGGCTGGGTTCCATATTGGTTTTTGAGTACCAATATGACCAGAACCATATGTATTCAAATAACGACCTGCTTCTAGTGATTGGTATCCTTCTTGGAATTTTCCTTGATTAAGAAGAAACCAACCGCGATTAAATAAATGTCGAGAATCGTCTGGTGTTTCCTGTTGAAGTTTTTCAGAGATAGCCCACCCCTTGGAAAAGTTTCCGTGGAGCATATAATTTAGTTGTTTGTCAATAGGATGTGTATACATTTTATTATTTTCTTGGAGGTTTATGTACGCAAAATGTTTGTGTGACTTGTTCACAGACATTATTTAAATGGTTTAAATTAAAGTCAAGTTGTTCTTTCGTTATTTTCCCCTGACGGATTAATTCTAACCAGGATGAAATGAGGTCGAATTTTATATCAGTTTCTTCAATATCTACATCGTAATACTGTGCCAATCGAGTATCACTGAAATTGTTGCGGTCTGCGTATTCATTTTTCTTTTTGTCAAACAGTTTTAATGTTCCGTTTGTAATTAGTCGCACATGGGTGGGGTCTGCAAGCGCATTGTCACAACGCCAATGTGGATAAGTGATAACCCATTTTGCTTTATGTGCAGAAATTCTATACATTTCACAGATTATCTTAATAAACTCATCTGGATTTTTTCCTAGATGTTCGATAACGTGAACCATTTGAATTTCTGTTACAGAATCAGTATCCCATGGGTAGGGAAACTGTTCTAAATCGTGAAGTACTTCAGGATTGCATTTTGATTCTTTATCGACGTTAATGAATCCTTTCTTGTGAGAAGCACCACAACCTAGATTAAGTTTCATATATAACCTATACTTTATTCTGTATTATAATTTGTTTTTAATTGAAAATCAACAGTTCTTATTTGTCTCTATTCTTATACGGCAATACCAAGTGTATGATCAAGTCCTGCGCTAACTTTGCTCCAGTTATATGAAGAACCAACCTGAACAGGTGACGATTTATTGACAAGTGTTTCATCCCCTAGCTGAGCACTTGTGTTTCCACCCCACGCCCATAAAGTGTTGTCCGTTCTAACTGCCATTGTGTGTGAAGCACCAGCAGTGACGACACTCCAGTTAAACGCTCCGATTAAGACGGGGGAGGATTTGGTTAGTGTTGTTCCGTCTCCCAATCTTCCGAGTGCTCCAGCCCCCCAAGTAAACAACGCTCCACCACTACGAATTGCAACTGTATGACTGTCCCCTGCGCTAACTGCATTCCAAAGTGAAGCACCAACCTGAACAGGTGATGATCTTGATGTTAAGCTTCCTTGACCGAGTTGCCCATCTGCACTACTTCCCCATGTCCAGAGAGTACCATTTGTTTGAATAGCAGCAGTATGAAGACCTCCGGCACTTACTGCACTCCAACTTAAAGCACCAACTTGAACTGGTGATGATCTATTGGCAGTATCCCCCAAACCAAGTTGACCACTTGAATTTAAGCCCCATGCGAATAATCCACTATCTGTTCTAATAGCTTGTGTGAAGTTCGTACCAGCGTCAACTGCAGTCCAGCTCGACGTACCAACTTGAACTGGAGATGAACTGTTTGCTACTCCTCCATTGCCAAGTTGACCAAGGTCGTTTCTACCCCATGTAAATAAACCACCGTCTGATCGGATAGCAACAGTATGACTTCCACCAGCACTCACTGCGTTCCAGCTTGAGGTACCAAGTTGTGTAGGAATTGAAACGTTTGCTGTAGAATTGAAACCGAGAGCCCCGAATATACCCTGCCCCCATGTCCATAAACTACTATCAGAACGAATGCCAACAGTAAAATTTACTCCTGCACTAATCGCGGTCCAACTAAGAGCAGTGTTAAATGAAGTGGGATTGTCGAAGTGCGCTTCTGGATACATCAGTTGGTTTTCTATAGCGTAACCTAATGAAAAACCAGTACCACCAGTACCCCACATGTAAATTCCTGCATTAATTCTAATGCCACCAGCAAAAGTAGTATTTGGATTAGTTAATCCATGGGCAGAAACACTTGTCCAACTTGCCCTGGAAGATACTTGAACTGGAGACGAAGTTGAGGTTATAGATAAATTTCCCAGTTCTGCATTAGTATTAAGTCCCCAACCAAACAACAACCCATCCAAACGAACGGCATATGCACTGTCAACTCCTGCTGCAATTGCAGTCCAGCTTGATGTACCAATTTGAACTGGCGATGATCTTACGGTTAGGTTATTTTGTCCTAATTGACCAGCATCGTTGTTACCCCAAGACCATAAGGTTTTATCAGCTTTAATGCCTAGTGTGAAATCTTCTCCAGCACTAATAGCAAACCAACTTGATGAACCAACTTGAACAGGCGATGATTTACTTACCGCTGATCCATCTCCTAATTGACCTTGATTTCCTCTACCCCAAGAATACAAAAGATTGTTGGAAAGAACTCCTAAGGCATGATGTCCACCGGCACTTACAGCGATCCAACTTGATGCACCAACTTGAACAGGCGATGATTTACCAGTTGTTGTTCCATCACCCAGTGCGCCATCGTTGCCACTTCCCCATGAAAATAGACCCCCGTCTAATCTTATAGCACACGTAAATAGATTTCCCGAACTAACTGCCGTCCAACTTGATGTCCCAACCTGAACTGGCGATGATCTATTGGTAAGGTCTCCTAATCCAAGCTGTCCTTGACCATTTGTACCCCATGCAAACAATCTACCAACCGTATCTATTCCAAAGCTGGTAGCATCTCCAGCAGAAATAAAAGTCCAGCTTGATGCACCAATTTGAACTGGTGATGATCTGTCTGTTAATGTGCCATCGCCAAGAGAGCCGTTAGTTTGCACTCCCCATGCCCAAAGAGTACTATCAGATCGAATCGCCAGAGAATGTAAAGCTCCGACACTCAATGCTGTCCAACTAAGAGCCCCAACACGAAAATTAGGGGTAAGTGCGCGGCGGGGCGCACCACCGTTTGTGGTAAAGAGACCTGTACCAGTTTCGGAAAGAGAAGCATTTCCCCAACCAAACAAGAGTAAGCCTTGTGGTGTAAATGGATTGCTGTTTTTGAAAAGTCGTCTAGCACCGTACATATAACTACCTTTTTAGAAGTTCTGTCCTGCAACAACTCCATACCAAGTAGTGCCACCATCAACTGTGAGGAATACAACAATATCGACTTTGCCGTTTGTTGATGTCATTGTTGGCGCTGTGCCACTTGGCCATTTTACGCTGACTGGCCAAGTGATTGATCGTAGTGTACCATCAGCTGTGAATAGTATTGTAAATCCATGAGCTGCTGGAGATGCTTGTGGATTGCTGATCGTTAACGTGGTAATGTTTGCGTTCAATGCCACTTGAAACGTATTGCTTGAAGATAAGTTCACAGTTAAAGAATTACCGGATATTGCAGGTGACGAGCTTTCCTCAGCATATGACGACAATCGCAGAGGACCGCTAATCGCTCCTGTCGAATAATTAATTCCTATAGTCATTATCCAGTTACCTCCACTGTTCTTACGAATGCAACCCAGCGAATTGTTTTAGCAGCTTCACCAGTCACTTGAATTCTTAAAGCGCCATTTGTCGTATCAGCATCGACTGTTATATCCCATGCTGCGGTATCTTCCGCTGTTACGTTATATGAAACACCACCAACAATAGCTGTTGTTGCAGCAGATGCGTTTCTATCAATTGCACCTTTAACTTCATATGCTGCACTTTCATCATTTGCGTCAGTTCTACGAGCAGCAATAAAAATTTCAAAACGCCACGTACTATCGTTTGAAAGTGTCATTCTACGTGTACCACCAGTTCCGTCAAGGAACATTTCTGTAACTGTGGCATTTGTAGTTTGTGTACGAAGAATGTATTGATTTGAGCGAGCGTCATCATCTGCTGCAAAATTGCCAGCACGCTGCACCCAGAATCCGCCACTTGTGATTTGAGTAATTGCTCCAGGAGTTCCGCTGGAATCTGATGCTGCACCAGCAGTAATATCAATTTTTCCACCGTTTCTAGCTGTTCCTGATGCGCTGCCACCTGTTATAGATATCGTGCCAATATTACCGTCAGTAGTCGCTCCGGTTCGTATAGTAATAGCACCACTAGCACCACTTACTGAGCCGCCTGCACCTGATACAATGTCAACTAATCCACCAATGCCAGTGGTTGCCGCTGCGCCGGATTGCAAAGCAGCTTGACCACCAGTACCACTGGTTGTTGCATTTCCTCCACTAACGGATGCAGCACCACCATCACGGGCTGTACCAACAGCATTACGTCCACCAAGAGTTGCAGAACCACCATTGCCGTCTGCTGGCTGCCCGCCACGAATTGTTACAGTACCACCAGCGTTGCCTGCTCCAGTAGATGCGCCTCCTTGGAATATAGCTTGCCCGCCTACCCCTGACGTAGCGCCCCCTGAACCACCGGAGATTGTAGTTGCTCCACCATTACCAGTGGCACCTCCCGTTCCAGCAGTAATTGTCATCGTTCCGCCAGTAACTGCTGTAGTAGAAGCACCAGCAGTCATAGAAGTATTTCCGCCACTTTTGCTGGTACCAAGTGCGTTACCACCTCTAATATCAACATCGCCACCATTGCCACTACCACCCGTTGGAGTTCCTCCACGGACGTTAGCTGACCCACTATTTCCTCCAGCGCTACTTGCGCCACCTCTGAGGAATGCTGACCCACCGAGGTTGCCCACGCCTGCTCCAGCTTTAAACTCAGCGTCACCGCCACCGCTAGACCCAGAGCCGCCAGCGATTGTTACTGCGCCACCAACACCGGCACCAGCGGCTCCAGCGCTAATAGTAACTATTCCACCGTCACCACTTACTCCCCCGCTTGTACCGCCAGTAATCGTTACTGCACCAGCAATTCCTGTATCACCACCAGAACCAGCAGTTGCCGAAATATTACCACCCGTTCCAGAAGTAGTAGCACTACCACCTGTTATTGTTACTACACCACCATTTCTAGCAGTACCAACTCCATTACCAGTGGTGATATTAATATTACCCCCATTACCTTCTGTTTGACCACTACCAGACAAAAGGGCGATGGCACCTCCATTGCCAGAGGTAGACCCACCTGATCCGGCATTCAGTTCAACGTCCCCACCAACCCCAATTACACATTCACCTCCAATGAGTTGGACTGATCCGGCTGATCCTGATATTGCTCCGCCGTCCCCTCCGTAAATTCTGGAGGTACCACCAAAGCCGGTATTACCCCCATTTCCACTACGGAGTGTGGCAGTTCCACCAGAGACTGTGCCCGTGGAATTACCAGCGGTTATAGAAATAGCACCACCACTTTTGTTGGTACCAACTCCGTCAGCTCCAGTGGTGTTGATGGCACCCCCGCCCCCGTCATTCGGAGTACCGGAAGTAAGGTTCAATGCACCACCGTTGCCCGAGGTAAGTCCACCTGCCCCTCCGGTTAAATTGACCGCACCACCGTTGCCCGTTGTATCGCCATTACCACCAGTTAAGCTAACGTAACCACCAAGAGAAGTACCAACCGCATTTCCTGATGTTAG